>Ga0208161_1001412_pt1 | contig 12771 bp, 30 predicted proteins | sample CB_VirMetaG_3_FD_184538 | JGI IMG/M metagenome (GOLD analysis project Ga0208161, IMG submission 184538) | Freshwater to marine saline gradient viral communities from Chesapeake Bay - CB_1508_1S Viral MetaG (SPAdes) (version 4) | ecosystem: Environmental > Aquatic > Marine > Coastal | place: USA... | reverse complement strand
CTCTGAATGAGACTCTGGCAATGCCCAAACACTGGTTGTTTTTAATTCTCTCATGAATCGATTATCTTTTAAACTTGCTCTGTTTGCTACCCCCTTTGTTCCAGTATAGTATCTGAGAGTTCCAATGACTCTTTCAATCTCTTTAAAGATACCTGGATTCTCTGCCATGATTTTCCTTGCCAATGGTCTTATCAGTGCATCTGGAAATCTTTCAATATAATCAACTATTATCTTTGTTTCGGGTTTTGGTTTTCTTCCAGCCATAATTTTATTTATTTGTGTGATTTTTTAATAGGTCTTTTAACAGTTTTATTAATTCCTGTATGTTTTTATTCATTGACTTATAGTCTTCATCGGTTAGGTCCTCATAAATGCTGTCTGTGAGCTCATTTATCTCTCTCATTATAGCATTTATATAGTTTATGTTTGACATTATATATTATAATTAACACTTGACATATACTTTTTGTTACTTATTGAGTAACTAATAACGTAGTCATCAACATTCTTAACATTCAAATATTTCTTGATGAATGAATTATCAACAGGTTTCATTTCATCATTTAAAACAACTGGAACCTTGTCAACTTCTTTCTTCACAATCATCATATTTCCTTTCATAACCTTGGGCACAGCCTTTATGAATATGTCAACACAATATACCCCTTTCATAACTTTGTAAGCCATTGGTGAAACATTGTGCCAAGCTCAGATACTTGAAGATAAAATTCCATTAACTCCTTGTCATCTTCACCTGCTATCTTCCTAAATAATCTGTCTGACTGTAAATTTATTTCTGAAACAAACTCATTTCCAGACTTCTTTATTCTTTTATTGTAGACATTCGGATATACATCCTTAATGTCTTCCATATAGTCCATCATTATAGGTAAAATACTTACCAAGGCTGCCATCTTTTTCTCGTTGGTCATAGATTTCTTTTTCTCCATTACTTAAATTTTCGTATTTATATTCTATTGTATTTAACATTTGATCTTCTGAAAGGAAGTCTTCTAATTTTTTATATCCTATCTCAATGTGTTGATCTTTAATTGATATTATTTTTTTGTAATTCTTGCATAGAAAATACTCTGAAACACCAATAGTATTGGCTATCTTTTCGATGCTAACACCATTATACAACATCTTGATCACCTTCTTCTTGTTCTTGATTAAGATCGAAATATTCCTCTCCATTGTACCAGCATGACTTAATCCCATATTTCTTTATTTCTTTTATTCTATACATTTGCAAAGCGTTTGGCTTTTTGCCTGGTCGTTTTACCTCAATAAAAATAGCACTACAGTCTTTTGGTAATGCCAGTATATCAGGTATTCCAGGTTTATTTGTTAGTGATAGCTTTATCACATAATAACCTTTAGCCTCTAGCTTCTTAATTAACTTTGATTGTATTTGTTGTTCTGTCGCCAAATATGGTATAATATTTACTTAGATAAGGAACAACCTTCTCTAGATCAGCAAATCTAAGGATTTTTCCATTTTTATCCAATACTTGTATTTTATTTATCAATATTTTATTGTTAATAAACTCATAATCGCATATCCTTAGTGTGCATTCATCGGGAGTTTTTAAATCAAAAGTCTCGATTAACTTCATTACCATTGGGTCATTTAACATCTTCATCAAATGTAATTTTTGTTTGCCCCTGGTATTCATCTATCATTCTTTTTAACTTAATCTCCTCGTCAACCTTAAACCTTTTTAATTTAAGTATGTCCTTATCTATATCTGAGATAATTTTCATCTGTTGTTTAATTTGTGATTCCATAGTCTTTTTTAAATATGTTAGTTGTGTATTTCTTCTTCGATTTTACAGTCTTGTATATCTTCTCCTCTATTCCTCCATTTGAGAATATCCAATATACCTTATTGAATTTTCTTTCCATTGTAGTCATTCTATCTCTTGCTTGCCAATAACTAGTTGCACTAAAGTCTATGTTATAGAACACAACATAGTCAGCGTTTTTTAAGGATATACCCTCACGACCAGAAACAATTTGTAAGGCTATAACTTTAAAATTACCAGTGTCAAACTCTTCAACATCAGTAGTAAGGTCGGACCCATATGTCTCGTTCAATAGATTTAACTCCTCTTTGAATTTATAAAATATGCCTATCTTATTATTTGAAAATCTATTTTTTATAAACTCTGCCTTGGTCTTATCTGTTATCATGCTAGAACCATCCTCGAACTTGACAGTGCCAGACCATAATTGGTGTAGCTTCTGCATCAGCTTTGCTGGTGTTTCAGCAAGAACAACCTTTTCCTTGCCTTCTATTACAAGATCCTTTTCTAGCTTATTACAGAGCTTCTGAGTGACTTTTGACATGTCAACGGTAAGAACCTCCTCATCGATACTTGTTGTGAATCCTGCTGCCTTCTGTGTGAATGTAATCATATATCTAGAAACATCTTTCATTATACTTGACTCTATCCCATGAGAATAATCGTTTACCATTAGGCCATTGATGTTCTTCTTATATACGTTGACATAATCATTCGCCCATTTATAGAAGCTAGGATACATAGCGAAAGGACTATAGTCAGATACCCAAAACTGATGGTATATCTGAGAAAAAGATTCGGGGGTCGGGGTCCCCGAAAGAAACACCATGGGCTTTCTGCTAAACATCTGCCTATACATTTTGGTGTACTTACCTGGCTTCGGGAAACCTCCAAACCTATGGTGCTCGTCATGTATAACAAGGTCGGGATTTGTCATCTCAATCTTGTGCATAGACTCATCATTCACAATCAAAATGTTGAACGCCTTGTCATATCCAAAGTCAATCCAATCATTATGTATGTTATTGATAGCCTTCTTTTTTGTTAGAAACAATACATTCTTAGCACCATATAGCCTGGCGATCTCCAATGACGTAAGAGTTTTACCAGTCCTTACCTCCATGGTAAGGTAAACTATCTTACGCTCACGAAGGATTTGGACAGCATTCTCAGCTATCTCTTCTTGGTATTTTCTTAATTGCATTTTATTAGAATTTTAATTCGTCATTGGGGTCTTTCTTTTCGAAGAACTCGACAGTCTTCCCTATAGCACTTCTGCTTACTCTTGGCTTGCAGTTGTACATAAACTCGCCCAAGGCATCTAGCCATCTGTAAAACTTAATGTGAGATATCTTATATCTTCCATAGTTTCCATAATCTGGATAGTCATCCGTGAATGATTTGTACATCTCAAAACCAGTGTGTAGTGGACCAACCTTGATGAATATGTTATCTGGAGAAGTTGCCCACTCCCAAAAGTCTGCACTAGTCTCTGCTATGAACTTCCTAGTCTTCAAGTTCTTAAACTCACTCCTAACCAATCCCTTGTTCAGATAGAACTGAAGATTAGATATCATGTAGTTGTCAAACCTAGACCACTCCTCATCGGACCAATCACTAAACAACATGTGGCCAAACTCACTTTCTGGAGTGAAATTCTTTGTGTAGTGTTGCTTAAACTCAAGGTCCCACTTCCTTCTCTCAAAGCTATTACCAGCACCCCTTATTGCATAGTTGGTAGTGATGATTATCTTTGGTGAGTTCTCAAATGGAATGTGTATCTCATCCTTGTTCTTCTTCTCAAGAGTAATCCCTTCAGTGATAACACTAAATAATCTCTCGAAGTCAAAGTTCCTAGCAACATCATCAAACACGAGTAGCTGCGTGTCTACCTGTACCCTCTGATATGCAAAAGACTTCTGAAAAGAGAATCCCTTACCATCTATAATGACCATCTTCTTCATGTGACTTAAAGACTTCACAAAGATACCCTTACCAGTACCACCCTCTGGATTGTCACTGATTACCTCATCGTTAAGTATCACAGCAGGACAATAACTTGCGGGCTTGTAAGAGTGCATCATGTACCCTATAGTAGACTCAACGGACTTTCTTCTGTCTGGATTGTTGCCAGATATGTTGTCTATAAACTTTGAAAACTCAGCATCCTCATCATTCCTAACAACAAAGTTCCTATCTATCTTCTGCTTCTCCCATATGTGTCCATCTAGATTTCTGTAGTCAATAGTCTCTATACTTGTACTAGTAACCTTTACGGCACAATTATTGAAATATAGATACGCTTCGTCTTGAGTGTCACCTATAAACTTCGCATCTAACTTTGAAACATAATTTAAGAAAGTATCTTGAAAGAACTTCGTGTTGATAGCAAAGAAATTATACACAGACATATCTCCCCTTGTCAGAAGGTAGTCCAATACAAAGTCCTTTATCATCTCCTCATTGACATCCCTTATAGTATTGTTTATTATCCTTACAAATACATAATTGTTTGACCCTGGAGGAAAGTACTTGTAGAACCCATTGTTCTCTAAATATTTCTTAAATAAATATGGAACAAGGTCTATCTTACCTTTGCTACTCTTGGTCCAAAAGTCGTCATCATTGACCTCTGGAACTTCATCTATGTTGTACTTTTTCTTGACCTCTCCAACTGGAATACCTTTCTTTATCTCATTATGAATGGCTGTCCTTACCATTGAATCGTCAAACTTTTTAGTACCAAACAATGCAGAGTTCTTATATGCACTATATATAATAGTAGGTATCTCGGATGCCATGTCACCAGTCACATCATAGTTATGAAGAACTGACTCAGCTACATTCCTTCCTATACCATACTCATTAAAAGCACATGCCAATATATACATGTTATTGTTTCTAGAACCCTCTACCATCCCATAGTCCTTCTCCCACCATGTCTTTAGATTTTTTATTATCCTGTCCTCATCGTCAATAGCGACAACCACAGTATTCTTCTTAGGTGGAACATAGTCACTCTTCATCTGGTCCCATGTGTCCGATAACTCATTTACATATACATCTGGATCGTATGACTCATAACAAACCCTGGATATATTCTTACAAGTCTGGTCGAACTCTGGCCTGTTATAGTAGTCTTTTAGTGCGTTAAAGTATTTCTTGTGATTACTTGCATCTTTAGGTATCCTTATCAAGACCTTTATACCATCACCAGAGGGAGATAAAAAACACGCATATGTATACTCGTCACTTTCTATAAAGTCTCTAAACTTATATAGGTCTTCCATTGTATTGAACCCATCAAAGTCTATACATATTAATCCACTATGCTCAACACATGCATTGTCTGAACGCTCTGTAAACTTACCAGAAAAACAAATGGATGGTAGCTCCTTCTTCTTTATATTCCTAGCCTTCTTGTCTTCCTCATTTCTGATAGAGACAATCTTATCCATGGACTTGCCATCCCTTATTCTTGCAAGAGCAGTCGATACATCAACGTAGTAAGGCTTTGATGTGTCAACGACTGACTTGAAGTATGTTATCATATTCATTTATATCATTTAATAAAATTTTGTCATTCATTTTTATTAGCTCTTTGAACTTATACACTGAGTGGTGTATGGAAGAAGGATGCCTATTAAACATCTTTGCTATTTCAACTAACTTCATTCCGTCCTCAGATAATAAATGATATATATAAGCCCTCTTGTGAACAAGATCTCTTCTCCTGTTAGGCTCTATCAAATTGTCTCTATCAATCAACATTTTTATTTTCTCTTTCATATACTATTTTATTTGGGTAATCAATTTTTTCAATTTTGATACAAGGGAATACAAACTCCTTGCATTTTTTCATAGCGTGATTATCGTCTTTGGCTATTGTTATGTGGTAGTCACCATTACTAAATGAGTACTTATACCACTTGTATTCATTAATCATCATCTCTAAAATAATGAATGGCATACATTACACATATAACTAAAAATATAAACCACATGGCTCTCAATATATCTATCATACTATTTGTTTTGGTTTAATAATTTTTCTGTTTCTAAATTAACCTGATCTTCTGACCAGTCTGGAAAAGAAACATGAAGTAACTCATGCACTACATCCTCCTCAGTCAATTGCCTGTCGTGATAAATGATTGCTATCTTGTTATTGTGGTCGGCTGATACACCGATGTAATACCTTTCCTCATTACCACAGCTATCGTCATACATTACTGCATCTGGATCGATACTCTCTGTTGTAATTGACCAGTTGTCCAATGACAAGATGTGCTTCCATTTTTCAATCATTGCCTCCTATGTTATCTTCTTCTTCATAAACAATTTCAATCTCCTCCTCCTTCTTGAAAACACACTCAGCACAACAACTTCCGTTGCCATGATTGGCTGTTGCAGGAGAGAATAAACTCATCATGCCAGACATAAAAAAACTTAACGCAATTATTACTTTATTCATTTTTTTAAGTATTTAAAAAGACAGACTAGCCACACCCATCTGCCTAGAATTTTTACCTATGTGGAGGCTAACCAACAGAATTCTAACTGCTACACACTATGAAACATGTATCTTAAAACGGAAGCGACTCATCCTCCTCTTCAACAACTTTCTTTGTTGCACTTTTCTTGGTTCCACCAGATAGAACGTCAACTCTAAAGCCATTCATAGAAGAAAACACCTTCGTCTCCCCATTAGCATTCGTCCACTCTCGACCTCTCAATGAAAATGAAACCTCTACGGTCTGACCTTCCATAATGTTGTCAAGCAATGATGTCTTGTCTTGAGTAAACTCAAATGGTAATATCTGTGGATAGTTACTATCCGATTCATCTACTACAACAAGTTCTCTCTTCTTGAATTTGTCACTTACTTCTTGTGTTTGCCCTACATGACGGACAATACCTTCTAATTTAAAATTTGCCATTTAGCTTTTATTTTTAGTTAATAATTCCAATAATAAATCTAACTCTTCTACCTTAGTAACGTCAGTTAGTATAACGCTTTGACTAGAGATTACCCTATTTCCATCGTCCTCAACCATGACTAATGCAGTGTAAGATAGGATAATGATTAATCTCGTTCCCCTCATGTACTCAAGCTCGTAAACGAACTCATACCCATCAGAAAGACTAAACCCTCTTTCTATTAAATGATCGCTTGTGATTTCCATTGGCCTATGTACTTTTCTGCATAACTCATAGCTATATCTATCCTCTGGTCGATCTTCTTGATGTCATCACTAGTCAACTCTACATTCACTATTGTCTGTCGTAACGCATCAGGCAAATCGTCCATGTAATGCATCAAGTCGTCATCATTGTCGCCTATCAGCTCCTCTGGAGTATTTACAAGCATATATGCTACCTCCCCATATCTCCAATGATTGCCAGTCTCTTTGGTCAACATATATAAATATTGTTTGACCTGCCATTCATACTGATTGTTCATCGCCTTCTCTATAGTCTTTGGAAATGTCTTCTTCGACCATGGAGACTTGATGTCGATGACCTTCATATTGTCAGCATCAACAATGTCTGGATGACCAGATAAGCACTTGTAAGACAGCTCGTAGTAATCGTCCAACTCATTTAACTTCCTGTAATTTGTGAAGTTTAACCTATTGTACAAAACTATCGACTCGTCCTCAACTATAGTACCCTTGCTAGTCTCCTTAGAATAAAAGGATGGTACATATCCCCAAACATACTGCTCAATAGATTCCTCGATCAATGTTTTTGCACCAGCAGAAAGTTGGTATGGAGCATCTCTCTTCACAATCAACTCGTCCCTAGTAAGAGCTTGCTTCTCAGTTAACTTTATCTTGGATAAAAGTCCGTCCAATGTCTCCTGCTGTTTGTCCGTTAGTCCTGCCTCCCCAAGAAATAACGGATACGATGATGATGCCCTAAGCCTCAACATCGCTCAAAGATTTAATTTGTTCTTCAGTCAGTTCATACTGCTTTGATATCTTCTCAAGCGTGGTCTTCTTAGACTTGATGGAATCAATAGCAACCTGTAACTTGTCATTCGGTAGAGAAGGCAAGGTCTTCTTTGGTAATGGTCTTGTGCTGAATCTTAACGCATCTACCATCCCTTGTGGACTCTTCACCTTCTCAGTGCCCAATACTATCTGCTTGCCAATGTAGTTGTCAGGGTCGAATGAATTAAAGAATGTCTCCAATCTTTTGAAATTTGATCGGTTACATACCATCGGTTTGCTGAACTCTTTTAACTTGCAGAATACCTTGTCCTCTCTGCCCATCTCCCCGATGAACGTGTCTTGGTATATCTTTTCGATTGTAACGATTCTTGGCTCGTACTTGCCATCGACTTCCAAATCCCAGCTGCCTAGGTATCTGTTATCTTTCATAAGATTTCTCCAGTGTGCCATATATTTTATTAGATTTAAATTTTGTAGTTATCCACAAATATAGATAATTTTTTTTGATAATTGGATAACTTTTCTTCGTGTTTTATTAAATTATTTTCAACAGACCTCTTGTCAGAACTATACTTGTATATGTGATGAAGCCACTCTATTGATGCCTTGTGGTAGTCAATATTTACTTTTAAACATCCTGCATCCCATCCGTAATTCTCAAAGTACTTCATCTGCTCACCATCTATCTTTCTGAACTTGTCACCATGAGTCATAACGTCATGTATCTCTATTCTTCCGTCATCCTCAAATCTCTCTATCTTCACGCCTCGATCTAAAAACCATTTTGAATCTGGGTTATCCTCTAGGCCAGTCCAATAGAGAGAATGATAGGATGATACATCTTCCCACGCTTTCATTGTTCTTTGTAGTATCCGTATGCAATATCACCAACAAAGAAGTAATGTGTATCCACGTTCTCGTGTTCTGCTAACATTACATCATATCGGTTTTTAGCGAACTTCGTTACAATCATTCCGTAGATTTTATTGTTCTTCTCGAAGTACCCTAGAGATAAGACATCCTCATCATAGTACAGGTAGTCTACGTCACCTATGAATCCATGGGCAACCCACATCCTTGATGCTTCGGCTAGAGCCTCACTTCTTGTGTTGAAACTCTTCCTCTTGAAGAGATCGTTGTGACGAATATACCCTTCGTCATTCCATTGTGCTGTTGCAATGAAGCACATAGCTACTGCTGTAGCTGTCAAAACTAATTTTCTCATGACATTAATAAAATTAAATTAAATAAAATGTATAGGCATCCAAATGGGTAAATGCCTAAGATTAATAATGATACAGGTATCTGCACCCATCTGGCCTCAACGTACTGAACAAGAATACATATCTTTGCAAGTACGTATAAGATTAAAATTGTTGTTAAAATTGAAATTAATTCCATTGGTTTATATCTATTTTTATTTTAACTATTGTTTCCTCATACTTTATTAACTCGAAGTCGTCAACATCGAAATGCATCTTGAAGAAAGATATAACCTCATCGATATTATCCGAATCACAGGTTACCTTCATCATGTGCTCCTCTCCATTGAATTTTACATACATATTATATGTCTTCACTTCTTTGTTCCCTAAGTATTAGTATCATTAAGTACAACTCCATGTTGAAGTTATCCCACCACTTTGATTTTGCTATTGTTTCTTTCATATTACATTTTTTAAATTAAGGATTAACTATTCCGTATCACAGAAAATCCCACATTCCCAACTTTTAATTTTTCCTCCTTTATCAGTAGGCAACAATTCATCTAAAAAAATACGCTTTCCTTTTAGCCTAACCAACTTAGCTCCTATCCTCCTACTCTGCTCTGCTCTATCTTTAAATACTTCTGGAAAATTATCTCTAACTAAATTCCAGTAAGTAGGACTTTGGCTTTTTACACATCCTATGCAGTTAGCATTCGGAAATCCTAGTTTATAAATCATTGGTAGCTTTATTCCTTCTCCTAAAAGAATATCAAAACAATGTCCTTTTGTTAGATTTTCATCTATCAAAATTGGTATTACATTTTCACGTTCAAACTTGATGAACTTATCACTACGATCTTTTTCATCAGCAGTAAAGCCTAGAACGTGCCAGTGAATCTTATTGTTCTTTTCAAATTGATATCTTGCCTCTTTCTTTAGTTCTTTGGTGCAAGGAGCACCCATAACACCACTAATGTAGTTTCGATTATCAAACACATCTCTAATATCACAAGATGGATATTTACTATTTGTTGCACTAATGATTTTTTGACCAAACCATTTTTCGCAATCTCTTAAAAATCGTAAATTATCCTCATGCTCGTTTACTACTGGATTATTTACTATAATTACATTGTGTGTTCTACCATACTTCTCTATAGTTTTTTTAGCAGCAACTGCACTCGCAGCACCACAACTAAACCAAACTGCTATTGTTTCTTTCATCTTGTATTGTTTTAATTATTGAACATAACTCATAATGCTCCAAGAATATACTTCGTTCCATCATCGTATCCAAAAGTTCTTCGTAGTCCTCTGTGTTGTTGTCTATACCCTTCAGCGTTTTGTATACCCAATCTCTTGGCATCATTAAAAGTTTCTCTATGGTATCATCCATCACATCTCCTACTAGTATCTCTAACATAACTTCAAGTTTGTATTTGTAAATTTAATGATTCTTCTATCATTTCTTGAATCTTTTATTATAATAAGTATTCGCCCAGTCTTCTGATGAGTGTTCAAATCCAGACTCAATGCTTGACATACGATGGGCTTCTATTATCTGCTCCTTCTCTTTGAGTTTTGCTGTGCAAAAGATATTCATCCTCTCGTCATGAGTCAATGTCTCCCATCCTACAGAATAGAGTTGTTGCTCAAGCCATTCAATTGCTGTTTGTTTCATACTAACCATCCTTCCTCTACTAATCGGTTTAAGAATCCTTTGAATTGTCTCTTACCTTGTGGGCATAGCTCTGTTTCCTCGTCTAGTGATGCGATTGATTTAGGATTTCCTTCAAATATTCCTTTGAACCAGTTATTGTTGTCCCAATGCTCCTCCTTCCACTTATCTCTATCATCATTTCTCTTGTCAGTGAATTCAATAGTGATATCTGGGTAGAACTCACCACTACTACCATCTATTCTTATTCGTGAAGCAACAAAGCAATACTTGTCTGTTTCATAACTACATTCTTCTGAAAATATTAGCTCCATTTCTTCTGCTTCTAGATGATATATTGTCTCTGTTGTGGCATCTTCTCTAACATACCATACTCCGTTTATTTCTATTCTATTTTCCGTCTTCTTTTGTTGCCTGGCAACTTCTTCTCTTGTTGTTTTCATGACTTTAGTTTTTATAATAATTGTATTCAAATGAATTTCTTATCTCCCTTCCATACGCAGTATCAAATCCGTAACTTGTAGACATTGGTATGCTGTTCCTTCGCTCTATTATATAGAAGAACAAATCCTTCTTGTTTAAATTGTACTCCTTTGCTGTATCTATGATGGCGTAATACATCCTGTAGATGTCGTGTCTCATTGGACCATATTTCGATGTTATGTAATCGATAATGAATTTCTTGCTTATTGTGTTTCTCATAATGTTAAGTTTATTGGATAAGTGTTAAGTTTTTTGATTTTATGTTAAGAATATGTCGACTTTTTTTTGTTAAAGTACTGATAATCAATAGAATATGTTAAGATGTTAACTTTTTCTCCTACTATACGAAAAAAATAAATAATATATATATATATAGTATAGTATATAGATTTTTCGGGGATTATTTCGGTGGGATAAAAAAGTGCGTTTTTTTGACATCTTGACATAAGTGCTTGTTTTACAGCTGTTTAACTTTTTTAAGTCGACATAAAGTTAACATAAGTTGACATTATTGGATTAAAGTTGACATAACTTGTTGATAGCCAGTTCCATATATGTTCTGCGTTGCGTGAGCGTTCCATGACGTTGTGGTGTCGGTAGGACAATCTCACAATCATCATTTAAATCGTAGATGGCAATCTGATTGTTCTTTATGCCGAACTCTATGGCTTCCCTCTTGTCCTGTATGTTGACCGATATGTCGACATATAGCTTGTTCTCGTGTATCCACCCACCTAGATAGTTGATGTGGTCACTCAATTGCTCGGCATTCTTTTGTACGAATGTCTTGACCGATTGTTCTATCTGCTCTAAAGATAACTCATCGTTGTTGAGATTCTCAAAGGTCATTGCATTGTCCTCTAAACTGACCATGAAGCCAGTCTTTGGAATGTGAGTTAGATTTAATGAAGTTGTTGAACCTCCGTTCTCTAAAATTTGTCTACTGAATTCTTTTAAGTTAATCATGTGTTCTGCGTATTTAATTAATAAATTTTCTATTCCCTTGCCGTTTGTTACGTCACGACCAAACGTCTTGTGTATGAATTGTCTTGGAGTCATACTACTTGAATTTGAAAGATTGAATTGTTGATAGGTTTATCATCCTAAATGCCTTCTTGTGCATGTCGAATACGACCATTAGGTTTTTTGCATTTGGATCGAACTTCAACCCTATACCCTTCACTCCTTTGCTTACTCCTGTTCTACATACCATCTTTCTTGTAGAACCATCTTTCTTGGTAAATGTTACGGAAAAGATTTTTCCCTTTGTGTTTAAAATTTTTGTTTTCATAGCTGTTTATTTATTTGATTAATTAATTCTTCCATGTCAATGTGGTCTGGCTCTAACTCAAATACTTGGGTTAACTCGTCAACGCAAAATACCATCTCTATGTCATATACCTCTTTTGCCTCGTACTCATACTCCGTGTATTGTACATCTCCATTGAATGCAGAGGTCGGTTGCTCATATGTTATTGTCGTTGTAGTTGTGTGACCTTTGAAGTAGTAGTACTTGTCATATTGATAGAAAGTAATTCCTATTGTTTGGTCGGGATATATGTCGACCTCTAGTTCTCGTATCATATTAGTACTATTTTAAAGTTTGATAAATTTAAATCTCCTATCTCAATGTCAG
>Ga0208161_1001408_pt1 | contig 12785 bp, 6 predicted proteins | sample CB_VirMetaG_3_FD_184538 | JGI IMG/M metagenome (GOLD analysis project Ga0208161, IMG submission 184538) | Freshwater to marine saline gradient viral communities from Chesapeake Bay - CB_1508_1S Viral MetaG (SPAdes) (version 4) | ecosystem: Environmental > Aquatic > Marine > Coastal | place: USA... | reverse complement strand
TGGCACTTCAGGTAGTTCAGGCTCAAACGGTTCATCTGGTACTTCAGGTTCAAGTGGCGTTTCAGGCTCATCTGGTACTTCAGGATCTTCAGGTACATCTGGCTCATCAGGTTTAAGTGGCTCATCAGGTACTTCAGGTTCATCTGGTACTTCAGGTTCATCTGGTTCAAATGGATCTTCAGGTACTTCAGGTAGTTCAGGTATTTCAGGTTCATCTGGTACTTCAGGCTCATCAGGAACTAGTGGCTCTTCAGGCACTTCAGGTAGTTCAGGTATCTCAGGCTCATCTGGTACTTCAGGCTCATCAGGAACTAGTGGTTCATCTGGCTCAAATGGTTCATCAGGAACTTCTGGTTCATCTGGTATCTCAGGTTCATCAGGTACTTCAGGCTCATCTGGCACTTCAGGCTCATCAGGTTTAAGTGGTTCATCAGGTACTTCTGGCTCATCTGGAACTTCAGGTTCATCTGGTACTTCAGGAAGTTCTGGTTCAAACGGTTCATCTGGTACTTCAGGTTCAAGCGGTATTTCAGGCTCATCAGGTACTTCAGGCTCATCTGGTACTTCAGGTTCTTCAGGTACTTCAGGATCATCCGGCATAAGCGGTTCATCCGGTACATCTGGATCAGCAGGTACAAGCGGCTCATCTGGTACTTCAGGTTCAAGTGGTATAAGTGGCTCATCTGGTACTTCAGGTTCATCTGGTACTTCAGGCTCAGCAGGTACTTCAGGTAGTTCAGGTATTTCAGGCTCGTCTGGTACTTCAGGTTCATCAGGTACTTCAGGTTCATCTGGTTCAAATGGTTCATCTGGTACTTCAGGTTCAAGTGGTATAAGTGGCTCGTCTGGTACTAGTGGTTCATCTGGAACTTCAGGATCATCTGGTACATCTGGCTCAAGCGGTATCTCAGGCTCGTCTGGCACTTCAGGTTCAGCTGGAACTTCAGGTTCAAGTGGCACTTCGGGTTCATCTGGTATTTCAGGTTCATCTGGTACGAGCGGTTCATCTGGTACTAGTGGTTCAGCCGGAACTAGTGGCTCATCAGGTGTAAGCGGTTCATCTGGTACTTCAGGTTCATCTGGCACATCAGGCTCATCAGGTACAAATGGTAGCTCAGGTACTTCAGGTTCTTCAGGAACTGCTGGTTCATCTGGTACATCTGGATCATCTGGAACTTCAGGATCAGCTGGAACTTCAGGTTCATCAGGTATTTCAGGATCATCTGGTACAAGTGGTTCAGCAGGAACTTCAGGTTCAAGTGGTACTTCAGGTTCATCAGGTATCTCAGGTTCATCTGGTACTTCAGGTTCATCAGGTACTTCAGGATCAGCTGGTACTAGTGGTTCATCAGGAACTTCAGGTAGCTCTGGTATTTCAGGTTCGTCAGGTACTTCAGGTTCGTCAGGTACTTCAGGCTCATCAGGTACAAATGGTAGCTCAGGTACTTCAGGTTCTTCTGGAACAGCTGGTTCGTCTGGTACTAGTGGTTCAGCCGGAACTTCAGGATCATCAGGTGTTTCAGGTTCGTCAGGTACAAGTGGCTCATCTGGTGCAACAGGTTCATCAGGTACAAGTGGTAGCTCAGGTACTTCAGGTTCATCTGGTTCATCAGGTACTTCAGGTTCTTCAGGTTCAAGTGGTTCTTCAGGAACTTCAGGAACAGGTTCTTCAGGTACATCGGGTTCATCTGGTTCTTCTGGTACATCTGGCTCATCTGGCTCATCTGGCTCATCTGGCTCATCTGGTTCATCAGGTACTTCAGGAACAGGTGGATCATCTGGTAGCTCAGGAACTTCTGGTTCAAGTGGTTCATCTGGATCATCGGGTTCAGCAGGTTCTTCTGGTACATCAGGCTCATCAGGTTCATCTGGTAGTTCAGGCTCAAGTGGCTCTTCAGGAACATCTGGTTCAAGTGGATCTTCTGGTTCATCAGGTTCATCTGGTTCATCAGGTAGTTCAGGCACTTCAGGATCTTCAGGTTCAAGTGGTTCATCCGGTTCTTCAGGTTCATCTGGTACATCGGGTTCGTCTGGCTCATCAGGTTCTTCTGGTTCATCAGGTTCATCTGGTTCATCAGGTACTTCAGGTACATCAGGTACAGGTGGTTCAAGCGGTACTTCAGGCTCATCAGGTTCATCTGGTAGTTCAGGTTCATCTGGTTCATCAGGTTCATCTGGTTCATCAGGCACTTCAGGATCTTCAGGCTCAAGTGGATCTTCAGGCTCAAGTGGTTCAAGTGGTTCTTCAGGTACAGGATTTAACACAGTATCTAACTTTGGTGATGATAGAATCTTAACCTCGAATAATACTTCAAATGCAGCAGTAGCCGAATCTAATTTAACCTTTAATAACACTAAAGGATTAGGATTATTTGGAGATGTAGAATTAAGAGCTTCAGCACAATTATTAAGTGATAATGGAACTACTAATATCTTTACTAGTGTAGATACAACTACATACACAGGTGTATTTATAGATTATATTATTTATGGAGATGCTGGTAGTTCAGATAAGAGAAGAGGCGGTACATTTAGAATGGTATTCACTACAAACGATGATATAGTTTACGATGAAACTACTACCACAGATACTACAGGAGATACAAGTGCAATTGTACTTGAAGCAGTTGCATCAGGTGGAAGTGCTACCTTTAGATCTGATATGAGTACTGGATTTGGTGACGATGCTATAATAGTATATATAGCTAAATTTATACTCAATCAGTAATTAATATTTACTTAACAATAAAGGTGTCTCAACTAACGTTGAGACACTTTTTTTTAATATGTATAATAAACCCCTGTTTGGATAGTGAAAAATGGCGAACGAATTTAAAGTTAAAAACGGGCTTATTTCCCAAGAGTATGCTTACATCTTTGGATCCGTTAAAGCAACAAATTTACCAAAAACTACCTCCCCATATTATTATGTGGGAATATCAGGGTCTGAAGATCAGTTAGTTTTAGCTCGTGACCCATATATAAAAGTATTAAATGAAGGGTTTGGTAGAATATTAACTACAAATGATACTAATAATGAAGTATGGGCCTCTAAAGATGTTCAATTACTTCCACGTACTGTAACGGACTTAACTAATTATCCCATTGATAATCAATGGCAACTTACTCTTCTTCCTAGTGGTTCTACAATTTTCGGTAGTGTAAGTGCTAGTGACCAAGCTTACAGTAAATATGCTGAATGGAATACCCACTTTATACAACAGGAATATGTAGCAACCTCTACTTTTTATACAGCTAGTACTTCTGTACAATCCGCAAAAGTAATAGCTCCTTATAATCAAACTATTACTGTATATAGTTTCCCATATGCTGATTATAACGCACTAAGATTTGAATATACAGCGTATAATAGATTAGGTTCACCTGCTGAGGTTTTAGAAGGAAGATCAGGTGTAATTAGAGCTATTTGGGATAGTAGTGGAACTGTTAATAGTGGAGATTGGAGCCATACTGCTACTACTAGTATAGGAAACATGAAAGATTTTGTATTTAATGTCAATAAAATAGGAAGCAACATAGCTATAACAGTAGAAAATACAATATCTTCGGGTAACTGGTTAAAAGTAGCTTTTAGAGCATTTTTAAATAGAATTGAAATTTAATAAATATGGCTTTTACAGAATCAGGAGTAGAATTTAAAGTAAAAAAAGGAATATTAGTTCCTAATAATGCTACATTCCAAGATGGAGTGTTGCATTTTCCTGATTTACAAAATAATACAACACTTGAAGACAATACTTTTGTAACTATTGAACTTAATGATGATGATAAAGCATTAAAAACATTCGACCCAATTACAACGCTGCAACTGGCTCCAACTAATTATGCTTTAATTTCTAGTGGTAGTAATGATAGTATTATAAATCCTGACAGACTTTATATAGGTCAATATGTACATCCATTTGGATATGCATCAGCTTTAACTGGATCTATTGTATATAATGATGGAACACTTTCAGGATACAATAGTCTTAATGATAGTGATGTCGGTAATACTATATTGACAGATGTATCATCATCTAAACTTCCTAATGGTACTACAAAACGTTTATTTACAATTAATACTAGTTATTATTATGGATTAGTATTAGAATATGTAGTACATAATTTTTCTAGAACAAAAACTAAAATAGGAACATACCAAGCAATACTTGGGGTTGGTGGTGCAGATTATCAATTTACTAATCTTACTACAACAGGATTGTCTACTATGAATTTTACTTTAGCCATAAACACTGGAGTTTCTCCAGTAGCATTTGAAGCAACTAATAATAGTGGAGAAAATATGTATATAACTTTTGAAAAAACTGTATTTGGAGGGGAAGTAGCTTATTAAAATGGCAGACGAATTTATAGTTAAAAATGGACTTTTAGTTAGGAACTTTAAACCTGATGGGTTTCCCCTACCTTCTTCTAGTTTTAATGATAATATATTTGTTCCAAATATTCCTGATAAAAGTAGCCAAATCCCATCCTTTTACCTTCAAATAGACTCAGGCTCAAAACCTACAATATTTGAACAAGATAAATTTTCAAAAATCACAGGATCTGAAGTTGCTTTTACAGTAGCCTATAGTCAAAGTCAATATATAGTACTAGGTAATAGTAGTGGTAAAACTATATATGGTGCTGGGGGTCTTAATCAACTAGGATATTTAAATGATGGTTTTGGTTCTTCTAAAACTACTTTACGAATTGGAAATGCGTATGGGTATGGTGGAGGAACTTTTGATGGTGGAACCAACACAGCAGCTTTCTTTGGGTTTACACATACTGCAGAACTTGCAAATTATATTTTAGATAGGAGTGCCAAAATATTCTATCGTTCAAAATATGGTGAATTACAATCAGCGGATAGTGATATTTTAATTGATTTTTGGAATGATGTTAACTGTGATGGAGCTATTATAGAGTATACATTTAAAGAAAAACCAGGAGCTGGTCAAGAAATTAGAAAAACAGGCAGAATATTATCTTCATGGAACCAAACTACTGGAGTATCAAGTACAGACATAGCTTGTCCCACTACTATAGGAATTACAGGCCCTGAACTATATTTACAAGTAGAGCATACCTCAGGTTCCCCAGGGACTATTGATATAAAAGCATATAATGATTCATCTGAAGACGTATCTGTTTTTATAAGTTGCAAACTATTTAGAACAGGTTGGATATCTTAAACATATTTAATTTAATTTTAATATTTATAATAAAATACAAAAATGGCAGGAGATTTAGTAATAGTTGGAGGTGGAATTGTAACAGAAGCCGTAGGTGGTGTTCCTGCAGTATCTACCTTTGATGAAATTAACGCTAACGTTAAAAACTTTGATATTCCTCATCCTTCAAAAGAAGGATGGAGACTCCGTTACAGTGTTCTTGAGGGACCAGAAATAGGTATTTACCTTAGAGGTAAAGTTACAGGTGAAGGAGTTATCGAACTCCCTGATTACTGGTCTGATTTAGTTGACGAAGATTCAATCAGCGTTCAACTTACCCCAATCGGAAGTTCGTGTATTCACCACGTATCTAACGTTAGTTCTTCACAAATTACTGTAGCGTGCGACTGTGGAGAGGTAAACGCTTATTATGTGGTATTTGCAACACGTAAAGATGTAGAACCTCTTGTAACAGAATATCAAGTATAAGTTAGCAATTAATGGCAAATAAAGTTCAATTAACCCCAATTTCAGGTAGCGTAGAGTTTATATACGACTCTGGTGGTGCTTCTGAAAAGCGAATTAAATTACAATTCGCTTCAGGGGCTAATACTTTATCTTTTGTAACAGGCAGTACAACTCTCTTTACTGTCGAGCCAAATCAATTAGATTTTGCTAATTCAACTAGATTTAAATTACCCCTAATTACATCTACCCCTCCTTCAGCACAATCTGGAGATATATTTTTAAATACTTCATCTAATGAATTTGTATTAATAGGAAATAGTGGTCCTGTTAGTAACAAAGGTCCAAAAGGTGCACAAGGTCCTGAAGGTAATTTAGGTGAAAATGGTCCTAAAGGAAATAAAGGTGAAAAAGGTTTAAAAGGTGGTCAAGGTTTACAAGGTCCTGTTGCTGCTTTTGAAGAAAATTATGGAGATAACGGTGCCAAAGGTTTAAAAGGTGTAGTTGGACCTAAAGGTGTAAAAGGTGAAGAGGGTGCTCAAGGACCTGCCGGACCTAAAGGTGTACAAGGTGACAAAGGTATAAAAGGAGATCAAGGACCTAAAGGTATTAAAGGCGTTAAAGGTGGAAAAGGTGCACCTGGTGCATTAGGTCCTAAAGGTGTTAAAGGAACCCAAGGAGATAAAGGTATTCAAGGACCTAAAGGTATTAAAGGTACAAAAGGTCTTCAAGGACCAAATGGTCCTAAAGGAAATAAAGGAAGTCAAGGCCCTGATGGAGATCAAGGCCCAAATGGACCTAAAGGTACTAAAGGTGCTCCTGGTCCACAGGGACCAAAAGGTACTAAAGGCGAAATAGGCCAAAACGGAACAGAAGGAGCCCCAGGCCCAATTGGAGGTCCAGGTCCTAAAGGTGATCTAGGTCCTGGTGGAGGTGCGGGTGCAATTGGTGAAATTGGAGACCCAAGCCCTCCAGGTAATAAAGGAGGTCAAGGCCCAACTGGACCACAAGGACCGAAAGGTATTAAAGGAGTTAAAGGAGCTCAGGGACCAAATGGACCTAAAGGAAATAAAGGAAGTCAAGGCCCTGATGGAAACCAAGGTCCAAATGGACCTAAAGGTACTAAAGGTGCTCCTGGTCCACAAGGACCAAAAGGTACTAAAGGCGAAATAGGACAAAACGGAACAGAAGGTGCACCAGGTCCTATTGGAGGAGGAGGAGCAAATGGTGCTCCTGGTCCAATAGGATATGGAGGTACTGGAGGTGTGGCAGGCGACCCAAGTGCCCCTGGTCCTAAAGGTGGACAAGGTCCTGGCGGTCCTCAAGGTCCTGATGGTCCAAAAGGCCCAAAGGGTGCTCAAGGTCCAAATGGTCCAAAAGGTAATAAAGGTGCCCCTGGACCTATAGGTCCTCAAGGTCCAAACGGACCACAAGGTCCTAAAGGTGCTCCTGGTCCTATTGGTCCAAAAGGTACTAAAGGTGGAAAAGGTGCTCCTGGCCCTGTTGGTAGTCCTGGTCCCGTTGGTAACCCTGGTCCAATAGGATATGGAGGTACTGGAGGTGCGGCAGGTGATCCAAGTGCTCCTGGTAACAAAGGAGGTCAAGGCCCTGGTGGAACCCAAGGTCCTGATGGTCCAAAAGGCCCAAAGGGTGCTCAAGGTCCAAATGGTCCAAAAGGTAATAAAGGTGCCCCTGGACCTATAGGGGCTCAAGGTCCAAACGGACTACAAGGTCCTAAAGGTGCTCCTGGTCCTATTGGTCCAAAAGGTACTAAAGGTGGAACAGGTGGTCCTGGTCCTGTTGGTAGTCCTGGTCCAAATGGTGCTCCTGGTCCTATTGGAGGTCCTGGTGGTGGAGGTGCTAGTGGTGATGCTGCTGCTCCTGGAGGTACTGGTTTACCTGGTGGTAAAGGTCCACAAGGTCCAAATGGGCCTAAAGGTACTAAAGGTGCTCAAGGTCCAAATGGTCCAAAAGGTAATAAAGGTGCCCCTGGACCTATAGGGGCTCAAGGTCCAAACGGACCACAAGGTCCTAAAGGTGCTCCTGGTCCTATTGGTCCAAAAGGTACTAAAGGTGGAAAAGGTGCTCCTGGCCCTGTTGGTAGCCCTGGTCCAAATGGTAACCCTGGTCCTATTGGAGGTCCTGGTGGTGGGGGTGCTAGTGGTGATGCCTCTGCTCCTGGAGGCACTGGTTTACCTGGTTCTAAAGGAGGTCAAGGTCCTGGAGGTCCTAAAGGTCCATTAGGTAGCCCCGGAGGTCCTGGTAACAAAGGTCCACAAGGTAGTCCTGGTCCGAAAGGTCAAAAAGGAGCAGATGGTGTTCCTGGTGCTAAAGGTCCACAAGGTCCTACTAACGTAACTACTGGAGCCCCTGGTCCAGCTGGTGTCCCTGGACCTGTAGGAATTAATGTTCCTGGTAGCCCTGGTCCTGCTGGTGCTCCTGGTCCTATAGGTGCTGCTGGAGCTACTGGAACTCCTTGGTCTGCTCCTTGGACTTATTATGCTACTTCTGGCATTAGTTATAATGTGGCATCCGGAATGGCTTCTTGGATAGGATACTATAGTGGAAATTCACCATTCACTCCAGGCTTAGTAAAATTTGGATATGGACTTTTAATAAAAGCACAACCTTAATTAATTTAAAAAATATATTTATATTAAATTAAATGGCACAAACAGTTAGAATAATTCCTCAATCAGGTAGCTTAGTATTTGCTGCTGGCTTAAATACTGTTACTAGTAGTTTAAGTGAGGCTACTTCTGTTATGGAATTAAAATTTGATGCCAATGGAGTTTTAGGATTTTACTCTGCTAGTGAAGACGCAAATGCCCTAATACTATCAGTTAATAGTGGTAGTTTAATTACAGGAGGTGCTGATGGTTTAAGTAATAAAACATTAAAAATCCCTATCCGCGGCACAGCTTACCCAACAACCCCACCAGTAGGAAGTATATATTTTGACAATGTAAATGATTTAGTAATCGCTCAAGGAGTTGGTGGTAGTTTAGTAGCTGCTAAAGGTCCTAAAGGTAATAAAGGTCCACAAGGTCCACAAGGTCCACAAGGTCCTAATACAGATACTGGACAAAAAGGTTTAAAAGGAGTACAAGGTATTCAAGGAATAGAAGGACCTAAAGGCCATAAAGGTGTTAAAGGTGTTAAAGGTGCTTTAGGCTCTAAAGGTGGTAGTGGAGCTACCGGAATTGTAGGTATTATGGGCCCAGAAGGACCTAAAGGTACTAAAGGAGTAACTGGAGCTAAAGGTGCTCCAGGTGCATCTGGTGCCACTGGAATTGTAGGAGCAGATGGTGCACAAGGTCCAAATGGTCCAAAAGGTACTAAAGGTATTAAAGGTGTAGATGGACCTCAAGGTAATCCTGGTCCTGTAGGAGCTCCTGGTATTCAAGGTCCTAATACTGATACTGGTGCTCCTGGAGCTAAAGGTGTTAAAGGCATTCAAGGTCCAAATACTGATACTGGAGCTAAAGGACCACAAGGTCCTGTAGGTAATACTGGTGCTTTTGGTGAAAAAGGACCTAAAGGTGTTAATGGTGCTCAAGGTCCAAACGGTCCAAAAGGTACTAAAGGAGATATAGGTCCTAAAGGTGGAAAAGGTAAAAAAGGTACACAACCTGCCCCTGGTGTAAAAGGAGAAAAAGGACCTCAAGGTAATAAGGGTCCACAAGGTGTTCCTGGTCCTGTAGGTGCCCCTGGTGTTCAAGGTCCAAGTGAAAGTGTAGGATCTATTGGAGCACCTGGTACTAAAGGTCCACAAGGTCCAAACACTGATTCTGGAGCTAAAGGACCACAAGGTCCTGTAGGTAATACTGGTGCTTTTGGTGAAAAAGGACCTAAAGGAGTATTAGGTCCTCAAGGTCCAAATGGCCCTAAAGGTACTAAAGGTGTACAAGGTCCTCCTGGACCTAAAGGACCTAAAGGTTCACAACCGGCTCCTGGTGTAAAAGGAGAAAAAGGTCCACAAGGTAATAAAGGACCTGTTGGTAACCCTGGTCCAAAAGGACAAAAAGGAACCCAAGGTCCAAGTGTAACAGGAGGTGAAAAGGGACCACAAGGTCCAAAAGGCCCACAAGGTCCTGCTACATATACTGGATTTAAAGGTCCACAAGGCCCACAAGGTGGATCTGGTGCTTTTGGTGAAAAAGGTCCACAAGGTCCACAAGGTGGTCCTGGTAACAAAGGTATTCAAGGTCCTCCTGGACCTAAAGGACCTAAAGGTTCACAACCTGGTCCTGGTGTAAAAGGAGAAAAAGGTCCACAAGGTAATAAAGGACCTATTGGTAATCCTGGTCCAAAAGGACAAAAAGGAACCCAAGGTCCAAGTGTAACAGGAGGTGAAAAGGGACCACAAGGTCCAAAAGGTCCACAAGGCCCTGCTACATATACTGGATTTAAAGGCCCACAAGGCCCACAAGGTGGATCTGGTGAATTTGGTGCTAAGGGTCCACAAGGTCCACAAGGTGGTCCTGGTAACAAAGGTATTCAAGGTCCTCCTGGACCTAAAGGACCTAAAGGTTCACAACCTGCTCCTGGTGCCCCTGGTCCTAAAGGTCCACAAGGTGGTAAAGGTCCTATTGGTGGTCCTGGTCCAAAAGGACAAAAAGGAACCCAAGGTCCAAGTGTAACAGGAGGTGAAAAGGGACCACAAGGTCCAAAAGGTCCACAAGGCCCTGCTACATATACTGGATTTAAAGGTCCACAAGGCCCACAAGGTGGATCTGGTGCTTTTGGTGAAAAAGGCCCACAAGGTCCTGGGGGTGGTCCTGGTACTAAAGGTGTACAAGGTCCTCCTGGACCTAAAGGACCTAAAGGTTCACAACCTGCTCCTGGTGCTCCTGGTCCTAAAGGTAGTCCTGGAGGTAAAGGTCCACAAGGTGGTCCTGGTCCGAAAGGTCAAAAAGGAGGTATAGGTATTCCTGGTGGTCCTGGCCCTATTGGAGGTCCTGGTGGTGGGGGTGCTAAAGGTCAAACAAGTACAGGTGCCCCTGGTCCTGTTGGAGCCCCAGGTCCTAAAGGACCACAAGGCCCAGGTGGTCCACAAGGTCCTACTGCTGTAACTGAACCACCAACAGGTGCTCCTGGTCCAAAAGGACCACAAGGTCCTCCTGGTCCTAAAGGTACTGCCGGAGCCAGTTTTACAAATTCCCAACCGTATAACATCAGTGCTTATGTTACTATAACAACATCTGACGGTCGAAATAGTACCCAACTACAATGGTATGGAGGAAGTTTACAAAACTATATGTCAGACAAAAATTTAAAAGAAAATATTATTCCAATATCTAACCCTATTGAAAAAATATTTATGATTGACACTAAAAATTTATTAGATTTATAACATGTCAACTAGTACTATAAGAATTATCCCTGAATCAGGTAGTATAGCATTTGCTAATAATGTAGCAACTATTAGTTCTTCATTAAATACTACTGAACTTATCGAATTAAAATTCGGTAGTGATGGGGTATTAGGTTTCTACACAGGCAGTGATCTAATATTCTCAGTAGAAAATACTGGTAGTGTTAAAATAGACAATGGAACTCTATTTAGAGTTCCTGTTAAAAGTGGTGTTACTTCATTAGCTACAGGTGAGATAGCCTTTTCTCAACAAGAAAATAAATTCTTTTTTGGTGATAAAGGAGGTAACAAAGGTAATTTAGGAGGTGATTCTGGTGCTCCTGGACCTATTGGTTCACCTGGTCCATTTGGAAACCCAGGTGCTAAAGGTGAACAAGGTTCTAAAGGTCAAAAAGGTATTCAAGGTCCATTAGGTCCAAAAGGACAAAAAGGTATAACAGGTGAAAAAGGTGAAATTGGACCTAAAGGAAGCAAAGGCTTTAAAGGTGACCAAGGCCCACAAGGTCCTCAACCCGAAGTATCAGGAGAACAAGGAGATAAAGGATTACTAGGACCTAAAGGAAACCAAGGAATTCCAGGTCCTAAAGGTATAAAAGGCACTCAAGGTCCTAATACTGATACTGGTGCTCCAGGTGCCGTTGGAGCCCCAGGAGCTGTAGGTAACCAAGGTCCAGGTGATATTCAAGGTCCAATTGGACCTAAAGGTGTTAATGGTGCTCAAGGTCCTATTGGTGCTCCTGGCCCTAATGGAGCTCCAGGTGAAACAGGTGGTCCTGGTCCATTAGGTCCAAAAGGAATGAAAGGAGACCCAGGTCCTAAAGGTCCTAAAGGTACAAAAGGTATTCAAGGACCTGCTGTAACACCTGGTGAAAAAGGTCCACAAGGTCCTAAAGGACAAAAAGGAGCACAAGGTGCAGGCGGTATACAAGGCCCAACAGGCGTTCCAGGACCTGTAGGTGCACCTGGACCTCAAGGAATTCAAGGCCCAGGCAATATTCAAGGTCCAATTGGTCCTAAAGGTACAAAAGGTTCACCTGGTCTTATTGGTAATCCTGGTCCTATAGGTGGTCCTGGTGAAACAGGTGGTCCTGGTCCATTAGGCCCAAAAGGAATGAAAGGAGACCCAGGCTCTAAAGGCCCAGATGGTCAAAAAGGACCACAAGGTCCTAAAGGTGGAAAAGGTGATAAAGGTCCACAAGGAGGTCCTGGTCCAAAAGGTCAAAAAGGTGAGGGTGGTATTCAAGGCCCAACAGGTGTTCCTGGTCCTATTGGTGTTCCTGGTCCTATAGGTCCACAAGGTGGTGGAGGTGCTCCTGGTCCTATTGGAGGCCCTGCTGGTACTGGTGTCCCTGGTCCAAGTGGTGTTCCTGGTCCTATTGGAGGTCCTGGTCCAACTGGTCCAAAAGGCCCACAAGGTGGTCCTGGTAACGCTGGAGACCCGGGTGGTGGTGGTCCTCAAGGTAATCCTGGTGGTCCTGGTAATAAAGGTCCACAAGGAGGTCCTGGTCCAAAAGGTCAAAAAGGTGTTGGAGGTCTTCAAGGACCAACAGGTGCTCCTGGACCTATTGGTGTTCCTGGTCCTATAGGTCCACAAGGTGGCGGAGGTGCTCCTGGTCCTATTGGAGGTCCTGCTGGTACTGGTGTCCCTGGTCCAAGTGGTGTTCCTGGTCCTATTGGAGGTCCTGGTCCAACTGGTCCAAAAGGCCCACAAGGTGGTCCTGGTAATGCTGGAGACCCTGGAGCTAAAGGTCCTCAAGGTAACC
>Ga0208161_1001407_pt1 | contig 12797 bp, 11 predicted proteins | sample CB_VirMetaG_3_FD_184538 | JGI IMG/M metagenome (GOLD analysis project Ga0208161, IMG submission 184538) | Freshwater to marine saline gradient viral communities from Chesapeake Bay - CB_1508_1S Viral MetaG (SPAdes) (version 4) | ecosystem: Environmental > Aquatic > Marine > Coastal | place: USA... | reverse complement strand
GTCGGCCGAGAGGAGGAAAGGGGTCGCGTTGGTCGTCTGCCGGCGCAGGACCATGCGGGAGAACTGCGCGTCTCCGACCGAAGCGAAGCGGCCAGAAGCGTGCGTGAACATGCCGTACAGGTCCGCGAGCCCCGAGTTGCCTCCGGGGACCGTCGACACAACGCCCGACGCCGTGTTGAGGTTGCCCGCAGCGAAAGACGCCGTGCCCGAAGCCGTGCAGTACGTCCCCAGCGAAGTCGCCCACTGACCCGTCGCGACGTTGCCCGAGCCCGAGAGGACAGCAGTCTCTAGTGCGGTCGCAGCATTCGCCGAGCCGCCGCCGATAAAGCTCCGAACCCCGCTCGCAACCGAACTTGCCCCGGAGCGCACCTGCTGGAGATCAACCGCGTTGTCGCCCCGCGCGTTGCCGCCCGCCGCCGTGTTGTCGGCGATCTGCGCCTGAATGGCGCCGGTGCCGGTCGGGGTGATGATGAGCGACGTGTTGGCCGTCGCCACGAGGGCCTGCTCGTAGGCCCGGCCGTTCGTGTCGGTGCCGGTCGAGGTCGGCCAGCCGTCGCCAAGCCCCATGGGTGGAAGGACGAGAACGGACAAGTTACCTCCACGCGGACGGGGGCGGAGCGGGCGGCTCGTCGTCCTCGCCCAAGTCCAGCTTGATCTTGACGCCGTCCTTCGATACGCGCTCGGCGGCGTCCGCGAAGGACAGCAAGATGGTCAGGACCTCGGGAACCGCCTTGCACAGGTCCGCGAGGACCTTGCGCGCGAGTTGGTAACCGAGCCAAGCCGCAAGTAGCCAAGGCGCCTGGAAGGCAACCTGCGTGAAGACCGTGGGGTCGAGGGCCGACGGATCGAGGATAACTGTCTCCACGGGCCCTCCTACTGGACGCGAGTGTCGATGGCCGTCACGGCGAGCACGACGCCCGCCTGCGCCGACAGACCCGCGGTGCCTCGGATGGACGCCCAGAGCGTCCGCCGCTGGAAGCTGATGGCCTCGTACACCGGGTACGGGTCGCCGCCGGCCTCGGGGAAGTAGTCATCGTCGGCCGCCGTGGCGCTGCCCACGACCACGATGCTCGTCTGGTGGATGACGCGGTCCTCCTGCGGGACGTTCGCAGTCGGGTCGAAGCCGGCGGTGTACCCGGCGTCGGTGTCCCCCTCCCAGATCATGTAGTCCGCCGCCGTCACCGACGAGCCGGCCGGCGCTCGGAGGGTGACCCGGCAGATGCGCCCGCCGTCCCCCAGGCGAACCCGCTGGGGCGTACCCCAGCCGGCGTTCGGGACCGTGAAGGTCAGCTTGTCCTTGTGGACGGGGGAGGCGGCCATGGGTGGCTCCTACGAGCGCCGGGCAGCGCGGGCGGCCTGTCGCGCGAGCTTGCCGCCCTTGCGCCCGCCGGAGACCCGGTAGATGAACAGGGCGAGTTCGACGAGACCGCTGACGATGACGCCCCGGGTGAGGGTCGGCATCTCGCGCCACTCCGACAGGGCGCCGAAGGCGACCTCTAGGACCTCGGCGACCTCCTTGGCGGCGTAGCGGAACTTGTCCTCGTTCGATGCCGTGTCGGACTCGAGCTTGCGGACGACGTTGACCGCGACCGGCAGGGCGACGCGCAGGACCTCACGGAGCCAGCGCGTCTCCATGTTCGGGAACAGCAGGCCCAGGATCAGGCCGATGGCGAAGTCGAGCATCACACGCCCCGCAGGAGCGCCGGGCACAGGAGGACCTGTCCGGCCGCCAGGACGTGACCGACCAGCCGACCCGACGTCGAGCCCGCGGCGTTCGAGAACTCGCCGGTGGCGCCGTCCTTGAGGTACAGCGGGTCGCCGGCGGAGAGGCCCGTGGTGTCGGCGGCGACGACGGCGTAGAGCCCCGCGAGGCCCTCCTGCCCGGCCTTCGCCATCGTCAGCATGACGAGCAGAAGTCCCTGGACGGTGTCCGCGTCCGTGGTCGCGGTGCCGTCCGCCGGAGCGACGGTCAGTCCGGTGTCATCCCCCGAGGCAACGGCACCATCGACGAAGACGATGGTCCCGCGCTCGATGGTCGAGAGCGTGGAGTTGGTGACGCGGATCTTGTGGAGTTCCGGGAACCCGTAGTCCGGGGACACCATGCGAGAGGGGATACCAGGCACGTCGGCCTCCTTGATCTTGGGTGCCCCCTAACCGGGGGCGAGTTAGCGGTCAAGCGGGTCGAACAGGGCTCGGATCATCTGACGGTTAGGGCGGAACGGCCGGATACGGGGAACGTCCTCGGCGCCCCCCGCCGCGTTGCCGCCGAACCTGTCGAGCGCCGTCGGGGTCTGGGCCGGGTCGACGCCCTCATCCAGCAGCATCTCCGGGACGCCGTAGGGTTCCCGCTCGACGCGCATCTCCAAGCGCCGGACCTCCTCCTCCATGCCGCGCTCGTCCCACTTGATGACCTCGAGGGGCTCGTGGAAGGCCGCCTTGCCGATGCCGAGGTACTGCCCGACGAGCCAGCCCATCATCTTCACCACGTTCTCCTTACGGGAGGGCGGCATCCCGAGGACGGGCTCGAGGGTGTTCGGGATCTCGTTGCCAATGACCGGGGTCAGCCGGTACAGCGCGAGGACGCCGGGGTGGACGCGCTTCGCGCCGGTGTCAACCCGCTCACCGTCGACCACGACCTCGTCGTCCCAGATGAGCGTACCCGCCGCCGCGCCGGGCATGAACGACTCCAGGAAGGCGAGGATGGCCTTGTCCGCCCCGCGGGTCACGCGGACGCCCTTCTCCGGGCGCGTGCGGTACTGATCGTCGTTGCTGTCCCCAGTGAAGCCCGCGACCAGGGTCTTCATCAGGTCGCCCGAGAGCGGGCCGCCCATGTCCGCGACGAAGCCCCCGAGGCTCGACACCGTCTGCGTCACCGTCGGAGCATCCCGCGTCGGGAGCCCAGCGGTCTCCCGAACGGCGTTGATGGGGTTCCCGACGGCGAACGCCGCGAGAACCGACATCGCCCGCAGGTAGATGCCGGTCATCTCGACCGGCGTGAACGACGGCAGCGTGTACGCCTCGTGGGTGAAGTTCCGCCCCGTCCAGCGTCGGTGGTGCGCGGTGTCCTGCTGGTCGACCGGGAGGTTGGCGAAGTGGAACCGGGAGCCCGGCGTCGCCGAGTACCAAGGGTAGACCCGCCGGAGAAGGTGGGCGTACTCCTCGTCGGCGGAAATCTCGCCGTCGCCGTCGAGGTCCACCGGCTCGTCCCCGGGGGAGAACGCGGAGCGCAGCGCCTTCGTGGCGTTGATCATGTCCCGAAGGTTCGTGGTCTTGAGCGAGGTGTCCGCGGGCGCCCCGAGGGAGCCGGTCGCCGTCGCGCGCACCGCGTCGACCATGTCCATGTCCGAGGCCCGCATGACCGGGTCGAACAGCACGCGCGCCGCCTGCTCGAGCGCACGGCGCTGGAACGTGTAGAACATGAAGATGGACGTGAACCACTCCGTCTCGAACTGCGTGAGCGGGTAGCTCCAGTCGTACAGGGCCTCCCGCGTGAGCCGCCCGGCCTCCGCGAAGGACTTGCCGTCCGAAAGCACAAGCTGGGTGAACATCTGCACGCGCTGCCGCTGCTCGACGGCCTCGGCGACCTCGGCGTAGAAGCGCCCGCCGGTGGTGAGCAACTCCCAAGCCCGCTTGCCCACCGTCTTCTCGACGCGCCGTCGGAGTACGTCCGCGAGGCCCGAAGACGACGTGAAGTTCGAGAAGATGCGCTCGTCCCGGAACGCCTGCCGGATCTCCCCCAGCGTCACCCGGCGCCCCCCCGTGCCCACGACCTCCAGTTCGTTCGGGTAGCGCCCGGCGTCGAAGAACATGCTGACGTCCGGGTGGAGCGCCGCCGCCGCGCCGGAGGGCAGCGCCTTGTGCTTGCCCCCCATCGCCTGTCGCATCGCGTCCACGCCCTCGTCAACGTAGCGCCCGAAGGGCAGGAACTTGCCCATCTTCTCGACGGCCACCGTCCCGATGTCCGCTGCCGTGGCGACCGCGTACCGACCGGCCGCCGCCGGGCCGAGCGTGCCCCAGACCTGGGCGAAGTTGCCGAACAGGATGTTGACGAAGTGCATCGGTCGCGGAAGCACGAGGCCCTGGATCAGGGAGGCGTTCCACAGCTTGAGGTACTCCCGGGCGGCGGTCTTGACCTGGTTCTCGACCGGGTCGAAGAAGGAACCGGCATACGCCTGCTCCTGCTTGATGAACCCCTTGATCCGGTTGTGAAGTTCGTTCGTCCACGCCGTCGACAGGAAGACGGCCTCCTCGTCCTTGGGGTCGCCGAGCCGCGCCATCGTCAGCGCCAGGTCCTTCGCCGTGCCCTGCGCCCGGGTGCGCGTGATGTCCAGGCCGTAGTCCGCCAGGATCTCGAAGGCGTCGGCCACCTCCTCGGCGCTAGCCACCGGCGAGATACCCCGGGGGTCGCCGACGATCTTCCGCGCCGCCTCGAAGGCCGGGGAGGCGTAGTCGGCGGCGAGCATCCGGCGGAGGTCGTCCCCGGCGCTGCGGATCGTGGCTGCCTCGTTCACCAAGAACGCCCCGAAGGAGATGGCCCGGTCGATCTCGGCGTCCATCTGGGGGATCGAACGCGCCCGGACCGCCGACCCGCCGACGCCCCCGTAGAGCCCTCGCTCCGCCAGCAGTTCCGCCGTCGCCCGGTAGACGATGCCCCCCTTGCCCATGACGTCCAGGAAGGTCAACGGCTCCTCGGCCTGCTCCAGCGCCGCCTTGAGAGCCCCCCGGACCCGCGCGTCGAGCGCGCCGAGCAGCCCGCGGGTGTCCGTGCCCTTCGGCAGCCAAGCCCGATAGAGGCCCTGGGCGAAGGGCAAGTCCACCCCCGCGACCTCCTCGAGGACAGCCGCTCGGAACATCGGGTAGCCCTGCTGCCAACGGGTACGCCCGTGGCCTGTGCCGGTGTTGAGGAGCGTCGTACCGTTCTTCATGGGCAGCGGGGAGAGGGTATCCACCCACGTCGCCGCCGCCGCCGCCCGGCTGCCCTCGGGACCGTCCAGCGCCGCGCCGATGACCTCGGTCAGTTCCCGGTTGCCCCGGTTCAACTCCTCGATGCTCGTCGCGAACCCTTGGTTGGCGTCCTCGGTGAGCATGGCGGTACGCGACACCGCCGGGTCCATGAAGCGCGAGAACATGTCGGCCATCTTGAACCAGACCCGGCGGAAGCCGGTCGCCGTCATGGCCCGGTTGAAGTAGTACGCCGTCTCCGCGTTGCGCGCGAGGGGAGCGACCACTTCGCCGCCCACGGCCTCACGCAGGACGCTGCGCTCGAAGAACAGGCCGCGCTCCCGCGCGATATCCGACAGCTTGAGGTACTCGTCGCCCATCGACTTCATGGCAACGGCCGCTCCGAGGATGGACTGCCGCTCCGAGGCCGCCGTGCCCGACGCCCTGCGGATGCCCTCTACGATCTTCTCGTGTTCCTTCCTGGCCTTCGCGACGTACTCGTACCCCGCAAGCTCGCCCTGCCGGAACGCTTCCATGACGGCGCTCTCGGCATCGTCGGCGACGAGGCGCGCGTTTTCGATCTGCTCCTCGAGCCGCAGGAGGGCCTGCCCCGCGTCCATGCGCGCCAGCCGGGACTGCACCTCGGCGTAGCGGTCCATCGCGACCGTGGCCCGCTTCTCCAGTTCGACGAACTCCGCGTAGGTGCCCGCCTCCCAGAGGTCCTGCTGCGCCTTCGCAAGCTGGAGCGCCTGGCTCTCAAGCTCGTCCGCCGCCGCCATCACCTCGTCCGGCGTCGCCGTCTTCACGGCGCCCCGGCTAAGCCCCGCGAGGCGCTCCGTCAGGTCCCGGGCGCTCTCGAGCGCCGACAGGATGCCGGCGGCCGTCGCGTGCTCAAGCTGGGCACGGTTCAGGATGACCGCACCGAACGCCAGGCGGACATGCTCCTGGTCGCGGAGCCCCAGGGCTCCGAACTCCTTTCGCGCCTGGTTGAGCGCGTCGCGCTGCCCGTAGAGGCCACGAAGCTCCTCGTCGAGGGCCGTGATCTTGCGCCGACCCTTCGGCGCGTCGAGGCGGGCGCGGTAGGACTCAAGCGCGGAGAGCACCCCCTTCCGGGCGCGGCCGTTCTTCTCCGCAAGCAAGAGGGCGTCAGCCTGCACCGGGGTCAGGTCGACCGTCGCGAGCCGCGCCTTGAGCTTGGGCAAGGAGGCGAGTGCCTCGTTGATCCACTCCCCGGTGAACTCGTCGTCGCCGACGAGCCGCGCCGGGATCTTGAGGTCGATCTCCCGCTGCTTGATCTGGGCGTCGAGCGCCGCTGCCTGCTTGTTGAGGTCGTCGAGCCGCGCCTGACCCTCGGCGAGCAGCCGGCGAGCGTCCTGGCCGCCCATCCCGCCGGTGGCCTCCAGCCGCCCCGCGGGTCCAAGGACCTGCCCGAGGTCCGGCTCCTCCCCCCGCTTGCGCTTGGCTCCACGAGCCGCGAGGTCTCGCGCCGCCGCCAGCGGGTCCTCCGCCTGGGCGGCCAGTTGCAACTCCCGCTGCGCCGCCGAGATGCCCGCATGGATCTCGTCGAGGCGCTGGTTCTGCTTGTCCGTCCGACGGATGCCCTTGAGCGTCAGGGCCTCCGCTTCGAGATCGGCGATACGCTGCTGGATCTCGTCCCGCTTCGCCGCCACCCCGGTAACGTCTTCGACCCCCAACTTCCCGAGGGCCTCGCTCCGCGCCGCCCGCAGCGCGTCCGACCCACCCTTGACGGCCTGGTCGGCGGCGAGCGCCATCGCCATCTGGATCCGTCCCACCGTAGAGACGTCCATCCGGGGAGTCTCCCCGATCATCGCCGCGAGTTGCGTAGCAAGCGCCTGCGTCTGCGCCTTGCCGAGGACCCCCTCGAGTTCCCGCAGCACCACGTTGACGCGCTGCTGCGCGTAGTTCGGGTCCAGCCCCGGCGCGTCGTCGGAGACCGCGAGCAGGTCCGCCGCAAGGGCCTCCGCCGCCGCGTGTAGCGCCTTGCCCCGCGCCGCGAGGCGCAGGTCCGCGGTGGCCCCGGCCGCCCGCAGCGCCGCGCCGACGACAGGTCGCGCCACCTTGGCGGTCCCCAGCGTCGCCAGCGACAACAGGTCGGGCTCCACGAACGAGAGCAGGAGGGCGTTCTTGGCGGAGACCACCGCGTCGCCCCAGCCCTCGGCCGACTCTACGCCGGCGGAGGTGAGCATCTTCTCGACACCGAGCGCCACCACCCGGCCCGCGAGGTCGATGTTCTCCAGCCCGATCTCGTCGGCCACCGCGAACTTGTCTTGGCCCTGCCGGAGGCGCTCCAGGTGGTCGTCCGTGCCCCAGCCCGCCCAGTACGCCGTCGGGTCGTAGTAGGGGGACAGGTAGCCCACCCCAAGCGCCTTGTCCTTCCCGGCCGCCGCCGCCGTCGCGAGGTAGTCGAACGGCGAGGTCACCCGGCCGAGCCAGTCGAGCCCCGCCAAGATGTCGGAACCGTCGTTGTAGACGGAGTTCTTGCCGGCCTCGAGGTCCGTGACGTTGAGGCGGGTACCGCTCCACGCCGACAGGAAGGGCGCGACGAAGTCGCCCCACACCCCGTTGCGGTCTCGCCACTCCAAGATGTCGTCGTGCTGGTTGACCCCCCACATCCACTCGCCGGCCTGCTCGGGGTCGGTGTCCACGAACAGCAGTCGGAACACCCGGTCGGGTGTAGCGTTCGGGTCGATGCCCGTCTGGCGCTGGCGCGCGTCCTCGAACCACGTCTGCGCGCGCATCCGCGCTGCGTCCTCGAGCCCGAGGACGACCTCCTCCGAGGGCATCTCCTCATCGGGGTTCGACCGGATCCACTCCTGGAGGAGCTTCGTGTGGTACGCCCGGTACGCCCGGTCCTTGATCTTCTGGGCGTCGATGCCGACGAGTCCCGCGTACTCCCCCTTCGGCACCTTGATGAGGGGCACGTCGAGGTTGCCGAAGTCCCGCTTGATCTCCTCGGCCATGTCCGGGGGAAAGACGAGGTCCGTCGTGATCCGCCCCGAGAGAAGCTGCTCGGTCGTCAGGCCGTCGGTGGGCGCCGTCGGGCGCTCGAGCAGGGAGGCGCCCCCCGTCGTCTCCGCTCCCGGAGGCACCGAGGGGGAGGCGGGGGGCGCTCCGAGTTCCGGGGTCGTAGCGGTGACGGGATCCCAGGTCTCGTCGACCTCGAGCATGGCCCCGATGTAGGACTTACGCGCCATCCTTCACGGCCTCCGGCCCCGCCGGCGCGGGGGACTTGGCCCCCTGTACCACGGCGGCGCCGCCCGGCGCAAGGTTGCTGCGGTTCAGGGCACGCCGCCGGCGGAACTCCTCGTCCTGCGCCCGCGCCGCGCGCATCCCCTCCTGGCGGAACTCCCGCCAGACCTTGCGCTCGTCGAAGCCGTCGTATCCACGCTCCTCGACGAACTGTTTGTAGACCGGGGACGCCATGATCTGACGCCGGAGGTACTGCGCCGGAGGCGCGTCGGGGTAGCCGTCGATGACCTCGAGCAGCCCGAGGTACTGCTTCTTCGCGTCGGAGTCCTGCATGAGCCCCTGGATCAGGCTCTCGACCTCTGCGGACCCGTCGGACGCCCCAGGCGCCCCAGGCGCCCCAGGTGCTCCTCCGAAACCCGGAGCGCCGCCACGAACACCACCAGCGCCAGCGCCAGCCCGAGGGGCATCGACACCAGGCACCGTAGCACTCGACGCCACAGGGGCAGCGGGGTCTGCTCCGCTCGCCACGACATCCGTACCTCCCTGTCGGGGCTCCGCCGGAAGCGGGTCCTTCCCGAGTCGTGTCCGCGCCAGCCCAGCCGCCCCTTCGACGGCTTGGCCGAACGCCTGCTGCGCCGCCCGAAGGCCGGCGTCCGAAGCGTAGGTCGCCTTGGAGGCGCGCAGCCGGGACTCCCCGACCTGCGTGAGCCCCTCGAGCCGGGCCTGCTTGGTGAGCGCGACCTGCTGGTCGAGGTCCTTCATGCGGTCGGCGAAGTCCGAGCCCACGGAACGGGCGAGGTCCGAGGCGCGAACGCCCAGGTCGCCCCCGAGGATGCTCATCGCGAGGTGCTTCTGCTCCGGCGGCAGCCCACTGTCGAGGATGGACCCCACCGCCGAGCGCACCTGCTCGACGACTTGGGCCTTCTTCGGGTCGTCCTTACCGCCCGCCAGCACCTCGAGCTTGATGCGCTCGACCTCCGCCCGCTGGCCGTCCTGCGACGCCAGACGGTTCGCCTCCTCGGCGATGAGCTTCGAGACCTTCGTCGGGTTCCCCCGGACGTCGGCCTCGGACAGGTCCCCGTTGGCGACGGCGGCCTGCATCACCCGCTGATACTTGGCGGCGAGCTTCGGGTCGGCCCGCAGCGCCGCAGGGTCCGTCATCCGCACCAGGTCCTTGTACTGCGTCTCGATGGCGCGCATGGCGTTCGACTCGATGGCTTGGTTCATCGTCGTCTGGTACGCCTTGACGAGAGCCTCCGTCGCGGGATCGAGCTTCTTCGCGGCCTCCTCCTCGGCCTCGAGCCGCTTCATCTCCCGGTCGTAGTACTGCGTCTGGAGTTGCGCCGAGAGACGCTGGCTCTCCGCCATGGTCTTGAGCCGCTCCTGCTCCGTCTGGAGAAGCTCTCGGTAGTTCCTACCAAGCTCCTCCATGCGGGCCTCGGCCAGCTTCACGGCGTTCTCGTAGTAGAACTGGTCGTCCTTCGCGATCTTCTCGATGATGTCCGACTTGGCCGCCGCCTTCTGGGCGCCGGTCATGTACGTCCCCTCGTCCCGGTGCTCGACGCCGAGGATGTTGCCGACGATGTTGTCCGTGACCTGCCCTCGCCGGGCCCGACGCTGGTCGCGGATCCGCTGGATGGTCTGTGGGTCGAAGTTGAACTGGGCCATCAGGACTCCCCGCGCTGCCGAAGGGAGCGGTAGATGCCCGCCGCCGCCTTGTTGAGGATCGAGCCTGGGTTCGCGAACTGGTTACCGAGTTCCAGCACGCTGCCGGCGATCTCGAAGCCCTGCTTGACCTTCTCCGCGTTCATCTGTGCGAGGGCCGCCGCCTCCTGCATGGCGTTGTCCCGGTTCTGCTCGCGCAGCTTGTTGCGGAACGCCGCCTCCTCGCCAGCCGTGATCTGCTGCCCCTCGTTCGCCTTCTGCGCGAGGTTGGCCGCCGCCTCGGCGAACTGCCCCGTCTGCACGGGGCCGCCGCCGGCCGCCGCCATGGCACCTCGGTTGAGTTCCCGCGCCTGGGCGCCGACAAGGGCCTGCCCCGCGGCCTGCTGGGCCTTGCGGAACGACTGGAGCCCGACGTCGTCGGTGACGTCGCCGCGCATGGCCTTGTCGAAGTTGGCCTTGATCTGCTGCCGCATCATCGGCACGATACGCCGTCGCGCCATGTCAGCCCTCCGGGAACAGCGCGCTCAAGTCGAAGCGCAGTTCGTCCATACCCGGATCCCGCGCGACCTGCAAGGCGTCCTGCGCGAACGAGGCCGCCTCCTGAACGACGGCATCCCCAGGGAGGGGCACCTCTCCCGGGGTCTCTGCCGGGGCGCCCTCCCGGAAGCGGTTCTGGACGAACGCCAGGAGGGCTTCGCGGGTCATCGGCTACTCCGCCTCGGGCTCGACGCCCTCCGGCAGCTTCTCCCCGCCCGTCTTCGTGGACATCACCATCTCCGAGACGGCATCCCAGAGGTTGCCGTTCTCCCCACCCTTGACGACGCGGGCCTTCTTGCCCTCGGGGTTGGTGACCTCGAAGGTGTCCTCGCCGAGCGCGGCGATGGTGTAGCCGTCGGGGGTGTTGTAGACGGCGCCCGCCGCGGGGCCGGACAGGTCCTCGACCGGCTTCTCGCCCGGCTTGAGCCCCTGCTCGGCGGTCTGGCGAGCCGTCGGCTTCGGGTTGCCCATACGGTCGAACCGCTCGTCGACGAACTTGTTGAGGTCGGGCATCGGCATGGTGTTCTCCTACTCGGCGCCTTCGCCGGTGAACAGGGACTCGAGCATGGTGGCGAGGCTGTCGCCGCCCGGGTACGGACGCGCCTGGAGTACCGGGGCCGCCGCCCGAAGCGTCGCGCCAGGGATGTCCCCCTCGAACAGCTTGACGAGCGGGGTTTCGCGAACGGCGCCCCCGACGGCCCGACTGGCAGCGGCGACCGCGTCCGACACAAGGCGCCCTTGACGCTGCACCCCGGTCGGGTCCGCCGCGCTGTCCGCAAGGTGCTGATACCAGGACCGCGGGATCGGCCCGCCCTGCTCCGGGGGCGGCGCGTCGGCGGCGCCCTTCTTCTCGGCGGGCAGGTTGGCGAAGGCGGAAACGACGTCGTCCCACTTGGAGGGCGCCGTCTCCCCCGACTCGACCGTGAAGTCCGCGGGCGCCGCCTCGTCGCCTCCGGTCACGCGGGCCGCCGACGGCTGGATCTGTCCGGGCTTTGCGTCGCCGCGGGCGACCTCGTCGACGATGTCGTTGTAGTCCCTCGAGCCGTAGTTGACCCGCACGTCCGCGCCAGTCTTCGGGTTCGTGGCGACGATGCCGCCCTCGACCTTCCGGTAGCGCCACCCGCCGCCGCCCGTCCAGGCCGCCGGGAGCTTCTCGTGCGAGACCTTCTGCCCCGGGGGCTTGGCGGTCGACGCCTCGGAGCCCTCGACCCGGACCTTCTCCTCGGCAGGCGCGGCCTCGCCAGCGCCACCCACGCTGGACGCCTTCATGACCTCCGCGTTCTCCGGCGCCAGGTTTCCCGGTCGCTTGCCCTTGAGGTTGTACTTGCTGGGGGCGGGGGTTGCCATCCGGCGCCTCGTCAGAAGATGAGGTTGTAGTGCATCCGACAGGTTCGGATGCGAGCCTGCTTCGCGACAGAGCTAACCCGGATCCCGAAGGTGTGCCACCCGGCGTCCGTCGGCTTCTTGTCCAGCGTCGCGGGCAGGCCCGTCGAGGACTTCGGCCACAGGCCGGAGTCCGACATGCCCTTCTCGTAGATCCAGTGCCCGGTCCAGAACCGGCTCGCCTGAAACGCCCCCATGAGCGTGCCCCGTGGCCGCCGGTACGCCCAGATGGTCTCGGCCAGTCGCCGCTCGAGGCGCCGCTGCGGGACCCCGTTGAGCCACGGCGTCAGGAAGACCGCCGCGTTCTGCGACGGAAGGGGCAGGTATTGCGGATCGGGATCGGGACCGGGCAGGACGTCGTCGGGCTCCTGCACCGGGAAGACCGAGACGTGCCAGCCGAAGACGACGGCCCGAGCCTCCTTCGGGACGTAGAAGGTGATGCCCGCTCCGGCGATACCCTGGGCCAGGGAGTCCCGGACGTCGACGTCGTTCGGGTCGTTGGCAGGGAAGACGTCCACGAAGTAGTCGCAGTTGACCGTGCGCGAGACGAGACGGGCCTGCGTGATCTGTCGGCTGCCGACCTCGTCCGCGGTGATGGTTTCGCCGGGGTCGAGGTTCGTCAGGTCCAAGAAGCCATTGAGGGCACCGGCGACGTTGTCGGGCGTCCCCTCGTTGCCGTAGAGCGCCCCGTTCCAGGCATCCGCCGACATGGGGGAACCGCTGACGAACACCGGCGGGATGGTGATCTGGGGCATCAGAGACCTCCGACGGGGATCGGCAGGATGTCGAAGTTGTAGTTGCCGATGGTGGCACCTGGCTGGTTGACGCGCCCGTTGAGGTTCGTGCCGTCACCCGCGGCGAAGGGCGCGGTGTAGTACGCCTTGAAGTACTGGCAGGAGATCACGGCGAATGCCGCAACCACCGTAGCACTCCCCGGGGTCAACTGGTGGTGGGTCTCCAGGTCCGCAACGTCCTGCTCGTTCAGGACGGTGAACGTGCCGATGTCCCCGCCCTTGAAGCTCTCTCGCGAGAACGCACGGATGCTGCGAAGGATGACGTAG
>Ga0208161_1001406_pt1 | contig 12799 bp, 11 predicted proteins | sample CB_VirMetaG_3_FD_184538 | JGI IMG/M metagenome (GOLD analysis project Ga0208161, IMG submission 184538) | Freshwater to marine saline gradient viral communities from Chesapeake Bay - CB_1508_1S Viral MetaG (SPAdes) (version 4) | ecosystem: Environmental > Aquatic > Marine > Coastal | place: USA... | reverse complement strand
CAACTTCTAAAGAAGAAGATATCCACGCACGATTTGGCTTTGAGATTGTCAATTTGATTAAAGAAGAAAACCCTAAATGGTGGAATAAAGAAACACAAGCTCAGTTATATGCGGACACACAAGAGTCCTATGAAGCTGAGATGGGTATTATCGATTGGATTTACAACGGCTCTGACCTAGACTTCTTACCAAAGCAAGTCGTCAAAGAGTTTGTTGCAGATAGATTCAATCAGTCGCTCAAGGCGATTGGGTTAGAACCAATGTTCGCTGCAGACACTGAAGCACTTAAACACACTGCTTGGTTTGTAGAAGAAACATTAAGTACAAAAAACATTGACTTCTTCGTAAAGCGTAGTGTAGCATACTCCAAAAAGCTGCAGTCGTTTACTGAAGATGATTTATTCTAAAGAGGTGAAGTATGGCATTTGAATGGTTAAATGATGATTCGAGACGCTTTTTATCGAGAGGCTACTTACTCGAAGGTCAAACTGCAGAACAACGCATAAGAGACATTGCAAACAAAGCAGAAGAGTATCTAGGTATTGAAGGCTTCTCTAATAAGTTCTACGATTATATGAGCAAAGGCTACTTCTCGCTCTCGTCTCCTGTGTGGGCTAACTACGGCCAACAAAGGGGATTACCAGTTTCTTGTTTTGGTTCTTACATCGAAGATAATATGGAGTCCATTCTTTACAGTCACGCCGAGAACGGTATGTTGATGAAGAGTGGGGGAGGAACTTCAGGTTACTTCGGTGAGTTAAGACACAGAGGTGCACCGATTAAAGACAGTGGGGAGTCTAATGGTGCGGTGCATTTCGTACAACTCTTTGACGCCTTAGCAAATGTGGTGTCACAGGGTAATGTTCGTCGTGGGTACTTTAGTGGGTACCTACCTATTGAACACCCAGACGCAGATGAATTCCTAGATATCGGTACGGAGGGAAACCCAATACAAGGGCTCACTACAGGGATTACCGTGTCCAGTGAATTCCTCAAGCGTGTGGTCAATGGCGACAAAGAAGCCCGTAAATTATGGGCGAAGGTGCTCAAGCGCAGAAGTGAGATTGGTTATCCTTACATTTTCTTCAGTGATAATGTAAACAACAACCGTCCTCAAGTGTATAAAGATAAAGATATGAAGATTCACGCAAGCAATATGTGCTCTGAGATTGCATTGCCGTCTTCACCTGATGAGACATTTACTTGTGTCTTGTCATCGATTAACTTGCTACACTGGGATGAAATCAAAGAAACCGATGCAATTGAAACACTCACGATGTTTTTAGATACAGTCGTGACAGAATTTATTAAGAAAACGGAGGGCAAGAAATATTATGAACGCGCTCACAACTTTGCTAAAAGACACCGCGCACTTGGTCTTGGTGTTCTTGGATGGCACTCCTACCTTCAGTCTAAAATGTTACCATTTGAAGGCCGTGAAGCTGCACAGAAAAATGTCGAGATTGCGCAAGTCCTTAAAGGTAAGACATACGCGGCAAGTGTAAGACTTGCACAAATGTTTGGGGAGCCAGATGTACTACGAGGTTACGGTTTGAGAAACACAACCACCCTTGCGATTGCGCCTACCAAGTCTTCTTCAATGATACTTGGACAAGTTTCGCAGTCGATTGAACCTGAGTTTTCTAATTTCTATGTCAAAGACTTATCTAAAACTAAAATCACAATTCGTAACCCTTACCTCAAAGCACACTTAGCTGAGATAGGTAAAGATACGGACGAGGTGTGGGAATCTATCAGACTTGCTGATGGCTCCGTGCAACATTTAGACTTCTTAGATGACAATGTACGCGCAGTCTTTAAGACATTTGCTGAGATTAACCCTTACACCATCATCGACCAGGCAGCGATTCGTCAGGAATACATTGACCAAGCACAGTCACTGAACCTGATGATACCACCAGATATGCCGGTCAAAGAAATCAATGCGCTATATATGTATGCGCACGGTATGGGGATTAAGTCCTTGTACTATCAATACGGGATGAGTCAAGCACAGGCGCTCTCTCGTAAGAAAGCATTAACAGAAGGCTGTGCAGCTTGCGAGGCGTAAAATGAAAGTACAAACGGAAAGAAAAACTGGATTCTCAAGTTCTAAGATACTAGCGGTGATGGGCTTCAACCCATTCCGTACAGCAACTGAACAGTGGCTCATCGACACCAAACAGATGGAAGTCGAGATGACCGAGTCAGGACTGCAAAAAACGAAGATGGGTAATCTTATGGAACCTGTCATCAAACAAGCAGTAGAAGCTGAAATTGGTAAAGAGTTACTTCTTACTAAAGACCGCTATATGCACGATGACTATGACTTCCTCACCATCGAGTTTGATGCGCTTGACACGGAAGAAAAGATTGTGTATGAGTTTAAAAACACAGAGTACGATGAGGACCACCTCATTGATATGTACTATCCACAAGTACAATCTGCAATGGCCATCACAGGTTACAATCTAGCAAAGATTTGTTATCTTAAAGACGGCTGGCGTTTAGGTATGATTGATGTTGAAAGGGACGATAACTTCATCGAACATATGATAAAGGTAGGTGCGTATTACATTGAGTGTGTACGCAATATGGTTGCGCCAGACGAGTCTTATATCGCCGAACTTGTGGCACCGATTGAGTTCTTTAAGCAGTATGAGAAAACCCCACCAGAAATACTGGACTTAGACAAGAACGATGTCGATTTGCTATACGAGTGGGCTAACTTAAAAAGACAGATTGCTGAGTTACAAATCGAAGAAGAGCGTATCAAAGGGGACTTCGCTGAGAAGTATGGTAAGTTCTCTGACGGTGATGTAACTTATACCAATCAAGAGTATAGTAAAAAAGGTGGTTACGATATGGAAAGACTCAAGTATGATTATCCAGATATCGACTTTGAGAAGTATCGTAAGAAGGATTCGACTTATAAGCGTCAAATGCTTAAAGTTCGACACAAATATGTTAGTGAAGATATAGATATTTAATAATAACACTAATGAGAGATAGGTTTTCCTCCCTTTCCCTGTCTCTCCCCTTATTTTTTTTTGAAAAAAATCACATATAGGAGATAATATGAAAAAAATATTAACATTATTTTTAGTTGTATTAGGGTTAGTTGCACTCATCGGCTGTACTGAAGTCGAAGAGAAAACAAACTTAAGTGTGTTCTTTGTCCCATCTAGAGACAATGCAACACTAGTTCAAGGGATTTCATACTTACCTACATTATTGCAAGAAGAACTTGCTGAGTTAGGGTTTGAGTTTGAAACAGTGAGTGTATATGTTGGTACTTCTTATGAAGCAGTTGGTGAAGCGTTAGACGCTGGTACAGCTGACATAGGATTTATTCCAGGCGGAACCTACGCAGTCTATGCTGATGGTGAAAATATGGATGTTGCGTTAACTGCAACACGCGGCGGTCTTAACAAAGATTCCGAGAATCCAAAAGACTGGAATGATGGTTTACCTACTTTAGGTGATGAGACAAACCAAGTCACTTACTACCGTTCATTAGGGATTGCTGGTATCACTGAAAAAGCAAGAGCACTTGCAGCAAAAGTCAATGCAGGTACAGCACTTACTTGGGAAGACTTACAAGATGTAAAAATTGGTGTTCAATCTCCAACATCATCTGCAGGTCGTGTGTACCCATCATTATTATTTAAAGAGTTATTTGGAAAAACATTATCTGACTTACCAGCAGAAAATGTCATTCAAGTACCAGGCTACGGTGGTGCAGCAGCAGCACTTGCAGCAGGTCAAGTTGATATTGCATTTGGTTATGCAGACTTCCGTAGAGATTACGCTGACGAGTGGATTGACACAGGCGATGGCGGTTATGGTAGAACTGCTGAAATCTGGGAAGAGACAGATGTAGTCTTTGTAACAGACGGTATCTACAATGATACGATTACAGTATCAAAAGCAACTGTTGATGACGAGTTGCAAGCAGCAATTGAGCAAGCATTTATCAATCTTGTTCAAAACCAAACAGCATTACCAAAACCATCAGGTATGTTTAATGTAGTCGCAGACATCTTCAAAGTCTATAGCCACTCAGGTTATACAAGAGCAGATGATGCTGACTATGACGGAGCAAGAGCAGCAAATGACTTTATCAATGGATAAGGAGGCCACAATGGCAGAAACAAAAGATAACACAAAAGAACTAGAAAAGCAACTTAAAGAAGCTCAAGACGAAATCAAAAAGCTAACTGATATTGCAAACGGATACTTTAAAGCGTACCGCAATCTTCTAGGACAACTTAATATTACTGTACAGACACAGCAAGATATAGACGCTGCGTTACAGGAAAAGTTAAAATAAAAAAGAGCCGAAAGGCTCTTTTCTTTTACTTGTTTCCTTTGCAACCACAGCTGCATACTACACATTCACACATATTGTTCACCTCTTATCTAGGTAACACTGGTAATTGGTTACCGGTTTCTTGCTCGTAGTATTTCTTAAGTTCTCTTAATCTTTCTAAGTCTTGGTATAATCTTGTGATTTGTACTTTTTCTAGTTCTTGTGTAGATACCATTCCTGTTCTTTGTAAAAATCCTGTTAGACCATCAGTAGGTCCTTTATAACCTGCAGCAACATCAAGTAAATCAAGTCCGATACTTGCAAATTGTAAAGGCGCTCTAAATCCTAAGTCATTTAAAATTTTCTGACCAATAGGTGTTTTTGCAATTGCAAGACTACCTTTAGGGTCACGAATACCAGATAAAACACCTTCACCAGATTTCATTACATTGGTTTCACCTGGGAAACTTTCAAGCGGCGCTCCTGTAAACATATCACGGCCAGCACCAATTTCTATTGCTAGTTTGATGGGCGTTGTTATTGAAGACACACCTTTTTTAAAAGGATTAGCAACAAGTTCTGTAAAGTCAGAAATTGGTAAGTTTGCTTTTAAAAATGCAATACCTTCTTTATCATTTTTAGTCACCATCATTGGGATTGGTAACCACATATTTTCTGTTGCGTATGTTGGTAATTCTTCAGGGCTATAACCTGCAATATCTTCAAGATAGTATTTGTAAGCACGACCTACTCTTGCATATTGTTGTGGATTTTTAAAGATGTTTTTTGCTTGAAAGACAAAGTTGTTTTTCATAAAAGTATAGAAAGGGAACAACCGTTTCATTACATCTTTTTCAAAACCTGTAAGTCTTGAGTAATCAAATAACGCTTCTGCAACTGTATCAATTGCTTTACCTGTGTCGCCGTATTTATCTAGCGCCCAAGAATAAAGCATAAACCGTTGTGTATCATCCATTTTTTCTGCAAGGTTGAAGTTAAAACGAATTGCTCTGTTATAAAGATTTTCGTTAACCTTAGCAGTTCCTCTAATACTTGCGTCTTTAACTTGCTCTAAGTCACGAATCCCACGGTGAGATTGTAACAAACCACTTTCTTTAAATGCAGAAACACGGTCAAATAGTCTTTGTTGTTTAGCTGTAAGTGTACCACCGTCCGCAATGATTTTTAAAAATTCATCATACTGATTTAATTGTAAACTCGCAAGTCTTGCATATTTCATTTGGTCAAAGATACCCATACCCACTGCGTATGAGTTAAAGGAGTTACCAAATAAGTTTCGCATATGGAAACCTGGTGTAATGAGTGTAAGTCCTTTCCAAGTATTTAAGAATTTATCATACACTTTAATATAGTCAGGTAAATCAATAAACGCTTTTTCTACTTGTTTTAAAATACCGTGCATACTTCGATTCATTATAATTGCTTGATTATCTTGGAAACCTTGACTTCTTAACCATTTATCAAATGCTTCTTGGGTTTCCGGAGACATATTTTTGTGCATCGCAGAAAATTCATCTTTGAATGATTTTATCATTATGTCATCTGGACTTAAGGCTTTTCTAACATCACTCGTGTTAGGAACGACACGCATTAACTGCTGTCCGTATTTATCTTTTGAAGTAAGAAGAATATCAATCATCTTACCTTGTTCAACTGTTCTAAACGCTTTGTTTAAAAACTCTTCTGTTGACCTAAAGAAGTTAGGGTCAAACACATCCATCGGAACATCATAATATGCTTTTAAATAATTGTTTGCTTCTTCAATGGTACCAATGAATTTTCTTTCTTGGAACACATTACTTCCTCGTTTTGCGAATTTACTAAGAACACCTGGTTGATTTTTAACCATATATTCATAAGCTTCTTTCGTCATAATGTGTCTTAAATAAGTTTCATCAATAGCGCCATCAAATAAAAAGTTTGTAAATCCTCCTTCTTGTACAAGGAGTTTTTGTATATCATTTTTTAAATTAACAGCTTCACCAATTTGGTCCCATTCTCGTAGCACACGCTCAGCGTCTGAACTTAAAATAAGTTTACCATAATCTAATGTGACAGGTCTTAAGTTTGCATCTAAATATTGTGATAATTTCTTTAAATCATCAACATTTGCTTTAGGAGACATTCCAAGTGCTTTAACGCCTTTTTTAATAACAACTTCAAAGACATCGTCGATACCTGTAACAGTTTCCATTAAATCATTCAATGTCGCAACAAAGTTAGCTTCATCGGTAGCGTTAGCAAATTCACGAAGTTGGAAAGGTTTTCCATCTTCTATAGATTTTAACATATATCTGACATAATCTTTTGCATCGACCGTTCTTGCAGCGTATTGTATCACACCTGCGGCATCGATGTAAGCACCAGATGAAACAATTTTACTAATAAGTGCGGGGTCTAAATCTGGAAACATTTGTAAGAAAGATTTTTCAAGTCCTGCAAGTCTTAATGCTTTTTGTTGAAATTCAACAGCAAGTCGACCGCGCATTCTTCTTATTGCAACTTGAGTCTCTTTTGGTAAAGCTGCGTATGGGTCAAATAAACCTTGGAAACCTTTAACAACTTTGTTTGCTACAGTAGCAAGGTCTGCAATAAAACCTTCACCTTCTTCTAGTATATCTAAAATAGACATAGAAACAACGCGTCTTCTACCTTCAAACAAACCTGGGTTGAGTTCTGCATCCATTAAGATTTGTCCAATACCAGGGCGTTTATCAATCGGCAGTTCTGCCAAAAGACGCTCTCTTGACTCAGAGGTCATTTTTAATCGTGTACTAAAACGAAATTGGTCTGTACCTCCACTTCGTGTCCAACCCCAACTAGATTGAGTAAAGTCAAGAAAGTCGTCAGTTTCGTTAGAAATATCTTCTAATCTTGCAAAAATACTTTCACTTGCGCCATCTCTGTTTGCTAAGTAAATATAACCTTTTCCGTTATTATGTTTTGCATAATTCATTCTTCTTAAAATACTGTCTAGTTTTTTCTTGCGTTCAAGATATTCTTCTGTACCTTCACCATATTTTGCTTTTAAAGCTTCATAAGGATTAAATGAATTATTGACAAGAGGTGTTGCGTTATAAGCATTTGCTAAATTACCAAGCTCTTGTGTATCTAAAGCGTCAAATGCTTTACCGCCTGCAAGTCTTGCCTGTTCATCAGCACTGAGGTTTTCGTACCATTTTTTTAATTTCTTTCTTGCCGCTTGTGCTTTTTTGGTATTTTTAGACATATCTCCAATATCAATTGGTTTTACGCTACGAGTTGTACGGCGACCTGCTGACATTTTTTGCATAATATCATACATTGATAATTCTTCGCCTTCAAAATTTACTGTTTCATTTTTTAAGAAAGTCACGAATTCATCTTGTAAGTCATCTGCGTATTGAAATGCACCTTCTGAAGCGGCAAACACAGTTGTTTTCCCAGAAACAGTTGTACCAAATGCAATCGTTGCCGTTGCACCTGCAGCACCTTCTGCCATTTTAGAATCTACAGACATTACTTTTACATAATATTCTTCGTCACCGAATTGAACTTTTTTTAGAATAGCAACATCATCTGTTCGATTAGAAGTTGAAGTCATTACCGCAGCATAATCATCACCAAGTTGTGCTGTTCCTGCAGAGACTTCATCTAGAAGTTGTAATTCTGCGAGTACCTGGTCTTTAATTTTTCCATTAAATGAATCAGGTAAAATCTCTTGTAGTCGTTGTGCATAAGTTGCTTCATCGATTTGACCAAGTCTTTTTAACTCGTCTAAACCTTTTATTTTCGCATTGGTATCTTTTAACCATCTTGAGCGCTCTTGTAGACCAATAAGCGTGTTGTTGTATTTATAATCTGCTTGCGTTAAATATTTTTGTGGGTCAAAGTCTCCTGCTTTTCCTAATTCTAAAACAGTTAGATTTGTACGGCTGCTTTCTGCAAGCGTTTTAAATTGAGACTTTAAGTTTGCAACTTCCGTTGCGTCTCCTACTTTAATAAAGTTTTCTAACTCATCAATATTTCTAAATGCAAATTTAGTACCATCTAACTTGTTTAGTGTGTTAACGGTTGTAACAACCTCACCACTAAGTTCTTGAATAAGTTTAACTTTATCTTTTTTAAATAATTTTCCAATTCTTTTTAAGAAAAATCCTGCAGGTAAATAAGTGAGTGGGTCAAGTAAAATATCCGCTGCAATACTAAAAGCAAATTTTTCTCCACCATCTTTTATATCAATGCCTAATAATTTTTCAGCAACTTCTGAACCTGGTGTCGCTCCCATTCTTGCACTACTAAGTGCGTCCAAAGAAGCTTCTAAAACATCTTCACCTTCATAACCCGCCATAATTCCAGCCTTAATTGCTTCAACAGGACGGTTCCAAATTTCAAAAAAGTCCATTAACGGACCTTGACCTGCCGGCAGATTAAGTGCCTTTTCTATAAGATTTCTGTTGTCAAAACCACCATCAAGGGTATCTGGGTCGATACCCTGATTTCGTAGTCTTTGGTCTAGATTTCTTTTTTGTGTTTCTAGTCTTTGAATTTCTGCTTGTTCTTTATTTGCAGCGACACTTGCCAGTTTTAAATTTTTAGGTTGATATGGTTTGTATTTATATTCTGCTGCCATATGTCACCTCTATGCTAATCCAAATTGTTTCATTAAAGGTCCTAGGTTAATAAGACCTTCGCCTTTTCCTGCTCCAGTAATATTCGCTTCTGGTGCAACCCATTCAAGAAGTTTATCTACAGTAAGTATTGCAGCACCAACTGCTAAAATACCCCAACCAACAGGACCTGCTTTTGCAAGAACGCCAGCCGTAGCAGTTAAAGCTTTTTTAGCACCAAAAGCTTTTGCGGTAGCAAAAAGTGCAGTAGAACCAGCACCTGCAAATCCAAGCCATTTTGGAATGACTTCGCCACCCTCTTCAGTAGGTGTTGCTCTTAACTCTGCAGCTTGGTCAACATATCCGATGGCTTCAAGTGATTCTGCTTTTTGTTCGTTCGTTAACTCAGCATTTGCGAGTATTTGATTCTTTTGAGAAATAATATCTAATCTGTTCTGTTGCAACTGTAGTTGCGCTTGTGTTGCCTGCTGTCCTTCTAATTCTGCGTTTGCAAAAGCAGATTGTTTTTGTAATTCTAGTTCTCGTATTGCCTGTTCTCTCGAGCGTCCAATCTGACCAAGTTGTTGCATCTCTCCGGCAGAAATTAAATCACTGTACTGTGCTTGCATACCACCTGATAAAGATGGTCCTCCTGCGGCGCGTTGTCTCACACCTTGTTCTTTTGCTGCTTGGTATAAATCTTCGTAAGAAGAAGCAATAGAGCGTTGTCTTTCTTGAAGTCCTGACATTATTTCAGAGTAGCGTCTACGCGCAACTTGTTGTCCGTATGCGAAAGGGTCACGCTGTGTTTGATACGCAGCCGCTTCTCGTTCTTCTTGTTTTTTTCTTGCTTCTAATTCATAGTTCTGCATTCTTTACCTCCTTAACCTTGTCGCTAAGGTAATCTCGTATAATATTGAATCGTGTTTGTAAGTCCACAATTAAAACTTTTTTCATATAACTATCAGCATAGTTTCTACCCATAATAAACATATAGACAAGAATGACTAAGCTGAAAAATACTTGAAACCAAAAAGCAACATCACTAATATTTGCTGTATATACAAATGAGTTAATGAATATAACAAAGGCCATCCCCAGTGAGAAGTTAGGCGCGTTGTCCTTAACAATCTTCCCTGGTCCAGCAAGTTTTTGGTTTTGTTTTTTAATTTCTTTTGCTTCTCCACTTTCAATAAATGAGCGGTTGATTTCATCGTAATCTACCTTCATCGAGACAATAAATTTATCTAATCGTTCGTTGTCTGTTAGTTTAATTAACTTGATACGATTTTTGCAATACTTGTTAACAACCTTCTGTTCTTCAGTACCGTAGTACCAAATGTTTAAATCGTCAGGAGTTGCTTTTAGTTCTTGCTTGGCAATCTTGCCGTTAATCTTTTCGATATAGGCTTGTTTCTTTTCTATTTTGTTTTTATCAAATACCCATTGTCCGAAATCTGATTGAATATCTTGACGAACGGCGGTTGTGACAAGTTTATCCATTTCTAGATAGTCTTTGTCCTCTTCCATATTCTTGCGGTTAAACAACCCGATGGTTGTAGAAAACACAATTAAGTTCGCCAGGTTTTGTGAAATAGTTTTATTCCAAAATTCGGCACTGGTTAAAATGTCTGTTCTAACATCTGCTGTGACAAAGTTAAATAACCCTACCACTAAAAACGATAGCGCGTATAAAAACACATACGGCGCAATTCTCCCTATTTTGTACCACATTATTCAATCACCCACTTTTTAAACTTCTCTACTTTTTCCTTATGAACTAAGATATGGAAGACACCACCTATCATATATGATACGGTCATCCATCCAAATATAAAAGTAAATTCTGCTGTATATCGCGCTGTGATGCGAAGAAACACAAATGCAACTGCAAACGGTATCACATACACAATCCACATTACAACACCTTTGAGTAAGTTCACTCTGTCGAAAGACTTCGCAAACTCAACAATTCTGTTTCGAAAGAAAAAGAATAACATTAGCGCGACAATAATTGCACCCACACTTAGTGTATAGAATGTTGATTTTCCTTCAAAAAAGTTTGTAAATGGAAACTTAATATTGATAATGAATATTGGTACGATTAAAGAGAAGGTGACATAACCTAGCCAGTATAAAAATCTTCTCATAGATTATACCCCCTTTATTTTAATTTGCTTCTGAGTTGTGATAATGCGTCTTGTCCGATTTGAACAAACTCTTCTGCAATCGCTTGTGTCACTGCGTTTGTTTGTTCTTCGACTTTACCTTCAATCGCTTCAAGAATTGGTAAAAGGTCATTGTAAGCCGTTTGCACTTCATTAAAAATTTCTAATGCTTGATTCTTAGCCTCTGGTGCTAAGTTTGAGTTAATGATAGCGTTTTTATACATCAAGGATGTTTGATAAGTAATCTTTGCAATCGTTGCAAGGTTTTTAATCAGTCCTTGTTTTTCATCAATGTCTTTGTTTTGTTCCGCAATTCTAGCAATCGCTACAATAATGGAACGCATTAAAACACCTGTAATACCTAAGACTACAAATGATATCACATTCGCAATCAGTGTGCTATTTTCTAAATAGTTTAATATTTCTTGCATAATGCCCTCCTAAAATAAACTGCCCTTTTTATTGATTTCTTCAAAAGTATCGACGAGTTCAAGCATATGCTCGTGTAGTGTATCTTTTGTTTGTTTCATTTCGTAACCCACAAATTCTTTTAAATTTTGCATTTCTTTAAGTAAGAACTTAATGACTTCTGGATAACTTTCTTCTAGTGTTTTACCAAAAATAATTGCGTGTGTAAGTGGGATTGTATCTGATTTGTAGTAACGAAGCTCTTTTCCTTTTGACGCTCTTACTGTAATTTGTAGAGTTGGTTGTTGGAGTGCTTCTTTCGGCACGACAATCTTGTCTTTAAAATCAACAAAGTTCTTGCCGTTAATTGAATAACTTAATGAAAATCCTGGAATCTCATTAGATTCAACAGTCCCTTCTATACTGTTATTCGGTAAACCGTGGTTTCCTACAATGTGAATCAGTCCTTCTTTTAATATAAATTTCACTTGTTTTCGACCTCCTTCGTCCATTGGTCGTCTATCATTTGTAGACGCTCCTTGCGTAATTGTTCTCTGAAGGCCTTACGCTTAGCCTCGCTTTGTGTCTCAACCTTTTTGGCCATCTCTAATATAATGTTGATTTCCTCTGCGGTCAAGTACGCTGCAAGTTGATTTTGTAATTGCAGTTTTGCAAGCGCTTCTTTTAACCATAATATTCCCTGCCATATTCCCATCCGTAACCAACGGATAAAAACTGCCAAGAGGATTGTGAGGAGCCACCCTGGTGTGAGTGGCCCCAGTCCCCAAAAGAATGCTGTGTATGCTGTGGCGAAGACAACGAAGCCTTCGTCTTTGATAAACAGTATTCCGTACATCGGGAAATTAAAGATGAGGATGGCAAGCACGGCATCGATACCGTATTTCTTGAAAAAAGCGATGAACTTGTTTCCTATGTCTTTAAGCTTCCCCATTTATTTACTCCTTTACTTCTTCTTCTGTTACTTCTTCTTCTATAATTTCTTCGATTATTTCTTCTTCTATAATTTCTTCAATTATTTCTTCTTCGACTTCAATTGGTGTTAACAATGATATATCAAACACTGGTAACTCAACTTTTTCAAGTAGAATTTCTAACTCGTTATATATAGCAAGTTTTTCTTTTCTTTCTTTTAAGTAAGTTGTCCATCTTTTGTCTGTATCACTATACTCACCTAATGCGTGTTTGTTAATTTTGTAATCGTTTTGTTGAAGCCATTCTTTAATCTGTCCCATTTCATAGAACTGTTCAACATTTTTAGGTTTTGTATAACTATCGACAAG
>Ga0208161_1001404_pt1 | contig 12809 bp, 10 predicted proteins | sample CB_VirMetaG_3_FD_184538 | JGI IMG/M metagenome (GOLD analysis project Ga0208161, IMG submission 184538) | Freshwater to marine saline gradient viral communities from Chesapeake Bay - CB_1508_1S Viral MetaG (SPAdes) (version 4) | ecosystem: Environmental > Aquatic > Marine > Coastal | place: USA... | reverse complement strand
CGCAGAGGCTTCTTACCACGGCGGCGGGGGCGGCTGTGTTGGCCGTAACCCTGACTTGTGGTTTTGGGGCGGCCGGCTTTGTGATCGACGCGCCCCAGTGCTGTTTTACTCTTGACGGCCACTACAAATCATCCGGTGGATTGATAGCCACCAAACAATAAGCAAGAAAAATGCCGGCGCACCAGGCGCCGGCCAAGAAAAGCATTGTCACCAGTAACGGTCCTGCCAATCAGATGTGTGGCACCACTGCCAGACCATGCCCGTAAGGATGAGGCAAGCCAGCAGCAGTGCCAGGGCGGTAATCAGGATGCCCACGGAACACCGGCAGCCTTGGACGGCGAGCGCTGTTCGTCGATCTGACTTTGCAGGGCAGCTTCAATTTCAGAAACTTTTTCGTCGCCGCCAAGGGCTTCCTTGACCCAGCCGATCACAAGCTCTTCCGTAAGGTCGGCGTAAGGAATCAGGTTGTCGGGGCGCTGGAAGCCGACGCTGCCATACGCGCCAGAGGAATATGCCTCATCTGAGGCATTGACGGTGTAGTGAGCGGTAAATACGAAGCCGTCGTCGGTTTCGCGCTCAAGGGTGTTGATACCCCACGTAAAGGTGGTGGCCATGATGAAGAACCAGACTGGTACAGAGTAGGTGGGTTGCAGTCAGTTGGGAAGGGTCGGCTGCCCACCCTTTAGAAGGTGACTACTCGTCTACGTCTGGTTCAATCCAACTTGGCCAAACCAGATCGAACATTGCTGGGCACTCGCCAACATCCTCCTGATTGCTCAGGTCGAGGCTGGCTTCGCAGTATTCATCCCAGGCTTCGGAATCAGACATAGAAGTGAGGGTGACTACTGGCTACCACCACCAATCATCAGGATCACGCCGATACGGAAGACCTGCGTAAATCCAGACCATTGGGAAGACAATGGCGATAACCAACAGTAGTGCTGCAATTAGGTAGTGCATTTAGTGAGTAGGACTACGAGCCCTTGAGAGCTGCTACTTCAGCTTCCAAGGTTTCGATGCGAATCTGTGCCTCTTGTAGAGCTTTGACGGCCATCCACATCATTTGCTGCTCTTTGACGCCAATGCGCTTCTCTTGGGCAGGTTGATTGCCGGTGGCTTCCTTAGCCTCTTGAAAAACGGTGACTACTTCTGGACAGCTTTCAGCAACCTGCTGAGCAATGACGCCCATGTTCAAGTCGGCGTCATCGGGTTGGTCCTTGTAGCGGAAATTGACGATTTCCCATTCTTTCAAGCAGTTCCAAGTGCCAGCGGCGGAAGTAATGTCTTTCTTAACGTTGCGGTCAGAAAGATTTACATCATTGGCACTGTAGTTTGCAATTCCTCCATTAGAGCGAATCTGTGCCCGTAAAGTGGCTCCACCTCGGCACTCCAAGAAATCTCTTGTTGCATCGTTTTGATCATCTGTCGTTCTGATACTTAAGCCGTATTGCGCTCCGTTGCTGGCAGCACTAGAGATAATTAGTGCGCTATTGTCGTCTAAATTACTTCTAATTTCGTGAATTCCGGAGTCCGTAGAAAGATATGTACCATCTTTGCTAATCTTGACAGTACCTTTGCTATCGATCCTCATCCGCTCCGTCGGGCTGCTCGCTCCGTCGGCAGTAGTGGAGAACACTAGTCTGCCAGGCATGTCGGTTGTATCACCGCCAGAATCAGGTGTGCCATCAACAGCGGCACTAATCTGGGCGCAAGCTACATAAGAAGAGGCTGCGCCCGAATAGCCGCGAAAGTCAATAACTCCGGTCAGGTCACCAGAAGAAACGACGGAAGGGCTTGCAGTAGTCCCACGGGATCGACGCAAAGTTAAGAACGAGCAGTTACCGGCACTGTTGCTGCTTCCGGTTACAAGCGCCAAGTTAAGCGAAGCATCATCAACTATCTCCGTCCTGTAAGTAGTAACGCTCGAAGAAGTCCCCACCAACAACCTGCCGGAGCTGTCGAGGCGAAGTTTCTCGGAGTTACCTATTCGCCACTGGTGGCTGCTAATTCCTGATGAGTCAAACTCAGTGCGATATGCCGTTGCTTTGAAAACATTGGCAGCACTTCTAAGTTGAACCTCAAAAGCGTCGTTATTCCTTATAAGGCATGTTGATTCAATGTTGGCGGTAGCGCCACTTGTGTCTTCAATAGTGATGATCGGCGTGGCTGAGGCAACGTGCAGGTTGGTTGTAGGACTCGTGGTGCCGATACCTACGTTGCCTGCTCCGTTAATGCGCATTCGCGAGGCATTGGCCGCCTTAAAATCTATGTAACTTGCAGCTCCAGAGCTGTTAGTAGGATCAGTTTCAATTGTAAGCTGTTCAGAGTTGGTTCCTGCAGCTTGAATTTGGCAATAATTAGAAACAGCATTTTGGCGGGTAATTCGCAAAGAAGTCGCAGCATTCTGCGAAATTTCAAGAATGCTTCCAGGACTACTAGTCCCCAGACCTAGCTTCCCGTCCGATGTGATGCGGAGGCGCTCGGAACCATCCACTCTAAATGCTATAAGACTGTCTGATTTTTCGTTATCCCTATCTGCTTCTAATGTTAGATCCCCACCTGCGCCAGAAATTTGACAGTCAGGTGTGCCGGTGGCGTCACTATCAGTGAGTCGAAGTGCCGGGTTAGGGCTTTCTAGGGCGAGCAATACTGGGGGATTTGTGGCGCCAATGCCGATATTTCCAGTGCTGTTAATAAACAACCGCCCGGTGCCATTAGTCGAGATGGCTACTTGATCTGCGCCGGGGCGATAAATACCAGTATTTGTGTCGCCGGTAAATGTCAGCGATGGTGCTGCAGCGCTACCACTCGCAAAACTAGATACACCAGCAACACTCAAAGTTGAATCCAGCGTGCTAGCACCCGTTACGTCCAGCGTGCCAGGCAAATTAATCGAGCTAGTCCACTCAACGCCAGTACCAGTGGCATCGGTCTGGATCAACTGGCGAGCAGAGCCATCCTGCAATTTGCTGACAGGCAGTTCGTCGGCAACAATGCCAACCCAAGTGCTGCCGTTCCATACCTTCATCTGAGCTGGTGACACACTTGTGTCGAGCCACTGCTCACCTTTGTAATTGCCGCTGCTGCCCGCAGGAACGCTGTTCGGTGCTGTAGTCCCAACATGGACTGGACCGACTTTTACGATCCCGGTGCCGGCTGAATCCTTAAAAAACAGACCGGGGCTTGCGGTATTCGTGTTGATCGCAAGTTGACCATCCGCAATCGAAGTCGTCGGACGCTTATTTGCGGTGCTGCTGCGCAGATGCTTGTACGTAGCCATGCCTTAACTCCCTGCGGGACGGCGTTACCGGCACAGTCTAGTATTCGCCTTCGTCAATCTCAAACTCGTATTCAGCCAAAATTTCCGTGATCGTTTTGTATTGCACGTAATAATCAGCATTGCTGACTTTTACAAGCAGCTCACCTAAAGTCCCGCCCTTAGGCAGGTTTTCGCCGTTGTAATTAAAGCCAGACATGCCACTGCTCAGTAGGTGCCTTCGTCAACAGTGCCAACGGTCATTGCACCGGTGGAATTGTTGACTTCAATCTCAGTCGTTTCAAGTACCACCCCAAGCGTTGACGTAGTGGCAATCTGTACGCGACCCCAAAGTGTTGTCAGCGCAGCGCCAGCGTCAGCCACGCCAGTCATTGCTGGTGACAAAGCGCTGCCGTCAAACGTCACGTCCTCAGCGTCAATCACGCTGATACCAGCGCCCACCAAGTTGACGTGAGTCCAAGTAGTACCTTGACCTTGGCTGAGGATCCAGTCGCCAACATCAAGCGAAACAGCAGGTGCGGGTGAAGTGCCTGTTCCCGCAGTTGTCACCAGCAGATACACACCAGCGCTGGCGGCGGTTGGTGCCGTCAAGGAAGATCCAACGGTCAAGCCGGATTCAGCACCGTAGTTATTGAGGCTTGCGACAAGATTTGTGTTTGCGTTGTATGTGCCTCCAAATCGAAGGTTTGCCTGTGCCCCAAATTCGTTATTGAGTGGCAGGTAATAACCTTGAGCCGGAGAAACTTGGCCAACCCAGACGTAAGCGGTACGGTCAGTTGGGTTGATCCAGAGTTGACCCGCGAATTCTGGTGTCGGTTGAACGCTACTGACTTGGGCAATACCGTAATCGGCAAGTTGCTCAGCCGTAACGCTGTTGGCCGCTAGGCGAGCGCTTGCGAATGTACCAGTTGTAATCTTTGACGCATCAAGCTCAGGAATATCGGTCGGGTCAAGATTGATTGCAGCAACAATGTGACCTTGACCGTCATAAGTGACCTTGGCCGCGCTTCCAGGCGTAATCGAATTGCTGTGATTAAGGTTGCCACCAACATCAACACCCAAGCCGCTACCCGGCTGAACCACACCAACACTGCTTGCCGTGGCGAGTGGCACATCAGCTGCAATGATCGTGCGGCCAGCAGTAACAAGACCGTTGGCGTCGTATTGAACGATGTGATAATCGCTGGCTTCTGCGGTGACGGTGTTATCAATGGCAATCGTGCTGCCGCTCAGCGTCAAACCATTTCCGTTGACGACAACAGCACCTTTTGCACTGGTGGTAGCAGTCGGCAGGTCGCCAGCGGCAATCGTGCGATAACCGACAGAACCAGCCGCAGCGGTTGGACCAGCAAGGAATTGCGCTGCAGCACTGGTGTTGTCCAGCGTGGTGCTGATCGTGACCGTATCGCCAACGGTGCTGACGCTGATATTGACGACACCGGCAGAGCTGCCGACAACACTGTTGACGCTACCGGCAGCCTTGACGCTGACCCAAGTGCTGCCGTTCCAGCAGTAGATCTTGCTGTCGTCAGTGTCCAGTGCGATCTGACCGACAAACGCGCCAGAAGCGGGCAGCGTCGTAACAAGGTCAACGCTGGATTCATCAGCCAGTTTTGCGGCTGTTACTGCGTTATCGACTAGTTCTCCAGTGTTAACACTGGCGTCTTCAAGGGCATCGCCACTAATGGTATTGGCGCCAAACAAAATCTTGGCGCTGGGGATTGTGGCGTCAGCAATCAGCGTGGTGGCGTTACCAACCAGATCGGTAACGGTGATCTTTTTGGTTTCACTGGCGCTGATGTCCGCAATCGCCAGCAAGTCGCCTGCTGCTAGGTCGCCACCAGCAAGTGCCGCCAGTTCCGTGATCCTGAGGTCGGCCATGCCCGCAGCGTCCCGGCAATGTCTACAGTTAAGCCCAGTCTAGGGCTTACTCCAGTTCTTCCAATAGCAGGTAAGAAGTGGAATCCTGTTCCAGCTCAATCTTGTCGCCCGATTCCTGTAGCAGGTAACGCTTCTGCTGCGTCCGCGCTTTCAGGCGAATTGGTCCGGTAGCAACAAAATCAATCGTGCCAACAATTACGCTGTCTGGCGTAAAATTTACGGCCGCATTTGTCACCAGTGCGTCAAATTCCCACCACAGCGCATCATTGATTTGTGTGGCGTCAAAAGCGCCGGTTTGGGCTGTCGTGTTCTCAGCTTTGACGTAAAACTTACCGTGGAAAGATGAGCCAACTTCTGTCCGCACAACCAACTGCATTAGGTAATGCACAGGTTCTGTGCCAGCCGTATTTGTGTAATCCCAATGAGCAGTTAGGCGACCGCTGCCTGTAATCAAGCTGCTGTATTGCTGCCGGTGTTGGTCGCTAAGGGAAGTAATGTCAACGGTTTCGCGGTTTGTATTTAGTTCGTACTCAACAACATCAGCGAGGATGCGCGAATCACGATCGCGTACTGTTACGCGGATTGGGATGTCCCGTGCAATGGCGACAAGGCTAATCTGCCCTGCTGTACTGCCTTCTAGGCTGTCGTCAAAATTATCGTAAAGCTTGATTCCTCCTAGTTCGTCGATAAAAACGTACCAGTTGCCACTAGTTTGGACGCTGCCTACTGTCCAACCCGTTGCATCAATAAAATCAAGATCCGTGCCATCAGTTGTGGCGATCTCAATTAAATCACCGTTTACTAAATAGCCCTCGTCAAAATCAAAACTAAAACGATCACGATCGGCATTTACGTCCGAAGGATTGACGACCGATTCCAGTGACCCTTCCAGTGATTTACGGGTCAGCTCAATTTGGCCAATCTGTCCAAGGTAGATGCCCATCAGATTGTCACCGCAGTAAGCGCACCAGTGCCTTGGAAGCTAATCTGCGCTGAACTGACTTCGCCAACACTGGCGCCAAAGCTCACGCTGGTGATATAAGCGGTCAAACGTACGTCGTGGTTGGTGCTGCCTTCCACTAGGCGGAGACGCAAATCAACAGTGTCACTTTCTGACACGCTGCCAATCTTCAAAACCTTTTTCAGTGCTGTTGCGGCATCGTTGCGGCCGGTGCCATCGTTGTAATACAGCAGTGTGGCACTGCCGTTAAATTCCTGCACACCAGGCACGTAGGTGCGTTGGCTATCGCCCAAGCTGGTGGTTTCCAGCGTCTCAAGGTTGCCGGTCATAGACCAGTTAGTGACCTTGATTTGCTTGGTGCCGTTAAGCAGCAGGCGACCGTCACGTCCGGTATAGACCTTTGCCATCAGATCACCGCCACTAAGTTCACTGTAACGCTACTGCGACCGGGACGTACTGCCCTTACAGAAGGCTCGGACTCATAACGCCACTTCGCACCGGATGGTGCATCAATACTGGCTGCAGTTCCAGTCCAACCCGTACGTACAGCGTCCGGCAAATCAAAAGTGCGCAGCGTTCCAATCTGTGCGGCGTAATCGTCAAGAAATAGCTGGGCGTTTGCGTCGCTGATGTTGTCGTACCCCAAGCTGATCTTGGCGTTAGTCCGTTGGCTGCCGTACAAAATGCGCACCTCAGCGCCAGATTGCGAATTAAAACGCTTGATTGGCCAGTCGCCCGGACTGAAATCGCGGCTGGTGGGTTGCAACGTAGGAAATGCCATCACTCAAGCACCCGGAAAGCAGCTTCGTTCAGCACGTCCTTTGCAACAATGCTAGCCCCCGTACTATCAACGGGCACCTCCACAGCACTGACGTTGACCAGCCCATCCTCATCAAGTGTGAGCTGTTCCACCTGATAAACGTTTTTGTTGACTGTCGTGCTGAGCAGTGTGAACAGGCAACCATACACAGTTGAATCAGTGACGCTGCCGCCGCTGATTGTGATTTCTTTTTCGGATACCTCAGATGTCGCTGGGTTGTAAATCAACGCGGTGTAGGTGCCATCGTCGATCGTGCTAATGCTGACCAGCGTTCCAGCGTCTTGAACTGCACCGTTGGCCGCAGCGTTGTAGCTGGTAGCAGCGGTGATGACGCGAATGTAAGAGCCGGGTTGGATGCCAAGCGAATCAGGCACCGTTTTGAAGCTGACGGTATGCGTAACGCGCCGGCGGACACTCAATAGGAATCGAGCAGTCAGCAACGCTTGGGCACGGTTTGTGCAGAAGTCAGTGAGATCAAATGACTGCTGTGTTGTGGAGCGGCTGCCTTCTGGAATATCTGCCCAATCCACCAATGCTGATGCTTGTGTCGGTAGATCATTTTCAACTGTTACGCGCCAGCTCACCAGTGCGCGGAAGTTGGAGCGCTGCGCAGCATCAATGTATTGAACCTGCAAACTGTCTTCGATGATGTTGCCAGCGGTGAAAATTTGATCAACCGCAATCGGGCTGGTGCTGATTTCGTAGTTGCTGTCATACGGCAAGGCAGGCATCATGCCAAAACGCCCGTTTTTGATCGTGAAGTTGCAAAGCTGTAGTGCCGCGTTGTCGTACAAGAAAGAGCGGAAGCTTTCGCTGTCCTCCACAACGCCATCAAAGAAAATTTTGTTGGCACGCTGGAAGTTGGCCGCAACACGTAGCGAATCAATATCAATCAGTTCCGCAGGAACAACATTGCCGACACCTTGGCTCTTGCTGGTCAGCAAGTAATAAACCAGATCGGCAAATAAGTTGCTCGGCTTGTTGTCGCCTTCAATCAAACGGTAAACGCTGATCCCAGTCGGCACCCATGCGCGGATTTGCCCGATGCCACCAAGCTGCCCACTGGATTTAACAGTTAGCGCCAGTGTGGACATTCCGTAATACTCGGCAAGTGTTTCATTGGAAATACATTCATTGACGTAGACAATCTCATGCTCGGGTCCGCCTTCATTGGATTTGGTTAGTTCCAGATAGTGGCTGCAATCGGCGACTTGCGAGTTTTCCTCAAATATCCTTTCAGCGGCAAAAGAGGTTTCAACTTGTTGGGTTGTAGTTGTTTGTACTGCTGATACCTGCCAGGCAACATAAACAGTTGAATAACCGCCATGCTGGGAAAAGCTATTGTTAACAGGGATATCAATTGTAAATCCGTGCGATGTGTTCCAAGTGCCGGTAGCTGATATGACTGAATAGCGTACATTTGTCCATTGATAAGGACTACCGTAGTTGAGCGTCTGGTACACAGGTCCGTAGGTGACGCCAAATATGCCTGGTCTAGAGTCTGCAGTTACACTAAATCTAATTTGACCAACGCCCGGTTTATCTTTTGTCAAAATGGCGCTCGCGGTTTTGTCAGCTTGTTCTCTTGCGTACCCAAGCACTGCAGTTAGCCAAGCGTTAATCGGCTGCTGAACACTTCCGTTGCTTGTGCTATGTGCATATTGATTTAGTGCTATTGGAATTGTCGTCGTGATTGGCGTAACAGTTTCGGTGGTTTGCGGGTCAGTGATTAGTTCGTCATTCCGCCTGATATTGGCGATTGCTACCATCTCGCCACTAGCTGTAATACGGAAAGCGCCGTAATCAGTATCGTAATCTTGACCGATAATTTCGCCAGTGCGTGAATTAAGCCTAAACGCTAGATTTGTGTCAATGCTGTTAATAGCTACATCCGATCCAGTGCGCGGAATAAAGCGGTACTCGTAGTACCCAGCCTGCCTAGGACGAACCCGGATGTAGTTGTACTGATCAATTGGTGCGCTACCTGTTACGCAGAAGAGCTGCGGAATACGCCTCCATGGTTGCTGTGCTTGGCCGTATTGCTGAACTGGACGCACCCAAAGAGAAAAACACGACGTGCGCTCGAAGTATTTATCCATTCGAGGTGTCGTAACAGTAATGTCCTGCTCATCCAAGCGATGCAGTTTTCCGTCAGGACCAGCGGAAGGGATTGCGTTGAAGTTACACAAGCCATTGGCACGGTTCCAAACCTGACTGCGCAGTCCAATTTCAATAACTTCTGCATCACGCCGCACAGGGCGGATGCTTGCCATATGCAGCCGGCAGATGTTGAAAAAGGCGGCGCCACAGTGTTTGTTTGAGTTGAAACCTCCGGCGCTTAACGGAAATGGTGGGGCGCCAGGTCCGGGCCACGGTCCCTCATATCCGCCCAAAGGTTCCCGAACGGTGCGCGTGCCAGGAATGCCGACTGTCGCAACTCCTGTAATCGCAGTGCACTTGAAATAGATGTGTTGTGTTACACCCTTTTTCCAGATATCAGGATTGCGTCCCTCTACAACCCAGACAGAAGAACCAATAATCCATTTACTGCCGATTGTCAGCAAGTCAGAAGCTTGTGCCCGCCATGATTCAGCCGAACTTTTAAGGTCTTTTAGATTTACTTCCGTACCCTTGAAATCGTCCTGCTGGAAATCTTTCCAGTTGTCGCCGTTGATTTCAAATACAAGAGTGTCGTTTTCTGTTACAGAAACAATCGTGCGATTTGCGTACTCGGTGCCGTTGTGGTTAATAAAACCCATGCGACGTGAGTAGGCGCGTCCCACGCCGGGTTGGCCGATTTTTTGTCGATCTTCTTTGGGTTGGTCTGAGTATTTGTGCAGCACATCAGCGTTAGATCCGGCTATCTTCCTGCGCTTTGCCTGTGTTTCTGCGCGAGCGTCTTTATTGTCAGGACCAAGAGTTGCGGCATACGGCGCTGAAATAATCTCCCAGTTAAAGCGATATGCAGTGCCGTTAAAAATAGGCGTTGCCGTACCAAACGATGCGTCGTTTTGTGGGCTATACGCCATGGAAAAACCAGTGCTGAACTGGCCATCAGCGGTTGGTGCCGTAAACACTTGGCGCCCCATGGTGCCACTAGCACCCGGCTCATCCGTGCCAGCAATTAGGCGGGCTTTTGATGGTCGGTTTTCGCCTAACTGCGACGACCAATACAAGGCATATTCCCGATTGCCAAGGCTATTTAATGCTGTAGTACCTACACGGACGCCGCCCAATTGCGGTGCGTCAATCCCATATTCACCGGCTACGTAAATGCCTTCAAAAGCTTGATAGCTGCCGTAGGAATACAACCGGCTCCACACCAGTGCAGGCGCAAGAATCAAACCGCCTGTCAGTGCGCCATCTTTCCCAGTGCCGCGCTTGCCGAAAGGAATTGGAATCGGCTGGCCGTATTCAGCGAGGCTGCTGACGTTATCGAAACTGGTGGTTTGATTGAAACGAGTTGGTCCGATTTGATCGGCAAGTTTTTTGCCCTTGATTTTGGCGGGCGACTCTAATGTTGGCGCCTTGGGTGCCAGCAGAATGCTGACGGCTGTTGATGCCAAGCCCAAGACAAGGCTGACAATTGCAACCGTTAAGGGATCATTGACAACATCCGGGATGTGTTCATACTCAGCCGGGCGGACACGTGCCTGCAGCTGGGCGTGCCGCACAAATTTTTTATAGTCTTCTTCGCTGCAACCAAGCGCTTCAATTAGCGCGATTTCATACGGTAAGAGCGGCGGATCGTAAGGAAGCCCGGCGGTTTCCAGTCCACGCTGTTGGTTAGTCGGTTGATGTACAAGATTCCGTTCTGCCATGTGACCCCAAAAGCAAGCGGATTAGCCGCTAACACTGTGATGTCACCATCGTAGGCCGGTGCGTCAACTTGATTGCAATACCGTGCGAGCTCTTGTACTACATCACGTGGGGTCATCTTGTACCAAGCAGCTTTGACCGCCGGAGGATCCATCCCCATGCTGGTCAGCGCGTCAATTACCAAATGGATACAGTCGCTACTGCCGTACTGGTACTGCCGTCCAATCAAGTGATCACACACGGATCTGCGCTGTAAACGGGATACTGCCAACTTGCCAGCGATGAAGCCTTCGACCTGGGATGTTCGCTTGAACAGCGTCAAGCACTGAATTCAAGCTGATCTGTAAAGAGGTCTCGTCCCAGCCGCCGCTAGAACAGCTGCCCCAATACTGATACAAATTGCGCTGAACAGCACCAGTTGACGGCTCCCACAGCACCGTGGTGACTTTGGCAATCCACAAATTGTCCAGAGCTTCCGTGACCCAAGCACGGGTCATGTCCGTATTGGCAAACTGCAGCGTTGCGTCAAGGTTGTCGCCCTGCAACGTGGCTACTGCGCCGCCAAAACTGAACGGCAAAAACAAGTAGCCATCTACGTTTTGATTGATGGCATAGTTTTGGAACCTGTATTGGGCAGCTTGCCCTGTTGGGCCAATATCAAGCAAGTGGCCGTAGGCGTATTCCATTAGATTCCGAGGCGTCGGCGAGCGGCTGGACTGCTACCAAGTGTTCGCATCGCGCTGCGTTCACCCTGGATGGCGCCTTGTCGGGCTGCTTGAGCCATACCACGCTGGAACTGATCAGCTGTAACGTAGTCCACATTATTGATGCGTTCCACGCTGTAGCGCACGTCGATTGGCTCCATCGTTGCAGTTGCTGCGCCGCCGCCTTCAGTGCTAGTGCCGTTGCCGGGGATGACCGATTCACCACGGGCGCCACGCGAATAGCGGGACATTGCGGCGGACATTTTGGACTGCGGGATGACGTACTCTGGTTCGCCGCCTTCGCCGATTAGTGCGCGAGTTGGGCCAGTGACAAAACCGCCTTCGGCAAAAGTGAAATTCGGAGCAAAATTGCCTGCAGCATCCGCTCCCCCTAATGGATTTAATGCGCCTGGCATTTTTACCGGGCCGGCACCACTAAACAGACTCCCGCCACCGCCGCCGGGTACAGCCCCAAGTGCCTTGAGGATTGTTTGGAGCGTAATCATCACCAGTTGCTTGGCGATAATCTCAGCGGCCATCGAAACAAATGCCTCGCCGATGCTCTTGAAGAAATTCGACAGCGCTTCCTGCGCAGTCATTGTGCCAGTGGCAATTCCTTGGAACGCCTGACTGAACGCACTGCCGATTGCATTAGCGCCTGTTACAGCTGCATTGATTGGATCCGCAAGTTGGTTGATTTCGCCTCGTACCTGAGCAATCGCATCAGCAGCACGCTGTTCGTTTGTAGGACCTTCGCCAGGTCCCTGTGCTGCCGATGCAATTGCCGCGCTGCGAGCTTGTTTAAGTCGCTCTAGTTGATCGACGTATTCTTTAAGTGCATCACCCATTAAACCTATATTTTTTGCTTGGTCAAGTTCTGAAGCAGCGCTGGCTATCTGGAGGTCTAGTTGGCGAATTTGTTCTGCCGTTAACCTTTCGTAGTTAGCGATACGTGCAGCTTCTGCAGGAAGTATTCCTTCCATGACTAAGCGCAGATAGGTTTTGCCGTACTGGATTTCCAACTCACGTTGTCGGCGCACGTCTTCAAAGGGCTGCTGGGCTTGCCGCACGGCATCAGCGTCGGCCAAAGCTTTATCTAGTGTCAGTTGAGCTTTAGCCTGCATAGCAATTTTTTGGCGGTTGTTGTATTGCTGAGTAAGATTTTTGATCTGTTCTTTGTAGATTGTTTCTAGCAAATTACGTTCTTGCGTCGTTAAATCTTTAGTCAATAACTGTTGTTGTAAGCGCAGTTCCAGTGCCCGCGCTTCTAGGTTTAATCGGGTCTGCAGTTGATTAACCTCTTCGTCTAATGCTGCTGCTCGGCCTTGGGTAATTTGCGCGGATTGT
>Ga0208161_1001400_pt1 | contig 12817 bp, 28 predicted proteins | sample CB_VirMetaG_3_FD_184538 | JGI IMG/M metagenome (GOLD analysis project Ga0208161, IMG submission 184538) | Freshwater to marine saline gradient viral communities from Chesapeake Bay - CB_1508_1S Viral MetaG (SPAdes) (version 4) | ecosystem: Environmental > Aquatic > Marine > Coastal | place: USA... | reverse complement strand
TAAATCATACGGACTAAAAGGATTAGAGATTGCCAAGATTAAAACACAAGCAGGTGGATTACTAGCACCTACCGATTGGTATGTTATTCGCTACCAAGAAGATAACACCAAAACAATTCCAACAGATGTTGCTACTTACAGAAATGAAGTCAGAGCAAAGTCAGATGAAATGGAAAGTCAAATTAATGCTTGTGGTACAGTAGAAGATTTAAAGACCTTATTTACTTGGACTCAAGATGAACAAGGTAATATCACAAGACCACTAGTTAGTTTTCCAGAGGAGATATAAATGACATTTCCTATTCTTGGAGGTGGACAATTAGACACTGGAAATTATCAAATTGATAATTCTCTCAGATTTAATGATGGTGATAGTCCTTATTTAAGCAGAAGTTTTACTTCTGTTACTAATACAAAGAAATTTACAGCATCTTTTTGGTTTAAACCAAGTCAAATTCCGCAAAGTAATTATAGTGGTTTTTTAGATGTTGGTGGTGACAATGGTTTTTCTTTATTTGCTGATAGTACAATTTATTTTTTTGAAGCAGGAGGTAGTCAGTTTTATTGGCGACCAACAATGTTGTTTAGAGATTGTAGTGCTTGGTATCATTTTGTTCTTGCTTGTGATTCAACTCTTGCTACTCAAACAGATAGAGTAAAAATGTATGTTAATGGTGTTAGAATAACATCTTTTCATAATAATTCAGGGCCTTCACAAAATTATGATTTTGCTTTTAATACAACAGGTAATACTAGATATATAGGACAAAAAGTAGACCAATCATCTTTTTATGATGGATATTTAGCAGAATTTTATCAAATAGACGGACAACAATTAGAACCTACAAACTTCGGTGAATTTGATGACAGTGGTATATGGAAACCGATTGAATACACAGGTACATTTGGTAGTGCAGGGTATTATTTAGATTTTGAAAACAGTGGTAGTTTAGGTGCTGACCAATCGGGTAATGGTAATAACTTTACTCCTGCGAATTTAGCATCTACTGACCAAACAACAGATACACCGACTAATAACTTTATGACCTTAAATCCTCTTGCTAAGGCTTCTCTAGCAGGCAACCCATACGAGGGAAATTTAATCCATACAGGACAGACTTCGGGGTATGCTCAAACTGTATTAGGAACTTTAGGATGGCAAGGGGGCAGTGGAAAATGGTATTGGGAAATGCAACAAGGTGGAGCATCCGCAGGTAATTATGGAATAGTTAGAACTGACAAACCCGATGGAAGTAATGGAGTTGGTAATATTGTACAGACAACAAGCTCTACACCAACAGAATGTATTCAATATGACTGGGCATGGGGAGTAAATCCTTCAAACGGAAATAAAAGGCATGACGGAAGTAATGATGCGTATGGTTCAGGTTTATCTAATGGTGATATTGGAATGGTCGCTGTAGATGCAGAAGCAGGGAAAATATGGTGGGGTAAAAATGGAACTTGGTTTGCTAGTGGTGACCCTGCTAGTGGTACTAATCCTGCTTTTACGGATACGGACATGACAGAAGGAGTTTTTACAATATACAGTATTGTATCAGACACAGATGGTAGAACTAAAAGATACAATTTTGGAAATCCACCAACAGGTTTTACAATCTCATCTGGCAACAGTGACCAAAACGGATATGGAAACTTTGAATACGCACCCCCTAGTGGCTATCTAGCACTCTGTACTCAAAACCTAGCAACTGTATTATCCCCTACGATTGATGATGGGAGTCAGTATTTTAATACTGTTTTATATACAGGTACTTCAACTACCAACAGAACTGTCACAGGAGTTGGATTTCAACCTGATTTTACTTGGTTTAAAGGAAGAACAACTAGTGCTATTGACCATGCATTATTTGATTCAAATAGAGGAGCAACAAAAATTTTAAGTTCTAATAATACTAATGCTGAAATCACAGTTAGTGAATCTTTAAAATCATTTGATAGTGACGGAGTGACTTTGGGAAATGATTTAGGTGATTATGGTGTAAATAATAGTGCTAGAACTTACGCATTATGGTCTTGGAAAGCAAACGCAGGAAGTACATCATCTAACACAGACGGAACTATTACCTCAACAGTTCAAGCGAATACTACTGCAGGATTTTCTATAGTTACTTATACAGGAACACAAGCAAACGCAACTGTTGGACATGGATTAGGTGTTGCACCAAAATTTATTATTACGAAATGTAGAAGTGCTTCAAATGGATGGCCAGTTTATCATTATTCTTTATCAGCAACTGATTTTGTAAGATTAAATCAAACATCAGCAACTGCAACTAATTCTGTTGTATGGAATAATACAGAGCCAACTAGCACTGTATTTACAGTGGGTGCAAATGATGAAAATAATAAATCAGGTGCAAACCAACTCGCTTACTGTTTCGCAGAAATAGAAGGATATAGCAAGTTTGGTAGCTATACAGGAAATGGAAGTACAGACGGAACATTCATCTATACAGGGTTTAGACCTGCTTTTACCATAGTTAAAAGAACAGATGTAGCTAACGATTGGCAAATAAACGATAGTGCAAGAAATCCCTCTAATGAAGTCAGAAAAATACTTTTGGCAAATACAAGTGATGCAGAAACAGAAGGAGCAACTGTTAATAATTTTGATTATTTATCAAATGGTTTTAAATGTGTTCAAGATGATCCTCAAATTAACGCATCTGGTGGCACATACATCTATCTTGCATTTGCCGAACACCCCTTTGTTTCATCAACAGGTATTCCCGTCACTGCGAGGTAAACATGAATATAGATAGTAAAACAATCAGTATTATTATGGCAATAGTCATTCAATCCGTATCGCTAGTTTGGTTTATATCTAAAATGGATAGTAGAATAGCCAACAATGAAAGAGATATGCAACGCATTATGGAAATGCACAAAGATTATGATAAAATGCAGAAACAAATAGACCGAATATCTTGGCTATTAGATGCAGATGCAAGAGCAAATTAAGGAGGCATTATGGCAACACTCAAAGAATTAGAAAATCAATTAAAAGAGTCTAAACAAAAAAACAGACAAAAAGAAAAAATAATAAAAGAACAAGCCCAAACCATTGAGGATTTAAAAAAAGAAATTTTATGGGTGACGAAAAGACTAGATACTAGAACAAATGAAAAATATGAATGGGAAAAGAAATATTTAGAAGTCACTGTAGATGATGTTTTGGCTATGCGTAAAGCTAAAGCAGAATATGATGAAAAACAGAAAAAAGAAAAAGAATTATTTGATACTTTTGAAAAACAATCTCAAGTTAAACTAGGCAAACTAGGTGCATAATGGCTAACATGACAAAGTTAGAGATTGGTGAAAAGGTAGAAGTATTAATCACCAAGCTAACAGTCATGGAAGAAAAAATAGACCACCTTACAGAAGGTTTAGATAATGCAAATAAACGCATTGAGGATTTAGATAAATCAATCAATATGGCTAAGGGCGGATTAAAGGTATTAGTCGTGATTGGAACTGTAGTTGCTATCTTGGTAGGATTTGTCAAACTCTTAGGTGTCATTAAGTGACCTTAAAGGCAATATTCCTTGTGGGATATTTTTGCTACAATTCAGTCTGTATCTCAGTGAATGAAAAAACCCAATCCTTTGAACATTGTAAAATCTTAGGATCTGATCTAAAGTTAATCTTAGATGAATACAATATTCGCAAATACAGATTTGCTTGTGTAAACGCAGCAGATGTTGGCGCATAAAAAAATATTAGTTATTGGTGATACTCACTTTCCTTATAGTCACCCTGAGTGCATAGAGTTCTTAGCTAAACTCAATAAATATTATAAGCCTGACACAGTCATCCATATTGGAGATGAAGCTGATTATCATTCTCAAAACTTTCATGGTGTTGATCCTGATCTACCCAGTGCCTTTGATGAATTAGAAGTCACTAAGTCATGGATTAAAAGACTAGAAAAGATATTTCCAAAAATGACCTTACTAGAAAGTAATCATGGTAGTTTAGTCTTGCGTAGAGCCGTAGCTAATAAAATGTCTAGGAGATTTATCAAACCCTATAATGATATTTTAGAAGTCAATAAAAAATGGGAATGGAAAGATAAACACATTATTAAAACAGATAAGAATACAATTTGCTTCGCCCATCAGTTTTCCAAAGATATTGCCAAAGCGGTCAAAGAAACGAGTATGTGCTGCGTACAAGGACACTTTCACACAGTATCAGAGGTCAAATTTGTAGCTAATGATTTTGCTTTAAACTGGGGTATCTCTACAGGATGTCTAGTGAATAAAGATAGTTTAAGCATGGCATATATGAAGGTTAATGTAGCAAAACCTATTCTTAGCTGCGCTTTGATTACAGATGGCATCCCTGCCATTACACCTATGGTCTTGAAGAACAATGGATCATGGGATAAAAATATCTACATATGAGGATCGTTAAAGTAGGTAATCAGATAAGATTAACTATGACGAATGAAGAACTGGCAGAGGTCACAGAACGCAACAGTTTAGATTTACATATTGGATATCTAAATGTATTGCAGCAGGATCTTAGTAAGGTAATGACGGAACTATTACCAAAGGTTAAGAAGGTGAGAAAGAAATGAACATAGATAGAATTAAAAGGGATATCATTTTATCGGAGGGGATCAGACACACTGCTTATAAAGATACACTCAATAACTGGACTATAGGCGTAGGTCATTTAATCAAATTACCTGATGAGGAATATTTAATAGATAAAGAACTAACATCATTAGAAGTAGATCAGATATTTACCACTGATTTAAATCAAGCCATTGATGATGCAAGAAAGTTTATTGATGTAAATGATATCCATGAAGAAGCATTTGAAATAGTGGTTGATATGGCATTTAATCTTGGACTACCTAAGTTGATGAACTTCCAGAAGTTCAGACAAGCCTTACTAGCCAAGCAATATAAAATGGCATCTATAGAAATGTTAAATAGTTTGTGGGCTAGGCAGCTACCGAACAGATCAAAAAGATTAGCTAAAAGAATGAGAGGTTTAGCATGATGGGATTATTAAGTGCGGCTGCACCTATGATCAAAACTTTATTTAGTACAATAGATAAAACGATAGACAACAAAGCAGAAGCAGAAAAGATCAAACAAAAAATTCAAGAACAATTAATTTCAGGACAACTGAAAGAATTAGAAGCCCAAGCTAAAGTGATTACGGCAGAAGCGAATGGTAGTTGGCTACAAAGAAACTGGCGACCATTATTAATGTTAATATTTGCAGGATTAGTTGTTGCGCATTGGTTTGGGTTTACTGCACCTAACATTCCTGAGAGCGTTCAGAACAGTTTATTAAATATTGTCTTAGTGGGTGTAGGTGGTTATATTGTTGGTCGGTCAGGCGAGAAGATCGCCGATAAATTTAAGAAGGAGTAAAGTATGAAAGATTGGATAATGAATAAAGTAAACTGGGTACTAGATGAACTAGATCCGTATTGGACTTGGAACAATCTATGGAAACTAGCAATCATCATTTTGGTGGTCTGGTTTGGTCATGGATTAATGCACTAATGATCACTACTACTGGAAGCCTAGCCGTTTTAATTAAACCAAGAATAATTGGCAGTAAAGGTAGAACATTTAAAAAACTATCATTTGGGAAGATACCAATAAAGAAACCTAAATTAAGAATAGGCAAATTAAAAAAGGCAAGATGATTAACACCTTGCCTTTATATATACACACAAACTATGGTCTCCCATTGTTTATTGATTTTTATCATAATGAAAAAAGAGACTGATACAATACTCTATTTAGAATTTTATGATCACAGTTCATCCACGAATGAATGGCAAAACTATAAAGAAATTTTATCTGATTTAGATCCAGATCAGAGCATCATGAGAGCCGTAGGAAGATTAATAGGGGAAACTGAAATAGCCTATAAAATAACTTCTATGTGGGGTGATGAATGTGCAGGATCAGGTCACTGTATTATCAAATCCACCATCATTAAGGAAATTAGGTGGGAAGTACCTAAAAAAACCCCTAAAAAATCCGTTTTAAAGACCTTACAGTAGGGTTTTAATCTAAATAGCATAAATACCACTCTAAAATGAAAAAAGGGGTAATCAGCTGCCCAATTACCCCACAGGAGGAACTCTTATTTGCTAAAAAATAAGATATTTCCTAGATACACTATAATCACCCAAAAACAATGCCAACAGGGATATTAATTATTTATAATTTAGCTATTGACGAATTATAAAAAACTGTGGTACAACTATCACAATGAAAAATACAGGAGAAACTAAAATGATTAATTATTTTTTCAGAGATGGTGAAAAAGTTGAATACAAAGTATTTGACGATAACGGAAAATTAGTAGCTAACAGATATTGCGGTAAGTGCGGCGGTACAGGTTTAACACCTTACTACTGGGTACAGGGTGGTACTTGTTTCAAATGTGATGGAACAAAAATTGATCCTACTCCTAGAAGGGTATTTACAAAAGAGGAGTTAGATAGATTAAATAAAAATGCAGAGATAAGACTAGAAAAGAGAATGGCAAAAATTAAAGTAGAAAATAATCTAGTTATTTCTGGAATTGAATTTGGTCATTATTGGAAAAGTTTTAATGAAAGAGTAGAATTTAAATCATGGAGAGAAATTAAAAAATCTAAATATTTAGCCTGTATCAAAACAGGTTTTAGCTTAGAAATTTTAGAGTCAAAGACAAAAGATTTCTGGGTTAAAGTAAAATCTGACTTTGTTGAATTAGGTAAATATGTCAAAGAACTAACTTTAGTTTTTAAACATGGTTTTGAAACTCAATATGGTTATTCAGAAATTTTTAAATTTATTGATGACCAAAGTAATCAATATGTTTGGTTTACTTCTTCTTATCCTAAGTTAGAAAAAGGCAAAACTTATAATGCTAAATTTATTGTAAAAGATAATCAAGAGTCTGAAGAATATGGCAAACAGAATATGATTAAAAATTTTAAGGAGGTAAAATAAATGATACACGATCTAATCACAGTGCTAGTTCACTTAGGAACATTTGCTTTCATACTTTATTTCATTAAGGAGATATTCAATGACTAAATTAACTGCCCAAGAAGAAAAAGAATTTAATGAGTTTGTTGAAAGAATGACAGAAGAATTTGGTAGCACAGGTGCATCTTGGAGATACGGAACAAAAATAGGCAAAGGTGGACTTAGTGGTGAGAAAAGAACTAAAGGAAAATATTTTCATACATTGAAAAATGGGAGTGTAAAATAATGACTTGGACTATGCACTATGGATATCTGAATGATACAGATATTCTTGATACAACGATTTTTGTTAAGGAGAATGAGCGTAGCTATTTAGCAGTTGCGCTTTTCTCAGGTAAGTCAAAATCATTCTATAAGAAAGATGCGAAGAAACTTTTGAATAGAATATCTAATCCTAAAAACTTAACAAAAGACTGGGTTGATAGTTTTATCAATCCTGCAGACAAAGCTAGTAGTGATTTTATGAGCAGAATGTTTGATCAGAACAATCACACTAGAGAAATCAAACAATTCCTTGAAGGGAGAATACATGACTAAACTAGAACTAATCTATGGCAAGAAGCCAAAGAGAGAACAATTCATTACTAAGGCTCTACCAATAGAGTTATGTGATGAAATTGAGAAAATAACTAATGGCTATGATGCGCCTTTTTACATTAAGGTAAAAGCATTTGTAGAACATTACAAGAAAACACCAAACGCTAAGTATTAACATAAAGGAGGAACTCAATATGCAAGAAAAAGAAAAATCAGTCTGTGATATTTGTCAGGGAAATCATTATTTCATTGATCAAGATGGTAATGTCAATCAATGCCCTGAGTGTACGGCACAAGGCTATAAAGACGAACAGGAGAATATACCCAATGAAACCAGAACTTAAACCCTTTATGCACATCCTAGAGAAGTGCTTTGCGAGAGATGGGAAATTCTCTATACCCTTAGTAGAAAAACAGGAGGTGAAAAATGAGGATATTAATTATACTACTTATAATTTTTCTAACTTCATGCTCATCAAAGATCATTCACGATCCAAGAGGAAATAAGGGTAGCGAAGTGGCTCAGAGATATTTAGATGATAAATATAGCTGCGAACAGTTAGCTAAAGACAATACCAATGGTGTTGTTGAAGGCTATAAGGTAGTTCATAACTGGTACATCCGACCATCTTTTCTTTTCTTAATTGACAAGATGGAGTATAGTTATAACAACTTAGTAAAAGAATGTTTACGAGGTCGTGGGCATTCCATACTTTAAGGAAGGAACTTTAAAATGGAAATAAGAACGGAAAAGCTGCTATCCGCACTTGAAGCAGCAAAGAATGAGTTTAAGCCATTACAGAAAAACGGCAAAAACAATTTCTTTAAAACTCAAAACGGAGTGCATGAATACAGTACCTTAGTAGATATCAAAAATGCTACAGAAGAAGCATTAAATAAATATGATCTATCATTGTACTACACAATCACTTTTGAAAATGATCTTCAATTCCTGAATACTAATTTAGTACACACAGGATCAGGTCAGTTCATAACTTCAAGATCAGTCTTAGGTAATCTATCAAACAATCCTCAACAAATTGGATCAGCAATTACTTATTACCGCAGATATCACATTCAGGCTATGTTAAATCTGGAAGCTGATTTTGATGATGATGGAAATAAAGCATCAACCCCAAAGCCTAACAATACACCAATTAAAGGAGGTCTATAATGACTGCATATGTGACTTTGTTTTTTAATGACAAAAAACAAGACGGAGATAACTTACCACTTTACCAAAATGGTAAAGTTAAATTTGATGAAACTATTACCTTAGAAGCAGGTAAGGTTTATGAGATTGCGCTATGGAAAAAAACCGAAAATAAAAATGGTGATCCTATGAACGCAGTGAGCATCAAGATTGATGAGAGCGATTACTGGAACAATAAAGAGCCAGAAACTACGCAGCAGTCAAATCCGCATGAAAATATCCCATTCTAAAAGAGATATTATCAAGGATAAAAAATACCTGATGTGGGTATGTAGTTTACCCTGCATCTCATGTCAGGTAAGGGATGGAACTTATAAGATCAGTGACACCATACAGGCTCACCATGTTCAACTTAGAAGATACGGCGCTATGATTAGAGATGATAGTAGAGTAGTGCCGTTATGCTTTTACCCATGTCATCACTTACTACATACGAAATTTGGGGAAAAGAAATTCTGGGGTGATCTAAACTTTGATCCGATAGAGTACGCTGATAAACTATACAAACATTACAAGGAGAAGCTAAAAAATGAGAAAAGTTCACGAATATAAAATCAAATCTCTATTCAAGGGATTTGCACCAGTAAGAGATAAAGTAATTAATGACTGTAAACGCAGAAATGAAGATATTGCGATTTTGGTCTATGAGAAAAAGATGATCCTGCCGATAGAAAGTTTTGGCAGCTTCGCTTATTCCGTACCAGTCAAAGATAAATTCACTTCTGATATTCATCAGTTATTATACTTTGAATTTAAAGAAGAAGATAAACAACAAACTAATTTATTCTAAGGAGGAACAATGATGAATAAAGAAGGATTTGAACATTGGGAATTATTACCAATGTCATACTCAAAATTAAACTCATGGAGATCATACCCATGCCAGTTTATCATAAACAAAATATTTAAGATCAACACAGGAACTAATCCTGCCATGTTTACAGGGATCATTGTTGAAGAATTATTAAAAGATTTATTAATGGGAAATGAATCTGAAGATAATACTCAAATGAAGTTAAGAGATTTTCAACAAACTCTTAAAGATTATCATGATCAGGATGAAGTAGCTAAATACTTAAAACTAATTCCTAAGTATTACGAAAACTGTAGAGCCTTATTTAATAGATTTGGCAATCAACCACTGCACTCCTATCAAGAAGAACTAACAGTAGAAATAGAGGGTATTCCCTTCATTGGTTATTCTGATTTTGTTTGGGATTTAGGTGAGGAAGGGATGTTTATTTTTGATCTCAAGACTAAAGGCAGAATGGCAATCAATCATTCAGATAAGTTGCAGCAGTTAATCTACAAAAAGGCATTAGAACTGAAATACCAAAAGCCAGTTCACTGCAGTTTATTTGTAGTCACACCTACAAAGCATCACTTTGAGGAAATAGAATTTACTGATGAACATGAAATAGAGATCAGAAATATTCTTAAAGGTATGGATAGGGTATTACAGATATGTGATGAGCCTAAAGACTGGGCATATATCTATCAACCTAATGTGGATGACTTTATTTGGAATAATCCAAAAATGGTAGAAGCTAGGCGGCAAATATGGGGTATCTAATGGTCAGCAATAGAGGATTTGTACCTAACAAAGAAAGATTAGTCATTAGATGTGAAAATTGTTTAAGAAAATTTACTAAATTTATGGCAATAAGATTGTATCAACATAAAGAAATCTATAAATGTATAAGTTGCTATAATTCAGGAGGTAGTAAAAATGGCTAAAATGATATTTATCAATTATTGCCCTGATGATCAATTATCTGGGTGCATGATCCTCAGTTATAAAGCTGAATTAACTTATAGAAGGCTACAGGATTTAATTTACACCAATGATGATCTTTTATTTGATGATCCTATCATCTGGGAATTAGCAACCAGAGGATTTTGCGAAGATTTATCAGAGGTCAAATCTGAACTTATCAAAAAAGGGAAAATCAGAATAGAGGATGGAAAGATCAGGAATAAGAGATGTTCTGAGGAAATCCAAGCAGCTAAAGAAAGACATGATAAATCAAAGAAAGCTGCTACTGCTAGATGGGGTGTTCCAAACAAGTCATTTGGTACACCAAATAGGGATGAAAATACAACACCTAATGCTAACGCATCCTCCAAGCATATGCTTGAGCATGATCCAAGCATATGCCAACCACTAACCACTAACTACAAACCACTAACTACTAATAATAAACTAAATATATACACGCAGGAGTTTGATATTTTCTGGCGAAAATATGTTCTTGATGAGAATGACAGAAGATCAACTAAGTACGATAGTTATCAGCAGTGGAAGAAGTTAAAAGATGAAGATAAAAAATCTTTAGGCGAGAAGTTCCTTACTTACAGAAATCAAAAAGGGGAATATTATAAAGCATTAGAGAGGTTTATTTCAAAGAAAATATTTATGGAGATAGTACCTGAGAAGCAGCTTTCTGATCAAGAAATGAAAGATTGGAAATTTAATTCTGATGTAGATATGCGCCGTAAGGGGATGAAACCTTTATCTTGGTCAGTAAGTTATATCAGGGAACTTGACGAATATATTGAGAAAAACCCAGTATGATTATTTATGGGCTAGGAAATGGATCTTAGCCCATTCTCTATCTTGCTCTTTAAATTCTACTTCTACAAACTTGTCAATGCCTTGAGCAGCATGATCAAACTTGAACAAGTCAAGAAAAAACTGAATAGATTTATTAGTAATATGGTAAACATTCATGGTTGGAATATAGGAATAAATGTTTATCTTTGAATTGTTAAATGAGTAAATCAGTTATGCAAAAACCTCAGAATTATATCATTATTGATAATGAAGATGGCACATATTCCGCATATGTGAATTATGGGGTATTTGAAAGTAAAGAAGATGCAGAACTGAGTTTACAATATGTTATGGATCTTATGGGATATAAATTACAACCCCAAGTGACTTATCACTGATGAATGTTCAATTAAAAGCAATTACGGATATAAAACCTTACGCTAGAAATCCTAGAAAAAAGAAAAATTTAAATAAAGTTGTAGAAAGCATCAAACAGTTTGGATGGCAGCAACCTATCGTAGTAGATAGAGCAGGAGTGATTGTTGCAGGACATTCCAGATATGAAGCTGCTAAGATATTAGAATGTAAAGAGATACCAGTGCTGATTGCTGATCTATCCCCTGAAAAAGCAAAAGCCTATAGAATAGCAGATAACAAAACAAATGAGTATAGTGAATGGGATTTTTCCTTATTAAACAAAGAATTTACGGACTTGCTAGATATCAATATGGATTTAGAGATCACAGGTTTTGATACTAAAGAACTTGAAGATTTCTTTACATTTGATAAAGAGGATGATGTAGCCAAGATTAAGACAGAGAAATCCTGCCCAAATTGCGGTACAAAATTAAAATAGAGTACACTCTACTCATAAAGAGGTAAAAACATGGCAAGACCAAAAGAACATAATCTTAAAGGGGAGGATATTCAAAAACTAGCATCATACGGATGCACTAATGTAGAAATTGCAGATTACTTTGGATGTAGTGAGAATACTATTAGACGTTATGGCGAATTTCTGACAAAAGGAAGAAGTATGAAAAAATTGCGTTTAAGACAGATCCAATGGCAGATAGCTGAAAAGGGAAATGCAGCTATGGCTATTTGGCTAGGGAAGAATGAATTAGGTCAATCTGATGGTGGATTGATTGCAGAAGATAACGAGCCTTTAGCATGGTCAGTTGATTAGTGATTAATTTAATTAATGATGATTGTTTAAAAGCATTACCAAAAATTCCAGATAAATCTATTGATTTAATATTAACTGATCCACCTTACGGAACTACCCAATGTAAATGGGATAATATAATTCCTTTTGATAAAATGTGGAAAGAACTCAAAAGAATAATAAAAGATAATGGCTGTATTGCTTTATTTGGTACTGAGCCATTTAGTTCTAATTTAAGATTGTCTAATCTGAATTGGTTTAAATATGATTGGTTTTGGCAAAAATCTCATCCAACAGGTTTTTTA
>Ga0208161_1001399_pt1 | contig 12819 bp, 17 predicted proteins | sample CB_VirMetaG_3_FD_184538 | JGI IMG/M metagenome (GOLD analysis project Ga0208161, IMG submission 184538) | Freshwater to marine saline gradient viral communities from Chesapeake Bay - CB_1508_1S Viral MetaG (SPAdes) (version 4) | ecosystem: Environmental > Aquatic > Marine > Coastal | place: USA... | reverse complement strand
AGCTTTCTTCCATGCAGCCAAAGCAACTTCTGGTCTATCTTTTAATCCAAACCAATGATTTCTCATTGTCTTTGTAGCTACTTGAAACGACTGCATAGAACCATCTTTTATGTTTTCATAGACTTCTGAATATTTCATCTTTAGTCTATAATGCATTGCCAAGGTCTGTTCTTCTATACTTGAATTACCACCTTTGCCACCACCATTTAGATGTTTAGCAACCTCTGCATCTACTCCAGAATTGATCAGTTGTTTTACATCAAGATTATTGTTCTGATAATATCCATAGTCTGCACCATCTTGACCATATTGTTTCACATTCTTGTTGTTGGTTGATTTGTTATATGCTTCTGAATATGCTTCTTTCTTGGAAAAACCTGTCTCTGTTTCACCAATACCACGAATAAATGCTAACTGATAAATGTTGATGTCCTGAAGAGAAATCTTTTCTTTACTGACTTTTGGTGGATAGATAACATCGGCTTTATCACGCCAAGTGGTTACAAGACTTGCTTCATAAACTTCTCTGGCATGTTGTAGCATTTGTCCTTCAAGACCATCAATAGTACCAACTTCAATACCCAATGATTGATAAAGAAGTTGTTCCATAGCCTTTGCTTTTCTGGCTCTGGTCCACTTGTAATTTATATTCTTGAGTTGGAGATATTTGTCGATGGCATTAAATGTATCAATACCAAAAATACCATCGATAGGACCCGTGTAATATCCAACATCTTTTAGTAATTTCTGTATCTCTGTTTTTGAATTTACCTGTGCCATGATATCTCCTATGAAATACTATAAAAGTATATAGTAAAAATGGGTGAAGAAATCTCCACCCATTCTCATTAGATATAGAAAGGATATCTATTACTGATGGTAATTTTTTTGTATTTGGTTTGATTTTTATCAAAAAATCTACTGAAAAAATTTCTTACTTTATTTAACATAATTACACCTGATGATGGAAAGTTTCTTTATTATTGATCTCGATCTTCTTTGGCTTCTTTGTTTCTGGAACAAATTTCTCAAGCCAAATCTTGAGCATACCATTAATCAGGTCTGCATTCTGGATTTCAACAGTATCCGAAAGAGTGAACTTCCTTGTGAAGGCTCTATCAGCAATACCCTTGAAAAGATAATCTGCCTTATCATCAGTTGATACTTGACCCTTGACAGTGAGAACACCATCTTCAAGAATTAGTTCAATGTCCTGCTGTCCGAATCCTGCAACAGCAAGTTCAATAACATAGATGTTTTCAGCAGTCTTTTTGATATTGTAATTTGGAAATGTTGAAGACATTTTTTGAAGATTTTCTGAATATGATGATAATTGTTTAAACATATCATCAAAACCAATTGTGCCTTTTGATAAACGAGAAAATCCGAAAGGATCGGTGATATTAAGTGATCTATCTGACATATTTATCTACTCCTCTTTAAGCAAGTTTTTCGTAATCGGAGTCCTCGTTAAGCAACTCCAATCCACTATAATATATAGTATAGGCATATAATTGTCAAGTAAAAATTTTATAAATAATATTGTGGTTCACGATGCTACCAACATCCAACCACTCTAATACTTTACAGGAGTACCAGCATATGTCTATTTATTCTTCAAATTCATTAGAGTTCTATGTCTATGCATATCTACGAGAAGATGGCAGTCCTTATTATATCGGTAAAGGTAAAGGAAAACGAGCGTGGGACAGTATAAACCATAAACGAGCAAAAACTCCTAAAGATAAATCTAGAATCATTATATGCGAATCGAATTTAACAGAACTTGGAGCATTATCATTAGAAAGAAGATTGATTCGTTGGTATGGTCGTAAAGATAATGCCACAGGAATATTGAGAAATCTAACTGATGGTGGTGAAGGAACTTCCGGAGCAATTCGGAATTTCAGTAAAGATACAAAAAAGAAAATGAGTGATTCGAAAATCAATTATTACAAAAATAATCCAGAAGCAAGAGAAAATGCTAGAAAAAGAAAAAGTAAATATTTAAAAGAATTATATAAAATAAATCCAGAAAAAAATCCATCTTATGGTAGGACTACTTACCAAATAACTAGTCCAGACGGCAAAATTTTCATAATTAGTGGTGGTTACAGGAAATGGTGTGAAGAAAATAATTTAAATCGTAGTGCTCTAAGAAGTGTTGCTCTAGGAAAAGCCAGTCATCATAAAGGATGGAAATCTAAAATTATACATGAAAAATAGTATTGTTGAGGTACGCAAAACCTTTAGACCCTCAACAATACTATTTATAATACATTTTTACTGAGTTGTCAAGTATATTTTTATCCACCAGTATATACTGGAAATCCTGATGGACTTCCGTCAAATGTATTTGGAGAACCCGAAGATACAACATGATTTACACCAAGAATATAGATATCATTCAGCCTAGCCAATCCTAATTTTTCAACGAAAACTAAAGTAGAGCATTTGACCATTGGTGGCTTATGTTCTACACAACATCCCCCAACTGCTGTGAGATGTGGTATCATAGTATCTGTTTGTCTGACAACTCCAATATTATTGACAAAAACTGTTTTAGAACATTTATCTGTACTGTGTGTAGCAGGGGAACCACAACAAAACCCAGTGCCATCTTCCGACGCTACCGTATCCACACTATTTCCTCTTGCAACATTAAACATTTTTTATATATCCCGAGTTCCCCTCATTTGGATTCAAATCAATTCTTGGTGCTTGTTGAACTAAATGTTTACCTGCACCAATATACAGATTTTCTTCTGCCTGAATACTAATGTTTCTGGCATCAAGATCGAGTTCATCGGTCTTGATCTTTACTGCTTCTAGTCCTTCTATGGTAATATCATTCTCACTTACAACACTAATTTTGATCTTACCATAGATGTTGATTATCCTTGGACCATTTACATTCAATACTGGATCTGCTGGTCCGCCAATAGGAAAATTAAGCCGCTGTAGCATTCTTTACTCCTGTAGAACCCATTCCACCTTTTCTATCACTCTTCTGAACTGGTTTCTTCTTCACTTCTTTCATGGTATATGATTCTTGTTTTATCAGTTCACCTTGAGCAATTCGATCACCAGTGGAAATCCATAGTCCAACAGTTGATCTGTTATATAGTAGAACAAAGAGTTCATCTACATAATCAGAATCGATAACAGCTTCACTATTTGCTAGGATAATACCATTCTTGATTGATAGTCCAGATCGAGCATGAAGTCGAACAGAGTAACCCACAGGAATGTCTAGAATCAATCCTGTGGGCACTAAGACTCGTTCTTGACTGTTGATGAATACTTGACCTTTGGGTGTTGGTCTACTAAATTTTTTATTAGTTTCATTGTATCCATCATATGAATTTTTACCATGTCCTTGGTATGCAATATCAAAACAAGCAGATTGTTTTGTAGAGAAATTTGGTATAATCACATCAGGATGTGTTTTATAAAAACCTAAACTCACTGTCATAATATAGACTCCTCATTAGTCTTTTTTCTTCTTTGGTTTGAACACTGGTTGACCATCATTATCCCATTCAACATCAGCAGTTGACTTTGGTAGTTTAATATTTTTGAATGAAATTGCTGGCAGATTATTCTTAACAGTTGTGTATGCAGCAGATAGTTTTTCCTTCATTACAGAAAGAAAGTTGCTAAACATTTGTTTTACTCCTTTTTGGATTTTGATTTTCCTATAGTATATTTAGTCACTAGATTCCATTCTGATTTCTCTTTGTGAGAAAGGACTTTTATCTTATTTAGATTAGATACAGGTGAATCTGTCTTATTCTCATCAACCAAATCTAATAGTTCCCATTCATGAAGAAGATTTGCTATTGTGTTTCTTCTGGCTTTGTCGTCTTCTGAAAAGTCAGATTTCTTACCATCTAGTAAGAACATCTCCTTAAAATGAACAATGAAATATCTTCCTTGTTTATGTAGAATATGACAGGATTGATATAGAGATTTATCTTTCCTTGAAGCAACACCAATTCTTGATAATGTTTCTTTTACTTTTAGAAAGTCGTCAGGATTTTTAAGTTTCACCTCCACGAGGTCGCTTATGTTTATCATTTACACCACCTTTATCTAGTTTCTTTTTTATCGTAGTGATTTGTTCATCAGATAATATAGAAAGAACCTCTTTTGCTTTCTCATTAGAGTATTTATAATACTCCTTTATTGCTTCTAAATTCTCTATAGTATCCTTCTTAATCCATTTCTGGAAGGGTCTTTTATACCCTCTTACACTATTTAGAAAAAAATGAAACTGTAAAAGTTTGTCTACACTAGGATTCTTGTTCATCTCATTTGCATACAGGATACAATCATAATGAAAAGATAGTGCCTTATTGACGATATAAGGCACATAATCTTTTTCATTAGCTTCGGTTACCACAGAACTTTTGTTCTGTAGTAACGAAGGAATTATGTCTTTGAAGATATCAGACATTGCTTCTCCGTTGATACATTTCTTTATATGTTTCCACATTCATAGAACCCATTTTGGAATTATGAATACGCCTGATCATTACGATATTATCGAGACTTGTTGATCCACCTTCAGAATGAGGAATAATATGTCCAGCTTCTGCATCTTCTAGCATCAATTTGTTTCCATCAATGTAACAGAGACCTCTCTGCTTGTTAAGCAAAAGTTCACGATCTGAACGATTAATTTTTCTCCTCGAATCAAGAACGATCAAAATCTTCCTTTCGATCAATTCTTCAGGAATTAAATAATACTTTTCCATCCATTTTACCGAATCATTCCATCGAAGAGTGCGATGTTTCCGCAGATTTTCAGAAAATAGAGCGGCACGCATCTTCTTTTCTTTAGAATTTTTCTCATAGGTATCGATCATTTCCAATCCATAATCCGATGGATTTTTCTTGTTGAGACCAGAAAAAGCTAGTCTGAAATAGTCATACCATTCACGAGTATCTTTGATGGAGAAACTATCATATCGATCTTTGTAAGTGAAATATAGACGCATAAGAATGATAAATTCATCCTCCGTGATCTTTGCGAAATGTGAAATGGTATTTCGCTTTTCTTTAGCAATAGCGTAGATAAAATCTAGACACGATTTGATCTTCTTTTCCATAGATTTGATATTATTATCATCAATCTTAAGATCACAATATAGAATTTCAATCTCTGCATCGTCACATGAACTTGGCTTTTCGTTCTGATGAACCACAGAAGCAATTCGAGCAACAAGACGATCATATGTCAATCGTGTAGGATCAAAAGATAGCCACTCTCCAATAATTTTATTGTCTTTGTTATACTTTACTTCAAATAGAGGATGATTCCAGCTTCTCAATCTATTATCAGCTCTTGCAAATTGACGAATCATATTTGCAACGGGTATATCACCAACACCATTCATCATTTCTTGATGATTGACTGGTGTGCTGTTGTTTGTAGTTTCCCACACATGTGCTTTTTGCATGGGAGTAAGTTTTCTATAAACAACAAACCGAATCTTGAAATTCATGAATCTATTTTTTTCATCATCACTCAATTCATAATAGAATTTCGCACCAATGTCGGAATTATAATTCGAGTTCAATCGAAATTTGTTATTATAGAAGTCACGAATTGCACGCTTACGATTTCCACCGTCGATGGACTCATATTTCTCGGAAAACTTTAGACGCTCTTCTTGTGTTCTTTCATTGATTTTCATTTCTGAAATATCAATACCCTTGAAGACTGATCCAATGATAGCCTGGCGCTTTGTTGGATTTTTATTATTTCGATCTTCAGTTCCATAATTTGAAACATCAATTCTTTGATGAATTGGAAGTAGATCAGTTTCTGGAAGAAAATCATGAATGAATTCTCTGATGCTCATTACAAGCACCGAATAATCCATACAACCAATATCTTGAGAATTCATCGTGAATGAGCTAAATTTAGACATATCATTTTTCCTATTTTTGAAGTTCTGGCACTATTGCACGGACTTCATGATGATACTGACAATTCCATGTTCTGATCATCTAAGTGATATAGTAGCATCATTCTGATAGATTGTCAATTCATTTCGCAATCCACCATGATTTCTGTGAGACATGCAACCAGATTAATTTCTTGGTCAGCCACAAATGCTGCCTGATACTGGTACTTGGCTATAATAAGAACTGCTTGCGGAATACTCTCAGGCTTCATAGAATCATAAAGTCCATCATATATCTTTCTATAGATTCGTGATGGATCAATATCAGAATTGAGAGCTACCCACTTACGCATTCCAGAGAAGTTCTTTTCCTTTAAAGCTTTTACAAGGTCTGCAATACTCTTGACTTCAGATACCTGTACAAGAACACTGGAATCAATTCTACCACTACTTGAATACCTTTGCAACTCATTTAGTGTTCTGCGATAATCTGGAAAGAACTTTTCCACGATCTTGACAATAATTGATTTGTCATACTCGATACCTTCAACATCAAGAATTTCACAAATTCTGCGAAAAAACATTGACGCCATCTTAGGCTTTTCATCAGACTTTAATGTGAAGTCAATTACAGAACACCTGGAATGTAGAGCATCAATCAGCCTAGATTTGAAGTTACATGTAAAGATAAAAGTACAATTCGAAGAATACTCCTCAATCGCACCTCTCAAGGCCGCTTGTGCTTCTGGTGTAATATAATCTGCCTCATCAAGAATGATGACCTTTCGATTGCCAGTCAACGAAACAGTTGATGCAAAGTTCTTGATCTTTGTCCTTAATGTATCAATACCTCTCTCTTCTGACGAATTGATGAAGATATAATTTAGATCAATTTCCTCACACATGGCAATGGCTACTGTCGTCTTACCGACACCGGCAGTACCAGTCAACATGAGATTTGGAATCGAATTGCTATTAACATAATCCTGAAAGACTGTTTTCAGTCTCTCAGGAAGAATGCATTCCGAAACTTTTCTTGGTCTATATTTCTCAACAAAAAGGAATTCATCACTCATTTTAGACATACCTTTTCATAAGCTTCTTTCGCCCCTCTTCTGTTAATTGACTATCATAAATGCGAACAGCACTTGTGAGCATGACAGATGCCAGCATCAACAGATCATTATAATTATCGCACATCATAATCTGCCTGTCAATAGGTACAAACATTTCTTGCATCCGTTCTTTGGCTTTATCGTCCGACATGTTATTCTCCATTATTGATTACCATATCATAAAACTCTTCGAAGGTCTTGTTTTCTTCCACAGTATCATTGAAATTGGCCTTATGATGTACCTTGGCCATCAACTTTACCAGTTTCTTATCAAGACCCAGTTTTGTTGAAATCTCTTCAATAGCTTCCTTCTGATACTCCCTTTCTGCTGCGATTCGAGTTAGAGAATTATCCAATTCTTGAATTACCTTTTTGAGGTCCTTCTTTTGTTCAGGAGTCAGAGAATTGACATTCACATTTGATTTATTATGACCAAGCAAAGACATTGTGTATCCTTATTTCGCGATTGCAATAAAATAACGAAGTGAACTATTTACAGAATCGAAGATCGCAAAAGCATTCTCTTTCAGCTTCACATGATAATCTCCAGGAATAAGCTTCAGATTTTCTGTCTTGAAAGATACTGTAAAATCTGCTCCTTCATACTTTGAAAGAACAGTGGTTGCAAAGTTTGAAGTGGAATTATTCTTTTCATGAACTTGCAATCTAATCTCACCATTTGAACCAAGAACAGTCAATGTGGGAAGATTGTTCATTGAAGCCAATCGAAGAAGCTTCGTCAAATCATTATTGCTTAAATCAAATTCAACTGTAGGAGAATTCATTACAAGTTCCTTATCAGGAGGAGAATCAATAAGTTCTGGTGCAGATGAATAATAATTCAGACTCATGGAACCAGAATCCATACGAACAAACTTTTCTTGGAAAATAAGATCGGGATTGTCCAGAGTTACGATATTACCAAGAAATTGGTTCAGATCATATACTGCAAATTTAAATGGAATATCATCTTCAAGTTCCACTTCAGCAAGAATGGATTGATCTTGTGAAATGGTCCTTTGCTTTTTTCCTCGATTGAGAACCAGACCAGAATTAATTGTAGAGAAGTTCTTTAGAACAGTCAAACCAAAGTCAGATAGTTTCATCATATAATCTCCTTAGTAAGCAAGAATGATAAAATATCCCAGGAAAGTAAATACAAATACTACAGCAGTAGTTAGTGTTACTACTCCTGGTTGATCCATCATTATTTTGAAGTTTGTCATAAAAATTTTCATTGTGTAATTATACCTCAACATACTGGGAATGTCAAACAGTTTGTAGAATTGGACCAGTGAAAATTCTGGTCATGTGCCTTAGCATTGGTGGAATTTCTGCTTTACTTCCAGAATTGTCGAGAACATAATCAAATTTAGTACCAATCCATGACCACTCGGAAAGATGCACGTCTGGATATTTTTTCCCCATTTCATATTTTTCATTCACATTATGGTCATATGCGGTATCATACCATTCAGGATCTTTACCTCTTGAAACACGAACTAAGAATCCGTTCTTTGATCGAACGAAGTCAATTTCATTTTTAAATCTAACATCTGAAATAACGACATTTGGCACATTCATGATTTTTCTTTCCAGTGAATATATCCAGATATTTTCATGAAATACTTCTCGACCAGATTCAGTACCCAACAATTGCAATGCAGTTCTGGGAGACAGATCATAACCAAATCTGATTGACCAAAACTTATCTGGTGTTTCGCGAAATAGTCTGCTTTCTTCAGAATCACCTTCCAAAAGCTTTCTATCCCAACCAAAAATTGATGCTGCCGCATCTTTGAGGGCACTCGCGAAACTAAACTTTTGAAAGCCATATTCTTCAACTAACACATTAGCTACAGTATCTTTACCTGCACCTGCAAAACCCACCAGTCCTAGTAGCATTTTATTTCTCCAATTTTTACGTGAATTTTAATTTCACAATGCCCCGGTTATGGCAGCTATCTTTGGCATGTCGCCTTTAAAACCATATGTACCAACATGTTCAGTACGCATCCATGGACAAAGATATATCTTTCCACCTATTGCCCGAAAATACTGACAAAACATATAATCTTCACTTAGATATCTGTGAGAATCAGGATCAATTACTGTATCAAAGTATGCATGAATGTATCGTGAACCATCAAAGTTGGCTTGACCTCGATGGTCTGGTTTATAATTGAGATGTGGATATTCCTCTTTGAACTTATCGAACACTTCACGTTTGATCATCATGTATCCCGTACCAATCTCCATAACTTCAAGAGGTTCGGTTACCTTAAATTGAGTTGTCCCAGGTACTGCATTAAAGACATAATCACCTGCCACACCTTCAAGTTCGCCCGGATTGAATTTAGATTCATCGAACGATGGGTCATTCAGCAATCGTTTCGATGCTTTCCATACTGCATTCCAGTTGATAGATTTTTTAGGATATGGACCACCAATTACATCTTTATCTAGTGCAAGGAGTGCAATAACATCGTTTGGATCAAAATTGATATCCGAATCAATGAAAAGTAGATGCGTAAATCCTGATCGTAAGAATTCATCTACAAGATAGTTTCTTGCACGGGTAATTAGTGATTCATTAAATAGAAATGAGAACCTAATTTCGATACCATACCGAATACATAGTGTCTGAAGATCGAGACAGGATTTCATATAAAGTCCGACACAATTTCCACCGTACATCGGAGTACACACCATCAATTTCTTTTTCCTCAAATCTTCAGCTTTGATTTTAATCTCCATTATTAATCTCCTTCACATTATTTAAAGTTTTTTATTGAACATAATAATTTTCAATAAAAAAAGAGAGAGGATTTCTCCCCTCTCTATATAGTGAAGATATATTACGCTGCTCGGTAATATGTCTTAGGATGACCATTTACCTTGCGAGTGTTTGAGTAAATGCGCATACCATGGAGATTTCGAAGATCCGAAACTCGCTTGTAAACTGTAGAGCGAGAAACACCAGCCTTCTTTGCTACCTGAGCAGCAGTAAGACCTGGATACTCGTTATTAGCAAGAAGAACCTTCTCAATACGACCAATTTGACTCATTATATTTTCTCCATTTTGTCACTGGGATTTGAAACTGAATGGTGTGTGACTCACCATTCAGTAATAGTGGATTATTCCACTAATTCTTTAGAAAGGGATTTCATCTTTAGCTGGAGCAACTTCAGGAGCAGGCACAGGATTTACAGTCTCATCCAGCTTCTTATAAAGATCGAGAAAAGCATTCTTGGTATCAATGTCAAATCGATTCAAGCACAGATTGATGCACTTTTCACGTTTACGATCAAAGATAACATATGCTTCACAAATATGGACAAGTCTCCGAGTCGAGATGATTTCTGTTACCGCACCTTCTGCAAAAGACTTACGAATAACATCAGCCCACTTTATCAACTTAGCAACAAAGTCGGTATCTTCGGCACTCCGAGATGTCAGAGAATCCAGAAGATTGTGTAGAATTTTGACCTCTACCTTCTCTTCAGGATATTCTTGTTCCATCGTGACAGAAAACCGCTCAAGGAAAGCTTCGTTCATGACATTGGTGCCAATGAATCGACCATCCTCTGAACCTTTACCTTTAGTGTTTGCAGTAGCAATAATGTTAAAGCCCTTGACTGGAGTAATCAGCTTATTAATCTTTTTGAGGAAGATTGGTTTACCTTCAAGCACAGGTTGAAGGCACATAAGCTTGTTCGAACCAAGGTCGACCTCATCAAGGAGCAGAATTGCACCACGTTCCATGGCATGGACAACTGGACCATTCTGCCAGACAGTTTTACCATCTTGCAAGCGGAAACCACCGATCAAATCGTCTTCATCCGTCTCGATGGTAATATTGACACGAATGCATTCACGCTTTTCAGCGGCACATACCTGCTCGACCATCATAGTCTTACCGTTACCAGAAAGACCGGTAATATACATCGGATAGAATCGACCAGACTTGATAATCGACTGAACATCCTTGAAGTTGCCAAATGGCACATAACCATTGACACGATCAGGAACAAGGGAATGCGCCATACTGTTTTCCACACTCAGAGGAACAACAGATAACACCATAGCAGCCTTGACGTCATTATCCACAGGTTCAACTTCCTGCTTCGCGACTTCAACTTTCTTCATCTTTACTTGCTTCGAATTAAAAAGACTATAAACACCACGAGAGACGCGACGATCTGCATCGTTCATGAACCATGCAGGATAGCTGATATCATACTTATCACAAACATCCAGAACTTGTTGGCGATTGATCGTATCAATGTCACCGAGTTCCTGAGCAACTGCCTGGAAGAAGAAGTTGCGATCCACAGTCTTAGGCATCTTGTGTTCCTTTGTTTCGATTGTGTGTAATCTTAGCACAGGTGGAGGTGGTTGTCAAGTGGCACTCTGCATATTTTTTGCGATCCTGTCAACAAACTTGGACAACATAATACGATTGACGGACTTTTTGTTGGAAAACTTTACAAAGTTCTTGAAGATTTTATTCTTGGTCATATTAGTGGACACATCCAGTTCTTCATCAGCTATACCTAGCTTAGAGATATTGATGATATAGTATTCATCGTATCCAGCATTTGTGATACCAAGAAACTTGTCATCGTGATATTTTACTTTTTGGGCATCAGAAAATTGCATCATATAGCTCAATTTTGTAATTTTGCCACTATTCAAAAAGAATCCGATGACGTTTGAACCGGTACGTTCTTTCAGAACTTTTAGGGCAATTACAGTTTGATAATATGAACGATCATATTTATCGTGATAATAAGTTTTCTTGGTCAGAGGATCCTGGAAGACATATACAAGTTGCTTTTTATAGTCGTAAGAAGAAGTAACTCGCCAAGGATCAGAATGTCCGTCCGTGATGATAATCGTATTCATAACTTGGACTTTATGCTTCGATTTGAAATCATTCACGATCTTATCAAAGCAAAGGATTGCCTGATTGAGAGGTGTAGAGAGTAACGCATCACATTGAACAAGAATACCATTTGCAATTTCCCACAACTTCAACATCATTGCACGCAATGTTGCAGTATTCATCCTCGACGAAAGGATGTTACGCAATTTGAAATTATCAAAATACAATTCAGAAGAATTATGCTGTTTTTGAATACCAGGATCGGAACGGAAAGTATAAACTTCAAATGGCACTTGCGTCTTTTTGCAGAACATGACCAGACCAAAAAGATGCCTCAGAGTATTTTTGAGATTGTAGAACATTGAACCAGACCAGTCCAAAAGCATCACAAAGCCATGATTCTTACCTTCAGGAACAGTGGAGATGCGCCTAAAGATGTCTTCATTGTACTTGTAAGTATGGAGTTTGTTGGTATCGAGCATTCCTGTTTTAGCAACAGCAATTCGAGAATAAGTATCCGCAGCTTTCTTTTGCTCAAATTCTTTCACCATATAGGAGATAGAATTTTTCTCAGCATTCATAAACTCATTGAAAGATTCTAGACACAGCTTCTTGCGAGCACTGGGAGTTAAGTTCTCGTAGACATTTTTGAATTCATTTTTGGGATCATGCATTTCTGCATAAACCTTTTTATAATCATCCACAATGAGATCGTAATTGAAAGTCGGCAGAGTTACATACTTATATTGAATGTTGGAATTATTGACCAACATTTTGTCCATAGAAGATTGTGCATTCTTTTCAGTCACGCTTTCGACCGTATCTTCATCATCGACACCTGCGTTTTCATCAGCATAAGATGAATTGCCTCCATCTTCATCCGAAGTTTCAGATTCAGC
>Ga0208161_1001394_pt1 | contig 12864 bp, 11 predicted proteins | sample CB_VirMetaG_3_FD_184538 | JGI IMG/M metagenome (GOLD analysis project Ga0208161, IMG submission 184538) | Freshwater to marine saline gradient viral communities from Chesapeake Bay - CB_1508_1S Viral MetaG (SPAdes) (version 4) | ecosystem: Environmental > Aquatic > Marine > Coastal | place: USA... | reverse complement strand
CATATGGTTCAGTACCATTTGGACGCTGGAGATAAGATTTCAGAGATACATGAAGCACTCCGCAAGTCTGTAAAGAATAATAATAAAATATCACCAGAATTGAGAAAGTACGCGGACAAACTCTTCAATATCAACATAGTCAGTTCTGAAGTCAATGCGGCAAGAGATGGCAGAAGACTAGAAAAGTGGTCAAAGAGTCACGAACAACACCAAGAACCACACATAGATTTGCAGCATATCTTTAATGCAGATCCCGACAAGGGATATTTCGTTCACAAAGACGAAATGGAATAAAAGAAAAACACCCACCTTTCGGTGGGTGTTCTCCTGTTTGACTGGGACTGTTTTGATTACGCGGTGAAGACGATGCCTCCAGTACGACCGCGACGGAAGGCAATGCGCGTACCGAAGTGAGAGAGAAGCGCCTTCTTCAGATCAACGGACTTCATGTTGAGCTCACGCGAGAGGTGCTTGACCGTGAGACGCTCACCATTCTGAGCGCGAGAAACGAGGTCGTTGAAGTTGATCTTGGTGTTGTTGGCAGTAGCAGTAGTCATTGTTTGTTGTTTCCTTTGTTGACTGTTGTGAAATGAACGGGTGAACTACGAATCAGAACGGAACATTAGGGTCGCTGTTGGACATCACATCGTGCGACTTCTCCTGAACTGGCGCCTCCGCAGGCGCTTCGATCTTGTTGTAGAGGGAAAGGAACGCGGTCTGCGTATCCTTGTCGAATCGCGCAAGTGCGAGACTGATCGCCTTCTGCTTGTCTCCGAAGATGGAGAAACCCTTGCAGATGTTGATGGCGCGACGAGTCGAGATGATCTCGTCAACCGCACCTTCCACGAACGACTTGCGAATGATCTCCGTCCACTTGACGAGATTGTCAGCGAACGACTCGTCAACCGCACCGAACTTCGCCATCGCCTTGAGAAGAATCTTCTTCTCCGTCGAACGCGGAGCGTACTCCTGCTCGTAGGTGAAGTCGTAGCGGTCGAGTGCCGCCTCGTTCATCACGCGAGTACCGACGAAGCGACCGTCATCCGATCCCTTACCCTTCGTATTCGCAGTCGCAATGATGTTGAACCCAGGCGCAGGATGAACGAGCTGTCCGATCTTCTTGAGATAGACACTCTTGCCTTCGAGCGGAGACTGAAGGCACATGATCTTCTCCGTGCCAAGATCAACCTCGTCAAGAAGAAGAATCGCGCCGCGCTTCATGGCGACGATCACGGGACCATCCTGCCACTCCATGTTGCCATTGACGAGGCGCCATGAACCCATGAGATCATCCTCATCGGTATCAGCAGTGATGTTGACGCGGAAGCACTCGCGCTTCAACTTCGCGCAAACCTGCTCGACCATCGTAGTCTTGCCGTTACCCGACAGACCCGTAATGAAGATCGGAGCAAACAGACCAGTCTTCACGGTCTGAAGAATGTCGTTGAAGTGACCCCACGGAACATATTCGGGATTGACTTCGGGAATGAGCGTCATGCGCTCACCGTCAGTAGACGCAGCAAGTGCGAGAGTGAGAGAATCGTTCTTCATGGGAGAGGAAACCGTGGCGTGAGAGACGACAGGAGTTGACGCAGTAGTGGGTGCGGGAATGTAACCACTCACCTGAATCAGAAAACGACCACGACCAATGTGGCGATCCTTGTCTTGGACAAACCACGCGGGCGGGTACTTGAGTCCAACCTTGTGAGCAGCCTGCACACACTGGGCGCGAGTCACTTCGTTGGAGCCATTTGCGATCTTGGTGAGTTCCGAAAGATAGAGAGACTTGTTTGCGGTTCGCATGGGATCATTATACCAGATATTGATTCGCCTGTCAATACCTTATTCCCATTATTTTCATTATCGGACATGGTTGATAGTATATTATCGGACCTTGAAATAATATAAGGTGAGGCTTGACGGCAAGTTACGAATCTGGTATAATGCCAGTATGTCTACGCAGAACTCCAAGTCCATCCTCGCTCGCGCTCTCGCACAAGAGAATATTACGGTCGAGCATCGACCGAACGCAACTACGGCAATGTTTGATGTTGCGAATCGTGTTCTCGTTCTTCCTGTGTGGATTAATATGTCTGACGAACTTCACGATATGTTCGTCGGTCACGAAGTTGGTCACGCTCTGTTCACTCCGTATCGTCGGAAGGATCAGGATTCGCGTGGGCCTTGGTACAAGGATGCGGAGGAGATCGGTGGCACGATGAATGCGCCTTATGTTCAGGCGCTTCTGAATGTTGTCGAGGATTCGCGCATCGAGCGCATGATGAAGGAGAAGTTTCCTGGCCTTCGTCGCGACTTCGTTGCGGGGTATAAGGAACTGAACGAAAAGGACTTCTTCGGCATCAATGGCAAGAACCTTGCCACTCTTGACTTCGGTGATCGTCTCAATCTTCACACGAAGTTGGGCGTGAGTGCGAATGTTCCGTTCTCCGATTCCGAGCGCGAGCTCGTTGATCTTGTCGAGCGCATTGATTCGTTCGATGATGTGATTGATGCGACTCGCAAGATCTACGAGTTCATCAACGGTCAGTACGAAGATATGCCCGATGAGCCTTCGTCGGGTGTTGGTGAGAATCAGAACAACTCCGATGGTAATGGTGAAGGTATGTCCAATCCTTCTCCGTCGAATGAGCAGAATCAGAACAACGATCCTGCTGATTCCATGACGAGTTCCAACACGAACGACATTCGTTCTAAAACGCAGCAGAGTTCTAGCAACCCTGCGCGTAACAAGATGCAGATGGTCACGCAGGAGAACTTCGACAAGTCCACCAACGATCTTGTCGATACTTCGTGTAGGAATGTCCAGTACTACACTCTTCCCGATCCGAACCTTGATCGCATCATTCTTCCGTACAAGAAGTTCCTTGCGGAGATGAACGAGCATGAGAATGCTTGTACTCGCAATGGCAATCGTCACGAACACTTCAATGTGTTTGAGAGGTCGTACAGCGAGATTCTTCAGAAGACGAAGCCTCTCGTCTCGACTCTTGTCAAGCAGTTCGAGATGAGGAAGGCAGCGGATGTCTCGAAGCGTACTTCGGTTTCGCGTTCGGGCAAGATCAATCTCGACAATCTTCACAAGTACAAGGTGACTGACGATATCTTCCTGCGTTGCGCGAACATTGCGGAAGGCAAGAATCACGGACTCGTCATGTTCGTTGACTGGTCTGCGTCGATGTCGATCATCACGGAAGATGTCGTTTGTCAGATCATCATGCTGACGAACTTCTGTCGTCGTGTTGGTATTCCGTTCGATGTCTACTTCTTCACCAGTCATACGAATATTCTCAACAAGCATCTCGGAATCAGTCCTGAGTATGCGACCTACGAGGATTTCAAGCAGTGGACTGGTGGAAAGTTGATTCAGAACAGCGTTGATCGGTACGACAATAACGCTCATGATCGTACCGAAAACTCCATGCACCCTGCGTCGTTTGCTCTTGTGAATGTTCTCTCTTCGTCCATGAGTTCGCGCGAGTTCGCATCGGCGCAGAAGCATTTCTACAATCTCTCTCGTCTGCTTCAGTCTGCTCCGTATGCGCCTCGGCACTACGATCAGGGCAATACGCCTCTTGACGAGACGATTCTTGCTGCCATGAAGATCGTTCCGCAGTTCCGCGAGAAGCACAAGGTTCAGATCGTCAACACGGTGTTCCTCACCGATGGTGACAGCAGTGGTCATCTGTTCTCTGCGGGATATCGTTCCAAGTCGTATGTCACGACTCCTTGGAGCAAGAAGGTCTACGATACGACTTCGTATCAATCTCACCTTTCTCCCACGGACGCAATGCTCGACATCTTCAAGGATATCACTGGCACGAACGCGATTGGATTCTTCATCACCTGTCGTCCTACTCGCTACTTCTATAACGACGCGGATCGCAAGAAGTTCAAGGAGGATGGATTCTTTGATGTTCCCGTGAATCAGGATGTTACTGATTACGACTACATGCAGGGAAAGCGTGTTTCGCGTAAGGCCAAGACTCACGGGTACTCGCGTCTGTTCGTGATTCAGTCTCGCAATGACATCGTTGACATTGATAACGATCTCGACAGGATCGCAAACGGTGCTTCGTTTGCTCGTATTCGCAACACCTTCATCAAGTCGGTGAACAAGCACAATGCTTCCCGCGCATTCCTCAACCGCTTCGCAGATGTGATTGCGGTTGCCTGATCAACGCGAAGGCGGCCGCATAAAGTCGCCACAACTCCTCTCATCAGGTGGGACAGAAATGTCCCACCTGTTATTATAATCAGATTTCGTAAAGAAACAAAATGAATATTAATTTAATTTCTGATCAAAAAATTTACAAAATCAACTCATTCGGGAAACATCCGAAAAGTTGATAGTAGAGCATTGTTGATAGTAGACCCTCATCAAAAGAACAGGGGAGTCTTGCGACTCCCCTTACTCTTCTCTCCCTTTTCCCTACAACAGCTACAGCGTGTAGTAGTATATATAAAAATCACTTATTCCATGGGAACTTCTTGTTCACCCAGCTCCATAGTGGCGCACCAATGAGAGCACCAGCTACAAACACGACTATGCTATAAAATACAGTACCAAGAGTTGACGAAAATACTAAGTTTAGATCTTCCATTATTTTCTCCTTTCTAGACTTAGGTACTCTTATATATAAGATTGAATGAGCAAAGACCGAAAGTTTGCCAAAACCATCAAAGCGGTAGTCGGTTCCAAAGACCCAGAAATACTCTCTTCACCAGAGTTTCTGGGTTATTTTATGTCTGAAATGGACAAAAGAAAAATGGATCCACAATTGCTATTCAAGAGCAAAAAACTCATTCGTAAACTCAAAAAACCATCCTAGCCGCATGGGCTTTCGCTACCTTAGACGACTAGGAAGGGGGGATCACGGGTAGGATCCCCCCGATTTTATACATAAACATATGAAGAAATTCAAAAATATTCTCAACGAAACAATTCGTAAGACTGGAGAATCCGAGTACACTATCTTCAGTAAAAAGGGTAAGAAACTTGGAGAATATGAGTCAAAAGAAGCAGCAGTCAAGAGATTAAAACAAATAGAATGGTTTAAGAGACACAAATGAAAACATTTAAACAATACATTGAAGAATCGTATAAAAAGGACTTGACGGTAGGATTATTATCTGGTGCTGCAATTTTGGGCGGTATTATGAGTGGAGCAAAGACTGCGGGTCTTGGAAGATATGCTCCTGCGCCAACTGGAGAACCAGTTTCACAACAGGTAGAAGTTGAAGCTCCACAAGAGAATAAACCCAAAGAAAAGACTCCAGATGAAATTGCTCATGATAATTTCCATGCCCAACTGGGTAAAAAGTTTGGCGACGAATACTCTGTAATACTTAACGCCGCAAAAAGAAATAACATCAGCGAAAACGATCACGATAAGTTAGCAATGCTTTTTGCCATTCGTAAGACTGAAAATGGAAGACATGGAAGACAATTTGGTGTTCTTCATCCTAGAGCGTATGAAAAAGAAGGAGAAACCCATTCACAATCACTGGATAGGCAAGCTGGTTGGGCATCTTCAATTTTAAATAAGAGACATTCTGAATGGAATGCGATGAAACCAGCAGAGCAGAAAAAATACACAGGGTTTCATCATTATTTACAATCACGCTATTCACCAGTAGGAGCGGAAAACGATCCAACGGGGTTAAATAATAACTGGTTAAAGAACTTTACGCACCACTACAACGAGCACATTGGGTATAAGAATGTTCAATGAATTATTTCAATCTCTACACGAAGCAGTAAAGAAAAGGAATACTCCTGACAATTATGTCATTGATGGAAAAGATAGCGAAGATGTCATTCATCGTGGATATATTGATGCTTCCTTTCCTCTGAGATATGATTTCATTCCAGACGGCAGAGGAATAAAGAACTCAGGAATTCACGCATATGCGTTTGACAATGATGGTATAAAGGGTGTAGTAGAAATACACCACAAATATTCCCCCAAAGAATCTGGTCACGAAACCTACAGTAGAGTTTCATTTGAGATGACAAATGGAAGAAGACCAAAGGATATTCAAATACATAGAACAATTCTTCCTGCTATACTTCACCATATGAAATCTCATTCTCCTGATATTGTTGAATTTGGACCGTCTGTAAAATTCTCAGATGATCTGATTCGTAGACTTGGTAAAAAGTTTGATTCGTATGAAAAGACATCTGAAGAAGGAACTACAAGAATCGCAAAGAGAAAACTAGATCAAAGAACCAGCAGAGTCGTACAGCACATAAAGAAAAGACTAAATAGAAATAAGGAGCAATAACATGCCAAAAAGAGTAGGTCAAGATCCATTCGCTTCATCCCTAGCAAAAAGTGACAGAACACAAAGAGCATATTCGGAAAGAGCAAGAAATCCAAATCTCTTCAAAGGAAATGTAGCTGAGAATCAGAAAAGAGTAACACAACAATATATTCAGGGGTTCCAAGAGAAAAATAGAGTAATTGAACAAAGAAATATGGGTTATTGATATGCCGACTTATGGATATATTTGTAATAAATGTGATCATAAATTTGATTTGTACCTTCCAATCAGCAAAAGAGACGAACCTCTAAAAGAGTCTTGTCCCAAATGCTCTATTAATGAGTGTGTTGTTAGAGATTTTAATGATTATTCACAGACGATAGGATGTGACGCCACACTCAACGCGAACACCGCTACAGGTGGAAGATGGAATGAACTGATGGGAAGAATGAAAAAAGGATTAGCAAAAAGACATCACTCAAACCTTGATATTGCGTCATCACAATCAGGAAGATATTGGAGAGGGTAATGAATAAAGCAGCGCTGTACCGTCAACTTGTAGAAATAAATCAAAAGAAACTTGATGAAAATTTTGTTAAGAAAGCAATCAATGCAGTTCAGACTGTTGGCGATGTGGTTTCTACTGCAGCTTCTTTTATTCCAGTAGTCGGTCAGGGAGTAGCAGCAGGAATGGATTTATTGAGTGCTGGTGTTGATGTATTACAAGGAGAAAGTGAGGACGCGGCATTGAGAACAGGATCTGCTGCTCTGAGTTTAGTTCCACTTGGTGGAGGAGCAGCAAAGGCTGGAATTTTGGCAGGGAAGTTAGGAAAAGCAGCAGTCGGTGCCGCGCGAGTAGCAGATGTCGCAGGGTCAGTTGGTAAGGCAGCAACGCAAGTTGCCAAACGCGGTGGAAAGGTCGGAACGATTGCTGGAAATGTAGCAACTGGTGCTGGAAAAGTTGGTGAAATTGCAGGCAAGGTTGGTGGAACTATCGAAAGGGTTGCTGGAAGTAATACAGTAGGAATGATAGACAAGGGAATTGATGCTTGGAACCGTGTAAAGTCCAAATTAGGCGGTTCAAAGACTGGTGAAGGAAGCGCAACAGAAGCTGCTGTGGAATCTCCAAGTGGAAATACTAGCACATCGACTTCACAATCTACCGTAAATACAGCATCCAATATGAATATGCCAGCATCTTATGAACTTTCAAGAAAAATGGCACTCGCTGCTAGTTATTCACCATCATATTCTTCATTGTTATATGAAAATGTATTCAGAAATGCTTTAATGACTATTGATGAAGGATCCAGAAGCCGTTATAAAAGATCTGGAAGAGGAACTGTTGCTTCTCACCGCGCAGCAGTTGCCAAGGCAAATGCATTACAAGCAGCAAAAGAAAGAGAATCTTCTCCAAACATTGACTCTCTTTTAGGAAAGTCAACCCAAAGATCACCAATGGGTTCTTTTGATTCTGGAACTCTTCGTTCTGGATCTACAATAACTTCTCCGAAATCAATACACACGGCATTGGGAGTTGAGAAGAAAAAACCAGCAGTTCAGGCAGATTCCCCAACTTCAGCAAGTGGATTTGGATTTGCGGTTGTGGATACGGACGATACTTCTACTATTCCTCAATCTGTAACTGGCAATAGACAACAACGTAGAGCAGCAGAAGCAACCCCAAAAGGCGAAGGAAGTGGAATAGAAGCACTTGCTCAAAAGATCTCACATAATTTAGGAACTGGTGAAAGAGCAACAATGACTCGCCGTGGGAAAGATTCATCGGGAGTTACACCACAAAGATCAGAAAAGATCACAGTAGTTAACAAGCAGACTTCACCTCCACCACAAGTACCACCACAAGTACCACCACCATCTCCACCTCCACCACAAGTACCACCACCATCTCCACCTCCACCACAAGTACCACCACCATCTCCACCTCCACCAAAACCATCAAAAACTGGAGCAGGGGGATCAAAAGTGTCTGGTGATAGAAGACAACAGAGAAAAGAAAATACTTTTAGATTTGACACGGATATGCCAACCATGCCTACATGGATAGGACAAGTGACTCAAGGTCAATACGGAAAATCATTCTTTAATCCTCGTTCAGATTCGAGAAGAGAATTACCATGGCAGGCAAACCCAATGTATGTTCCAGAGATTGATTTTTATGGAAAAGTTGGCGGATTGGCAGATTCTTACGACCCCATGTTGTCAGAAAGTGAACAATTAAAATCTTTAGTTTCTTCAAAAGTTTCTGAATATTTAAAATCTAAAGAAGGACAAAAGTTAAATGGACATTTAAATCAACTAAGACTTGACATGAAAAATGAATCGTGATATAATATGTTCGTGATTGGTAACTTTAAACATAATTTCATTGACCTTCCAAAAGATGTAATTGAACAAATTGACATTAATGGTCTTCGTCTATACAAAACACCAGAGGGCATATTCCCATCCGTGACCACGGTCGTGGGTTGGGAAAAGCAAAAGAAATTCGCCGCCTGGAGAGAAAAGAATAAAAAAGAGTCTCAACGGGTTTGTGAACGTGGGACTCTTTTACATTCTAAGGTTGAATCATACTTGCTCAATGAAGATGTAAGCATGAACGACGAAGACAATCTATTCAGTCTTCTGAAGAAAGAAGTTGACCATATAAATAACATAAGAGCACTTGAACAACCTCTCTGGGGTAAGATTCCAGGTCTTGCGGGACGAGTAGATTGTATTGCCGACTACAAGGGTGAACCGTATGTGATTGACTTCAAAGCAAGCACATACCCCAAGAAGAAAGCAGATATTGAAAACTACTTCTGTCAAGCAACCGCATACTCTCTCATGTATCAAGAACGAACAGGTGAGAATGTTCCAAACATTCTCATTCTAATCGCAAATGAGCAAGGGTTTGTACAAGTCTACAAGGAAAAAGTAATTAACTTTGTGGAACCGTTAAAGTCCGCAATTGATACATATAAAAAAGAGGTCAACTACGATGGCATTATCCTTCAATGACGTGAATAAAAAAGGTTCTTTTACATGGATAAAGATGAATGATGACGCACAATCTAATTACTTTCGTAATGTCTTTCTTCAGAAACACGGTGGACAATTTATAAAGAATGGGAGAACTTGGGAATGGCAACCAAGACCAGAAGAGATAATCATTCTTGATCCAGCAATTTCACGTCCCGCCAATCCAATAAAAGAAGAACCAAAAGAACCAGTCAAGACCTGGATCTTTAAAGATAAAGCAGAAAATGTCATCAAGACACAAAATATTCAAGAGTTCTGTAAGGAACACAAACTAACCCGTTCCAGTCTTTACGAAGTTATATCTGGCAAACGAAAACACCATAAAGGATTTGTTTTCGTGGAAACCACGATGGAATGACCCAAACCCCACACATGTGGGGTTTTTTCTTGTTATAAATATTCCATATGAAGAAAAATGAAGTTGCTATAGTTTTTGGTAAATTCAATGGTCCACATATTGGACACATTGCTCTAATTGATCATATGCGAAATTATGCCAAGGAGCAGGGTATAGATCACAGAATCTATACGGGAACGAGTTATTACAAGAATGCCAAAGCAAAGAAACCAAAGGTAAATGAAAAAACACCACTTGACCCAGAGACAAAGGTCAAACATATGAGACGAGTTTTCAATACTGAAAACATTCATGTTCACTCAAATCCATTTGGTGCAATTGAAGATCTTCTCAATTCTGGACACAGCAGAGTTCACATCGTTTTGGGATCTGATCGTATAGATGACGAAACTGCTCAAAAACTAAAGAGTCAATATGGTGATCGTGTTGCTATAGTTGCTGGTCCACAAAGAATAGACGATCCCGCGAATCGTGTAGCATCTGCTTCATCTACCAGATTGAGATCACATGCTGCAAAGAATGATTTCAAATCATTCAGAAGTCTTCTTCCAGATCACATGTCAGATGAACATGCTCAAGAATATTTTAACGACATGAGAGAGGGTCTTCTCAAAGCAGGCGTATCTCTTCATGAAGAAGTATCTGTACAGACCAGAATTAAACTCTCAAGAGCAGCAAAAAGAACTGCTCCCCGCAGAAAGATAGTTCGTGCCATGCGCGCAAAGAGAAGAAAGTCCATGGGACAACTCAAAGTACGCGCAAGAAACGAAATCAAGGATCAACTCAGAAGAAAAGTATCTCATGGCAATTGGAAGAAAATGTCTTTTTCTGCCAGAGCAATGATTGATAAAAGATTAAGTCGTAAACCAATTAAGAAATTAGCAGATCAAATGGTAAAGAGAATCATGCCCCAAGTTCTTCGTGGAGAATCGGAAAGACTTAAGCATCTTAATGATTCATTCAATCCAATCGTAAATGCTCTCATTGAAAATTACATATCAGAGGCAAGAGCAGAGAAACCAAAGAGGCAACCACTCACTGGTGAGAAGAAACTCAAAAGAAAAACACAAAATAGAAATAATCAAAGAGCAAAGAGAACAAAAGATGACAATGCCATAAGTGCTGGAGACATTCGTGGAAAGGTGTTGGGTGTTGAGGATGAAGATGGAAATTATATGATCATTTCCAAGAGGTCATTTGACGACACAAGACACCGCAAGGTAGTAGATCCAGAAAGAGCAACCCGTGGTGCTTTGGAAAAGTTCTTGAACAAACCTCAGTTTGTCAACACGGAAACTTCAGAGAAGTTATTTGGTTTTGTTGAAAAGGGTGCTGGAAAGAAGAAAGAAAAAGCAGCAAAGAAGGAAGAACCAAAGACAAAATCAAAAGCAAAATCAAAAGCACAAAGATCATCAGCAAGAGCACAAGAAGAAACACCAGCACCAACTATAGTTGCTGCAAAGAAAGCAGCAAAGAATGATACGTTCCCAACGTCTCACGGCGCAACCGAAATGGAATCTGGAATTCTTTTTGCGTTCAATACCATGCTTGGATTGAAACCAGAACAAATGGTTTCCATGGGTTTGATTGACAAGAAGGATCTAGATGCTGTATTGGCGAATCCACATCAGTCATATATGCCTTCATGTCAAAGAGCAGCACAGCAACTTCTTAGCACCTTTGGTCCTGGAGTATATCTCAAGCATACAGGAAGATTAAAAAAGTCTACTAAACTTTCCGAAAACGCTATAAAAGAAGGTGTTGTAGATAATACTCCAAAGTCAGACTTGGTGGTAGTGGATAAGGATGGAAAGGTAGTTGCTGGTCTTTCTCAAAAGATCGGTGACTCTCAATTAGCATCAGGTGGTCCCGCAGAAACCATGACAAATCTGAAATGGGCAGCTGCTTCGCGAGGTGATAAACTAAAACCAGATACTTCCAAAAAACTCAAACAACTTGAAAAGATGTTCCGTGAAGAACTTGGTGGAAACCCCAGAACAAGAATGGGCCCAGTTAGTCTATACCAAGCAGGAGGAGCAAGAGAAGGTCAAGAGAAGGAAGTAGAGAGAAGAGAAAGACTTCACGAACAAGCAACAGAATTGGTCAATGATCTTTTGAACTCCGATGAAGACTTTGCTGCTGCTTTCATTTATTCTCTAATCACTGGTTCTGGTAAGTTTGAGCAGGGAGATCCAGCAATCGCTTCACACATATTCAGTGCAAACAGAGATGGAACAGATGCAAAGATCACACAAGTTGATATGAACTATGCCAAAAAGATGGTTGGAAAAATCAAAGTTCAGATGAAGTTCAAGTCATCAGCAGTAGAAACTACTGATGTTAAAAAGAAATGGAATGACTTCAAGGCACACAAAAAGAGTATAGGTGAAAAGGTATCTCTAGAAGAGGACTTCAGACCATATTCATATCGTAGTGTCATTCGCGCATATTCGATGACTGGCAATGTGTCTGAGTCATTCCGCCTAACAGGACATAAATTGGTAAAGTCATTACTTGAGGATGCATCTCAAAAGAATATTGAAAAACTTGTTTCAGAACCAACCACACCAGAAGAAGCAATTAAATATTTAAAGGAAGCAATTGAATACATCGGAGACGATGCATTCAAACTTATGCAATTCTTCGAAGATGATTTTGAATTTACTGCAACCGAACCAGTAATCGACTGGACAGAACTGGCAACAAATCAGGGAACACAAACAAATGACATCTATGTCAATGGAAGAAAATTCTCCGTTCCAGTAGAAGTTCCATACAATTACGACGAATCTGGAAATATGAGTTCTCCTGTTTCAGAATCTTATCTGGAGGAAAAGAGAAACTACCGCAAGGAATATGATAATTACCATTCTCGTCCAGAACAAAGAAAGAATCGTTCAAAGAGAGTTCTTGCTCGTAGACTCATGATGAAACTTGGTAAAGTTCGCAAGGGTGATGGCAAGGATGTGGATCACAAAGACGGCAATCCAAAGAACAACGGTAAGTCTAATTTAAGAGTCAGAAGTAAATCTGAGAATAGGGCGGACAACTAATGTTATCAGAAGATCTACGCAGATGGTTCAAGGAGAAATGGACTGCTCAAGACGGTTCAGAGTGCGGAGATTATAAAGGTCGTGGACGTGTAAAGTGTCGTCCATCACGCAGAGTCTCT
>Ga0208161_1001393_pt1 | contig 12868 bp, 26 predicted proteins | sample CB_VirMetaG_3_FD_184538 | JGI IMG/M metagenome (GOLD analysis project Ga0208161, IMG submission 184538) | Freshwater to marine saline gradient viral communities from Chesapeake Bay - CB_1508_1S Viral MetaG (SPAdes) (version 4) | ecosystem: Environmental > Aquatic > Marine > Coastal | place: USA... | reverse complement strand
CACCCCTCCGTTTCTTTCCCCACCGTAATTGACGAGGAAACGCTGGCGCAGTATTCGGTGTACCCGGTTATTGCTGTGCAAGCTCCAAGCTACGAACCCCTTACACACAGCGCCACATCAACTGTTGAGAAGGTCGGCGAACAGTGGACTCAGGTTTGGAAGGTCGCCGAGCTAGATCGCGAAGCTGCTGAGACAAACATCAGAATATCTCGCAACCAGCTTCTTCAGAGTTGCGACTGGACGCAGCTCGCGGACAGCGTTGTCGATAAAGCCGCATGGGCTGCATATCGCCAAGAATTGCGAGACATCTCTTTGCAATCTGGATTCCCCTGGAGCGTGATATGGCCACAATCGCCGGCTTAAATCTTAGCTGCGTTAACGTTAGCGATCAATACGGGAGGGTGTAGATCTTTTGGTTTATTATGTAGAAAGCGGCACTTGTGGCCTGTTCAGGAGTAAGTAATGGGACAAGTAGTAAGAGGCGGCGAACAGTTTGAAACTGCTATCGCTGCTGATTACCGCGGCCAGATTATTCGCCGTGGCATCGACAGTGGAGAGGTGGATGCATTTGCAAGAAAGCGCGTCAGCGAGCCTTATACATTGTTTGATTCCACGCTGCGTTATGACAAGCGTGCCGATAATTGGAATGAAACAATATCTGGATTTGCGTCATCTACGCACAATATTAACCAAAGTTCCGTCTATATGACTGTCACCACTGCATCTGGTGATAGTGTGCAGCGTAGAACGAGGCGACGGTTTCCTTATCAGCCCGGAAAAAGTCTCCTGTCCATCCAAAGTTTTGGCGGAGCCCCATTGCAAAGTGGCGTAGTTCAGGAGGTTGGTCTTTTTGATGACAACAACGGCATCATCCTCAGGGCCAGTGGCACCACCGTACAGTTTGTTGTACGCGGCAAACACTCTGGCGTCGTCACGGAAAATGTAGTCAACCAAGATCAATGGAATATTGATCCTGCTGAATGGCTTGATTTTTCAAAGTCCAACATCTTTGTTACGGATCTTGAATGGCTTGGTGCTGGTCGCGTGCGATGCGGCTTCATGATCGATGGTGAATATTATTATTGTCATGAATTTTTACATGCCAATAATATTGAGCAGGTGTATATGACATCTGCCGTATTGCCGCTCACTTATCGCATTGCCAATGCAACTGCCGTTACAAGCGGCGCAACGATGAAGCACATTTGCTCCACTGTTGCCAGCGAGGGTGGTTATGAGCCCTATGGAGAGGTGTATACGATTGCTCCATCGATTTCGGCCATCGCAAATACAAGTGGCGAGCGGATTGTCGCTGGTATCAGAATGGCCAGTGGCCGCACTGACAATGTGATCATTCCAGTGAAGGTTGATTTGATCACGGAAGACAGCACCACGATTAACTGGCGTCTTCGTCGCAACCCCACGACATCCGGCGTCACTTGGGCTGCAAGCGAGAATGGTCGCGGCAATGTGGAAGTGACATCTTCCGGCAGCATTGTTTCCGGCGGCACCACTGTTAATGCTGGTTTGTATTTCAGCGCCGGCTCCGTTGCTATCAATGTGCAAGACGGCCTCAGTCTTTCCCTGGGCGTCAAAGAAAACGGCGCCAGCGACGAGCTGTTCTTGACCGTAGCAAGCTCTGGTAACGCTAAAGCCACTGGCATGCTGGGGTGGATCGAGACGCTATAGCCGTTAAGCTGTTCCCATCCTTTGCGGCCTCTCCATGGAGCCCGTTAATCGAGACGATGTGCAGGAGATGATTGATGCCGCCATTAGGCGGCACAATCGCAATGCAGGCATCATTTCAATGGTAGTAGGCTGGGCTGTGTTGGCTTTCTATGCTGACGGTCTGTTTCGTATTGTCCATTAATGGCGCAAGATGCATGGCGGACGCAGCACGTTGATGCAATTGCAGAAAGTTTGCATGAGTTCATCGTAGACGGCGGGGCAGATGCTGCCCACGAGGCGTTATGTGACGCCATAATGACCTGGATTGACTACCACCAGAAAGAACTAAACGAATGGCGCTATTTGGCGGCACGTCTAAACCTTCCATTACCCAGCGGCTTTACCACTTCTTTCGATCCGAGAGAAGAAACGCCCAACTAGAGGAGATCAGGCAAAGCAGTGCGCAACACACGAAAAGAGTTGCACAGGAAGATTACGACTGGTGGAATGCACTACCGGACGAGGAGAGGCTAAGGGCATTTCGCAGCGTATGTCGTCGTATTCACCAAGGCGACATAACAGAACGAGGTTCGTATCGCCATGTTCTATATGAGGTGTTTGGTTTTGATGCCGACTCTTATGTAGATGGGATGGACTGTGGATATATGGACATTCACAATGTCATCGCTCGGGCGTTTGAGGAACCTGCCCATCCAGAGTCCATGTGATCCTCATTTCACCACCCAATGCCCTTACTGCGTCGCTCGCATCAGGAGGAGCCTGGTGTTCAATCATCACGGATGGAACCACTGCGTTGGGTAGTGGCGTTATTTTTGCTGTTGGGAACAGCTCTTGCGCTTTGTGAGCAAGTTTTTCCGACACGTCGTGGCGATGTTCAACCTCCCACTGTTTTACCAAGTCCTTTGCTTGTTGATCAACAACGCGGAGGGTGTTTTCCGTCTTCCATGCGGCCCAGTCGGGGTGGCACCACGTCATAAACATTTTCATCCATGGATGAAGCGCTAGAGAAGGCCTCTTCCTAATAAGGAAGAGGCCCAGCTCGTAGCACAATGCATTGAAGATGGTTGTATTTGTCACCCTTCCTGGTAGACACTAATAAAAACACTGCCTGATTTAAGCAGAGGCATTACATAGTCTCGCAGATGAGAGTTATGCATGCGAATGCAGCCATGAGTAGCAAGGAGAGGTTGCATGGGCGCCCAGGCACCTGGCCAGCCATTGCCACTGCCACCACCATGCAGCATGATCCCTGCCCTCCCATTGTTGACTTCCTGCCCCTCTAGATCGATCAGATCAAGGCTGTACCAGCCATAGGCCATGAGGGTGCGATCATATGCGGGCTTGTCTCCGTTGATGTCGTAATCACGGTAGACAGTGCCCACTTTGTAGAGGCCAGGCGGTGTATCGGTGTTGCGCAGCTTCCATTCGTAGTCACTGCCCTGCCCGCGAGCCAGAGCAGGAAGCTCCCAAAGGAGCTTCCCTTCAGAGCTGAAGCATTTTGCCTTTTCTACAGCATCATTCACAATAATGTGATGATCACCGACCTTGAATCCGAATTCTTGGGGACGCTTTTTGGGGCCAATCATGGGAGGAGTGCGCGATGACTCAGGAGCATATTCCTTCATCAATCGCGATAATTTAACAGGGTATTCAGGGTCAGTGGCATACGATTGATCCTTCAACATGCGTGCTGCAGCATATCGATTGGGCGCATTGTTGACACCTTTGAAGTGCCGGTAATCTTTGTACCAGCGCGTGACAAGGTATTCAATGCAGGCTGCAAGACTAGGAAAATCGATAAAGCCCGCCTTAATCGTCACCCATTGCCCGTCGTACCATTCTTGAGTGGTAGTAGTGGTGCCGCTACCTTTCAAGCCAAGATAGTTATGGGCGCCAGAAACATGCCGCCCAAATCCACTCTCAAGACAGCATTGAGCTGCCACGAGTTCAGGATATCGAGCACCATATCTACGGGCAATTTGGAAACATTCGTCCCAGAATGCCCGATTAGTGGGCCACATGGCCTCAGCCCTTAACGCGGAAAATTGCTTTCAAGCCTGTCATGACAAGCTGAAGCACGTTGTTTTCCTTGTAGGGGGTGCGCTCAATAATTTGATCCAGAGCTGCCACGATAATGCCGCCGATGACGAACCATTCAATGCCGCCCATGGTAAATCTCCTAAAGAGTTTCCTTTAGCTTAGCGCCGAACTTCCAAGTTCCTCACCCGTGCCTCTAGCTGCTGAACATTAGCAGTGAGAGTATCGAGGTTTTTGGTGATCGCTTCAACTTGCGTTGTGATGCGAATTTGTTGTTGTCCAATAGCGATCATCATGCCACCCGATGCCAATAGCATCCCAGCAGTGACCGTAGCCACAAAGTTTGCCAGCCCTTCTTTCACAGCTCACTTTGTAGCCTTTTTTTAAGTATAGCAATAGCTCATGGTCTGTCTTGAAGCGATAGATTAGGAGCAACCAATTGAAGATTGGCGTCATGTTTGTGGCGTATGAGCCCGATGATTACATCACTGGCCTCATTGAATTGCGGAAGTCGGATGCCACACGACGCTTCAGGAAATCCATCTTTGATGACTATCCTCTTCGGGGGCCATTAAATCAATCCGCTTGTGCGTATTGCGGGCGATGGAATGAAAAACTGACCATCGACCACATCGTTCCCAAGAGTAAAGGCGGGCCGCATTTTGCCCGGTGGAACATGGTGCCAGCATGCAAGCGTTGTAATTTGGCCAAGACTGATTTGCCAGTGTTTGAATGGTGGCGCCCCACTGGCCAATGGAGCCAGCAGCGGGAGGAGATTCTGATGGCATGGACCTACGCCAACAGCTTCATCGATGCTCACACTGACTCCGCTGAATACTGGAGGTTCTTGGCTGAGAAGCGGGTGGTGCAGCAGGAAATATCGCGTCGCATAAGAAAAGGGCCGTTTCGTGGCCCTTTTTCTTTAGCTGATTTGGGAGACGTTGGCTGGGCTGTGGCTTAGTCGTAGTAATTGTATTTTCCGCTCTTCGATGAGATGAGCGGAACTTACACAGGAGACGAGGCCAAGCTCGGGATAGGACACTTCATACACTTCTTGATCGTGCGAGTCCACGTAGAAGCGCACCTGCGCATTATTAATTGAAGGCATCGGCATTGATGGCGGCTAGGGCTTTGTCCATGTTGACGAGCTGCTTTTCAGGCCACTCGCGGGCGTAGCTGATTGCCAGCTTTAGATCGCGGATGAGAGGTTCAGCACCGCAGTCTTCCCCATCGTCACAGAGATACTCGTCAATGCTGTCAAGGAGCCGCTCATAGCGGCTCTGACGCCATTGTCTACGCCAGTCTGTGTCAAACAGCGGAGGAGTGCCTTCAATCGTCATAAGGAGCCTTTGGGAAACGGTCGAGGCGGATAGCGTCATCGAGGATTTCATCAGCAACGGCCATGGCCACGTCCAGTTTATTAAGCCTGTCCAGATACCACGCAGCTTTCTTAAGGCTGTCTTTCCCTTTGTGTCGTTCTCGCCAAACGTATTTGGCGATGTTGCCCTTAAGGAAGCCACGAAACTCTTCAACGGTGAGCTGAGCTTCGATGGCTTCAATGCACTCCACCCCCGTACCACTTGTGTAATGCGGAGGATGGTTCACCAATAAATCAGAAAGTTTGTCCATTGGCCTTAAATGCTGCGAAGGATTCCGCCACGATAGGCTCGGCAAGCTCAGCCATGCAGTCTGCATAGGCACGGATTTCCCATTGTGAATCTGCCGGTTGGCGCAAGCTCAGGAAATGCAGCAAAGCCTGGAGGCTGCAGGTCCAGACGAACGATGTGTAGTGGCACGTCGGCAGGATGCCTCGTGCTTGCTCCTTACTCACGCCCACTGCGAGCAGTGTTGAATACGCTTCCCGGATCACCTGCAAGGCCTCGGCGTATTTAATCTCTGCCACGCGAGCGCTGCCTACATCGAGGGGGCCTGCAGAAGCTTGTTTGTTGCTGTCGCTCTGCTTTCTGAATTCTTTCGGGAAATAAAATTCCTCCTCATCAGCAGCGCAGTAACGAAAGCTTTTCTCGTTCCATCCCAGTTGATCATTGGCATAAGTGCCGCCAATGACGTGCTTCCACCATTGCCGCGCCACAAACAGTGGCGCTTTCACTTGCCATTTGAAGACGACGCCACGGAACGGGCTGGTGTGGCGATGGGCGACAAGATAATTGAGAAGCTTCTTTTCCCTTGGGCCGAAGTCTGGCGTCTCAAGGTCAAAGCTTTGCCTGGCATCACAAACGATGTCAATGTCACTTCCCATCCAGTCGAGAAGCCGAACAGAGCTAATGCCGTCACCGAGGGGGTCATGAGGCTTGAACGTTTCAGAAGGGAGGGCGATCATTGTTCGTGGCGGAGTCGCGAAAGAGCTGTGTAACCAATGCGGGAAGGATGGTGCTTACATTCATCCCATACCACTTGCGCTCGTGGAACGGAACGCCCCAGTGAGTCTTGCTTGGTTTCAAGAGCCAATATTTGTCCCTTGAATCCTGAGTCAATCCATCCATCTGCAGTGAGTGACAGAAGGACCACTCGTTGTCCTGTTCTAAATTGCTCATGATGAGGAGCTTTCATCGAACGACGGAAAGGCACCCTAGGTAAAACCGTAATTTTCTGTTCGGCAGTTTCGCCAGATTCCACGGGGTGAACAAATGTCTTCCGCCTATCGCGCAGGGCTACGCTAGAGGAAAACGAAAGGGCCATGCAGTACAGCCTGCCAGTAATTGTGGATTACGATGGGAAGAAACGAATTGCAACCATGGGACCATTTGAGCGGAGCGTGGAGCGCGAGTTTTCTTTGGCCGTCAATAAGAAAGCCATTGATGAATGCAGCGATCTTAAGCAGCTCAAAGAAGTGGCGACTAACTTGCTCATCGGTTGGAGCAATATGCAGGGCGCCGTAGGCGAGCTGATCAAGGAAAACATGAACCTGCGTCATGCCATTGGCCTACGTGATGCTGATTTAAAAGCAGCAGAAGAGCTGATGAACCAGGCAGCTAGCATTATTGATAAGCAAGCTGCTGATCGAGCCAGCAAGCCTTCCCAATCTTCTCAATCCAAGTGGCGTCTGTGGCCGTGGTAGACGTGAGTAGGAATACTTTCCAGCCACCCATCACGGCCAGATTGTATTTCCTTGCATCGCGGTCATAACCAGACCCTGATACATGGCGACCCCGCATGTAGGTGCCACCTTGTATCTCAATCAGCGAGCGGCTTTCGATGTGAGCAAAATCAGCCCGGTAGCGTTTGGATCGTTTGCTTTTGGCGTAGCGCTCTTGATAATCAGCTTCCCAAGTAGGCACATCGCTGAACTCGCGAACAAGCTCTAATTGGGGCCACTGGACTTTCCACTGATCGTGAAATTTATCCTCAAGAGCGCTCACAAGATCATACTTTCGCAGCAGTTACGCTAGCGCCTTGATCTTGATACTTCCCTTCATAGGGCCTGCTCACTTCACCACAGCGGAATAACACAACTTGGGCAATACCCTCGTTGGCATACACGCGGATGTAGCGATCAGTGGGATTGGTGAGGCTCATGGTTAGGTAGCCGCACCAGCCAGGTTCGATGGGGGTGATGTTGGCGATGAGTCCGGCCCGTGCGTAGGTGCTTTTGCCCCAGCACAGTCCCATTACATCGTTCGGCATGTTGAACCGTTCGACGCTAACGCCAAGGCCAATGGCATGCGGAGGAATAATGAAGAAGGAGCCCTTCTCGTCCTGCACCAGGCCTGTCGTGATGCCCTCAGGGGCATCTTTCACATCGAAGGTGGATGTGGACTGTGGTGAGGCATAGACAACAAACTCCTTAGGGGATAGGCGAATGTCGTAGCCGCTTTGGCTGAGGCCGAAGCTCAAGGCGGGCTTGCCATCAACAATCTTGGTCTTCTCACCCACATAGGGCATGAAGATGTCGTTTTCAGCGAGTTTGCTGATTTCGATGTCGTTAAGCAGAGTCACTTGCTTGAGGTGCTTTTGAACAATGCAGACAAAAGAAAGATGCCGATGGCAGTAGGCCAGTAAGGGACGCTGGGCCAAATGGAAGTAATGGCCCAGGCGATTCCCATGGCCACTGCAAAACCAAGGGCCAGCATCAACAAAAGGACCACAAGTGCCCCTAAGATCCAGCCAATGGTTTCAGCAGTGTCCCGCTTCATCAGAAGAGATCGTCAGAAGCGGCTTTCTTGGTGCCGCCACCGGCCTTGCCAGAGTTGTCCCACATCGAGGCGTAGCCCTTGGCACCATCGATCTTGCCCTTCACTTGCACTTGGCCAGTGAAGCTGGGCTGAGAGTCGTTGGTTTTGCGGTCGTTGGTCCACAGCGACGCAGCAAGGCTATACATGCCACGGTCGTTAGGGCCAGCTTCCTTGGCCTCGCGGAACACGTCTGCGGGGATGTCGATTGCGACTTTGTAGAGAGGCTGAGAAGCCATGGTTGAAAAAGAAGAACGGAACAAGAGTAGCGACTATGGACGGGGGATCAAGCCCCCTTGTCCATAGAAATTGTGAAGGGCACACCACCTGGGTAGTGCTCAAAGAAGAACTGTTGAGTCTTCTGCACCATCACACCAGCTTGCGCTACAAGCTCGCTGGAATCGAGGCTCACAATTTGAGCCTCTTGCCCTTTCCCCGTGTCGGGGTCGTAGATAGAGATTGCACAATGCGCTTGCTCGATTTCGATGGAATACATCTGTTCGATGGCTTGCACGTAGGCACCAAGCTGCATCCGATAGTCGGCGAGCTGGTAATCAGGCTTTTCTTTGTAGCTGGTTTTCCAGTCGAGCAGCGCATAGGCGCCGCTCTTCATGGTGGCCAGCATGTCAAAGGTGCCCGAATATCCGATTTCCCTGGAAGGGCAATACCAGGCGATAGCGCTCTCCACTAGCAGAGGCTCATCAATGGTGTCCAGGAAGTTCTGGATGGACGTGTAATAAGGGATGTACTGAGGAGAGTGGTTGAAATGCTCCTCAATGTCTTCCCCATTAAACAAATCCTCCAGGACTCCATGAAGCCAATTGCCACGCTCCACTGCATTGCGGGTGCGGCGATTTGCTTCTGCATCCCCCACTTTCTTCCGCCAGTTAATCAGCGCCATCGTCTTGCCAATAGGGGCAGTAGCCGAGGCGACAGTAGTGACGGAAGGGAGCGCTATCCCAGCAGGTGCATTAGGAAATTCATCAAGAACGTAGAAACGTTTCTTGTTGATTTGCAGCCTGTTTGGTTCAAAGCGGGGGAATTTCATCGGAAGGCTAGTTGGTTTTCTTGCAGTAGGAGCCGGTGGAGTGGTAACCGAGAGGGCAGGTGGCGCCTTCCTTGACGATGACTAGCTTTGCAGTGCGTGATGGCACGCAATAGCCAGCAGAGATGTAATAGCCAAGAGGGCAGGTTCCCACACGTGGGACAGGTTGGGCGAGTTGCGCCAAGAGAACAAGAGAGATCATTTCTCGTTCATATCCCAGAAATACTCGCAGCCTTCCTCTGTGAACGGCGGCGCCGCGAACTGAGACTGGTAGCGATCAGGAGGCGCCATGTAACGCCAGCAGTTTTCTTTAACAGGGCATTCGTCACCCTTGCACATTGCAATGTCAGGCATGAGATGACGGTTGATAAACGGAACAAGAAAACCAGAATCCAGTAGGCCGGAATCAATAACAGAAGAAAGCAGAGCAGCAACACGTCGTGGACTATCAAGCGTGTCATCTGGAAAATTCCAATACGCTTCATTGGCCTTCTCCCACCATGTCATCGAGGCGTTTTGAGCTGTTGATGAGGGCTTGCTTGTGTTGGTCAACATAACCTTCAAAGGCCTCAATAATGTTGCTTTGAAAGAAGCCAACTGCCATTAAGTAGTTGGCCAATTCTTCTACTATTTCGTCGCAAAATACGTGGTGATTCTTGAAAGTCACTTCCGTTTTTGCTTCGTTGTTGTAGACGTAATGCCAGGTGTGTTGGCCATATTCATGTAGTGATGTCATGGCAGGATTTTGCTGGCGATGAAGAGGCCGAGAAGGCCAAGGGCAAGCCCAACTGCGCTAACAGCCAGGAATAAACCAAGCGGGTCATGCTGGAAATAGCTCGGGAGGAAGGAGAGAAAGGGGCTGATCATCGGGGTCAGTGCAAATAGCTCCAGCGAAGGCGGCAGCTAATGCCGCCGCCGCTAGGTCTACTTTTTTGCCTCCGCGAAAGCTTTGACTGCCTCCACAGCACCCTGTGCATTCACGGCAGCTCCGCGAATGGCATCGAGTTCTTTGGTCATCGCAGTCTTGGTGATCTTGATGCCGCTGTCCTTTGTCCACGAGGAAACAAGCGTAGTAATCACATTGCCAAAGTCACCAATGGTCTTCACGTTGGCGCCGGTGTTGAGGCCAACAGTCTCCAGGGCGTTCTTGACTGCCATCTGACAGGCCCTCACATCTGCGAGGGCGAGAGGATTGGCTTCGCAGAATTCGACAAGGGCTTGCTTTCCATCGAAGGCAAGAGCCCACGCTTCTCCAAGATGAGCATTGCCTCCATCAGCAGGCGCTTGCTCCTGTTTTGATGCCGGAGCTTGCTTCGGAGCTTCCTGTTGAAGCGCGATCCGGGGCGATCCTTTTTGGTCATCTTCTTTAGGGATGTCTTCACCTGCGTAGAGACGCAGGCCGAGGCCGGTGAAGGTAGCGATGCACTTAACGGCAGCACGCTGACAGTTGTCGCTGATGGCACGACCATCGAGTTCTTTGATGGCATTGTGCTTCCTGTCCATCACAGGAAAGATGAGCGCAACTGTGCGTCTTACACCATCGGTAAGATAAGGACGAAGGTAGTAATAGCCAGGACCACCAAACACCACTTCACCAACAGTCTTTTCTTCAAACGCGACGAAGAGAGTAGGAAAGTGCTCCTTGAGGTAGCGATAGGCAAAGGGCCACGAAAGGTAGGAAAGACCTTTGTAATCCTTTTCGATGTGAGGGCCGATGTCAGGCGTGTCATAAGCAGCTTTGAAAGCTTCAGCGCTGATTTCCAGGGGATTAAAGAGGCCGTTGTAGCGGTCCATCATTGCTTGCTGTGCAGGGTCAGAAGACATGAGCGAAGGGTCAAAAAGAGCAAAGGAATGTTTCATAGCCGACTAAGGAGCCCACTGGCATACCGTTTCTTCGTCTCTTCATTTGAGTCGTAGAAGATGACGAGATACTTGCCAGGAGCTTCGGCATTGCCAGTGATGATGCTTTCACCAGGAAGCGGCCAATCATTCACTGCGCGAATGTCGGAAATCACTTCGTGCGAATGCTCGTCGTAGCAATCGTCGTAGACAACGCTCTCGCAGTACAAACGAAGATCGCAGTCTTCATTCAGCCTGAGATAGTCGTCGAGGTGCTTCAGGAGTTCAGAGGCTTTCATCGGAAAAAAGCGAATCAGGATCTACTGATTCTTGAGTGTGGTCAAAACATTCTTCCCAGGCATTGTCTGCAAGGGTAGAGCTTCCTTCCCAGACGGGAGTGGAGCGAATAAGACGTTCCAGCGTTTCACTGTTGCTTTTTCTTGCCTCGTGGGCGATTTCGCCCAAGTGAGAGAAAGCGGTGTCAGTGAGACAGACTTGACGGCGGCGTTTTGGTTCACCGTAGACATTTGCCATAAATCAGAAGAGTCGGGAAATGTAGTAACCGAAGCAGAATGCTGCGAAGAAGACCAGAAAATCTTCCATTTGGGGTGGCGGCTTGACACACGTTACACAACTTTTTCGGGGGTGCAACCCCCAATCCTTAAGAGACTCTTGAGACTGCCGCTGATTCCTTAAGCGATCATTAAAAGCTGGTTGGGAGGTGGCAATCCCGAAAATTCTTGCTACAACAGCTCCAACTCACCTCCCTCCATGGCGTTTGACATCCTCGATCACGTAGGCAAGCTGGAGCCTGCCAAGGAAGCTGGTAAATATATTTGCCCTGCATGCCAAGGGACCAACTTTAGCTTTAACAAAAACGACGGCTCGTACAACTGCTGGAACGATCCGTCCAATAAACATCGGGCCGAAATTCGCAACATTCTCGCTCCAATGGACCGCTGGGAAAGGCCTGCGCGTGAGGATGGTCGTTACATCTTTCCCTACGAGAACCGTGATGGCAACAGGGTTCTGGAGGTGGTACGCAATGATAGAAATGGCAAAAAGCAAATTCATCAAGACTATCCAGGCGTGTCAAGTGACACGCCGCAGCGCAAGAAAGTTATTGACTCTATTCGCAGTGAAATTCTCCCCTACCGATATAAAGAAGCGATAGAAGCATCAAAGGTTACGCAACACCCAATCTTTGTCGTTGAAGGTGAACTGTGCTGCGATGCTTTGTGGGGCATTGGTTTACCTGCCGTCACATTTCTGGGCGGAAGTAAACAGTATCGTTCCAATGGTGACTATTCCAAACTCTTCCGCAGTCATCGTCTTGTCTTGTGTCCAGATCGAGACGAGCCAGGCGTTGCACTTATGCGGGAGGTTGCAGCGGACAATCCCGGTGCTCAATGGCTTTATGCAGATCCTGAATCTTTTGAGTGGGACACCCTGCCTCAAAACAACGGCTACGACTTGGCCGACTGGATCGAAGAAGGCGCCACTCAAGATCTAATTATCAATTCCATTGTGTCGAAGGATCGACACGAGGGGCACGACGGGCTGCCTTCCTATGAAGAGATCATGGGAAGCCTGGAGACGATGGTGGGTCTGTATAGCAACGATGCTCGCGTGCTGTTTGAAGCTCGCCAGTGGATGACGAACCATGGACTGAAGATTTCGACCACCGAACTCGATAAGCTGATCGGCGAAGCCAAGTCCCGCGTTGACGGCAAAGAGGAAATCGAAGTGTTGGACGCCAAGACCATTGCCCTTTCAAACGACGTGCGCCGCTGGACTATCGCTGGCATCTTGCCTGAGAGCAGCGTGATGCTCCTGGCCGCTGCTCCCGGAAGCGGCAAGTCCACTCTTGTCTACAACTGGGCGATGAATATTGCCCTTGGCACCGATTGGAGCGGCAGGCGTTGTATCCCAGGTAAAAGCTTGATCATCCAATGCGACGAACCAGTGGTGGATGCTGCAGAGAAGATGCAAGTGATTGGCTACGACCGCCCAGAAATCCCGACCGACGCCATCGGGTTTGTCGAGCGCTGGCGCTTTTCCAATATTG
>Ga0208161_1001392_pt1 | contig 12882 bp, 14 predicted proteins | sample CB_VirMetaG_3_FD_184538 | JGI IMG/M metagenome (GOLD analysis project Ga0208161, IMG submission 184538) | Freshwater to marine saline gradient viral communities from Chesapeake Bay - CB_1508_1S Viral MetaG (SPAdes) (version 4) | ecosystem: Environmental > Aquatic > Marine > Coastal | place: USA... | reverse complement strand
CCGCGACCCTTACCCTTAGGGCTAGTACGGCTGGGTGTTTTTTGGTTATTCATAGTCTTTTAGGATTTTGGCTACCTCGTACAAAAATTCCATAGCCTCTTGGTGAGTCATATTTTCCACCTCGTCCAGCAAGTCCTCGTTTGCGAATTTCTTGGCAGCTTCAATTTCTCCTAGCTCCTTGAGTTTGGACTCTGCCCAACGCAAACCAGCCTTACCTCCCCAAGCATCATACATAAGTTTTCCGCAGCCATCTGAATAGCCACTGCTGGCATCTAGGTCTGCCTCATGTCGGCTCAGGTATGAGTACATTCTTTTAATAGTGTCAACTGAGATAGCCTCACCCTTTGCCAACTGGTTAGCTCTTTGCTTACCTATATCAGTACCGCAGCTACCCCAGCCATTTTTCTCTACCCACTCAAGGACATTTTTAGCATTTGACTTAACGCCATCAGGGTAATCCGCAAAGCTTTCCATCTGCATTTGAGCCATCTTCACCTTATCAGCAAAATAGCCTTCAATGCTAAAGCCTTTTACTGCGCCAGTTTTTACAAAGTTGTTCCACACATCCTCGTTATTGACCTTCACGCTCACCATCCAAGTACCTACGGGCATATTCAACCCATAGAGGCGTGACTTGTCTTTGTCTGCATCTTCAATAATCCAGCTCTCTACCACACTAAGCCCGTGAATCTCGGCCTCATGCTCAAGGGTGCTATTGTTTTGGTTACCGCGCATCAAAAACAATTCTGAAGCTCTACGGATAGTCCCCTTAGAGAAATACACATAAAACTCTTCCCCATCTTGGTGGCGGTAAATCGTTTTGTTTGGGATAAGAGCTGGCCCGATAAGCAAACGCTTGTCTTCGTTCTGCGTAGCAAACTCTACTTTCTGCTGGTTTTTGAGGGCAATAAAATTTTCCTCAATAGCTGGACTTTCTACAATACTGATAGCATCAATGCCGTTAAGCATTGCAGTTTCATCTAAGACTAGTTCAATGATTTTCATAACTAATTAACCAAAAGTTGCGGTTCTGACTCTTTTTCGTTCCATTTCTTGTGCGCTGGTAACATCTCCACCCACCACATAAGCTCTGAGGGGCTGGTTGAATTGTCCAGCTATACCCTGAAGCAGTTGGTTTGTTCCACTAGCTCCCACGATGTTAAACGAGGGGGCTACTTGAGGGGCATTTGGGGCTTTGGGGGCAGAGCCTCCACCCGCACTTTTACCACCATTAAACTGCTGGGCAGAAATAGTAGCAATTTGGGTTGCTCCAGTTGCAGCAATAACGGCTGCCTTGACATAGTTCGCTCCCGTCAGTACATCCGTAGGACTCACGGTGAGTGCCGTCATAATACCTGAGGCCGTGTTAATGATAGCTTGAACTATCTGCAAAGACTTATTTCGCTCAAATGCTCTTTTAGCAGCAACTTCATTGTCCTTGTCATAGATGTTGTTTAAGTCCATCAGGTTTTTGATAGTTGCATTTGCACTATCTACAATAAGGCTTTGAATCTCTTGCCGATTCTTTAGTCTTTTGTCTAGGCGTTCTTTCTCTTCTTTCTCTTCAGCATCTCGGTACTTCTTATTGATAGCAGCTAGTTCTGCGTTGCGCTGCGCTTCAATCATTTGCAGAGCCTCAGCATTGTTAGCATAGGCCAGCTCTAAGGCAAAAAACTTGTCGTAAGTGGCATTTATTTCTTGCTGCTCTTGGCTTACTTGCTTTGAAAGTACAAGCTCATCATACTTGTCTGCAATATCTTGCTGCTGCTTTCTATAATTCTCTTCAGCCTGAGCCAATAGCTTTAGCTCTTCTTGCTTTTTCCGTAGGCGTTCCTCTGCCTCCTTGTCCCTAGCCTCTTGCAGTCGCTTGGCAGTTTCTTCTTCCTCTTTGCGGTTTTGAAGCACATACCCAGCTCGCTGGTTTCTTAACTTTTCTAAAGACTTTGAGGCAGCATCTAGAGCCTTGTCAGTGGCCTCAGAAGCTTGCTCAGGAGTGCCAATAATAAACTCAGTTAAATAGCTGGTAAAATCCTCTGCCTTTGTGCTTGTGCCTTCAATACCCAAAAAGCTCTTAACCGAATCAGGCAGAGCGTTAATGAGCATATCCAGCATATTAAGACCAAGTTGAATAGGTAGAGTGACTGCCCTAACAATAGCCTTAGTAAATTCAGCCGTGCGCTTGAATGAGGCTTGCTCTTCTTTTTTGCGTTGCTTTAAGGCTTCAATCTGAACCTCACTAGCAGCAATAGCCTCATCGGTCTGCTGGATTTTAAGGTCGCGTATTTCTCGCTCAGTCTTACCTTGCTCTTTAAGTACATTCTCTTGTGCGCTAATAGACTCAAGAGCTGCCATTTGAGCATTTGCTATTTTTCCAGCTTCCTCAGCTTGTTTTGTAGTTGCATCGGTAGCCCCTATAATCGCACCCTTAACGCTATCCCAATTTTTAATAAGCTCGCCAATGCCTACAACTAACAAACCAATTCCAGTGGCTGCAATAGCACCCTTAATGCCTCCAATGCCCTTTACAAGACCCTGAACGCCAGTGTATGCCTTTTTAAAAGAGGAAGCTAAGCCACCAGTGAGTTTATCCAACAAAGACAAACCCTCCCGCGCTGCACTATCTAGGGCTTTTTGTTGTTCCCTTGCATTTTCAGCTGCTTCCTTGTTTGCCTTCTTAGCTGCTTCACTTTGTTTCTCATACGATTCCGTAGTGTTATCAATGCTCTCTTTAAGTTGCTCTACCGCATCAATAGCTTCGGAAGTGTCCGCAACAATTTCAAACTCTCTAATTATTGACATAATCTCTTAATCTTTACAAGGGCATCCCTAAAATTATCAGGCAAGTGGTATTTACCTAGTGCGATTTGTATTTCCTCAGAGCTGCCACGATAGCTAGTCTTTTGCAGCATCTCTATTATGTAACTGAATAAATTGCTTTTCATTCCACTGGAGTTGGGCCTTCACTTGGCTCAGGCGCAGGGCCAATAGGCACTGGAGCTGGCTGAATGTCGTTCAGTAGCTCTAGCTTAGCCTTGCCAGTGGTTAGGTTGAGCTGAACTGAGTTAATAATCCATTTAGTGTTATTCCAAATAAGCTTGTCGTTCAAGTCTAGTTTTAGGATTTCACCAATAGGTAAGATGGCATCCAAACAGTAAACCCTACGATTTGTGCTATACAAGTCCTCAATGTAGTCTTTCCAGTATGTTTGGTAAAGGCTTTTGTTTACTGAGGTTAAGTAGAATGGGTCAATGTCAGCACCCCAGTTAATAGAGTAGGCTAGGCCAGTTCCTATTGAGGTGCTTGAAGTGTTGGCATACCAAACCTCATTTACGGCTGGCTGGAGCGTACCATTCTCATCAATAAAGCCAATCGGGTTTGCAGATATGTCTAGAAAAAACTCTCCATAAATCAAAATAGGTTTACCCACATATTTCTGAAGGCGGTTGTCAAAATCCGTGTCAAACTCTCGCGTTTGGGATTTGTAGACTAAGACATTACTAGGCCCAGCAGTAGTTCCCCCATGCTGACCATAATTGTACAACCTCTCAAAAAGGGCAGACTCAAAAGGAAGCTCTACCTTTAGCTCATCTCCATCAAAATTGAAATCAGCCCTAAGGTCACCATATCCAGTAGCGTTAGCTCTGCGATATTCATAACCCAAGATTTGTTGCGTGTCTTGGTATTTAAATTCAATGCGCCTATTAAGCTCAGGAACTCTAATATCTATGGCCTTGTCATCTATGTAACTTTGGTAATTCCTATCCACCCCAGCAGCATACCAGCCATCTAGGGTATACAAGGTGAAATAGGTGGGGGTGCTGGGAATCATTACCAAGTTGTGCATTTTGATAATGCCAGCTAAAAAGTCAGCTACCTTAATCTCAGGCATCAAAGAGCTTACTTCAACCTGAGCCCCCTGATAGGTGGCCGTTAGGGTTTGGTCTACATCTGCTTGAAGCTGGCTGCCAGTATTTCGTGTGAATGTACACTGATAAAACTGGTAGACCATTGGTGCATTTGTAGTAGGCTTAATACCTATATGTACTGAGTCAAAGTAATTGGTAATAGGGATGTCTTCAAATGTCCCAGTCTGCGCTCCATTAAGAAGCTGCTCAGATATGACCACTCCATTTTTAATGACCGCTAAATAATAGTCATCCGTGTAAGCTGGAATATCTACATCAAAGTAAATGTCATAAATATCTCCACTACCAGTAACCCCCTCAGGAGTAAAAGTGTCAGTAATCAGGTCAAAATAGTCAGGCGTAGGGGCTGCCGTGTGGTTAAAGTTGACTTTCTCATAAGCCATAGCCGTAGGCTGACCTTCATACATATAACCCTCATACCTATGCGCCCAAAGGAACAACTTAGTAAAGGGGCTGGTGCTAAGGAATGAGCCAGTAAGCACAATGCCGTATTTATCCTCAATAGCTTCTAAAATCTTGGTGACCTTAATAGCTGGCTTTAGCTCGTAGTAATTGATTCCGTGATGGTGTCCAGTTGCCGTGTCATAGTAAATATCATCATCGTGAGCTGGGGAAGCGTTGCCAACATTATAAACCCAGTTTCTCACTGGACTCATCAAAGGGTAAAACACATCCCCCCCTTGTAGGGCATCTTGGCTAAATCCGCTTTGGATAGTTGCCCCATCATAGTTATGGTCAAGGTCTCTCAAGTCCAAGTCATAGAGGTAGTCCTCCCCAAAGAGGTCGGCAAGGTTTACCACATCCCCATAAAAAGTAAGGGAGTAGGCATAGGGCTGGGTATTGTGCATTTCAATGCTCTCCAGTTGCACTACTCCAGTTCTAAAGGGCAGTGAGTTTATTTCTATCCGTGAGTCTTGCCTTAGCCGTGCATCAAATCCCCCGAATACATCCACACGATAGTAATGCTTAAAAATAGCATTGTTAGCCCGTGAGGCTGGAACGGTGAACGACTGCGTAAAGTCCGTGTGTACTTTGGCTGGGTCTTTGTAATTCTGAGAAATTAGGTTAATGCTAATTTGCTCGTCCTCAAACAAGTCCAGCCTTTTGTTATCTATGTAAATGTCTACCTGATTCATCGGATAAGATTACGCTCGTCATGCCCGTAATTAAAGGTAATCGTGTAATTGATATTCTGAGTATTGACTTCCTTTTGGTAGTCTACACTTCCTCTTTGTGGGTTTATTGCTCTGAAGTTACCCCCCTCAAAAATAGCTACCTTTTCACTCATCATTAGCTCTTCAATGATGTCAGCGTAGGCTTCCTCTACCCAGCCAGTGTTTAGGGTGATTGAGTTTCGGCTATTGATATTAAAATCTTGGTATTTACCCTCCAAGAAAGTAGGCTCGGTAAAGGCATCGGCATAAAGGCTGCGCTGGTACGAGTCATTGGTAAAGCTACCAGTTTCCTCAGAACGCTTAAAGAAGGTAATGTAATCACTCACCCCATAGCGGTTCACGTACTGCACAAGATAAGGGGTATACTTAGGCTCACAAATCACCTCATAATTATGGGTAACCTTGTCATGGCCTCCTAGCTCATCTATGGCATTCATAACGCAGCCCCAATTCTCTAGTGTGCCTCCATCGTCCAATACGCGCTGGCGGTAGTCTACCCCTTCATTGTTGGTGAGTAGGCTAATTTCATAAGTGGTCGTAGGAGCAACCCCTACAAAGTCTTCCACATTAAGAACTCCGCTAGGAATGTAAATAACCTTGTTTTGGCTTATGTTTGAGTTATTGGCAAACCCTAGCTTATCTTCTAGGTCATACCAATAGTTCGTGCCATCAATAACATAGAGCAAGCCATTTAGACCATTGCCAGCATAATAGAGAGCAGCCAACGCCTCGCGATAGCTGGCATATACTTGGTGCGTTCTATCAATAGTAAGTCGGGCATCTTGGTATTGGCGGTTCTGAGCTTCTCCTCTTTTTGTCCAGCCATCTAGTGCTAAAAATCCGTAGGTAGTCCCACTTCCCCAAGCTGCGGTCACTGGAGGAGCCCCAGCACTTTCGTAAGTCCATTCTCCTTCAGGCACTACCCAAAGCACTTCACCCACCTCAGAGGCACTAGGCGCAACAATGTTATACTTTCCAAAGGGATGCAAAAATTCATCCCGAATCAAATCTGAAAACTCAAAATTGATAACTTCCTCTACGCTATAAGTTTTCTCAAGCGTATAGTCAGGGCTAGCTGGCGGGCTGGTCTTTGCTCCCGTGTATGTGCTAATATCTAGGGTCATAGCATTAAGAGCATCATTGGCTAGGGTGTTATTCTTGCCAGTGATAAAAATAGGGCTGCGTGCCAGCCTAAAGCTTTGGGGATAACCTAAGGTGGGTGTACTCATTATTTCACTTTATTAAGCGAGGCTAAATAGTTTTCTATGTCTAGAGCTAGGGCTTCTTGTAAAAGCTGAGGCAACTGCTCATCCATTAAATTAAATGGGTTTGTGATAAAGTGAGTTTGGTTTATACCCTTTCTCTTTACACTTCTAGCTATCACATAAGCTAAACTCTCGTAGCTCTTTTGGGTGATTCTACCTTTTTTAAATTGACCCCCCACATCTCTAAGGCGTATGCGCTTTGTACGCATCCACTGAAATATGGAGTATTGCATCTCAGGGCTTACGCCCTCGTTTTTGAACGAGTAAGGGCTGGGTTCAGGTGTTTGGTGTATTGTGCCACTCACACCCTTATCTACAAACTTGCCGTAGTAGTCCATAAGGATGCCTATTGTCAGCTTGTCTTCATTCATTTCCGCTGGACTAGCCTTTAAACTATTCCTAAGGTTTCCACTAGCATCAATGCGCTTACGCTTTGATTTGCCATCATTTTGGACAATAGTCTGAGTAGCCCCTAAGTTTACTTTAGCTTGGCGCACAACTTCCATAGCAGCTTTCTCTAAAGCTATCTTTATGTTCTCCAGCTTTAGCATACTGAAATTTCCGTGTTTGCAGTTTGAATTTCTACGGTCATATTCCACCCAGCCAGCTTATTTTCAAAGCGGTCTAAGAATGGTGTGCAAGTCAAAGAGCTAGCATCCGTGATTTGGTATAGGTCAGTATTTAGTTGACCCTTTACTAGCTCTTGAGCCAAGCCATTTAAAACTACCAGCGTACTATTTAGCACATCTTGGGTATTGTCCATTCCGTAGAAGGGGTCTACCTCATCTCTTATGTCACCCTTTGACTCGTCTACAATGTCCATAACCAAAATGCTCAGGTTAAATGAAACCGTGTTAAGGCTTGACCCTTGAAAAGTGGCATCATTAACAATGACATGAGCAAGGGGGAAGATGCTCTGCTTCTTTAGGTCTACATCAAAGATGTCCCCAAAGGTGACTGAGCTAATAAGCTGGTGACTGCTTAGATACTCATTTACTTTCTCTAAAACTAGGTATAGGTTTCTCATTGTTTACGAGTGGCTTTTTCTAATTGGATTCGCTCAATATCAGCTTTCTCTTTTTCGTAGGTGGCGTGAGTGAAAGCGAAAGTGAGGTTAAGTTTGCTAACTTCGTCAAACCTTGTAACATCTCCGTTTGCAAGTGCGTAGAAGAGGTGATACCACCCCCACCGTTTAGAAAATCCCCCCATTGCTGAGAGGTCGCTTCCCTCATCTCCACCTCCATAGATGCTAGGGTAGCCTTGCACAATTCCATTCCTAAACGGTAAATAAAATTTACTGCACCAAATACAACGCTCAAAGGCAAGCCCTTCATTGTGTCAGAATACTTAGCCGTGCCTTCGTAGTCTTCAATGTTGTAGAGCTGCCCGAATTTGCTTACTACGGGTCGGTACATTACTGCCATAACCTTGTGCATATTAGCCCAGTCCCCCATATTGTCCTCAATGTCCGTGTACTCTCCTAAGCTTATATCGTCTAGGCTAGGGATAAATCCGTAGTCCTTGTCATTGAGCTTGACTCGGTTTTTAAAGCTGGGCGTGTCATTGATTATGGCAGCTAGATGCTGGGCTATCTCACCAATAGCAGTAACCTTGAGCATAGAAACCTCCTTGAGGGTAATACCGCACATAATCTCAATGAGCTTTAGGGTACGAAATTCCTCATCCCCCTCAATGGTGAGCCATTTTTGGTACTGGCCTAAGGTGATTTCCTCCAGCGACTCAGGTATGTTTACTCTGACTTTCACAATTAAATAACTCTAGTTTTGTGGTTCGTATTCCAGCCACACTTTTTTAAGCTCATCAATCATTTGCTGCCAGCGTTTAGGGGAGCAAGTACAAGGCTTCCAAAGTTTGTGGTTAAAGATGCGAGCGTGAATGGTAGCTATTTTATCTTGCGCTTCAGGGGTGAGGCTCTTGGTAGCAGTGGCGTAGTAAGTGGTGAGCCAGTCATATTCGCTTTTCTCTAAACACTCCACACGGCTATACTGGAGCAGCTTGTTTAGCTTTTCCTTTCTAGCCTCACATCCGCAGTCAATACCAGTAGCCTCAGCAAACCAATCTACCGCAGCTTTGATTCCCGTAGCAGTAGTGATTTGCTCAATGGTATCACCAAGCCCTTTCGCCCGCTTCCTTGTACGAGTCGTAGGCTTCTTTGCAGTTTGTTTGGATTCTTTCTTTTCCATTTTTGATAGTGTTAAAAATTGAACGGAGGGATATTTTGGTTTCCTTAGATAAGTCCCTCATACTCATCTCGCTTTGTATGTAAATGGTAAAAAGCTTTTCATCATACCAGTGCCACGACTTGACCTCTTGCCAAATATCCTCTACCAGCTCTTGCATCTCTTCCTCTTGGCTGGGGTAGTATTCTCCGTAGGTGTCTTTGGGGGCTTGGTTAAAAAACTCTATTCTCTTTTTGGCTTTGGTATAGTCTACCCATAGGTTTCTAAGAGTCACATAAACAAAGAAGGTATTTACCTCATCCTTGTACATTATTTTCTCAGGGTCTATTGAATACCTATCTAGCCTTAGGTACATCTCTTGTACAAAGTCTTCGGCTATGGCTTCAGGGCAGCCAAAGCTCTTGACCATTTTAACCCAGTCCTTATGTTTGGTGGCAAGTAGTTCTAGCAGTTTCATTGTTATAAATGTACCGATTTCCAGCAAAAAAAGAGCCACCCCTAAAAAGAGATGGCTCAGCCGTGCGGATGTTCAACCAAAACTCACTAATAGCGCAGCACGGCTTATCGTATGGCATAACGCCCGTAGTTAGGTCTAGAAAGTCGGTTAAAGGTAGCGTATCTCATTGCATCTACCAAGTGGTTAAAGGCATCTATTGGGCGGTTCAATAGGTTTCCGTTTTTGTCCTCTTGCCATTTATAGTTTTGCAGCTCTTTTGTTAGGTTAGGGCTACCCTTGACAATGTGAAGCTTGTGCCTTTTTAGTATGTCTATGCCAGCCATAACTGAGTCAGCACCTTTGGCGGTGGGTTTGACATTCCAGCCCATCCTATGCAGTTCCTCAATGCTCTTGGGTTCTGCTGAGTCTGCCCAAATTTCATCGTACCTAGTCATGCCCAGCTCCGTGAGCTTTTGGCTTATGTCTTGGTTGGTGAGGTTGGTGTGGTATAGCTTTTCCTCTAGGTATAGATTGTCCCCATCCTTGTAGACTTTTATTAGTGCGGTGGGGTCATTGGTAAAACCAAAGTCAAGCCCATAAGCTACCACCTGACCTTTTGCTTCCTCAGCTATTTGGAATTGGAAAATGGTGGCTCTTGACATACCACGCTCTCCAAGTCCATAGATACGCCAGTAGTCTTCATCCGTACCCCGTAGGCGTTCTATCTCGTCCACAATAGTTTGGTCAAGGAAGGGGTTATCCTTGTAGGTTGACTGAATGTAGGTTACATCGTCACGGGTAAGTAGGCGGTCATAAATCCAGTGGAATGAATCGGAGGGGTTATAGTCTAGCCATATCTTGCCAGTGGTACGAACTAGAAGCTGAAAAAAGTCCTCCCAAGTAAGTTCGTTTGCCTCATTGCAAAAAAGGTAATCGCGCCTAGCTCCCCTTTTCTTTTGTGGCTGGTCAAGTGAGATAAACTCAAATAGGTTTCCGTTGAGGTTGTAGGTGTAGTCGCTTTTGTTGTGGTCGCTTTCTGAATAAAGACCTAAGTTGTTTAGTATCTCAAAGAAATCCCGATAGGCGGTCATTTTAAGCGATGGGAGCGACTTTCTCACTATCGTGTATACCTTTCCCTTAGTTTGAAAAGATAAGACAATAAGAAGCTGCAAAAGGGAATAGGTCTTGCCTGACCGTGTTCCCCCCTGATTAACTATTATTTTCGTGTCGGCTTCCCAGTTCCTTTCAAAGACTGGCCCGTAGTTAATCTCTAGGCTTGACAAAGTTCAGTTTGATTTCGGTGATGCCCTCTTCGGTTTCCAGCTTGTTCTCCACACGCGCTAGCTTTGGCGTGGTATACTCTCCAAGCTTAGCCATAATGTCAAGGGCTGCCTTTGGGTCATCTTCCGCTACATCGGAAAGCCAAACGGTCATGTTCTCTAGATTGTCCTCTATAAGTTTTTGGAATGCCTCCCTGATTTTGTTGGTGGTCTTGTTGGTCGCACCCTTAGGTTTGCCAGCTGGGTTACCACTTACTCCTTTTTCAAATGCCATTGTATCTGCTTGTATTTTTCAATGATTTCTATTAAGTAACTTTTTATGGTGGGTTTGTTTAAGCCACTCCTTATGATGCTTGACATCTCCGTAGGTTATATGGCAATTCCTACAAAGGGCCATTAGGTTTTCTATTGTGTCAGCTTCTTTACTTCCTCCCATTCCTCTAGCTTCTATGTGGTGGATGTCTACGGCTGGGCGGTTGCATACCTCGCAAGGAATCCAGTCCGTTTCATCGTAGCCCATTTCTTTAAGATAGAGTTTGGTGTGTTTTTTCATAGGTGCATCCCAGTCTTGCTAACTAAGCTAACTCCCCACCATAGCCACCCAATAGATACACAACCTTCGCATATATCAGAGTCATAGGTGATAGAGATGTGGGGGAGCAAATGTACGCTTCCTATATATTTAAAAGTTTCAATGCTCATTTTTTTGATTTTAAAATTTCCTTGACTATTGCTCTATGTGCGCCTCCCATTTCCATATTGTCGTGCATCCATTGAATGTAGGAGGTTTCTAAATCGTTTAGTTTTTTGCCCTTGTGCTTTCCAACAAGCATAATGTGGTCAACTAGCCTGAATGGAGTTGCAAAATGATTTGGAGCTATGAAGTTTTGAAAGAAGGTAGACCTATTTTGGTTCATTCTAGTTCTTGAGCCATAGGTAGACATTTTGTTTTTCTTGCTCATAAAAGTGTTTGCGCTTTAATCAGAACGCCAAGAGAGGTATTACTATCTCCACCCTTTACTCCCATCTTATAGGGTTTGCTTCTGCAAAGGTCTTTTAGTCGTTCCGTTTCAATTAGGACTGCGTATAGAATGTCCTCTTTTTGAATTTGCTCTTGGTAGCTTTTTAGTCTTTGCCCATATTCTGAAGCTGCTATGAGCATCCAGTAATCTGCTTTTGTTGTGGCTATGCCTGAAGGCTTATTTCTTGACTGATATTCTATATAAAAGTTTCCAGTGCGGTAACATCCAAAATCAAATTTGACCTCTATCGTTCTACTGGATAAGAGCTTGCCAATTAGCATTTCTCCAAGCTGGCCCAGCTCAAGGTCATATTTAAAATCATTGTTGTAGTTCACAGCTGGTACACCTTGACATTTGTATGCTCGCTGCTTCGGGTAAGTTCCCTTCCGTACTTGGCTGCCTCTACCTCATACTTGAAAGCTCTTTGTATTCCTTCAAGCCAAGTGTTCTCAGCTACCAGCTTATCATACTGGACAACGTATCTCATTTCTCTTTGGTGTTTAATCCCATCGTTAAGGGCTTATTTTACACTTTGTGGTGGTTTTATCTTACACTTTGAAAAGGTTTGGAGGGGGAAGCAGAAAAGCCAAAAACCTAAAAAATGAAAATCCCCCTCCTCCCCTTTATTGGGCTATTTGGCGGTCAAGCCATCTGCGGTACATATGAGCAGCCATCGCGCAACGCTGGGGCTTGAACCTATAAATAGGCTTCAACCTAGCCATAGCTATGCGTAAAAACTGCTCTTGCAATGTTTCTTTCATTTTAGTGTAGCTCTAAGAATGTAACTATCTAAATCATTGTGCATCTCAAAAAAATGCTTGTATGTTTCAATAGCATTTTTGAGCTTCTTATACCCCTTATTCAAAAAAGAGTTTTCCACATCAAAGATGCCCACATCGCAAGAGTCCTTGTCAATGACTACAAACTGGATGGTGTCCACATCAAAGAGCGTAGTGTAAATAAAAGCCTGAATGTCATACCCATATTTTTCAGCACTCCATTCAAATTTGTCTATCTCCCTTGTGGTTTTAAGGTCAGCCACAAAGCTATATTTCTTGTCGTAGATGTCTGCCTTTGCTCTAAAAGCATAGCCCTCAAGCATTTGTATTTGTGGCACTTCAAACTCTGAGCCACTAAGTACATTGAGTACATACTCATTCCTTAGGGCTGCATCAACTAGCCTCATGTTTTCATCATGCTCTTTGGCAGTGAGTACAATTTTTTTGCTTTTGGCATTGCCTTCTTTAAAGGCTTTGGCTACTCTGCTCTGCACATTGATAATCTCAAACCTCTCATCAAAGAGGTGAGGCTCTAAAATCATTGTGTGTAGGAATGTTCCTATTTGAAGGGCAGTAGAGTTTTGCTCCTTGCCGTTTCTTACAATGTTATTGTAGCTCTTGGGGGATTTCTCCAGCAGCTTAATAGCTGAAGAGCTTAGGGCATTTTTTCCTAAGTGTCCGTAGTAGAAATCGTCATCTACCATTTTTTCCAGTAGGGCTGCCTTGTCCCACTGCTCACCGTTTAATAGTGTAATCATAATTCGTGATAGTCTTCGTAGTTGCACTCAAGGCAGATGC
>Ga0208161_1001391_pt1 | contig 12886 bp, 12 predicted proteins | sample CB_VirMetaG_3_FD_184538 | JGI IMG/M metagenome (GOLD analysis project Ga0208161, IMG submission 184538) | Freshwater to marine saline gradient viral communities from Chesapeake Bay - CB_1508_1S Viral MetaG (SPAdes) (version 4) | ecosystem: Environmental > Aquatic > Marine > Coastal | place: USA... | reverse complement strand
CCACATACCCACCAACAAAGCCAGCGCTGAACATGAGCACCGACCACCCGAGGGCAGCAATAATGATCTGATGAGGCTTAAGCTCTGGCATCATTTGATCGTCGCAAAAGTCGAGTTAAGCATGCCCTCGATGCGAGTGAGCTGCGCGCCTAAGACCTCGAGCTTAGTCTCGATCTTTGCTTGGCTGACCTCGATCATCTGAGTGCGCTTCTGCAGAGCCTTGATCTCGGCCTGCGCCTCCATAACCTCACTCACCTGCTGCTCGAGTCGCGCCTCGAGCTGCCCGACATCGCGTGATGTGAGGAGCGCCCAACCCACAGCAGGGATGAGGCAGATCGTGAGAATATCTTTAATCTTGTCCCAATTCATGAGGAACTCCTAAGACGCAAGTTGGACGAGGACTGTCCTTCCAAGTCCTGCAAAAAGATACTGAGAGGCTAATGAATTGATAACATTAAATATATTATTGCTGACGACTTTCATCTCCAAAGTGACCGCCCCAGCTGTCGCATCACACAAATAAATAGCCTTCTCATCTGCCGCTGTAAGGCTTGTATCTGAACCTGTAAAGTCTCGACCATTGCGGCCTTTGCTGCCAACTGGGAAACCTGTTCCCACATCATACCAACTAAATATAGTATAAGCCTGCTGAAGATTATCTGCGCCTGTAAAATAGGTCTGGATCGTTCCCTCTAAATAATAATAGTAACCAGAGGGAAGCGTGATTTGCCCTGATGAGATCGTAATATTTGAATGGGTTGAACCAAGCCATTGAGTAGCTGATGTGTGGGGAATCTGTGCGCCTGCTGAGAGGCTGACGTTGGTCTGCTGTGAGATGAGACAAGCGCCAACGGGCTGAGAAAACACCTCTTGAGATAAATAGGTCATAAGACAACCCTTATAACAGCGCAGCGAGCCCTCGCTGAGTCAATAGTAAATGATGGCGTTGCGCTACGGAGGTAGAAACTCGCATCGGAACCATAAGCCACCATCTGATCATCACTTTTTGACCTCGCGGCTCCTGTGCTATTAAATTGCTGACTAAACTCCTCGTAGTTTGAGCCGCTAATATCAAAACCTATCGCTCCAATTGCTGCTGAGGTTCCTGACGTAACCACCGCAGGAACACCAAAAAGCATCGCGTCACCGCTCCATGTGTTTGATGCTGTTACCCACGCTTCTGTGCTTTGATCCCATTGGGCCATCGTGCCGTTAGTGCTGAGTGTCAGTAGGGCAAACGGACCCACTGAGCTAGGTTTAACCTTGTAACTCATAAATTAGTCCTCCACAAAATCAGGGTGCAGTCGCTCATCAGCGATGGAAAGGATGAGCCTTCTTTCCCTGTGATTACCAGCTCTAGAGTGTCTGATGAGGTCAGGCTGAAGGTGGCATCAGCTTGGTCACAGTTGCCGCTATTGTTGAAAATATCGGTTTGACCTGGCTTGCCGACATTTGAGCCGCCCACTTGAAAAGTAAACTCAATGTTCTGATTAGCGCTGGCCCTTGTGGCAAACACTTTAGCCATCGCTCGATAATGGCCGCTGGGTAAGGTTAAGCCAGTCCCTGCACCATTAATCACGGGTGCATTTTGCCAGCTGCTCTCAGTGAGAGATAGTGGACATGGGTAGTTTAGCCCTATACTCGCTGACCAAACAAAAGTAGCAATTTCGAGCCGCATCTTAGCAGCAGACGATGGTTCATAGGTCATAAGGCCCCCTAGATAATAAACCAGTTTGACCCATCGGTGATGAGGGTCACGCTTGCCTCTTGGGCAGAGATGTCAAAAGTCGAGGAGCCATCAATCGTCTCAGAGCCATTTGGATCAATCGTGATTGTATTGGTCGAGCGATTCTTGATCTGATACTTGAAGCCGCTCCCACAGGTGGCAGCCGCGACTAAGTTCACAGTAATGTCCGTGCTAGGCGTGTAAATGTAAGCCTCCTCAATGCCTGAGGGCGCGCTGAGCGTCTGATCTGCTGAAGGAGAGCTTACAGTCACGCTCGGAACTGAGACGCCCTGAGCCGCTGCCTCCCAATCGCCTGTGGTCGAGTTGTAGGCGATCACGTCTCCATTATTGGGAGCCGCTGCGCTTACGTCACCAATATCATTCAGAGCTGCGACTGTGGCGCTAATGCCTGTGAGCTGTGAGCCATCAACGGCAGGGAGCTGCGCTGAGCCGTTGAGCTGCACGACATTGTTTGCACTCGTGCCGACATCGAGGGCTGCCGCTGTGCCGAGCGTCGGTGTGCCTGTGAGATCTGAGTAAGCACCGGTCGTCGCAACAGTCGCGAGGCTTGGTGTGCCGCTGAGGTCACTATAGGCCCCTGTGGTCGCAACAGTCGCGAGTGTTGGTGTGCCTGTCACCTCCGAATAAGCGACCGAGCCATCGACCCAGTTCGCGCCATCATACTTGAGGACGTTGTTGGTGCTGACCCCTGTAGTATCCACATCACCAATATCATCGAGGGCCGCCACGCTCGCGCTTACTGTGCCGTTCTCCCAATCGCCTGATGTGCTGTTGTAGATGAGCGCCTCGCCATTTGAGGGTGAAGTAATGGTCACATCTCCATTATTCCCTAGTAGGGTGCTATTAACCTCTAGGTAAATGGTTGCAAGATATACCCAATAGAGACGCCTCTCACCTGATTTGAGAGTAATAGAGGACGTTCCACCGGAAGTTGCAGCTCCATGTGGGCGAAAGTTTACGCCTGTCACAGTCACATCTGAGAAGGTGCCGTTAACAAATAGCGCAAACCCATTGAGAGCTGTTGCAGCTGGCAACGTCACAGTAAAGCCTCCCGACCCACCCATCGAAAAGACATGCAAGGCGTTTGAGCTGATGGCTGAGGCTGTGGCGGTCGCGCTGAAACTCTGAACCACTACAGAGTCCGTCAGTTCAGAGTAAGCGACCGCCCCATTCTCCCAATCCCCTGATGTCGAGTTGTACTTGATCACTTGGGTATTGGCTGGAGTCGTGATAGTCACGTCACCAATATCATCGAGGGCCGCGACTGTGGCGCTGACATTAGTGAGGAGCGAGCCATCAACGGCAGGCAGCTGCGCTGAGCCGTTGAGTTGCACGACATTATTTGCGCCCGTTCCGACATCGAGGGCAGCCGCTGTGCCGAGTGTTGGTGTGCCGCTGAGGTCACTATAAGCACCTGTCGTCGCAACAGTCGCGAGCCCTGAGATGTCAGCAGTAGAGAGCACGACTGCGCCTGTGCGCCCTGCAACGCTCGTTACACTGTCGGTGCTGTCGATCTTGTCGATCTTGGCAGGGTCAACAGTGCCACCCATATCGGCATTTACAAGCAGGTGATCACCGACTGCCCACGTCTTGCCCTGATAGGTGCCTGCGCCATCGATAATATACAGATCACCCTGCACAGCGTTGCTGAGGTCGAGAGGCGCTGCAGCGTCAAAGGTGCCTTTATAGGTGACACCACCTGCGACAGCAGCATCGACGACGCTCTTAACTTTGGCAGGTGTCATCGATGTAAGATCATCGGTGCCTGCTGTGGCCTCTGCGCTGGTGGCGATCCTGATTTTACCCTTAACTGTCTCAGAAGCGTCAGGGATTGAGGCGGCGCCAGCTGGTGGGGGAAGGAATAAAACAGACATGGGGAGCTCCTTAGATTGCCGAGAGGCCGACGATGATGCGCACTACATCTGAGGCGCTGTTTTTCTTGTAAGCGATCGTGCTGATCGATGTGCGCAGCGTACCAAGATCATCAGAGAAGATCTGCCCAACTGCGATCTCATTAGTCGTCGGATCGCTCGCGAGGGTGCGAGGCCGATACTTGATAAACATCTCAGCGCTGCCTTGATTCTCTACACCGATCCACTCAAACGAGAGGCCCGAGGCGCAAGCGCTGCCGGTCGTGCTGTCGATAAAGTCGCTCGAGCTCAGATCATGCCAGTCGGTATCTGCGACTGAGGAGAGGTCGAGCACAGCTCTGATCGAGCCGCTGATAATGGGATTCTGTACTTTGTTTCTCATGCGTCGTAATCCTCAGAGAGAAGCCGATAGATGTGAGCTACTGTGCTCATGTTGCGAGTGCGCTTAATCACTCCCTCGATGCGCCCATCTGGCCCCTCGCCATGCGCGTTACCCTCGAGAGTGTGAAAATCACCATGCTCATCAGGTGAGCTCACGATGAGCGCAATATGATTACCTTGCACAGGTGTCTGCTCATCGCTGGTAAAGACTGTGACAATATCACCGGGCAGAGGCTGCTCACCATCTCGGCAGCGCGATGTCGAGCCCCAATTCGCCCACATGCGATAACAGCTCGGGAATATCTTTTGCCTGATCTTAGGCAGCACCGACTCGCCATAAGCGAAAGCCGCGAAAGCGCCACACCAGCTAAACTGCCCATTACGCTCGTAAGGGCTCTCCCATGACCACCCGAGGCCCTGCGAGCTCCTGATGTAAGCATCGATCCTCTGCCAGTCTCCACCATAAGAGGGCTCAGTAACATTACGCTGCCATTCAGCCTCTGCGCGTTGCATAGCTTGCTCGCTTTGAGGGCAGGCATACACAGCTCGATCTGGTCGAGTATCGGCCTCGGGTGCGCTGAGGTCGATGTTGGCTTGAGCGAGAGCGCGTTGATAGCGCCTGATCTCATGCTCGGTGCTCTCCTTAATGTCAGCGAGCGCGAGCTGCAGCTCCTTAACCTCGATCTCAAGATCTCGTTTAGTCTTTGCCATCTATGAGTACCTCTGAGCCTTTGTGTTCAAACCTAACACAGGTGGGCTAGTGTCGCTAGCCAGATAAGCATCGGCCTGCATCGTAGAGCTCGCGCTCAGATATGTCGTCGGCTCGAGGGTGCCACCGGTCGCAGTGACACCATGCGCGGCAGTAAAGGTGATGATGTTGCCTGTGATGTCGCTGATCTCGAGGCCTGTAATCGCATTATCATGATCGCCCTCGGGCAAGTAGTCGACCACATCACCGACAGCAAAGAAACTCGAGTCGTCGGTGGCGATGTCGCTGTAAATATCTTGTGCGATGGCGAGCGCTGTCGTGCTGCTAATGCCTGTGACAAGCGCTGAGCTGTTCCAAGCCACAGGCGCGAGCCCGGTGGCGATGAGGTCGATTTGTGCGCCCTCGCTCATGAGCTCCTGATAGATGCTCTGCACCATGCCGACCTCATCAACTACTCCCCAAGCATCGTTATATCCTTTGAGATGAGGCGAGCTAACCTTGACGTAAGAGCCGACATCGAGCAGCAGGCTCTTGCCTGTACCGATCGAGCCTCGCCAAGATCGCAGAGGGTTGCTGAGCAGATCCCAGATGCGAGAGACGACTGGCAGGAAATAACCAAAGGTATCACCGATCGTGCCGCCGACATCGCGAGAGCTCAGCGCGTAGAGGTCGAGGCTGATCTGTGAGCGCTCGCCACCATAGCGATTGATCGCCTCTTGATTGTTGTAGGTGGCCTCGACGCTAAACGCGCTGCGCTCGGTGTCGTAGTCGTATCTGATGACTGTCTGAGTAACTACGTCCTCATAGATCGACCAAGTAGGCGGCTGATCTGCGAGCCAGTCCTCTGCGCTGATTGTCTGAGTCGCTGAGGCTGCGCGCTCGGCACCGATCGGCTGCAGAGTGATCTTAGAGCGCCCATCGAGGCCGCGCTGCATGATCATCACGCAGCCCATCGCTTTGAGCAGGCTGTCGAGCAGGTCTTTAAAGACGAGCCCATCTGATGTGATCGAGCCGCTAAACACAAAAGGGCTCGCTGAGTCGTAGGCGAGGAAGCTCGCCTCGTCGATGTAAGTCGAGGGAATACTGAGCCCGAGGCTGAGCACATCATAGGTGCCAAGCTTCTGCCCACCGCCACCGGACTGCAGGAGCTGCAGCATGAGCTCAGCAGGCCTAATGCGAGTAAAGCTGGCGGCTGCATGTATCTCGACGCGATCACCCTCTGACCAATCGCCAAACGAGCACAGATTATCCCAGTCCTGCTGCACTCGCAGATGAATTAAGTAACCGACTGTTGAGCCATCAAAGCTCGCAGCCGTCTGGTGAGTTGCTTGCATGAGCTGAGAGCGCATCGCGCCTGCGACGCGATCATAAAACTTAACGTCGATCCAATAATACTCGCCCGATGTGGCTGCAGTCGGTAGCCACTCGAGGCGATCCTCGACGAGTATGCGAGTCTCGCGCCATTGATAATATCCTCGAGCGATGTCTCTGATCGGCTCTCGCGCTGTCATAGTCTCGGGATCATTAGGCACCGACAGCGTGCGCACGTTAGCGACTCGATTTAGTGGGTAGTTATCGGGCTCAGTCTGATCATCCTCTGCCCTTATGTCGATCGGATACCAAAGCCGATACAGTCTCGCGAGTGGCTCATAGACTGCATCAGCTGACCAGCGCCTCGGGTGATACACATCACCATTAACGACCATGCGATACAGCGAGCTCGTATTGAGCACGACTTGAGGGCGCAGGCGCTCAGGCGCATCGACAGCGCGCACCGAGAGCTGCTCGTCTGCTGTGAGGTTCCATCGAGCGAAAGCACCATCGACCCCGGTTGATGAGGTCGGCCCGAAGGTCGTGAGCTCCTCGGTGATGACCTCGGGCCAGCGCTTTACCTCATTACTGCCAAGCTGCACGATCTTAATCTCGGGCTCGGTCGAGATGTTGACGTTAAGAGGGTTCCAAGTCGTGCCGTTTAATGGATTGGGCTCGGTTATGCTCGGGTCATAAGTGATCGTTTGGCCTGAGCCTGCTGTCGGATAGATTCTCAGCCCGACATTCTTAAGCATCGGATAACGAGGGTGAGATCGATCAAAGCCGGTGTCGGTGTCTTTAGGGCCACCAAACCAAAACATATCGAGCGAGCTCTGCTGTAGAGTGAAGGTGTTTGCGGCAGTATCAATCGAGTCTCGGTCGATCTGATAAAGCACACCGCCTAGATTCTTGAGCTGTACAGCCCACTCGAGAAAGCACCCAGTCGCAGCCCCAAAATAGTGATAACCATGCAGCAGCTTAGTGCTCGAGCTCTTAACTGAGTATGAGGTATCGAGCAGAGCTGTGAGCGGCATGATGCTCAGCGAGACTGTGCCGCCCTCCTCGACGATAGGTGAGCTCTCGATAAAGCCGTTCACAATCTCAGTGAAGCTCGAGAGCGTGCCGTCTGGGTATTGATGCGCGCACCACAGCGAGGCGCGTCTGCCTCTGAAGGTTGTTATGCCTGTGCTGACCTCTGGGACATTAACGCCCTCTTGGGTGATCTCATGCGACTGCCTCTGAGATGAGCCGACCGCTCGCTCGTCATAGGTCACAGTCGAGCTCGTCAAGCCTGTCACTCTGATCGTCTCAGCGCCTATATGCAGCAGAGCAGGCAGAGGAGTGAGCACCGAGGTTAAGTCGGTGTCGATGGTAAAGCTGCCTGAGTCGACACTATAGAGCAGATCAGATGTGATCTGAGCTCTGCTGACTCCACTAGCGCGAGCTCCACAGCGCCCAAAGATCACCGAGGGATCATCGAGGGTGCCGCGCACTCGGTCGCTCGCGAGGGTGATCGATACGCCTGAGTAATTAGCGACACCACCACTCGGATCGACTGAGCCACTAAAAGCACCGACTGAGACAATCGCCTCGAGGTTGGTGTAACTGATACCGGTGGCGATGGTCGCTGATAGGTTGCTGCTGCTCGGGTCAAAGCTGCCCGAGGTATAGCGCACCGGCAGGCCTGCCACCTCGAGAGCAAAGACTCTGCGCGCTCGATCGTCTGTGATCATGAGGCCCCCAGATAAAGGTCGAACATGTAAACGCCAAAGATGATCGCGTCGGTTGCTGTGACTCTCACGACGAGCTCATCACCTCGATTAGCGCTTGGGATATATAGAGGCCTCGGGATAGTAGGTGCTGAGATGCCGCCACTCGGGAACACATAAGGCCTCGCGCCTGTATTGACTCGGAAAGCACCGACGCTCTGACCATCTGAATCGCGCTGCAGATGGTCGGGCGATGTGAACAAGATGCCCTCATCGATCTTAGTGCCGACTGCGCCACCGCTTATCTCATAGAGCTCGCAGAGTATCTCAGGCTCGACATCGAGCTCTGCGCTCGGCCCATATACGACCTCGAGGCCGATCCACTCGCTAGTCGGCTGAGAGAAGTAAAACAGATCGTGCTCATCGGTCGCACCCTTTGAGATCGAGCCCGAGCCCCACCAATAATTAGCCTTAATATACTGCCCGAGCACCGGGTGCCAAGTAGAGCGCCCGACTGGGTAATAACCTGCCGCTCTAAACTTAACATTAGTGAGCTGCTTGAGCGCGAGCGCCATCTGCGCGACACCTGAGCCCATAACGAGCCTGCCGTTATAGCAGCCCTGCTCGCCCGGCATCCTCTGAAAGTTTGTCGGTGTCGTCATGCGCTACACTCCCCAGATCGACAGGCTTTGAATCTTGGCGGCAGTCCAAGGCACTGTACCTGCATCGATGAGGGCCTCGGTATTATCAAAGGTATTCTCTGGGCCGATCCGATAGATGTTCAAGTCGAGCAGCCTGCTCAAGTCTGCATCGGCCTCGACCTGTATCTCGATCTCAGCTGTCTGCCATCCGTTGCCGGTAAAGCTCACTCGATCACCCATAAAGTCAAACTCGATCGAGCCGACCACATCGACGAGATAGGCGTGCAGATGAATGGTATATGAGCCCTGCTCGACTACCTCTTGAGGGATATGCACAGGCACTTGCAGGCTGAATATATCACCGAGGCCGAGATATAGAGCAGGCGCAGGATCGGTCGAGCCTGTAGGAGCTGCGAGCAGGTTATCGACACCTGACCAGCTCAGATAAGAGATCGGCCTGCGCCTCAGCGTCTCGATATTGCGCAGCATATCCACGCCCCATCGAGCGCTCAGCGCGTTATCGTTGCCGACTCGATTGATACCGAAAGGGATAAACTCATCAGTCGTGCCGAGGTAGCGTGCGCCTGTATCGACTGGCGATGTCTTAGCCACCCAGTGACCTGCTACGCAGCGCAGCTCGTGGTGATTCGGTGTGCCTGTCGTATGCTTGACCTCGATGTCGAGCGTCGCATAAGTCGCAGTCGAGGCCGATATGATGATGATTGACTGCTCGATAACGTGAGGGCCTGCACCGGTCGCGCATGTCTCACTTGTGTATGAGGTTGCACCGAGCGTGAGCGTCGACCTAATACAACCGGGGCCGAGCGCGATAAAGTGCATGTGAAAATCATAATGATCGTTTGAGATCGTCGGGATACGATAGCTCAGCATGAGCTGATAGCTGTTGCTCTTTTGCGTACACTGCCCCTCGGCCCAAGCCTGCGAGAGGCAGTTATGTGTGCCACCGACTGCCCAGAGGTAATTAGCTGTTTCACTCATCGCAGAGATCGCGCCCTCGGTGATGGGCTGACCTGCGACGACTGTGAGCTCGCTGCCGAGCGTTGGGGGCGATGTAAAGCTGTTACTCATAAGTGCTCGAGCCTCATGCTGACAGGCACTCGCCTCTTAAGCGCGCCATAAGCGAGATCATACGAGGCAGTAACAAGCGAGCAGCGCAAGCGCCCACAGTCTCCATTATCCTCGCTGGTATAAATCAGATCATACTCGGGTTGAGTCGATGTCACGAGAGCCGAGCGCAGCGAGCGCCTCGAGTCTCCCCACGTCTGATAAAAGTTAATGCGCTCGCCATTCTGACAGTAAGGCACAAAGGCATCAGTAAAGTGTCGATACAGGTCGCGCTGATCGAGCAGAGCGTCGAGATCCCAAGCGAGCACCGAGGTCGTATAGGTGCCGATCAGATTGCTCGTATAGCCTCCACCGATCTTGCGTCGCGCCTCAGTTACGCTATCGACCTGATAGTGATGAGCTTGATAGGGCCTCGATGGGAATACAGCACCGGGCATCGGATAATCGGCAGTTAAGCGCTCGACATAATCAGAGGCTGTCGGGCCTTGCGCGACTGCCACCTCATTACCTGAGAAGCCGAGCCGATCTCTGAAGCTAGTATCGAGCCAAGCAAAGGCCCCACTATTCATCGACCAGATCTCGACATGCCCTTGATCGTTTAAGATAACTCGGGCCTCGAGCAGACCTTGATCGCGCATGAGCTCCTCGAGGCAATCGGTCGGGCTCAGATCATCGAGGTCGGCTGAGCCTCGAGCGCGCAGCCCAGAGATGACATCTTGAGCAGGCCAAGGTCGATTAGTCTGCTCTCTAAAAGCAGTAAAGGTGCTCGCGCCTGTGAATTGATAGCGCTGCCCTGTATAGATGCCGCGCACCCAGTCGGCAGAGGCAGTCACAGAGTAATTAGCACCATCGATCACAGCAGTCTGGGTGCCGAGGCCGAGCACATCATCATCGACAGGCGAGACAGCAAAGATCACATCACTGGTGATCTTAATGCGATCGGCTGAGGTCAGCGACACCGACCAAGATGAGCCAAAGGTCGCGAGTGAGCTGAGCGCCTCGCTGAATGTACCCATCGCTCGGCCCGGTGCAGTATCGCCCACTCCTCGACCATTTAGGAAATATAAGCCATCCTCATACACTCCTGAGCCGACAGCATACGAGGGCAGGCTGATGTTGGTGGCGTTATAGCTCACCACATCGACACCGGCCCAAGCGCGAGCATCAAAGGCAGCGAGCAGAGCAAAATCAGGCGCTGGTGTATTATAGGGCATGATTACCTCGCAGAGCTAAATCGAGGCATCCCTCGATTAGGCTGATTATAGGTTCGCACAAGATCACCGAGCATCGCTCGCTTGGCTGCCTCTTTAGTGTCGTATATCACAGCGCCACCAAAGTTAAGATTAAAGACCATCTCTCGGCTCTCGGCCTGCTCGCGCTGTGGGGCCGGTGCAGTCTGAGGAGCGCCCGAGGGCGATGCAGTCGCGCCACCACTCGCACCACCTGCACCACCGACACCGAGCGCACCTGCGCCCACTCGCGCAGCTCCTGCCGCTGCACCGAAAAGAGCCGCGCTCTTAAAGTGTCCACCTGCCAGAGCAGGGTTTATCAGCAGAGCTGCAAAGCCTTTGGCTGTCTCCATTAAGGCGCGCACTCCACTCTCGACAGCGAGCCCCTTAAGCACCTCGCCTGCCGCCTCCTTGAAACTACTGCCAAACATTAAGGCCTGCACACCTGCCTGCGCGAGTCCCTGCCCATACATATCGATGTATGTACTAGCCTGAGCGAGCATATCCTTATCAGCATTAAGCTGATCATCTCTATCCTTTTGTTTTTGAGCTCGGTCTTTCTGCCTTTTCGCCTCAGCCTCTTGGTCAAGTTTCTGGAGGCGAGCATACTCTCGATCGATGGCCCGATCCTCGATCTGCTGCACATCGAGCTGATACTGAGCCTCGACGATCTGGCGCTGCAGTGCGTTATCCTTTGCGAGCTGCAAGCTCGTATTATATCGCTCTTTTGCGAGGGCGAGCTGCTCCTCATCGCCCTCTTTAGTCAGCTTGATCTGCAGCTGCCTGAGCTGACTCTCGAGCACGAGCTGTCGCTGCTGTTCGATCGCGAGCTGCCTAAGCGCTGCCTCTTGCGCCTTGATGCTGTCGGTCGCACCGCCTCGAGCCTTTGCCACATCTGTATTGAGCTTGGCGATCTGCTGAGCTAGTTTAGTGTCTTTGAGCGCCTCCTCATTTAGCTTACTCAAGGCCACTGTGTGAGCATTGATGAGTGCGTTCAGCTGTGCTCGATTCATCTTTTCTATTGAATCAAGTTGGGCCTGCTTTGAGCGCTCGACGTTGTGCCGCCTCGTTAAAAGCTCTGCCTCGCTTTGAGCTTCGACCTCTGCTTTAAGCGCCTCAACACCTGCGCGCCTAGCTGTGAGCTCTTTAGCTTTAGTTCTTAGGCTTTCTTCAGTTTGAGCCTCTAGGCTTTTATATTGGCGCTCTGCCTCTTGCACCTCTGTATAGGTGGCCTCAATAGATTTAGCCAGATCGTCAAAGACTTTCTTAGTCCGCTGATTTGCGATTTGCAGAGACGCCATAGCCTCTTTCATCGCAGTTTCAGCAAGCACCCTCTCTTGGTATGTGGCGTTCACATTTTTAAGCGTCTTGAAATACGCTTGAGTTGCCTTAGTTGCAGCTTTCCTAGCTTCTGTCTCATCATAAAGCACCTTTGACTGGCGCTCTGTCCTGTTCTCGAGAAGCTCCTTAGCGAGCTGTGCTCTTAAGTTAGCCTCAACATATAAATTGAGGGCCTCCTTTGCTGGTACTAAACCTCTCTCCGCCAAGCTCTCTAGCTTTTGAGTTAAGTCTGATGCTGCCTGAGCTAGTGCTCTTTGACGATCCTCAAACAGCTTGGCCTCGCCTGATGCTTGCCTATATGCCTCATAAGCTGCACCTACTGCTGTCACAAGTAGCGCGAGTGGCCCTAGCAGAGTGGTAATACCGAAAGAGCCTTGACCTATTGAGAGCGCAGCCTCTTTGAGGCCATTAAAAGCAGCCGCTCCCTCTGAGATGGCATTAGACAGGCTGTTGATGTTTTCGCCCATCTGTTTATTTGTTTTTCCAACAATATCACCAACACCTTTGAAGGTTTCTCCAATACCCTCAGCGCCATCTTTAACGAGATCGAGGCCTTTAAGCACAACCTCGATCTCGATTGTATTATCCGCCATTTTGCGCCTCCTGTAAGGCTTGCTCACGCTGTCGTGCGATCATTTCCTCGGTGGCGCTGTGTAGCACATCGAGCGCCTCTATTATTGCACAGGTCGGCCTCGGGTAGCTAGTCTCGATCGAGCCGAGGCCCTGCCGATGCCGGTGATATACTGTGATGATCGAGGCGAGCCGATTGGCATCTGCGATGGGGCATCGCCTGATTTTAGCGTCGGCAAAGTCTGAGCCACAGTTAGGCGCGAGGCGATAACCAGGCACAAAGAGGCCCTC
>Ga0208161_1001390_pt1 | contig 12888 bp, 17 predicted proteins | sample CB_VirMetaG_3_FD_184538 | JGI IMG/M metagenome (GOLD analysis project Ga0208161, IMG submission 184538) | Freshwater to marine saline gradient viral communities from Chesapeake Bay - CB_1508_1S Viral MetaG (SPAdes) (version 4) | ecosystem: Environmental > Aquatic > Marine > Coastal | place: USA... | reverse complement strand
AGACCCAATTGCAGCCGGCAGAAGTGCCACTGCGCCAAGAATGGGTTGCTGCAAACGAGTGCCATTTTCAATCATCCAGCGCACCAGCAATGGTTTGGCAAATGTGCTTTCATCAAACAGCTCATACACCCATTCGAATTGATCACTGTAGTCGGCAAACCCCAGTCGCTTATGCACCTCACAAGCAAGCTGAAAGCAGTCGGTTTTGCCAGACCATGGAGCAGCGCCCCATTGGTATGGCAGGCCAATCAAATCATTGAAGGACAAGTTCTGCATTGAGGGGCAATGGGCCAACAAGGCCACGGGTGAGAGTACGCGCTGGAAATGACGCACCAACAGAGTCCATGGCGGTGCGATAGCGCAGTTCGATTGTAGTGTCTGAATAACTGGCGCCAATGCCGACGTACCGTTCCTGGTAGCTGCGTGATGGTGCCAAAGCAGCGTTCAACCATTGCGTGGTGATGGTTAGCCGGCTTAGACGGTTGCCGTCACCTTGCTCGACAAGGCGGATGGCATACTCCACGTTGGGGAACAAGACGCGCACCATGCCGTTGTCACCATTGAGGTTGGCGGTGCTACCTTCAGCGCGAAACGGCGCAAACTCATACCGTTGGCCATCAAGGTAACGAGCTTCGCTGACGAAGAAATTTTGGTAGCGGTGTTGCGTGCCACTTTCCGTGATAAGGTAAAAGTATTGCGCCAGTCGAATTTCAGTCATCGCATTTCACCGACCAGCTTCACTGTTACGGTGCTAATGTCTTTGATTACGCTACTAATGCTAGGCGGCTCAGCGTAAAGCCATTCAATGCCAGAGGGATAGATAGTTTTATTTTGCAAAGTAAAGCTATAGCCAGCCAATACTTCAGTGGCAATTACAAACCCTAAAGTACCACCTTGTTGACCGTTGTAGTGATCAATGATGGTATTAACCGTGGCTTCTGGAACATTGGCAAATTCCAGCTCTAGCGTATAGCCAAATGCCTTATTGCCGAAACTACGGCGCACCACTGCACCGGACATTGCCCGGTATGTCTTGACTGGGTATTGGCCTAGCTGGAAGCTACGAGCAGTTGGCTTTAGCGCAGGAAAGTTAGCCATTAGATGCCCACCTTGCGGCGTGTGGAGCTACTGTTCTGGATGCGATCAAGCGTCATTGTCATTCCGCGTTTAGCGCCATCGCGAGAAGCAGTACGACGGGTTTCAGCCATTGCCTGCTCCAACTGCTCGCGGCTGACATACTCTACGCCGTTGATGCTGGTGGACTGGAAGCTCATGTTAAGCACGGGGGATCCGCTGGATCCACCGCCACCGTTCATTGCGCTGCGCAAGTCGCTGTTATTGACCACGCTGCCGCCGGTGCCTGGCACGAACAACTCAGGACCACGTTCGCCCACCATGTAGGGTTGCTGGCCGGTTACAGGCCCGCCAGCGGCGCGGCCAGGCAGCTTGGTCGCAAATGATTGACTCCAGCCGGCAGCGTCCGTTGGCAACGCAGATGCGCTACCTGCATCAAAGCCGCTAGATAGCCCTGCTCCCCCGCCTGGTGCGCCGCCAAGTGCCTTAAGGATCGTTTGCAGGATAATCATGGTGATTTGCTTTGCGATGATCTGCGCAGCCATCTCAAGGAACATATCCGCAACTGACTTGAAAAAACTACCCAAGGCTTCCTTGGCGGTCATAGTGCCAGATATTAAACCTTGAAATGATTGCGCAAAGGCATTGCCGATACCTTCTGCAGATGTAATGGCAATGTTGCTGATGCTGGTAAGATCAGCAATTTCATCTTTAAGAGTGGCGATCTTCTCGGTAATGTTTTGCTGGTCTGTCTTAGGTGCAGCTAGTGTGGTCGCGGTAGCTATAGCGCCTGTTCTCGCCGCGGGCAATCCGCTTTGGATTTCCTGTATCCGCTCTAGCTCTGCGCGGTATTTTTGAATTTCAGTTGCAGACGCGCCTTCCGCTTCTGCTTTGGTTACAGCAGCTTGTGCTGCAGCCAATGCCGGAACCAATGCCGCTGCGCTGGCTTCATATGCGCGGTTAATCTCAATGATTTGCTTTGCTAGTTCTGGATTGGTGCCGTTTTTAATCAACTCTCCATACTCACGTTCAAATGCAACTTGATCCTTAAGTTTGGATACGATGTCATCTAATGGCGCAGTAGCTTGTTTAGTCAGCTCTGCAATTTGCTTTTGCAGTTCAAAGCTACTTTGCTTAAATTCAAGAGCACGTGCTTCTGTTAATAACTTGCGCTCTTCATCGCTTTTGCTTGCAAGGGTAAGTTCGCTGTAACGTCGTTGAATTTCAGTTCGTTTTACGCCAAATTCAACAAATGCTTTTTCAAACTCATTACTTGACCGCAAAATAGCAAGGCTGCCTTGTTGTTGAATTTTGAGTGATTCTGCGGCATTGACTTGTTGACTTATTTGCTCCGCTAGACGCTTGGCTTCTTCTGCCGCCCGCTTAGCATTGTTGGCAGCTTTATCAGCACCACCGCCTGCTGCGCGACCGCCGCCACCGCCACCGCCTAGCAATGGAGGCGTAAATAACTTGTTGGTCTGTTTAGCGCCAGATTGAAGTTGCTTTAATGCCGCTTGGTTTTGATCAATTTTGGCAAAAATTTGTCCTTGCAAAGCTAAGGCTCTTTTTTGATTGACGTCTTCAGGCCTAATACTTTGCAACAACCTTTGATATTGCTGTAAAGCCTGCAGGTTTTGCTGAATACCTGATTTGTTCTTTTGGCTAGATACCTGGCTTATGCCTTTAGCTATATTGTCTACCGCTTGGCTTGTTGCGCCAATGTTTAAGAATTGTCGAGCGCCTGCAACACTACGAGTAAAGCCACCACCCCTGCCCGCGGCTAACGCAGCATTGATTGCATCAACAACTGCAATTGCTTGGTTGAAAATTGCCTTTAGTGCTGGTGTTAGGACTTGACCTATGCGCCGCGCTAATGCATCAATACCATCCTGCAATGTTGACAGTCTGCCTTGCAGCGTATCGCTTTGCGCAATGGCGCCATTGGCATATTTGCCGCCAGTGTTAGTGAGATTTTGTAAGGCAACTTCTACGGCTTTGGCGCTGACTTGACCTTTGCTAAGAGCTTTTTGAAACTCTTCGCCAGTCATGCCATACATCTTGCGCAGTTCTTCCTGCAATGCAATGCCACGCTCTTGGAACTGCAGTAGCTCCTCGCCTTGTAGCCGCCCCTTGGCTTGCACTTGACCATAGGCGGTGACAAGACCGCTCAGCTCAGCACCAGTGGCGCCAGAGGCATCCGCCAGCCGCCTGGTGGTTTCTACCACCTTGTCAGCTTCAACGCCAAATGCTTGCAGCCGCTTGGCCGCATCAATCAGCTCAGTGCTAGTAAATGGTGTTACGGCACCAAGTTGTTGCAGCTCTTGAATGATTTGGCCGGCTTTTTGTGCGCTGCCAGCCAAAATCGCCAAGCTGCGCGTTTGACTTTCTACCTCGGCAGTTTTAACAAATACAAACCGTGCTGCCTGGATAGCGCCAAACGCCGTGGCCAGCTTGCCAACGGCTGCTGCAATGCCGCCAAATGCCTTTTCAGTAGCCTGCGCCTGCGTCTGCACCTGCCGCAGCTTGCTGACAGCATTGCGGCTGTCAACGTTAATGGCGACATTAGCGACAACTGACACAGCCGACCTACCGTCTTCGTTTCATTCTACGCTCCTGCTCTTCGTTTTGCAGCTCAAAATATGCTGACCACAAAAGTAATTCTTCCATGGTCACTTCTTGGTTGAGCCGGACTAACGAGTAGCCCAGCTCTTTTGCAATACTAAGCTGCAACAACAACAGGTTATCTTTACTTAGCTCCCGCTTTAATGCTTTTCATATCTACCTCTACCTCTTCAGGGTTGGTGATAATCGCAAGCATCAGTTGCTGAAGATCAGCATCAGCTACTTCATTCTTCAACTCAGCCGCATCACCTGCCGCAAATAACCGCTGGCCGGTTTCATCGGCTGCCTTCATGATGAGCAGGTTTAATGCAAACCCATTGGCATCATCACCGCCGGGCATTTTCTGCGCACGTTCACGTTCGGCCATAGTGAGCGGTGATGCCCACATTTCAAAGACAGTGCCATCACCTAAGGTGACGGCACGCTTTACGGGTGTGAGGTTAGCTGCTTTCTTAAGGCGTGCTAAGGCTGTCATGTGGTCGTACTGAAGTCAAACGTAGGAACGCCAGATGGGCGGAAGGTAATTTCTACCTGCTGGGCATCATCTGGGTTGATGTTAAGGCTAGCACTAAGGAGTACCGCATCCATTGCGATGCTGCGGCTGAGTGCTTCAGTGCCTTGCTTGTCGGTGTACAGCTTGAAGCCGCAACCTACCTGCTGGCGCTGGAGTACATCTTCCACCATCCGGTTGGATAGTGCAGCATCCTCATTGGTGACGTAGACCGTAGCAGTGCCGGTACCATCAGCAAAACCAGGGATGTAAGCGCGGAATGGCGCATACTGACCAGCAGTTTGACCGATGGTAGTTACGTCGATCTCAGCGCGGCTGATCTCAAATGACCATGATTGCACCTGTCCGACAGCGGCGTAGGCGGCGTATTCAACTTGGAACTCATTAGGCGCTACAGCAGTGCCATCGTCCGTAATGGTCAGGATGCTGCCGCCGAGGGTTGCCGATACGGTCAACGCACCAGTGGCCGCAGTGTAGGTGAGCACATAGTAGGTGGTAGCAGCAGTGATGCCAGCGGGCAAGGTGCCAGTACCAGCGCCGCCGGTTTGGCTATTAACAACCGAGAACACAACCGGATCACCAACCTTCAAGTTCAGGTATGGCTGAATGGTGATCACATCAGTGGCGACAGTAACACCAGCTTCAGGGAAGGTGCCGGTGGTGCCAGCAGGTTTGTAGTAGAGAGCGCCGGACGTACCGGACAGAACAGTGACGGCCATTGTTGTGAGCGGTAGTGGCTGCGTTCAGTCTACATACGCCTCGAACGTTGCCGTAAGTTGCGTTTGATAGTACGGTTGCGGTGCGGCTGGTGTTACCTGCGATGGGCCAGATGCTGCATCAAAGATGATGCTGGAGAATTTAGCGCGGTCAAATAGATCCTTGACGCGTTCGGCAATCGTAAAGTTAGCAGCAGTGCCAGCGCCAATAGGTGTGAAGACATTTACCACTAGCGTGCCATTTTGCCGGTTGAAACCAGCGCTACCAGTAGGCAGCAATGTGGCATAAGCATTATCACCGAAGCGTATGAATGCCTGCAGCCATGGCGTATTGTTAGGCGGTGTGAATGGTACGTTTTGATAGCTGACAGGATATGCCGGTGCAATAGCCATTTGCGTTGCTAGACGGCCTTCAATGGCGGCACGGACGTCGTTGTAGGTGCTAGTCATGATTCCCTGCCGATGCGTGCTGCTGCAATTCTGACGCGGCCTTGGACATCTTTAGCAACGCCTTGCACCCAACCGGCAGGCGCCTGCTTGGACCAGGCTCGCCCGTCTTTGGTGGATGCAGTTGCCAACCGCTCCGCATATGGCAGGTTGTTGTGAACTGAGTAGACGTTGCCGATGCGTTCTTGCTGGTAGTTCATCTTGCGCAGCGGAAACATCGGCTTAGCTGGTGCGCTGGTTTTGTCACGGCCAGGATTGCTTGGCGCCTGCTGCGGGCCTGCGTCATATGACCCGGCTGCATTCTCGCCCACCTGCCAGCTAGCGCGAAACCTGCCGGTATCAACCGGACTAGCTTGCTTGACGAGTGAGTCAGTCTCCAGCACCGCAGACCGCAACAGCTTCTCCATCTGGTCCTCGCAGTACCTACCGATCTCGCCAACGCGGATAGTGCGTGCCATTATGCCCTCAGGATCAGCTCATAGGTGATTGGCGTGTTGTCCTGCTCGATAGTGGTAACGCGGATGATTTGATGCGTCACGGTGCCAACCGCCACGCGGTCTGCAGTGGATGGTGCTGCGATTAGATCTGCTGCTGCAACGGTCAACCGCTTATCACCTGATTGGATCAGGTCATTTACCTCCCGCACATTGACGTCTTCTATCACGCCACGCACTACAGCGCCGGCCACCACCTCGCTAGCAGTGCCGGTTGTTGGGTTGTAAACGCCAGCGGTGACGCGGTTAATGGTGACCACACCACCAAACTTTGCCATCAGCTTGCTGGCAACCTTGCGTAGCGGATTAGCAAGCGCCATCAGAGCCTATATGCAACGCAATGGCCGCTTTGTAGCTGAATGCTTGTGAATACGCCATAGATAATGGTGCCAGCATCATATTGATGGCCCGCAAGTGAATTGCCCTCCCAATTCGAGGCAATTGCAGCAATTTGCGTGTTGCTAGTAAATTGCAATGCACACCACCTGCCAGTGCGCGTAGTGGTGTCAGTGATAAATGTAGCGCCCTTCGTGTAATCAATGCCCCACACACCTGCATAGTTCATGGTCACACCTTATAAGCGACAACCTTGCCACTTGCCAATGTGACGCTTGTGAATACGCCTGAAATGCTATCGCCCGCTTTAAGCGGCACTGACGTGAAGGTGTTGCCAGTTTGATTTTCAATCACTGCGCTAGCAATTACCGCATCAGCCAGTGCATACAGTTGCCAGAAGCGGCCAGTATGCGCAGCGGTGTCATCAATGTATTCAAAGCCGATGCTGTAACTGCGGTCCATGATCAGCTCCGGCGAATTGAAAAATTACCTGGCCCACTTATTCTAAGCCCTGTAAGGTACCGCTCCATTAGCGGCGGCACCTTGTCAGCACCAACAGCGCCGTAGCCAAGGTTAGGCGTCACGTCAATGCTGCCAATTTTGACGTTTTTGTAGTCTTCCAATCCGCTGAGGCCAATCCCGTCTGGGTTGTTGTGCAGATATGTCGCAAGTACGGCTTGCGCGTACTTGATCTGACTTGGTATTTCATTGTCATCAAAGTAGTCGGTGGTAATCCGGAATGGAAAACCAACGGCATAGGTGTTGATGTATGTATCAGGTCTGCGCACGCCAGTTCTTGGCCACTGCAATGATTGAGTGTCAGTAGCGCGGGCGCCAAGGTACCGCTCACGATCCAAGCGTTGAGTAGCGGTAAACAAAGCACGGTTCTTTTGATCAGTGGTTGCTGTCGCCCATGCCGTTACATCAGCATCTTCCACGAAGCCATCAATGATCGCTTGCGCGTCAGCTAGCGTCAGGTATGAGTTTGCGTTGGCGGCGTTTGGTGTCGCCACTATTACGATTGCCATCGGTTGAATCCTCTTGTATAAGTGTAGGCTCCGCAATAGAAAGAGAGGCCGCCTCCGTGGAAGCAGCCTCCTGGTTACGCAGTCGCCGGAAAGCGAATAAGCCCATATCAGGCTTCAGCGCCCTTGATGATGGCAAAGTTCAATACCAGCACCTCGCCTGCGGTTGCGCCCACATTGGAAAGCGTGATGGTAAATGAACCAGCCGCAACAGCGCTAACGCTTGCGACATAGGTGCCGGTGGTTGCTCCAGATTGGATTGCCACAACAGGCACATCGTTAATACCAACGAAAGTGTTGGTCACAACGAAGCTCACTTCAGCACCGCCAGCTAGCGACGCATCATGAGTGGTGATCTCACCAGCAGGCTTACTGAGCGTAACCCCCGTAGCTTTGCTAGTTTCCTGGGTAACAGCACCGCCTAACCCAGTCGGGTAGCCGATGGCTTTACCAGCAGTTGCCTCAAAGATAGATGCCATGATTAGTTACCTCAGAAGTTGGAAGTAACAGTAGCCCTAACGATGCCGAGGTTCTTAAGCTCGTACACCTTAGTCCAGTTACCGATTGTGGCAAGTTGAGCTTGTGTCGGGTTAGCAGTACCCACAACCCACTTAGCGCCAACCGGGTGATAGCAGTAATGCAGGTCGATTGACATGGCATCACTCTTGGCGAGGATGTCACGATCAGTTTCAGTCTGCATCGCCATTTGCTCACCGCTGGCGATAGCGCCTTGAGTGAAGAAATACACCGGGTAGTTGGTGCTGGTAGGTGCCAGATCGTCAGAGACGATGACGCGGAGGCCCATATACAGTGGCACTGCATTGTCGCCGCCATAAGCAGCAGCAATGCTGCCGCCTACTGCGTTGATGGTGCTAGCGCCGGTTGCAGCAGTACTGAGGCGTGCCTCAGTATTGGTCACATAATCAATGGCCTTGCGCTCAACCAAGTCGTAGTACACAGCAGAGTGCATGCCGACAGCGGTGAGCTTGTCGCCTTGATCGCCTAGCAGCGCGCGTGCCTTAGCCACCTGACGGGGGCCGAGAGCAGTTTGCCCAGTCTTGTCAAAAGACAGATCAATGAATGCAGCGCCAGTGTTGGAGGTCAAGCCGCCAAATACACCTTCGAGGCATTTGATCAGATCCTTCTGCCGTTGGTGGGCTACATAGTCGGCCACCTTGGCGCCGATGGCGGCCATCGGGTCGGCACCAGCAGCCAATGCTGCGAGGTCACGTGACTCAAAAGCACGGCCACGGTGCAGGATGACACCGACTTGCTTGTCGGCGGTGATCTTACCAGGCGTCAGCGAGGTGCTGTCGGACAGCACTTCAAAGTCACCGGTAAGGTTTGCTTTCCAGAATGGAATGTTGACGTAGTCACCACCCTCAGTAGCGTTCAGCTCCGCCATCGGCTGGACCACACCGGATGCCAGGAAGGCATCACGCAGGGTGGTTTGCTCGATGACGTAAGGCGTGAAAATCTCCGGAATGATGACATCAGAGCGAAGTGTCGCCATGATGAATTGCCTTGAAGAATTGGTTTACGGTGTGGGCACAACCCGATCACCAGCACAGCCGGTTGTAGATATGTTAGCGCAAGGCAATCGCTTTCATCCGATCGTATAAGTCACGATCCGTCCTAAATAGCCGCGCCTGCTCCGTCAAGTTGAACGTCTCCCTGGCAAATGGGTTCTTCAGCCCAGTGGGGATGCTGCTACTAGCTTGCGCACCTGGGGCGCCACTGCCCTGTGGCCGCGGCTGCTTTTGCATCCATGCCGGTAGCGTCTTGGCCCATTCAGCAACAGGCGTGCGCTGGTAGCCGTCTACTACTACCACCGTGCCATCTGGCTCGCGTTCAATTTGATCACTGCTTAGCTTGGTCTTCAGCACCATGTCCGGGTCGTGGACGATATCGGCCAGTGCCGTCACGGCTGGCGTGACCAGTTCAAGCTCACGGCATTTGGCTTCGAGTTCTGCGATGCGCTGGTCCTTTTGCGCCGTCGCCTCACGGAACTGCTGCTCCAGTACCTGCCGCGCTTCGGCGTACTTCCCTTGCGATTCAAGTTCAGCTTGTTCAGCGCGACGCTTGAATTCAAGGAGTTCGTCGACATTGACACCATCTGGGACTGCCTTACCCTGTTGCTTAGCTTTCTTGTACTCGTCGATAAGCTCTGCGTTCTTGCGCCGCATTGCTTCTAGCTCAGCTTGCAATCGTGATACTTCAGCGTTTTGCTCCACAGGAGCGGTTTGCTCTTCAGACATGGATAAGCCACAGGCTTAATTACCTCACCACTTTACCTTATCAGCCCAATAGGCGGCAGACATTTTGCCTTTGGCAATGTTGCTGGAGTGCCTTGCCTTAAATGATGCGCGACGTGCTTTTGCTGCTGCTGATTCACCTTCGCGCGCTGGGCTACCGCTAACGCCTTGCTGGCCAAAGCGTATCAGCTTTATGGTGTCACCTTCTTTAGCAAGTACAACATGCGATTTCTTCGGATGCTTAGGCGTCCGTTTTGGCTTGTTGTAGCCACTAAATTGTTCGCCGCGGTAGGTGATCACTTTTTCTTCTTACCCTTGCGGCTTTTACCGGCTTTTGCGAGTGCGATTGCTACGGCTTGCTTTTGCGGTTTGCCCTTCTTGAGCGGCATGACGCCATTCAGCAACTGTGATCAGTTTACCGCCATCTGCCGTAGCCCAACCTTTATCGGTGTAGATCGCCGGCACCCATGCATCGCCTACAAGCGCCTCAACTGGGTCAGAGCTGATATAGAAGATGCCACGGTTACCAAAATGCCGGAGGCTAGGCAGGTCCATATCGTTTGCGGAGCTGCTCTAATGTTACCTCTGCGCCATCATCGCGGACTAGCTTTGCGATGGCATTGCGTGGCCCGTACTTATCGGCAAGACGGTTGAAATATGCAACCTTGCCGGGGCCAAGCGCATCGGCTTGCACGCTACGCGGCTGCTTAGCCAACCACTCGCCATAGCTTTGATTGATTGGCACCTGACCATCTTTGCTAGCCCTGGTTGCTGTAGTCGATGGCGGCAGGATGTCTGGATCGATGATTGGCACTGTAGTACTGCGGCAGTTGAAATGCTGCGGTGGCATCGGGCCACGGCCATATTCAAACTCTCTGCCGTCAAGTGCTGCACACCTTGCGCTAGTCCTAGTATCCAGCGTGGCAACGTATCGATATTTCTTGGTGATGTCCTGATTTGCTTCATACACCTGCTGGCTGGCGGTATTAGCCACTTGGTTGATGCTGGTGCGGACGAGCGTCATAATCTGGTTGTCGGTTACGGATGTCAGCTCACCACCGGCAGCAATGATCTTCCGAAGCGGCTTGGTGATCATTCGCGGCTCTTGGCCGAATGTCAGCCGTTGCCCGCTGCCCTCTAGGCTCCCGATCAACCGCTTGGCAATGGATGGTGTCGTCTCGCCGGTTAACAGGCCATTGCGCACCACCTGACTGAATCGCTCCGCCTGATCCACGGCGATGCCTCGGAATGCCTTTTCCACGGTGCTGCCATTGGGCAGTGTGATGGTGGCGCCACGGGGTGCGGTGAGGTTGAACGTGCCAGTGCCGGCCTGCTGCGCCAGGGCTTCGGTGCCGTAGACGGACTTGAACAAGTCATCCGATAGCGCCACCACATTGAGCTGCGTTGGATCCGTGGTGACCACTGACTGCGCAAATTGAGGACTGATCTCTACGGTGCGCACTGCATCGCGGCTACCAGCCGGCAATGCACGGCGTAGCTGCTCAGTAACAAATTCAGATTGCAACTCCGCTAGCCCCTGCAGTTCTGGCACCATCAGCTCACTTGCATCACCTGCCCATGTTGCCAGGCTGTCCTTGAGTTGCGCCAGGATTGCCCGCAACCTTGCTGCTTTGACTGGTGCAGCTAACTCATCAATAGTGCGCAGTTGGTTGGCAGCATCAATGATGATGTCGTTATATGCGTTGATCACCCGCCTAGCTACAGAGTTGCTATAGCGGTTTAGATCTATTGCATTGCGATATAGCGCAGCAGGTGTGCTCATTAGAGGATGCCTAGGTCTTGCGGCGCATACCCCGATCGGATGCTTACATTTGCGCCACGGTTCAACGAACCTGTAACTAACGCTGCAAACGCGTCATATCCATTCTGCCCATCTTCCATCATCACTACTTGATCGACTTCATCCGCCTTGCCATCTTTGTACCAAGTGACACGCACAATGGCAAGGATCTCTTCTGGTAGTGCAGATACGGTGTAATCAAGCGTCGTCTTCCTGTTGCCCTTCTGCGGGTCGATCCAAACCATCACGTCCACTAGGCGATCCGTTATCCAGTCGAGTAGACGGTAAATCAAACCCCGCATTGGATGTAGCCTCCAGTTCTTCATCTACGTTAAAGTCATCCCCTAGCACCTCGCCGTCGCTTAGCTGACGGAGCAGTGTCTCCTGGGTGATGGTGCCTGCAGTGTACAACTGCAGCAGCGACTGGATCTCCTGTGGCTCCAGTCGTGCGCCGATGAAGTCACGATTGACGTAGCAGCTACCGGCTGCAGCTGCTTGCCCGAGGTACTGCGCATGGTATTGCAGGCAGTTGTCGATCATGTCCTGCACGTTCTGCGCAATGACCATCATGGTGCTGTCACCTTGGCTGCGATCAATGCGCTTTGCCTCGGCAGTCTCTGCTGATAGCTTCTGCCCTAGCACTGCCGATAGCCCTAGCTCATTGATCTGCGCAGCGATCTGCTCCAGCCTGCGAAACTGATAGTCAAAACTGGTGCCCTTGGGCTCGATGTATTCAGCCTTGCCTTCAGCGGGAAATGCGATCGCCTCTCCTGGGCCTGCAGATACCTCCTCAGCAGCGGATGGGAAGCCAAAGAATGCCAGCATCGGCACCGCTGAGATATGCAGTTGATTATCGAGATCTGATTGCACCTGATACACCTTCAGGTTTAGCTCTGCAATATCTTCCAACGGCGGCCGTGATTCGAGGTATCCAACGCGGTTGCTGTATGCAACGGAGAATGGAATCTCGCTAAGGCTGGTGGTGCCTTCATCAGTGATGCGAAACTCACCGTCATCACCTTTCTGGTGGAGCTGATATGCGCCAGGCGTTAGCAGCCGAATCTGCTGCACTGCCTTCTCGCCGTACTCACCATCTGGGACGGTGACAGTTTCCGATAGCCGCAGCATGGATAGCGCCTGCTGGCCATCTTTTAGCTCAGTGCGCCAACCTAGGATCTGCCGCGGCGTGTAGGTCACCCAGTATGGGCGCCCGCCATCTTGCGGTGCATCAACTAACGTGCCGACGTGGCCATAACGCACCAGCTTGCGGGCAGTTTCGTAGGTCCATACATTCAGATCATTACCCTGCATATCTACGTCAAATAGCTGCTCAGTGATCACATCACTGGTGTCCTCAAGCCTTACGGGCTTACGCGTCAACATACCAGCCAGCATCCGCTCAAGTCTTGCGTAGTAGGGAGGGCATACGCTACGCGCTAAGCGATTATCGTAACTTTCGTCTAATTCTCTAGGCTCTTGCGGTAAATATCTGCGATGCCTTTTCCTCATCGCATACGTGCCACCCATTAGATCTTCAAGCAAAACCCAATGCGGCTCTTGCGCATACCAGGCGGTGTTCGGGTCACTAACCTGCGTGACCTGCCGTT
>Ga0208161_1001389_pt1 | contig 12889 bp, 10 predicted proteins | sample CB_VirMetaG_3_FD_184538 | JGI IMG/M metagenome (GOLD analysis project Ga0208161, IMG submission 184538) | Freshwater to marine saline gradient viral communities from Chesapeake Bay - CB_1508_1S Viral MetaG (SPAdes) (version 4) | ecosystem: Environmental > Aquatic > Marine > Coastal | place: USA... | reverse complement strand
AGCGTTTGATGTACTTAAATCAATCACATGACTAAATGTCCTTTCCGCTACTAAAACTGGATCGGTTTTTGAGTCTGTAAAACTCCATAGTTCAAAATGTAAACTGTAAACATTTGTGCCTGACTCTTTTACACTAGCCCATGCTAAGTAATTAATTTCTGTGGTTTTGTCGTTAAAGTCGAATGGTATATAGTGAGTGGGGTCACTACCAAACGATATACCGGCAAATTGAATACACAGTTTATTTTGAGTGCCATATTTACTGATTCCGAAGAAACCCCCATGGACTCCGGATGTACTAAACTTCTTCCATGATACACCACGAATTTCCGGATGATTATTAGTAAAAATAGCAATGCTGGTCACTCCAAATGTTTGGGTGTTGTAAATTCCACTATTATAACTTCCAATTAGTTGAAAAACACCGCAGTAGTTCATTAATAAGCCTTTCCTGATGTAGTTGATGGTTTTTATATAAGTAGCCACTCTACCAGAAACGGCTGTATTGCTAATATCCATTTGAGTATCATCTGCTAAATTTTTGATTGACAGTAAATGCTTGTCAGCCGTCTCTTCAATTTCTGCTGTTTCGTCTTTATCAAATGATACTTGAACTATTAACCTCGTATCACCTAAATCTAATCCACTTACTTCATCTTTATCATAATCAAGTAACATGGTTTTTTGTGAAAAATTACCAATTCGCATATTTTCGTGAGGTTTAAATCCTGGCATAATTGTGGACATGTTCTTTCTTAATATACGAATATAAAAAATAAAAGAAATGTAATATTATGTTTCCTATTAAATATACACCTTAACAAAAAGTTCACTGGCTTTTATACTTGAGTTGTTAAACCATGGTATACCATAAGTTCCATATGAAATTGCTGTACCACAACAAACAAAGAAATTTGTGTATTGACCGTTTCCATCCATCACACAAGCGGTTGAATTTCCTGATAAAGAAAGTCCTTGAAACTGACCTGACCCAGTACCAAAACTAATACCTCCTTCATTTGAACTTCCAATAAATTGAAAATTAAACTCTGGTAATGCTGGATCATTAGTCAACAACGGATTTAAATCTTGTGTCCAATGAATGAAGGTATCGGTTGTTTCAGGATTTTTTCTGTTTTGTTCTGTGATACCTTCTGTAATATATGGTATCCACATAAATTCGTATTGCGTAAGTCCTTCAAATTCATTCGTGTTTGTGTATAATGAATTCAATTTTGAGTAAGGGTTTGATAGATCATTTTCATCACCAAAATCACCACCTGGTTCTGTATATACAGTAGGTGATGTTACAAATTGTGTAGAATTTTTATAATCTCTTACTACCAATATCCATTGTGGTATACGAATTTCCCAATACGATATAATGTTTTGAATTAACTGATCTTTGTCAGATGTTTTGAAATTTCCTTTGTAATGGCGAGTTTCTGCAATAGTAAGACTTCCATATTCGTATTGAGGTATAGGATTACCTGAAATATCATCCATAGCAACAATATAATCCGTTTCACTGAAAGATGAATGTGTATTATCAAACGGTAATGTGATCGTTGATGTTTGAGTATCAACTAATGTAGATGAGCCTCTTGTTGTAAAACTCCATAATTCACAATGAAGTTCATATTCTTGTGATGCTATCTGTCTCACTGAACCGTATACGAGATGATTGTCTGTATTTGTCAGTGTTGAAAATGGAAATGGTATTAAAATATCGCTTGAATAAGGTGTACCTCTAAACATCAATGTTATGTTATTTGTTGTTGAGTATTTTATGATACTGAAATAATTATTATGTCCTGTTATTTTGAACCAAGGGTTGTTTAATTCTGTGTTATTTCTTGAAAAAACGGCTAATGTAGTAATACCGAAAGTGCCTGTATTATAAATGCTTGATGGTAGTCCTATATTTTGAGACAGCCCAGAGTAATTTAATGACAATGCTTTTTTATTGTCAATAGTGTATTCTTTAGTGTTAATTTTGCTACGAACACCATCACAAGTACCTACAACTGCCTCTTCGCCTGTATTTATTTGTGCTATGATGTAAAATTTAGTGGTTGTATGAGTGCTGTCAATTAAAACCTTTTGCATATTAGTGCCTAAACGGTGAAGAGTTAATATAGTTCCATCAGGTTGTGTATTTGCTGTAAGTGGATTGGTTGAATATAAAAAATTAGGCGTGGCTTCTCCGTTAAAACTCAGATTTGTCTCATATAAGTTTAGATTAGTGGGTCCTGATTGAAATTGAATTCCAAATGCTACAGTTTGTATATGTGAAAATGAATCTACACTATTATCAAACTGAATACGAGATGACAAGAATTTTATAGGTACTGCGTTCGTTGAATTATTTCCTGCTCCATCGCCTTCGCTTCCACAATAAATATGAACGGTTGAAGGCGTTGAACCTGTCAGATATATACGAGCAAAACGATCTTGATAATTCTTATTACCGAGAGCAATAGTTGTTCCTGCGTTTGTATATACATTGTCTGTTGTAGTATCACTGTAATTGACAATGAGTTGATAAGTAGGGTTAGTTCCTGTTGGATTTGCTGTATCCCAAATAGTGATACATGGTGTGTTTTGTAATCCTGTCAGTATACCTTGGTCGTTAATATTTTGTGCTGGATATACTGTATCGTGGTCTTGTGAAATTCCTGTAGCAAACACTGATATATCCTCTGTTGAGTGAACGGTCCAAAAATCTGTTGAATTTGATGTTAATGCTGAAGTGAACTTGAATTCTTGGTTTTTGGCTAATGTTACTTGTTGTTGTGCTTGTGATGTTGATACTTGATATTTTACCGTGTTATTATCGTGATGACTTACAATATGAATATCAATAGTGATTGAACGACAATTATCTTGAAACACTTTACCACGAGCGTGTGATAAATTTAACGCTTTCCCCATGCTTCCCTGAAAACCGCATGATAATGGTTTATTACTAAAAAGAGTTTCCCCTGTAGCAAAATTATAAGATTCAATCTTTTGGTATTTTTGGAGTGTGGTGTAAAGAGATAGTGAATTATTCGGATATGTTTCTCTGTATACTTTTGTTTCATTTTCGTAACTCCATATTCTGACAGGATTTTGCTGACAGGTTGAATACTTGTAAAAACCAAAGCGTGGAGTTTCGTCAGGGTTTTGGTAGTTATGAATAGTCATCGCAGTGGATGTTTCAAGGTTGTTAATGGTTGCTAATTCATCTGGTGGAAAAATTTGAAAACTTGCACCTGTGTCCTCTTCGTAATTAATTTTAACTAATTGAACCGCTGTCGTTGTTTCTTCTACAACATCAGTTTCAAAATTAATCAGCATATTTTTGACTGAAAAAGAGCCTATTCTCATATTTTCATGTGGTTTAAAAGCACTTATTCGCATAGACATTGTTCTCTCTTTATAATGATGTTATATTTTATAATGCTGTAGGAAATTTCATTTCCATTTTGTCATTCATCATTTCGTCCTGACTCATATTTTGGCGTTCGATCTCGCACCCACACCCTTTGCATTTTATACAACGAGATCGTCGCATGTTGTAAAAAAGCACACTAATTACCAAAGAAATACCTGTTGCTCCTGCTACGATTATACCGACTTCAATCATTTTGTTTTTAATATAAAATTACATTATTTTTCCGTCAACCCAATTTACTCTTATCTTTGAAGCATCTTTTTGCTTTGCTTTTGCTAATTCCAATGTTTTTGCTTTACCGTGTTTTTTTAGTACTTCTTGGATAGTGATAGGTGTTTTACTGTTAACTCGTATCGATGGCCGACATGAATGTTTATTCCTATCATTGTATCCGCATGGGACGTTTTTTCCATTAATAAAGTCATTCACTTTAATCCATTTTTCTTTCAACCATTGTGATGTACCGCTATTGCTTTTACTTCCTGAATATGTTCCACCCATTTCTTTGTATTTTTTCACAAGAGCCATTGATTTGTATGCTGACGGTTTGCTATATATTTTGTCTATTTCACGCTTTGCTTTCTCGTATAATGCTTTGTTAGTAGGTTCTGTCATTTTAATATTAAGATTGATTTAAAATATCAACAATATTTATCATAGGATTAAGTGTTGTTTGTTCCGTAATTGATTCCTTTAATTTATCAATACTTAATTTATTAATACTTTTTTGTATATCTTGAGTTGTTACTGAAGGTTCAATTACTTGGTAATCTTCTGTTGGTCTTCGTCGTGGAGGAAATGAAGAACTTAATTGTTGACGCATATTTTGTCCAAATACTTGTTCATAGCGTAATCCATTGGATGCTAAAAGATGGTGTTCATCTTGTTGTGTATATTGTTGATGAGGATGTTCTGGTTGAAGTGCTAATAAATTATCGGTTCGTCGTCTTTGTGCGGTTCTCATAGATTGCCCTAGTTTGTATAAAGGTGTGATAACATCTTGATCGGTCCATTGATAATTTGGATCCGGTATGAATCCAAAAAATGGATTTAGTGATCTGGCTGTTTCATTAGTAAACTCATGTGGAGATGCTCCTCGTTTAGCCATCTGATATGCTTTAGGTAATGCTCTAGGTATTCGTGTTAAAATATCAGCATCACTATTAATACTATCTAAGTATGTTTCGATGTCTTGTGCTTTTTTGTAAGCATCATATAATCGTTTAAAAGCACTTTTGTGTCTTTCAATGGTTGTTTTCAATCTTTCTTTCTTTACATAATAACCAGTATTGTCTTCTGTTCGTTTTGCGTTATTTGAATAAAAATTTTCAAGAGCATGAGCATGATGATTACTGTCATTTCCTATGGTTTTTACATCTCTTTTAGGTTGATGATCAGCAATTATTTCGCCACCTATTGAAACAGGGTCTAGTTTTGTACGGTAAATAGTTTGTGTTGATTCATTATTATAATGATCTTTGTTAAAAACTTGAGTTGCTGATAATCCTGGGTTATAATGATGTCCTTCTACATCATATTTTTCACCTATATGAGTTGAAATGCCACCACCTAAACTATGTCCAGTAACAATAATATTATTTCCATATTTGTTTTTTGTTTTTTCAAAAACTTCTTCACTTCTTTTGTAACGTTCAGTGTTTTTTTCTCTTCCTAAAAATATATGACTGTCAGTTTTTACATCATTTAAATTAGTTGTTCCTCTGTAACTAATAACAGTCTCGTTTGTTGTTTCATTGTAAAATACAGAATGCTCTTCAGTGGATAATTCATTATCTAATTCAAAATCATCTAACTCACTCATGTATGAAAATAATTCGCTGACATATTCTTGATTGTTGTAGTAATAGGAAGCCATAGCCAGTCGAGCATACTTATGTTGTTCAAGTGTTTCATATTGTACTTTATGACTAAATCCGTCTTTAAGCATGAGATCTGTTAAAAAAGACATCTTTATATTATAATAAGATATGAAAAACTATTTAGATATTCAGGTACCTAAAGGAAGTGCATTTAAAATACAAACTGATAAGAGTTTTGTTAAATTACATCAGTTGTTATGTGTGGTTGGAAAACGAGGTTCTGGAAAAACAGTATTTATTGTTAATTTTTTACGAATGATGAAAGAACAGGGTTGTCTTGATAAATTAATATTAGTAACACCTACTTATGAAAGTAATAAAAATAATTTCAAAGGCCTACCTGTGGATCAAGACAATATTATTGATCCGAATGATCCTACCGCTGTTCAGCAGATAAGAAATATTGTTGATGCTGAACGAGATTTGTTAGATGAATACTATGCTAAACTTGAACGCTATAATGAACTTATGAAACAAATTAAAAGTCGTATTCCTATTGAAGAGATAGATGAATGGTTGCTAGAAGAATTTGGCGAAGAAATGGAAAAACCAAAGCATTATTTAGATGGTAGAAAACCTGTTATTGCTTGTTTCATTGATGACGCATTAGGTACTAAAATTTATGGAAATAAGAGTGGGTTGTCTAACCTTGTTATTTTACATAGGCATTTAGGTGTTAGTAGGGCTTTAAAATCTGCTCTAGGAATTACGATAATATTTGCAACACAATCATATAAAAGTAATGTATATGGTATATCACCTACAATACGAAACAACTGTACTTCGTTGGCTATTTTTCAAACAAAGAGTGAGAAGGAATTACAAGGAATCAGTGAAGAGGTTGCCGGTTTCTGCACCAAAGAAGAATTCATGAATGTATATGAACAAGCAATGTCTGCATGTGGTTGTGGGTGTAAGCCAGAACACAATATATTGTTTATTGATACATCTCCGCATGAAGGCAATAGTCATTTCAGAAAGAACATGAATAAAATGCTGTATCCAGTGAGTAGTACCATTTGTGTGGGGGAGGAAAAAAAATAATTAACATATAAAACATAAATAATAACATACAAAAAGTTTTTATTGAAAATTTGAGGAGGAAAATTAAAAATTGATTTAGAGAGTATTTAATTTCTTATATTATATTAATAACAATTACATATAATGACTAAGTATAAAACTGATGAAGAACGATTAGAAGCACGTCGTGTTGCTTCTAAAAAACATTATGAAAAAAATAAAGATGATCCTGAATTTAGGGCTAAAAGAAAGGAGGCAGGAAATAGATATTATGAGAATAATCGTGAAAAAGTGGCTGAAAAAGCAATGAATTATTACCATCTAAATAAGGAATACAGAGACAAGAAATTAGAACAAATTAAACAGCGATTTTTAGATCCTGAATATAAGGAACAACATAATATTAGGTGTAAACAAAGATATTGGGAAAAAAGGGCTAAATATTTAGAATTTGAAAAGATGCTTTTGGATAAAGGTTTGATTAAAGTTGACTTTAAATGATTGTAAAATCATCAAGTTTTTATGTTTTATTTTTGAAATCAATTTTACCAAAAATAAAAAAAATTGATTTAAATTTATTTATTTTCTTATATATATAAAAAGATGATGAACTCGCCGTACGAAGTATTTACTTATCAACAATCTTTATTCAAATATGTTGATAAAAATCCTTGCGAGATATTACTTGCGAAAGATAAAGAAAATAGTGAAAAAGGAAAAAAAGAATATATATGTTTCAAGACATTTAACGACTTCAAAAAATATTGTAAAATTAACAACTTTTTGTATGAACTTATACGAGAAAATACAGAATGTAAATTGTATTTTGACATTGAGTATGATACGAAAAATGAAGCCGAAGAAGACATCAAATTTAATGATGTCTTTGAAAGAATAAAGACATCATACGCCGAATATTTTGGACATAAACTAAATGATGATGATATTTATATATCAACTGCTTCAGGATGGAAAAATGAACTTCAATATAAACATAGTTTCCATATAGTAATTGACAATGGCTTATATTTCAAAAATAATAAAGAAATAGAACAATTTGCGTTATATGTGAATAAAGAAGGTATTGACCGTTCAGTTTATAAAAACAACGGTTTGATGAGAATGTTATATCAAACAAAAATTGGTTCAAAACGTTTTTTGAAACCTATTAACGGAAATTATGAAAACCATCTTATTTGTAGATACCCATTTTGTGAATTCAAAGGATACTATGAATATAACACAAAAACTACCTTTGGTGGGGAAAAGTGTTCCCTAAGTCTTCAAAAACCTGTATATATAGGTTTTCAGGGACTTAGGGAAAACTCTTCAGACGACTATAAAAATATTGATAAAAATATTTTACGCTCTGCTAATGCATCGTCATTACACTCATATCTTGGAACACCAAACACTGAAAGAATTTTTGAAAATGATGAAGTAAAAATTGAAAGTGTTGAAAGTATGTTAGAATGTTTAGGAAATCATGGTTATCATTGGGAAATTTTCTTTGCAATTTGCTGTATCGTGAAAAACGAAGGTTTACCTTTTGAAGTATTTGAAAAATGGTGTTCAAAATCCAAAAAATATGACCCTTCTTCCTCAAAACAACAATGGAATACTTTGAAGAAAAGACAAGGATACAACAAAGCAACGTTAAGAAATATGTTGTATTACAAATATCCTAACTTAAAAAAAACCAAAACTACAATACTACTAGACCAAATCACTGAACCTACAATTGTTATGGAAAACTATGGATACGATACGATTGAATATTGTAAAAAATATTGTGATAGTATTGTTGAACTTTCTGAAAAATATCCTCTTATTGTTCTTAAAAGTCATCTTGGTACTGGGAAATCAACAACAATATGTGATTTAGTAAAAAAGAGGAAATTCAAAAGTATTGTTTGTATTACCCCTAGAATGATGTACGCAAATAGTATTTATGGCGAATTAAAAAAAGCAGAACCAAACTTTAAATTATATAAAGACGTTGAGAAAAATGACCGTCCAAAAGAGAATTTTATTGTATGTCAAATGGAAAGTTTAACCACTTTAGCAGATGAATATGAATTAGTCATTTTTGACGAAAGTGAAAGTCTTTTGGCACAATTTCATAGTGAAACTATGAAGGAAAATTTTGACTTGATAACGGAGAAGTTTGAACTCATTATGAAGAAAGCAAAGAATATTCTTTGTGCTGATGCTTTTATAACAAATAGAACCCTTTGTTTAATGAAACTTATACGCCCTGAAGAAGACAGCGTGTACATTGAAAACACTTTTCAACCGTACCGTCGTGAATGTTATAAAATTGGGAAAACTGATAAACAAATGGTGGTATTTTATGATAAATTCAAAAAACTGAACCCAGATGACCGTAATATTATATGTACTGGTAGTCGTAAAAATAGTGAGGCATTATTTTCCAAATCTTTGAACAAAAAAAACACACTTTTAATTAACTCATATAGCAGTGACAAATACGCAAAAGAACTTCAAAACGTAAATAATTTTTGGGAACAGTACCAAGATGTTATTTATACGTCAAGCATTACAGTGGGTGTTTCTTATGATAGTGAGAAAGAATTTGACAACCTATTTTTACATTTTAGTGTATTTGGTTGTTTAGTTCGTGATATGTTTCAAGGTTCATTAAGAGCAAGAAAAATAAAAAACAATGTGTTGTATTATAGTCATTTTTCATCGTATTATGGGGACGAACGGCCTTATGTATTTGAATTTAATAAATTAATGGAAATAATTGAATATAGAGAAAAAGATAAAGACAAAAAAATGAAAGAATGGGTTAAGCACTTATGGGTTTATAACGAGAAAGAATTAAACACTAACGCAAGATTTCACGAAGAACTAATTAACAGATACTTGTACATGTGTGGTTATACAAAAAATGTTCTTGAGTTGGAAATACAAGTTAATAAGGATGAGGAGAAAATGGTTAAAGACATAAATTATGACTATGAAGACATCAATCAAATAGGATGGGAAGAAAGTCAAAAGATTTATAAAAAAATTGTGAAAGGTGAGGCGGAAACACAGGATAAATTAGAATATCTCAAATATCAATTTAATTATGAAACGTTGCACAATTACGAACAAATTGATTTACAAATACGTAAAAGCATGTTTGCTTCGTATTTGCAACATAAAGATAAAATTATTGAGAAAATAAGAAACATTAAATATGAAAACAATGCTAATAAACATGTTCGTTATTTCATATATCATGAGAACATGGAACAGAAAAGGGCATCAATCATGAAAATTATTGAATTGTTAGGAATAGAGAAAAGTTTTGATATTAATCAAATATCAAGAGAAAAATTAGAAGTAATGAGGAACTATTTTAATGCTAATGTTGATTACATACAAAATATTTGGAAATTACCAAAGAATTTTTGGTTTAATAAATTGAAAGAAGAACCGCAAAAAAATATTTATAAAAGAACTATAGGCACTTTGCAAACTATTTTCAGTCAATGGGCAGGTTGTGATTTTAAACGAGGAGAACGAAAAAAAAAACGAATTCAAGGGGAAACAATAGATGTTTCAAATTTTGTAATTAAGCCACAAGAGTACATTGAACCTTTTATTGAAGATACGAAAAAATACTTTAAAGAAGGGAAATGTAGGTTGATTTGTTTGGAGGAGGCTATGACAATCTAAAAAATGTTCCCTAAGTCTCCAAAAACCTGTATATATAGGTTTTTAGGGAGTTAGGGAACATTTCCAAAAAACTATTAGAAATACAAAATCACCAAAAAACTTATACAGTAATAGATTAACCCTTAAAATTTTTTTTACAGTCTTCTATGGTGTCTCTTTCATGCATTTATCAAAATGTTCTGTAATGAACGCTAATGACATATCTTCTTGTTTCTTTTTCCAGCAACTCTTATGAAGTCTTCTATTTGACCAGTCAAGAGTACTTTTAAACCGAATTAATTTTTTGTTACAATATTCGCATATGCCTTCCATATTTAATTAAAGATTATAAAATAAATTCTACAGAAAATCTACAGTAATATTATAGTTTAAATGGAAGCAGTTGCCGAAGTCCCAAAGACCAGCGAAGACGATAAAAAGGTGAAAAAAGAATATGTTATGACGGAGGCACGTCAGGAGAATTTAAAACGAGCAAGAGAAAAAGCATCTCGTTTACGTCAACAATTAAAAGAAAACAAACCTGTTAAACCAAAACCAAAAAGTAAGATGGAAATACAACTTGAAGAGTTAGATAAAAAAATGAATGATATTAATAAAGATGAACCAACCAAATCAACCATTGATAAACCAATGGATAACACTATTACAGAAAGAACAAAACCAGATGTTCACGAACTGGAAAAACCACAACAAGATAGTACAACAAGAAAAGTTAAAGAGGAACCAACAATTACTAAACCAGTTGAACAAATTTATTCAAAAGAAGAACCAAAAGTAGAACCAAAAGTAGAACCAAAACCAGAACCAAAAATAGAACCACCAAAACCAAAACCTCCTTTATACAAACGAGAAGGTGGATTCTTGTATATGTAAATTATTTATTTATTGTATTATTATAATAAATAAACAAAACATGGGCTTTGAGTATGTATATGTAGATTCAAAAGATAGAAAATATCACGAAACCAAAAGCGAAATGCTTGTAAACTTAACACATCCTATTCATCATTGTAAAAATGTTAGGTTAGTGTCATTCAGCTGTGCTAATGAATTTCATAATGTTATTGATGGAAATACCAGTTTTAGTGTTCAAGTTCATAATTTGCAGACTAATCAACGAACTGCTATTATTAATTATGTTCTTGGAGCAGGATTTTACTCATTAACCGAAATGATCACACAATTAAACGCACTATTCTTAGCCAATCCAATAAGTGAAGCAACAACAACAACCACATTAACATTAACTCTTTTAGCCAATGGTAAAGTCAGTCTGCAAATACTAGGCTCCGGCACTAATACAGACAAGAGAGCAACGCTGTATTACCCACGCAATGGTCAATTTCAAAATAGTATAGCACACCGTTTAGGCTTCTCTCGTGGTCAGGTATTTGATGATCCTAACCTTACGATTACCAAATCAGGTAGTATAGTAACTGTGTTTTATACAAACAGCCAAAATAAGAGTGTTTCAATTGAAGAATCTTTATGGGACGGTGCATTAATATGGACAACCACATCAACTACCATTGCTTTGAACACTAAAACAACAGCCCACATCGGTTATGAATCGAGATGTCCTTATTTATTTGTAAAGAGTGATTTAGTAAGTGATTTTCATACAACACATAGAGATAACAAAACTGATCAAGTATTTACTAAACAAGACAACATATTACAAAAGATAGAAAACAATGTTAATATATATAGTTATTTACATTATAGGTCATCTCTTACTGAATGCTTTGTACATGAATTATCTGGAGCAAAACCGGTCACGCATTTTACCATTAGTTTAACGGACGATTTAGGCAATTTATTAGAAGGAGACAGTTTTAGAAATTTCTCTTGCGTATTGCTTTTTGAAACTCATGAAAATATAGCAACAACAAAATTAAACGAGCAAGTTATTGAGGCTAACCAACGCTCAATTTTCTTATCAAATCATAACTGTTAAAATTTTTTATATTATCATATATTAAAACAAATATGAGCAAAATAGTGCCCAACAAGTTCATTCCTCCCTCTTCCAAAATCGCCGTAGACAGTCTTAAAGATATCAAACTTGAACGAGTACGTTTATACCCACAAGCACATGCTAACACCACTTACAGCCCTTCTGGTCTTAATAGAATATCATTTAGAATCCCAGCATACGCTAACTCTATGTTAGATAACAGCCGTTCTTTCTTAAGTTTCAAATTAAAAATGACTGAAAGCGGTTCAACTCTTACAAATAGTAACAATGCTGTTTTTGGTAATGGGTTGCCTATTTTCAACAGAATATTAATCAAAAATTCAGCAGGTTTAGTTTTAGAAGACATTTCAAACTTCAATGTATTGTCCAAAATTCTCTTATGTGTATCAGAAGAAGAGGACTACCGAGTGGATAAAGGTGTGTATGGAACTTCCGAAGCCCCTAGCACTGTAGGGGCACAATTAATCCCTTCAGCAAATGGTATTGTATACACTTATCAATTCAACACTGGTATTCTTTCCAAAGATTTATCAGCATACTTACCTCTTTTCATGATGGACAGCAATGGTGGTTACGCGATAGATTTAGAGATGTTTTTACAAGACAATACATGCATTAGCGTCAACAACGCTTCCGTAGGGGCTGATGTTTCATACGAATTAACAGAACCAGTATATAACCTTTGCCTCCTCCGAATGGATCAATCTCTATGCTCTAAATTTAATGAAATTTCATGCGATCCTAACAGCACTATTGAAATCCCCTTTACCACATTTAAATGTCATACAGCCACCATTCAATCACAAACTAATGTTGTGCAAATCAGCGAAAACGCATCAAATCTGAAACGCGTGTGGTCAGTGTATTTAGATCAAA
>Ga0208161_1001387_pt1 | contig 12902 bp, 13 predicted proteins | sample CB_VirMetaG_3_FD_184538 | JGI IMG/M metagenome (GOLD analysis project Ga0208161, IMG submission 184538) | Freshwater to marine saline gradient viral communities from Chesapeake Bay - CB_1508_1S Viral MetaG (SPAdes) (version 4) | ecosystem: Environmental > Aquatic > Marine > Coastal | place: USA... | reverse complement strand
AGACAAAAAAAACCATGCAAGCCCCACCTACTTAGCTATAAGTACCACCACATACTATATAGCCCACAAACTAACTTGCATGGTCAAATTTATTTATATCTATTTATATATCTTCAACTATTTATAATGTGTAATATAAAATTTATAAAAGTCTGATTCCTTAACTGGGTGTTCGTATGAAATCAATTTATTATTAGTTATTTTAAATTGTTTATTAGTCAATATACTTCCTGTAAAAACATCTTCTAAACCAAAATTAGTTCTTTTAAAATAACCTTGATATGAAATTAATTCTTTAACAGCTTCATATGAAAATATAACACATTCACCAGAACAAAATTGCTCAGGTAGTTCCCCTTTATAGACTTCTCTTACTTTGTAATTTTTTAAATGATGAAATTTAGTTCTTATTTGTTCCTGATTCTCATCATTAATATCTACCTTTTTACCTATATAATCTCCTTTAAGTTTATCAAAGTCTATTTCATCTATATTGTTAATAAATGTATCGTCATCAATTTTAATTATATGAGAATAGTCAGATAGTACTTTTTTATACTTACTAAAAAATTTATAAAGCTTTTTATGCACCGTAGATATTCTATCAGGTATATCAATATATACGTCATACCATTGAGGTTTACCATTACCGTGATTTTGAATCAAGAAGTTTCTGTTACCACCATAAACATAAAAAATATCAACGTTATCGGGTACATGTTTAAGAAAGGTGTTAATACCAGCTAACTTATAACCGATATTATTTTCAAAAGTGGGTATAACTATTGCGTATTTATGCATCATCTCCTGGTGGGTTTATAATTTCTTCTTGACCGAAATAATTGTTAAATCTTATATCTATATTACCATCTAATATTTTTTTAAATGCTTCTTGCATACTACCTTCAAATATTTCCATATTAGATGAAAATGTACCCCAATTTATTTTAGCAAAATCTAAAAACATATTAATGTATGATAGTACTTCAATTTCTGTAAAAATATTATTATAATTATCAATAAAATCATCTAAGGCTATATTATATTCTTCAATGAATTTATCATAAAAATAATCTTTATTAAATCCCATGAAAGCTCCGGTTGAAGAAAAATAGGTAAAGCAACCATCAGCTTTTTTTCTATTATGTAACCTCTCTCTAATAAACTTTCTTGGCTCTAAATTAAGAAAACTATTACCACAAATTACATTACCATACTCTTCAACAATTTTTAAAATGTTATTATAAAATTTAGGACAAAAAATTGCATTTTCGTTTTTAGGGTAATAATTATCCCATTTAATTAATTCCCAGTCATGCCATGTACCACCGAATTGTTCATTTACATATGATTCATTTGATAAAGCAGCATCAAACCAAATAGCATTTTTATAATCAAAGTTTTTAAAAACGTAATTAAAAAATTCAGGTCTCACGCATGCCATTGGTGGGTTCCAACAATATAGTTGTTTAGGGTTTTCGTCAACTATTCTTTTGCTTTGCAACCAATGTTTATCATACCTAGTATAAAAATCTTGTAACTTAATAGGTACTGGAATAATTCTTTTTAAGAACTCTTTATCAGGAATTATATCGTCTAATAATTCTACAGCTGTCATTTCCCTTCCTTTAAACCAAACAGGTCTATCGTTACAAAAAAGAATTATAGGTTTGTTAAATGCAGCTAAACTGTATATACCGCCTACATAATGATCACAAGTCATACCTCGTGTTAGAGAAGGTTCCAAACCTTGATCTTCCCTTACATAAGGATCAACTTCATACATGGCTGATATAACACAATCCATACAGTAATTTAGTTTTTATCCATATATATCCATAAAAAAAGCGGTCACTTAAGTGACCGCTTACTAATAAACTAATTACTTAACTACGATTTCTTTTACTTCTTTCTTAGCCTTCTTAATTGAAGGTACTACAATACGAAGTATGCCATGTTCTAACGTTGCATCTAACTGATTTACGTCGTAAACTCTAGTATCGAAACCGAACGACCTGTTATAACTTTCTTCTTTTGTACCACCGCTAGTTGTAATATTTCTAGAAGCGTTGATATATACTTGATCACCTTCTACTGTCATTTTGAGGTTATCTTTAGTTACACCAGGTAGATCAATTTCACATGTAAATTGGGTATTTTGTTGATTAAATCTTACCTTATCGTCCGTGAAGGAGGATTTTCCTAACGAAAAAAATGGATCGTTAAAAAAGGTATCTAAAAGATCAGAGCTGTACCGTCCCGCTCTCGGACTTCCTAAAACACTTAATAATTTACTCATAAAATTATTTAATAAACTAAACAAATTAAATCAATTAAATTCCCACCAACCCACCCCTGTTTAGTTATTGTTATACTCCTTCAAAATTTATTTAATATAAACAAATTAGCTTCTTCTGGTAATTCAATATTATTATCTTTTAATACTTTATACGGATTCAAATCTTTAGTTTTATTTAATGTTTCTGACATATTTTCTGTTAATATAGGCAAATAAACATACCCATAATCTTTTTTATTAAATCCTAAAAATGTATACCCTAACTTTTCATAAAAAGGAATTGCGTCCTTATCACACCACATTCTAATACATTTACAATTTTTGTGATAACCAACGTACCATGCTTCTTCAAGTAAACGTTTAGCTACTCCTTTATTTCTAAATTTATTACAAGTAAATAACCTTTTAATATGTAAAGCTTCATTTTCAAATATATAAGCAATACCCCCTACTATATCAGTACCAGGTAAAGGTATAGTAGGTGTAATTTTAAATCCTAATTTAATAGGAAATTTACCCCAGTAATTATTTTCATCCCAGTAAGGTAATATATCATTATAAGCGTAATCATACGCCCACTTATCATTATATTGTAAATATTTACATTTATGTAAATACCATTCTCTATTAGCTGAGTATGTAGCAAATTTCATTAATTAATTATATACTAAAATTAAAAATCATCAACTAAAGCTCCACTGGATTGATATTCAATAACTCTAGTTTCAAAAAAGTTTTTTGCTTTAAGCAAATCTTGCACCTCAGAAAGAAAATCAAAAGGATTTTTGTCAGAATCAAATCTAAACTCAATACCAACTCCTTCTAATCTTCTGTTACCAATATACTGCATGTATTCGACAAACATATCTGCGTTGAGTCCCAAAATACCTGTAGGTAACACATCTTTAGCATATGCAATTTCTAAGTCAACTGCTTGTTTAAGAATATTGGTAAGTTCATTAGTAAAATCTTCGGTCCAAATTTCTGGATGTTGTTCTTTGATCTTATTGATCAAAGTTGATCCAAATTTAATATGATTACTTTCATCACGAAGAGTATATTCAATCTGTTCTCCAATACCAGGTAATTTATCCTTCATTGATAACAACATTGCAAATCCAGAAAAGAAAAATGTACCTTCACATACAATCCAATATAAAAAAGCTGCTTTTAAAAGTTCTTGCTTACCTTCAAAAGTATCAACATCAATATCCTTTGAAATACCTCTTGTAACGTTCATTAAAAACTCGTCCTTGGCTTTAATGGATGGTATATTACTGTAAGCTTCATACACATCAGCTATATCAAGAGACAAAGAATCACAAATATGAACAATTGTATCGTTATGAAGACATTCTTCCCAAATTTGACGAGACATATACTGTCTACATTCTGGGTCGGTAATGTATTTATAAAGTGTAACAAGATTATTACCAACTAAACTTTCACTACCAGCAAAGAACCCAAGAGTACGTTTTGCAACGTGTTTTTCTTCCTCAGTTAAAAGCTCACTGTTCCAATTTTGAATATCTCTTGTCATTGGAATCTCTTCAGGGTCCCAATTATTACGTTTACCTGTCTTGTAAAGATCCCATGCCCATTTATTAACATGTGGTAGAATTTGATTTACCCCTGCTGAATCACTAGAAAGAATTTGTCCCGTCTTTGCCATATAAAATAATTATATTAAAATCGCTTAATATCACAAGAATATTTTTTTCTTAAGTTTTTCAAAAACTTGTATTCCGGTTTCTGATAGCTGATTTTCTATCATTAAAAAAGTTTCATAAATTTTTTTCTTTTTGATAGATTTGATAAATACGGGATCTAGTCCCATATGCTCGGTTATAACATAAAAGACTAGATCTGATTCATCTTCATCAAGAAGATTGAGCTCATTTTGCGTTATTCTTATTGGCATGATTCGCAATCTGGATTATCAATACTACATGCAACCACCGTACTTTCTTGAGCTGCTGTAACTTCTTCTTTCTTTACTGTTTTTACTGTACTTTTTTCAATCTGACTTGCACCTTTATTACGTAAGTAGTATGTTGTTTTCAATCCAACTTCCCAAGCATGCATATACATATCGTTTAATATTTTAAGTGAAGTTTGATCGTTATAAAGATTCAGGCTTTGACCTTGATCTATCCACACTTGTCTTGCAGCTGCAGCAGATATCAATTTAAACTGATCTTGTTGGAAAGCCGTTTTATACTTATCTTTTAGCCTGTTCTTATCTTCTCTACTTACTCCCTTGGGAAACTCATAGAGCGTCAAATCTCCGTTACATGCTTTAAGATTTTCTAACGCTTCTATATTCCATGAACCAATAGCTTTCATATCTCTAATAAATGCATCGTTAATCATAGTAAAATCACCTGATAACGTACTGTAAACAAATATGTTATTATAATATGGTTCAATACTCTGAGCACAACCAACAATACTACTAATAGTAGCGGTAGGAGCGATTGCCATTGTATTAGAATTACGCATACCATACCGTTTTACATGGTTTCTAACACTCGACCAATCAAGACTCTCGGTAGCATCCATGTCTTTCCCACGGTATTCACACAGCTTTTTGTATGTGTCAATCGGGAATATCCCCTGGTCCCATAATGAGCCTTTGTATGTTGAATAAACACCACGTTCTTTTGCAAGTTTAGTACTAGTACTAATAGCATGAAATGATATAAATTCGTAGATCTTACCTGATAAGTTGATTGCATCATCAGAATCCATATTCATATCTAAATGATAAAACATATCATGCCAGCCCATTGAACCGAGACCTATTGGTCTGTGTTTTGTATTAGAATTTCTTGCTTCTTCTGTTGGGTAGAAGTTAATGTCAATAACATTATCCAACATTCTAATAGCAATCTCTACTGTATTTTGTAACTTATCGTAATCTACATCATTATCAGTCAAATGTTGTTTAAGATTAACACTACCAAGATTACAAACAGCGGTTTCACCAAACTCTTTTACCTGACGACTACCATCTTCCTTATAGGTACTAGCTTTTGTATGTAGAAGAATTTCAGTACAAAGATTTGAACTATGAACAACACCTTCATGTTGATTACTATAACGTAGATTCGAAGGATCTTTGAATGTAATCCACGGGTGACCCGTTTCAAAGATCATTCGGAGCATCTTTTTCCAAAGTTCCTTCGCATCTACTTTCTTGAACGTCTTAAGTTCACCAGCTTTACCTTTTTTGACACATTCTGCATACTCATTTTCGAACTCTTCACCCCAGCTTTCGTGAAGTTTCGGACACTCATATGGACTAAACAAATACCAATCACCATTCTTTTTAACTTGCTTAATAAACAAGTCAGGAATCCAATTGGCCGTATTCATATCATGAGTACGTTTGCGTTCGTCACCTGTGTTTTTCTTCAGTTCAAGAAATTCATTGATCTCACCATGCCATGTTTCAAGATAACCACAACCAGCACCCTTACGTTTACCACCTTGATTAACAGCAACTAGCATGTCATTATAAATCTTCCAAAAATAGACTGCACCTTGAGACAAACCGTTAGTGCCTCGAATAAGATTACCAGCAGGTCGGAATGGAGTTAAGTCCATACCCAATCCACCAGCATACTTACTCTTGAGTGCTTCTTGGTGCAAGCCATCGAAGATACCGTCAATACTATCTTCGAAAGTCGAAAGAAAGCAGGAAGAGAGCTGATTATGAACACAACCAGAATTAAACAAGGTAGGCGTAGATGACATGAATGTAAACGTCGACAAGACGTCATAGAACTTTTTAGCCCACTCGTTCTTATTTTCTTCTTTGATTGCAAGTCCCATTGCAACTCTCATCCAAAATGCTTGAGGTGTTTCTAACCTCTTTTGATCGATATGAAGAAGATAACGATCATAAATTGTTTGAATACCAAGATACTCAAAATTATCATCGCGTTCAAGCTTTAAATAATTAGACAGATCTTTGAGATCAAACTTATTAAGTTCTTTTGATACGATACCCTGAGTAACAAGAGTTTTTAAGTTAGTGATAAAACACTTACGGTATTGTAGTTCATAAGCATCTTTGTCTGCACTTTCCTTGAACACTTCTTTGATAATAGTCTTATGCAAAAGTCTTGCTGCTACTTTCTTATAAAGAGGTTCTTGTTCAATCAAAGCTCTTGCAGACTTAATAAGAGACTTATCAATATCTGAAGTTTTAACTCCGTCAAATAGTTTAATTCGCGCATTATAGATAATACTATCTACATCTACATTATCTAGATTTTCGCATGCTCGGACAACGCAAGCCTTAATCTTACTCTCGTCAAAAGCAGCTTTCCGCCCATTTCGTTTAATTACATTCATATCAAATTCTATTGCTAAATATATAGGCTGTCAACCCGGAAATTCTCTGGTAAAAAGGTACATTTTTATTTGTAAAAAATAAGTCTGTGTTAATGTACTGATCACTCATACTACTTACATTATCAAAAGGATATATACCCATATCATATAACTCATATGAGTTTTGGGTATCAGCATTGAACTCAGATAACAAAGTTCTATATTCCTTAAAATGTAAGGTACATGATAAAAGCTTTATTAGATGTTTATAATTATAGTTACCTTCTAGAAAGATACCATAAAAATGTCTATTAGTATCAGTGTGTTTAATCCGTACTGGGGTTAAGCTTTCGTCAATAAGGAGGCGTTGCTCGTCATACTTATTTTTTATCTGAAAACCATAAAACAGGAAAGCATCATCTTTTAAAAACTCAGTATAATCTGCGTAACTTAAAGACAGTGAAGTATCACTTTGTAAATCTATTGGCACTAACATAAAACTATTATAAAAAAATGCCGAATTAGATCAAGATATTGGAAAGGTTCTAATTAAAATAAGATTCGGTAAACTGTAAACTTTACCGAATCTAGATGAAGGTTCTTGAATTGTTATGGTAACTTTATCCCCAGTTACTACAGGTCCTTGTATAATTTTTCCGCCTACCTGACGAATAACTTTAATTGCACCGGTATTTACGTCAACAGTTTTTAAGGTATTATCATTATGTAAAGTAACCGTGACTAAATCTTTGTGCATTTAAGTATTTATCACTTCTTAGCAGTAGTTTTCTTATCAAGAGCTCCTAAAATTTGATCTACTTTACTATTAACTTCGGTAAGTAGGTTTTTATTAGCTTCAATAGAAGCATTTAATACATTAACGGTTTGTAATGAGGTGTTCAATTCATTTCTTAAACTGCTGATTTCAGTATCCTTTTGATCAAGCTGTTTAAAAAGGTCATTAATTCTTTGAATTTCGTCTTGTGATAGTGCCATATAAAACATTTATTGCATAGGTTGTCCTAATCCAGGTGGTGGTGTAGAAGATTGGGTTTGCCGCTCATTTTGTTTTTTAATTTCATCTGTAAGGTGTTTAATTACTATTTTAGTTTCACCTGGGGTCATTTTGAGATAATCTGAAGGTGGTATGTGTAATTTACTACTACAAATATATTCATAGTATAATAAGTTTTTTAAACTATCTGATAAACTAAGTTTTAATATTGAAAACAATTCTTCTTGTTTATAATTGAAAGAAAATTTAGTTGAATCTTTTTCATTACGAATCTCAAATAAGTTAACTACTTTTTGTCTAAGTTTGTAGATATTATCTTTTAATTTTTTTAATAATTGATAAGGTAAGTTTTCTAGATACTGTTCAGATTCATTATATGGTAAATTTCCTAAAAATATTTTTTCGTTATCTATTTGAATTTTGTTGACGCAGTCGTAAAATGAGTTAAAGAAAGAGATTTTAACCGGGAAACCACACGTTACTTTTATTCCGTTATATTCTGTAGTAAATGTCTTATCTTCATAGTTATCTAATATTATTTTTTCTATAAAAGATATACTGATAGAGTTTTTTGTTTTATCTTTTGAAACTAAATCTAAAGTACCTCCTAAACAATTTTTACGTATATTGAGAAGAATTAAAAATTTATCTAGATAATTTATGTTGTTCACTTCTTTTACTAATTCATAAACTAGATTATCTAGATATTCACAGAGTAATTCATTATCAGATGTCTCTATAAATTTTTGAATAGTAATTAAATGATGGTTTGTTATTTCTTTACAGTATACTTTTCTACCTTTTGTTATTTCTACAGGATAGTAAAAGTCTAAACTCACATATTATTTTATAATAATATTAGAATCCTCCACGCTGGAACGGAGATATGCGAGGTATAAGTTTATTCAGACCACCAGATGATATTTTATTAATAATATCAGGTAAAGGTAAATATAAGTTGTTTTGAATAGCATAGTTTGAATAACTCCATTGCGTAGTATTCATTTCCATACCTTCAGTATCATAAGTTAAATTTTGGTTACTTACTGATATAGGAAAACAATTATAGAACGTCCAAATCTTACGTGGTATTTGAGATAACTTTTGATATGATCTAGTAAATTGTAAAATAGAAATAGTAGTAGACATATCTCTAAAATCCCCGGGTGGTCTTGCAACAAAACCAAAATGACTTGATAACATTGACCAAGGTCTAACTACAAAATCAGCAAATGATGTATTTGTTTCTCTAAATTGTATAGTCAAATTATCAAAAGTATTTTTACCTTCACTAACTTGACCGGGTATAAAACCTCTTTGTTTGTCTCCAAATATTTTATTTTTAGATACTGCTAAATTTTGAGCACTTGGTATGTTAACACCTTGAGCAAACACACAACCAATAACTTTATTAAGCGGGTATGATTTTAGTATACTTACTGCTTGCGATATATCAAAATTATTAATATTACCTTGTCTATCTTCTAGAGATTGTATTACTTGAGTTTGTAATAACTGAGGATAACCTTGAATTAATAACATCCATTGTGTTCTTAATGGAATAGTCGTAAACCAGGACTCCATTTGAGCTAAAAAGAAGTCTCTTGTACTTATTAAAGGTGTACCCGGTATAGTAAAACCAAAAACCGATGTAACTGATGGTTGAGATAGAGGATTTTGACCAGTGAGTAACCCACTTGCGTTTTGACCTATACCTCTTATTACATCTGTAAATGGATTATTCACTAATATTATTTAGGTTTGTTATATAATGTAAGGGTACCTTTAAAGAAGTCTTTTTTACATTTATATTTTTTAGATAACGACATCCAAACTTTTTGAGCTTCATCACTTGCACTATGAAAACATGTTTTTAAAGAACCTTCATTTTTAATTACATGTTCATATAAACATTTACCGTAACCTTGACCTCTAAATCGGTTTTCTACAAAAGAAGAACCGACAAAAAGGTAATCGTCTTGCTTTTTGTCGGTGTATACTGATAAACAACCAGCTCTAGAACGTTTGACGTTCTTTTTTATATACATTACATATTCTGTGAAGGTCGGTCCCTTATCGACCTCGAATATAACCTGTGTCATAAATCATATTAACGTCGTCTGAAGTAATGGTAAGCCATAGTTGCATTAAATGTAACAAACTGACCACTACCTGATGAAATGTTGTACGTTAATTCTCCAACATTTCTTACAGAAGCACCAACTAACTGGTACTGAGCAATTGCATCTAACTGAGTATCTAATTGAACCAGGTCAATAACAGCAGATTGTCTAGGTGCAAAGTAATTACCTGTACTAGTTGCGTCATCAAAGATGTCTCGAGACATATCTTCGAACTTCTGCCTAATTTGTGAGTTTTGATCGCAATAAAAAGTAAGACTATAACCATCACTACCTGGGTAAGTTGCATTTCCTGGTACATTAAAATTCAAACCCATGTACGGTACTGGTACATTTGTTATTGTTCTACCCGGTAAATTAGCAGCGGTACAGTATACAAGATCGTCTTCATCAAAAGTAACGGTGCTAGCACCGCCAGAGTCTAGACTTAAGACCCTGAATTGAAAATCTCTTGCGAAATCACGTTCTACTGCTACTCTGTAAAAATCAGAAATTGTTTGACGTACGTCTGGCATATCATTATTTATGCTAACTTGTTATCTTTTGATAAAAAAAGCCAGGCCTTTCGACCTGGCTTAGACTGTATAGCTTGTGCGACTTCTTATCCTACTATTTCGCTGAAGTCCTGGCCAGTCCTTGTAGCGTAGAAGTTCACCAAAATAAACTCAGCAGCTCTAACTGGTTTCAAGTAAATGTCTACTACCAATTCGTTCGCATCGATGACGTCTGGCGTATTATTACGTTCGTCGCAAACAATGAGATAATCATATAGGCCTTCATTGTTCTTTGCATCTTCGAAGATTGGGGTTAGAACGTTTATGACGTTAGTTCTGGTAAACAGGGTATTTGGCTCGAAGACAAAATACTTGACTGTTTCCCTTGTACGTTTTTCTAAGTAAAGGAACAAACGACGAACATTTACTCGGTCGAACGCACTTGGTTGGGTCTGTAATGTCTTCTGACCAAAAATTACGAAACCTTCACTAGGGAAGAATGCAACTGGGTTAATATTAACCTGATCGTATAACTGATCACGCTGCTTTTGATTAGGATAAAGAGCAATGTCATTTACTCTAATCAACCCTCTTGTGAAGCCAGCTGGTGCATACCAAGGAGCAAAATTAGCATCTGTTCTTGCATAATTTGCTGAGGCAACACCAGAGAATGGAATCCAAATTTGACCACCAACACCTCCATCATACACTTGAGCGTATGTTGCATATGCAGCAGCATAATTCGTATTAATCAACGAATAAAGTTGCTTCAACGGTGTTAAGATATTAAGCGGGAATGTCTGACCAGGTACGTTAATACCTTTAGTATTATCTCCCGTTACTAATATCTGTCTCAATGGATCGGAAATGTAAATAAAATCTTTTCTTACATTTTCTGCAAAGTTAATAAACTTGGTTTGAATTGTATTCCATGCACTTCTTAAATTAGATGCATTTGATGTTAACTCAATACCAGTTGCTGATAATTCGTTGATACCAAATACACTATCTCTGTCATCAAAATAGTCATTGTTATCTGGTCTATTTGCTGAAACAGTTGTGTATTTGACTGTTGTGTGAATTGTACCTAAGCCTGCTTCAGGAATAATATCTAAATCAAACAAGTCAATATTTGCAATTCTATCAAAAACACGATCTAATTTATCAGGTATACTACCTATCTTATTATTACTTGCTTTAGTAGTACTATACTTAGCAGCTGGTAATGCAGCAGCTTCTCCCATGTTATATGATGTACCATATGTACCAAGAGAAGAATCTTTAATTGCTGTACCATTAGCTACTTGAGTTACATCAGCTGAAGTTAAACCAACAATCTGTAAATATGTTGCATCAGGATCACTACCCGTGTAAACGTTATTAATTAACTGATTGTTTATAACTCTGACGCGTCTCTTTGGTGTACCGTCATCATTAAGTTCAGCACCATCAAACCTACCAGAAATATTAGGGTTAATTTTAACAGCCATATTAACACTGTTATTTTGTAATATCTGAGGCAAGTAGTAACTAATTGGTTGACCACCGTTAGGGCTGTTAATTTGTCTGTAGTAATCAATACTACCAAAATAACCTTCTTCTAACACATAATCAAGTTTAGTTACTTCAGGTGAAAAGACCGATTGACGTAATTTGTATAAACCAAATACCAAAGTATCATCAAACTGGTTTTTATTAATTTCAAAAGTAACAATACGTTCCTGGGTCTGAGAAATATTAGCAGGAACTGCTTCTGAATTATAATCTGCTGATAATTTAAAGTTTAATCTACTCTGAGGAATATCAGTTAATGAACTATATTGTTGTACTGTATCTGTTTCATTCTTAGATAACGTAAATCTTACAATATCATCATAGTTTGTAGATGCATATAAGTTTGTATTATCAACAATAGATGTATAATAACCTTCAAACTTTTGGTTAATTGTTGTTTTAGCTGTATTAAGAACAATAATACCAGCTCCGTTTAATGACTGTAACTGGCCGGCTGTTGATGTCTGGGTATTATCAACTGTAAATGTACCCGCAACAGCTGGTGTATCACTCCAATTAATCGCTGAATCGTCAATAATACCGATATATTGTTCTTGTGAAAGGGTAATGAATGTTGGTTTACCTATGAAGTAAATTACATTATCACCAGCTGATGCTGGTGAAAATTGTGAAGACCCTGCTGGGTTTTCATAGAACTGAATATTTGCAGAAAGCAAACCCACTTCAGTACCAGCTTCCACTCTATCATAAGCTGTCTTATTAATAGGTATTACCGGGTAAACAGTTGCAAAATATTTGTTAGTAAAACCTTCACCTAGATTTGAACCGTAAGGTAATCTGTTTACTAAAATATTTGCTCTACTATTAAAAGATTGAGCCACCGTGTGGTAAAAGTATCGTTCAGCTGGGTTAGTTGGTTGACCGTAAATCTGAGTAAATTCAGATAAACTAGATACTTGTACAATTTCATCATTAGGTCCTTCCGGTGCGAAACCTGTAATAAAGATATTTGTCCCAATTTTATCTGCAGGACGCAAGGACAAATCAACTTCATTGATTTCCACACCTGGACTTTGTATAGTTCTCCGTGCCATATT
>Ga0208161_1001386_pt1 | contig 12910 bp, 26 predicted proteins | sample CB_VirMetaG_3_FD_184538 | JGI IMG/M metagenome (GOLD analysis project Ga0208161, IMG submission 184538) | Freshwater to marine saline gradient viral communities from Chesapeake Bay - CB_1508_1S Viral MetaG (SPAdes) (version 4) | ecosystem: Environmental > Aquatic > Marine > Coastal | place: USA... | reverse complement strand
ACATTCTCATACCCCATTCGGCCATCATGCTTTGAAAATCTGGCTGATTAGGATTAGCTGAATTGCCTTTGAAACTTTGATAAGCTTGCCCTAAAGTTTGAACTAATTGACTAAGCATTTGCGCTTTTAATTCGGGTGGCATTTCATTAAAACCGCTAGAACTTGATTGATTTTGATTTTGATTTTGTCCAATAGCTTGCTCTATTGTTGCGGCTATAATATTGGGTATTTGTTCAATTTGACTTTCTAATTGTCCGATCCTTTGTTCTGATAAATGTAAATATTCTTGTAATTTTGCGGCCGTTTCTTTTTTTGTATCGCGCGTTGGATTTTCATCACTAATAATTTTAGTTTCAGATGATTCTGTTAAATTGATTTCTTCAATTTTGTCGGTTTGATCATCTTCATAACCCATTATTCATCTTCATCTCTTTCAAGTTCTACTTCTGATTCTTGCCAAAAATCTTCTTCTTCTTGATTTTCATCTATTCCACAAGTTGGACAAAATTTATGAGAATTTGGAACGCTGTTAGAATCGCAATTAGGACACGTTTTAAATTTTGTAACAAATTTTTTATTTTTTATCTTGTCGCCACATGAACCGTCAGCACATTTACCAAAATTAACACCTTTAGGCATTAAGTCCGCTAAATCATCATGTGATAATTCAGGTTCTTTTGCTTTTTTTGGTTCTTGCTGTATTGGTTTTTGAATTTGTGGAATGGATTCGGTATTAAATTCAAAGCTTGCATTAGGTTGAAATTCAAAACTAGGCTTTGATTCAGGAATTTCAATTTCTGTGTCAAGTTCAATATCTTGCTCACAAATTCCATTTTTGCATTTAGTCCCCTTTGGAATTTTTAAGGTAACTTGTTTTTTCATTCTTTAATCACTAGCTCCACTTTTGCTTTTGGATTTTCTGAAATTTCTTTTTTGGTTATAGTTTCAAAAATTATATTTTTAATTGCTTGGCTTTTATTTTCTTGTGAGTTTAGCCATGAAATTAGCCTTTCATCATTTGTTTTAAAGGCTACATACATGGTAAAACTAAGTTTTACCTTTGGTTTAAGGATTGGTTAAACTAAGTTTTACATTTCTTTAAACGCTAAAACATTTTCATAAAATTGTATGTTAGAAGAATTTGGAAATTTCATAAAAGATTCCAAAATAATAAGCCGCTTAACGGCTTCTAGTATAGTTTTAAGCGGTATGTATTTGATTTTTACACATATTGAGGCCGCTAATGTTCAGCCTGAAATAATTGCCATTGGTTCGGGAATTGTAGGATCAGCTTCAACGTTTTTGTTTATGAGTGAAAAAGATTGAATGAGGACACTCTGATTACTGCAATAATTGCTATGAATACGGCCATCGGCATACCAATAGGACTTTTTATTTTTAAAAAATTAGATAATCTTTGTGAACGGATCTCAAGAGTAGAAGGTAAGCTTGCCTAAAACAAAAAAAATTCCTAAAGATAGTTTATGGAAAATAGTTTTAGTTCGGGGAAAATCTTACCTAGTTCCAAACTTTGCAAAAATGCGTAACAAGGTTCGAAAAAAATGTCAAAAAAAATCTTAAACAAAGATAATATCAAAAGTTTAGAAAATAAATCAGGAATTTACAAAATTTTTTCATGCGATAATAAATTGCTCTATGTTGGACGGTCTAAAGTTATGAAACATAGATTACAAAGTTATTATCAAAAAGACGATTTTACAGTTAATAGAACGAAAAAACCATTGAGGCAAATAAAATGTAAAAAATTTGTTGTGAGATATACCACCGATAAAAAAGCGCGTGAGATTGAAAAAAAATTAAAGAAAAATGGCCGTTTTAACGTCCGTTAGCGATCACAAAAAAAAATTTTTGCGATCGTGTTTGAACCAGCAATTTTATGCCTAAATTGGTCATTTTGCGATCGTCCTGGAATGGCAAAAACCGATCACGTTTTTTTTAGCCACAAAGCAAAATAACTTAATCTTGAATTGAATTTAGATTCTATGCCATTTTTTAGAAATTTTGGTTTTCCTAGATTAAAGACTATGAATTTATTTTTTAAAATTCCATCTAATATTTTTTGGCCGTATTTATTTCCTAAATCATTCCAACAAAGTAAAACTACAATATCTAAATTATTATTTGCCCAAATTTCATAAAGTCGATTAACAAAAAATTTATTTTTGCTTCGGGGGGGATTACAAAAAATTGTGTAATTTTCTTTAATTTCAAATTCTAAAGCGTTTGTATTTTGATCAATAAAATTTTCACATTTTCTATTAAATCTATTTGCGCAAAAATCTAAATTAAATTTTAATCCCGTTAAATCTTGTAAATCATAAAAAATAGAAAATGGTGTTTCAAAAAAATCATCTTTTGAAGTTAAAGACATTTTTTTAATAATCCATAACTATTCTAGTATGCCCTTTTGGACAAACTAAAGAATCTGCATAATATCGGCCGTTTGATTCATGTTTTTTATCTAGCTTCAAAATTTCGTGGCATGAATCTTTTGATAACCATTCCTGATAAACACAGATGTAGCTAATTGTTTCATTGGGATTTCTAACTTTTAGAACACTTGAGGGAACGCAACGAGAACAAAGAAAAAAATTTTGTTCTGCGGATTTTGTGCCGTGTCTAGTTATTGTATGGCATATCGAACAAATCATTATAGATTGAACCTCTTTACAATAGCTTTTCTAATGGACAAATTTTCTTTTTTGGCTAGAATGGTGATCCATTCATATTCAAATTCAGAAAGAGTTACGCTTTTGAAACCTTTCTTAGGCATTTTTAAGCTCCTCTTTTGGTTTTTTGTCGCTTATAGAAATTCTAAATTTTTCACATTTAGTATGTTTTGAGATCCATACGATTCTATAAGTTTGGGTTTGTTTATCATAGCCGTTTAGATAGCCGCGCTTTTGAAAATCTTCTAGTTTTGCGTTTTTACAAAAACATTGATTTTCATTAGGACTAAAGACCATTTCTGAAACAATTTTTTTAAAGGCTTCATTCATTGACATTTGAATAAACACCTAATGATAATTTTCTAATAATGTCGCAAAAACATTATTAAAAAATTCTTTATCAGTTTCTTTTGCTTCTTTGATTCTTTTGGCCGTGTTTTGTGCTTCAATGACTTTTAGCTTTGTTTGGTTTTTTTCATCTGTTAGAATTTTCCAAAATTGGTTAGCTTGTTCGATTGAATCAAACTTTTCAGGTATTTCACTCAATTTCAATGTCTTTAAGCTCCTCTTTTATCGGATTGATTTTCTTTTTTGTGCTTGTCCAGAAATTTCCACTAAATTCAATGCCGTGTTTTAAACCGTTAAACTCTAAAAGCGGTTTTAGTTTGTTATATTCTGAAATAGTTATTTGCATTGATTCCATTAATTCAAACTTGTGAATTGATTCATATTCTGAAATTTTTCTCAAGATTGAATTTATTCTGCTTTGTTGCTTGATGTAGGCACTTTGAATTTTATCGCGCATAATTTAGAACCTCTTTGGTTTTTCTTTGGGCTTCAAGTTTTTTTTCTAGTAGTTTATGATCTCTAGTTCCATAAAGTAGCGGTTGATTCCTTGCTAGATGTCTTTTAGCTCTCATAACTTCGTCAAGATCATTATCTTGAATCCATTCGCGTACTATTTCTTCATGGATTGATTTAGCGCATGAAACACAAACTAAAGGGCATGATTTTATAATGAAATTTACTAGAAATTCCTTGTCGGTCATGTCCCTAGAGTAGGGGTTAAAATCCATGAAAGTAGAAACTTTAGTTAAAGTTTCATTCCTCATGGATATACCCCATTTTTTCTAAAACTTCTGTATGGCTTTTACAAAAGTTCACATATTTGCCGCTTGGTATAGATTTTATTCTATAACTTGCGTTATTTTGGCAATTTAGATCACAAAGGATCGCCATCTAAATCCCCTTTCTTATGTAATTCCGTCAACGTTAGAATCTCATGGTGGTTTGATATAAGATATTCTTGTAAAACTAATTACCGTAAAAGTAAAACCTATTTAACAAAACGGCTGCCTTCATTTATTAGTAGTGTTTAGCTATTAATTACGGTAACTAGGACAGATCCCCTAATTCCGTCAACACGAATTATGATCCCCTAGTTACCTTTATCAAAAAGCCCTTAAAGTTTCTGAAATTTAAACAAAACGATACATAACTTTTTTTTTTATATTTTTTTCTTTTTTTTTCTTGATATATTGTAATTATTTTATTATTATTATTATTATTATTATTAGATATTCAAATAAATAAAAAAAATAGAGAAAAAAAAATTATTCGATTTTATTCTTTATCTTAAAATCTATGCCGTTTGACCTTATGATATATTCTAATAGTGATTTTAGATTTTGATTATCTGATTCTAGTGCGGCTATTCTTTGATCATATTCTTGCTTTATTTCTTCATTATCAATGGTTACAATTTCACTAAATACGGCCATAAGCTGTTCAGCTTTATTAAAAATCTCTATTCTTTCTGATTCTGTTTTATCCAAATATTTGCCAATAAACTTTCTATGACCGCCGTAAGCGTCCCCTAATTCCCCTGAATTATTACCCTTTTCGATACACTTCATAGCAAAAGACCTTACTGAATGTATTCGCTTCAATAATCTATTATTATCAGTTTTTTTGTTTAGATAGGAAAAATTAGTATTTACCCTTGCTATTCTATTGATCAATCCATTCCAATAGATATTTTCTCTATTTCTTATTGATACCTCGTCTTTTGTTTGATCTTCTTGGCTACGAAAAACAAAATCATTTTCTTGAATATTTTTACATAAATTATAGATGTATGGTTTTGTTTCATTATCCAAATAAGCATAACGTGTCATGTGTCGGCCTTTGGTAATATTTTTTTTAAAAGTAACCTTTGGTGGATTTACTGAAAAATCTATATCTTGTTTTTTGATTCTCAAGCTTTCTAAATGTCGCGCCGCCGTGCATTTGATAAACATGAATTTACCGCGTCTTATAGGATCTCTAATGTTTGATAATATTTCTTTTAATTCGATTGATGTAACTGGATCTGCTTCTTCTTCATCTTCTATTTCAGAAACTTTAACGGCTACAAAATCTCTAAAATCATCATTATCAATTTTGATATTTCCGCATAGTCTTAACCATTTTTTTATCATCTGTAGGTAACTTTTTTTTGTGTTAGATGATACCGCTTTTTTTCTGCGTTTTGCAGTTTTGCCTAATGTTAATTCAATATCCTCGTGATTTTCGCTTAGCCATTTTTTAAAATTATTCATTAGCATAATTGGCTTCCTTGTGTCGCGGTTTGTTTGATATTCTTTAATTAAATCGTCCATTACTGATTTTCTACTTAATTGATATTGATGTTGACAAAACCAATCAAAGTTAGATAAGGCCGCTTTCATTACTGTAATTGCGTCTTTAGATTTTGATCTTTGGTATATTTGATCTAATAATTCAGATTCGGTTAATACTTCTTTGATATAGTCCAATAGAGATTAGTTATCATATTATCCTATAAAGTTTGTAAAAAATCAATTTATGGGTAAGTAATTTGATTTTTTTATCATATTATTTAGGCGTGAATTAGCCATATTAGGCATATTTTGAAATTTTGTATAATTACGGTAAATTGAATTAATCATGTCAATTATCATATTTTGAAATAAGGTAATCTACTGAACCTAATCTAAAACGGTAATAATTCTTAATTTCTTCATCATATTCAGTTTTAATTTGAAACTCTAATGCGTCCTTGTATCTATGCCACTCGTCTAAATGTTGCTTAATTGCTTTGTCCATTTAATCACTTTTGGAAACTTTTTTTTGTAAAACCATTATGATAATATTTGCCGCTACAATAGCGATAACAGTAGTGATAAACGCATTTGGGTTAAATTTCAAGAATTGTCCACCCTATAACCTGATTTTTTGATTAATGCGTAACTATGATTATTATTAACGGTTCTTAAACCCCTAACCCAATAAACCCCAGTATCGCCATCAACAAGAGTAAAAATTTGTAAATTATCTTTGTCCGCTAATTCTTTGACTTTGTGAAATAATTTGTTTGTGTCCGATATTTCATTTTGGCTTAAGTATGTTACACTATCACGTCCTACAAAGTTGTCCCAATCGTCGCTAGGTTCATCACTATCAAAAGACCAATCAATAATTTCAAAAGGATATTCTTTCATTATTCATTATCCCAATTTATTGAACCGTCATCAGAAATATCAAATTCATAATATCTTCCTAAATGATCTTGTAGAAATTGCCTTAATTCATTATCTCCGATATATCTTGTCAATTCTTCTAAAATGGTTTTATCGCCCATAGTTTCACGAAGTTGGTAAAATGCTTCCCATAATTCATTTGATGATAATACCATTTTGAATCTCCTAAGATTTCTTTAGCTTCTTTCTCATGCAAGCTACAAAAGCTCCGCGTTTTTGTCCCTTGCAGGATTTTACGGCTTTTTTGAATTTAGTTTTTTGACTTGTTGCCATACTTGAAAATAATGAAACAGTGGTTTAAGGAATAGTAAAACCTACTGAAGGAGCTAATAATTCTGATCGCTTTTTGCTATTCCTGGACGATCGCAAAATGACCAATTTAGGCATAAAATTGCTGGTTCAAACACGATCGCTTAATGGTTATTTTCTTGATCGCTTTTTTTTAAAAATTATACCTGAAAATAATGCTAAGCCGCCTAAAGCCGCGCCGCCAATAATTATTTTATTTCTCAAATCTTCGTTTTGCATACTTTGGGCTATTACTTCATTATTGATATTTTTCAAACTGTTTAAAGTCGAATTGTTAAACAAATTACTTTTATTTTCTATTTGTCGGTTTCTTGTGTCAATTTCTCTTGATACTAGTTCTAGCTGCTCATTTAGATTCTTGATTTGTTTTTCTGAATCTGAAATTATTGAATCTTGATTAGCAATATTCTTGTCAAACTGTTTGTTTTTATTTATAAAATCTCTATATCTACCCAACTCCATACGGGATAATCCTACACCACTCGAGCTTGCCACGTCATTATACTTGTTTGGCAATTCTTTTTTTTGCGTTTGTATTTGTGGTATTTTCTTTCTTGCTTCATCTATTTTTTTTTGTAATTTTTCAATTTGTTTATCTATTGAGAATTTTACGGTTTCTGGGGATAACTCAAAACTCAATTTTAACCACTTAAACCAATATTCGTATTAGATGTTGAAATATTTCCATGTGTATGGCTGTTAGAAATATCTGTATCTGAAATATTAGTTCGTACTTTTACTTGATTATAGGCCATAGCTAAATTAGTCCCCGTGTTTGAAATAATTCTAAAATATTGATGAGTAACAGAATTAAATCTAATGTAGTTCCATTGGCCATTAGTCAATTTTGAGGTTTGAATTGTTCGTAAATCTGACCATGTAATATTATCTGCGCTTGATTGAATTTTTAATTCTGTTTCAGTTGTATCACTATGCGGATAAATTGCTATTTGTCCTGTTCTTGTGGCTGAACCCATGTCCATAGCCAAATAAGCATTAGCTACACTTGTGCCACTACTCCATTTAGTCCCAGTATCATCATCAATGGTATTGTTAGCATTATCGGGAATATCGCCAGTTATTTGGCAATAATACATTCGGAATTCTAAAGGTTGATTGTTTGGACTTGTTCCCATTACTCTAACGTATTTTACGTCGCTTGATATAGTTGCGTTTAAAGTTCTGCTAACAAAATTCGGCCATGTTGGACTAATTGCAAAACTGCCTATACTTGTCCAGTTTGTTCCGTCCGTTGAAATTTGTGCATAAGCTGATCCTGAATTATAATAATTAAGATAAGCCAATCTAATTGTAATATTTGTTCCATTTTCTATAGTTGCGCCCATTTCCCATCTCACCGCTTCAAAAGTATTATTGCCACCAAGAGTTACGGTTTGATAAGATCCCGTACTGTTATCATTTAAACTTGAATTAGTTGCGTCAACCCCGTTATAGCGTGTTGCCGTGTCCCAAACTAATAAAGTTCCTGTGCTTGTCGCGTTTCCGCTAGCTGTAACACTAGATGGGGTTGTGAAATCACCAATAGTGTTTGAATTATTACATACTAAATCATCTGATATTGGTTCTTTAACAAGTGTTATCCACCCGTCATTAGTTGAATTTCTTTGATACATTATTTCATTAGAATTATCAATCCAAATTTCTCCCGAATTTGGGCTAACTGGTTCAGATGAATTAATTGTAACACCAGTTGAACCGCCTGAAAAACTTCCCATTTCTTTTTATCAACTCGAAAAATATTTTGAATTTTTGGCTTTAGATTCCTCGATAGCTTTTCTTAATGCTATTTCTTGAGCTGCGGCACTACCATAACCGCCAAAACCGCCTTTTGAAGTATCTCGACTTGTGCCGCGTGAATTTGTGCGCCCTGCGGCCGAATTAGCTAATACTGTTTGCTCTAATCTGTTTGATATTGCTGAATCTGAAAATATTTTAGATAAACTTAATGAAATATCTGTTTTTTGTCCTGTGCTTGTTGGTCTTGCTTGTTGTCTATCTAATTCGTTTAAAACGTTCGTCATGTCGCCAAAAGCTGTAGGAATTATTGAACCGCCGCCACTTGATAAATTAGAACCCCAATCAATAACCGATTCCCACCAATTTCCGATAGCGTTGCGGTTTCCTGTTACTTGTTCTTGTATATCTGCGCCGCCAGTTTGAACGCCCTCTATTAAACCCCTTATAGGTTCAGTAATTGACATTCCTGCGGTTTTTCCAAAACCGCCCAAAGCTGCGATAACTTGATTACCAATATTGAATTTTTTAAAAATAATTGCTGTTCCTAATAATATTCCAGCCGTTACACCTACACCAATAGCCGTGCGTCGGATTCTTTTTTGAACCAATTAAATTCCCCCGTCAAAAACCATGTCAAATTCTCTTGTATCAAGAGCTTTAGATTGATCAATTTCTCTAAGTCTTTGTATTTCCCCGTGCCAAACAATATCGACAACACCTGAACCCGTCGCCGTGATTTTAATAGCTAATCTATCACCCTCGCCAATTACTAGATCAAAACTTCCGTTATCATTACTTGTTCGGTTAGCTGCAAATTGTGTTACACCGCCAGATTTATGCAAAATTTCATAAGCTAACGTGCCGCCGCTAGTTGTAAAAATTGTATTCAAGTCTTTTAATCGTCCGATAAATCCTTGCGGAATTTGATCAGATTTTATAATTATTTCATTAGCGTTATAATTTACTAAATTTAGGCCGTTTGTTGAGAAAAAAGAAAATGGTATAATTTGCATTGACAAAATTATACCACTCCTAAACGTTTGTGTTTAAGGTTACTGCGTACACTCTAGCTGCGTCGGCACTTGAGCCGCCTTTAGTTCTGATTTCCATGTTTTGAGGAATTTCAGAAGATCCAGATGGAACACCTAGACCGCCTACTTTGTTAGTAAAACCAAGATTCCAGAAAGAGTAACCGTTATCAGTTAAGTTTGCTGTATAGTTGCCTGACATAGCTGCGGCTGTTGTTGGGTAAATGTGTCCCAAAACATCTTTTCTGTTGATTGTGATTGCTTGTTCTTGAATGGTTTGTCCTGTTCTGTGTACTCCGTCGCTAGTAACGTCAGAAGCGCTAGTAGTTTCATAATTGAATACCCCTAATAGCTTTCCTGGCTGTGGAATATCTGTGAAATTGTTAACTCCATTAGCTACGGCATAAGCGTCCCTGTGGAAGGCTACATAACCGCTAGTAGCTGTTGGACTTGTTACGATTCCTATTGCAACTCGTTTATCATCAATGTTAGAACCGTCAGCCGCATAAGATACTTCGACTTTTCTAGCTACATTGCCGCTTATTCCGAATGGTTGATTGAAGTCAACTTCTGGAGATAAACAGAATGGATCGAATGGATAAACGTAACCTAGTGAAACTCTAGCGTTATCAGAAGCACTTGAATCAAAGTTAACTTCATTGCCGTTTAGGACGTTGAAAGCGTCTAAATCTTCCCCGTCAATTTCTGATACTCTATTAGATTCGGCTGCGCCTATTCTAATTTGATCAATTTGTGCGGCTAAATTAACTCTTGTAGCTTGTGTTCCGCTTGATTGCTGTGCTGTAATATCAAATATTAGAGCTTTAGCGGTTTCATTTCTAGGTAAATCGCGTGATTCTACTTCTGCGCCAGTTGAAGGATCATCATCAGCTTCAAGTAAATAATACTTCAATTAGATTCCCCCCCCTGATTGTGTGTTATTTGCGTTTGTTGGACTTACCATTGTACGGACATTAAATCCAGTTTGCACTAACTTGGCACTAACTACGGCGGTAATCCCTTTAGTTGCTGATTTACTTGGCATTATTTTTCCCCCATTGTGAACCATGTAATTGACAAAATCAACTAATGATAATCTACCAACGATTGGGACAGAAACACCAAATTTCTGCATTGGACTACCAACAAATCCGTCAACTACCTTAAGCACAGAATCGAATCCAATTCCTGTAACTGCTGTTTGAACAACACCTTTAGAACTTGGAACTAATTTTGTGATTGATTGGATAGTTTTCAAATTTTTTAACCTCGTTTTAATTTTTTACCGCAAGATTTAGTTGACTTTTTGAAAGTCTTACCAATTCTGCGACAACCTCTTTTAGTGGCCATGTTATTGATTTTTAATTAAATTACTTGAGTTTAAAGAATGGTTAAACCGCCAAATCTAAAATATTTACACCATAAAAAACATATTTTTTGAATGGATTTAATTTTAATTCAATTTTTCGCGTATTACCCTCAATTAATCTGTCATGGATTTCCGAGCTAAAAAATTTTCTACTTTGTCCAGATTTTCCATAAAAATCGTCATGCCTTTGAACCGTTTTTCTATCTGGATAAATTATTTTTAGTATCATGTGTCCTAATTCGTGCGCTATTACTGTTAAATTTTGTAAAGTGTAAAAGTCATTTTTAATATCGTGAATGTAACAAACAATTTCATTAATGCCCGTAACACCGTGCGCCATGTTAGAACTCAATTCATCACGTCGATAATTATCATAAAATGAAAAATCAAAAGTTTCTAAGGGTTTGATTATAATTTTCCATTTATCTAATTCAACAAATAATGGCCAATTTTCTTTTTTTGGATTAAAGTGATCATAGATATATCTCAAAATACATTTTTCGTAAAATTTTGAATCAATGTTTTGAGTTTGAAAAATTACATTCATGTTAAACCCATTTGATTTTCTAGTGATGTATCATGTTTTGTAAGATGTAGAGCATAATCAACAATTATTGTATTATCATTTTCAACTAGCGGCCTAATATCCACCCAAATATGAGATTCTTTACCGTTTGCATGGCGCAAAATTATCAACGATTTATTCACTTCAATATTTGTTACAATATCAATATCATTCCTAACGGCAAATTCCTCAATTTGCTCTTTTTTGGTTTGATTCATCAATATTTTACCCTCTTTGGCATTATTGTTTTATCAAATTTCCAGCCTTTCCCAATTTTGTTTTTTTGATCAGTTGCGTGTTTTTCTAAATAATGTCTTTGAATCATGTTATGATTCATGTGGATATGCTTTCCGCACTCAATACACCTGATTAAAGCCATATTCATAGAAATATCCAAATCTTTAGCAAGATCGTTTATTTGGTTTAGTATTGTCATAATCGTCCATCCATTTTTGCGACATGATAAACCGTGTTAACTTCTTTAACTAAATCTAAAAAATTATTTTTCCAATTTTCTTTTTCTAAGTTTTTACCAATACCTAAAGAAACTAGGGAATGGATTCCTAAAAATAATTTATGCGCGTGTTTTTGACAAGTTCCACAATGAAATTTAGTCATTAATTCCCCAATGTTTCCGTGATTATCGTGAAATAATTTCCAAATATGGCTTTCATCTGAACCCGTACATTCAAAACCATTTACGGATCTTTTTGTGCTACAAAGCATAACTAAAAGAGCTCCACTAAATCATCTATTTTTAATAATTCTTTTACTTTGTCATTCATTTTTTTATCATTATATTTTTCTGCGTCTTTAATTTCTTCTGCGGTTTTTAATTCTTCTACTATTGGCTTGATTTCATTATAAGAATCTAGTAAAATTATTTTTAATTCTGATTCGGGAATTTTATTTTTTACTAAATCGTCTAATCTTGGTTTAATGATTTTTTGATAAACCCAAATTATAGAATTATGGGAAATATATTTTGCAGCTAGATTATCCACTCTATCAAAAATTTTAATGGATATTTCTCTAATTTTTGAAGAATGATTTAATGAATTTTCGGGCAATTTGTTGATTAATCCCCCTTATCATACGTTGATCTTTTTTTATTTCCCGTTGAATTTTTTTGGAAATATTGAATTTTTTCATTCAAATCTATGCCCTCTTTGGTTTTGTGGTTGTTGTGGTTGTTGTGGTTGTTGTGTTTGTTGTGGCATTTGTGGTTGATTTACTGGGACATTTCTAACTCTTAGATTATCGGGTGGCGGTAATCTAATTTGATAAACAGATTGTGCCATATTGTCTAAATGATAATTGAACATTCTCATACCCCATTCGGCCATCATGCTTTGAAAATCTGGCTGATTAGGATTAGCTGAACCGCCTTTGAAACTTTGATAAGCTTGCCCTAGAGTTTGAACTAATTGACTAAGCATTTGCGCTTTTAATTCGGGTGGCATTTCATTAAAACCGCTAGAACTTGATTGATTTTGATTTTGATTTTGACCAATAGCTTGCTCTATTGTTGCGGCTATAATATTGGGTATTTGTTCTAGTTGGCTTTCTAATTGGCCGATCCTTTGTTCTGATAAATGTAAATATTCTTGTAATTTTGCGGCCGTTTCTTT
>Ga0208161_1001383_pt1 | contig 12924 bp, 9 predicted proteins | sample CB_VirMetaG_3_FD_184538 | JGI IMG/M metagenome (GOLD analysis project Ga0208161, IMG submission 184538) | Freshwater to marine saline gradient viral communities from Chesapeake Bay - CB_1508_1S Viral MetaG (SPAdes) (version 4) | ecosystem: Environmental > Aquatic > Marine > Coastal | place: USA... | reverse complement strand
TCAATGCGAGCCTGCAAAGCCGCTTCGATTTCAGCCTTCTTGTCGGTGCCGCCGAGCTTCTGGATCACCCAGCCAATGACCTCTTCTTGGCTCAGTTCGTCGTAAGGGATCAGTTCGCCTTCGGGGTGTTCCAGCCCAACCGAACCGTAGGCACCTGCGGAGTAAGGCTGACCTTCGGGGTTGAGCACACTGGACACACCGTTGACGGAATAGTGTGCCGTGAAAACGTACCCATCGGACAGTTCACGCTCAAGCGTGTTGATTGTCCAAGTGAAGGTGGTTTTGGGCTTGGCGGTGGGCATGGTAGTAGCCAGGTCTGATTGAGGTTAATGGAGTTGCAACCAGTTGGGAATGGCCGGTTGCCCGCCTAGTGAGTAGGGCTAATCGCTCTAGCAAGCCATCAGCACGCAAGGCACGCAATAGCTGCCATCGTCATAGGTGCAGGTGACGTGAGTGCTGGTCACCTTGGCGACGGTCTTGCTGCGCACAATGTCGTCGTCCTGGGGCTTGGCAGTGCCATCACCAGCAGACATCAGCAGATCGCCGCGCTGAACAGTGACGCCTTCGGCAATGCGGATGATCATGTCGCCGGTCATGCCGATATTTAGATCGCCATCCTCGTCAATACTGACCAGGACACCGGCGACATTCGGATCGCCTTCGACAGAGGAAACAGCCATTTTGTTTAGCTGTTCATTATCTTCGAGCGTTCCATCCTCCTTGAACCACTCACACATCTCGTCAAAGTTTGTCATCACCGTGCCTTTTAGCAGGGTGTCAGGTTCATTGGGATTTATGGTTTGCGACCACCGTGATAAGTGACCGCCGTTATAGGAAACAGTTGTGCCAGAAACGCTAATGGTCCCTTCTGTTACCGTATCGTGAGCAAACTCAATTAGTACGCCATCTCCTACTCCAAATGTACGATGAATATATAAAGCAGTTCCCCAATTGCTGGCTGATTTATTCAACGATAAACCGTTAAAACTTCCAGCGGCTGTACCCGGCGACAATGAAAAACCTGGACTGGTTGTCAAGTTGTAAGTGCTTGTATTTCCTCCGCCAACAATTCCGCCATCGTTGTTAATCCTCATCCGCTCCGTCGGGCTGCTCGCTCCGTCGGCAGTAGTGGAGAACACTAATCTGCCCGGCATGTCGTTAGCGCCGGGGGTGCCGTCTACTGCAGCATGGATTTGAGCGGCGCGAATAAAGTTTGTGCCGTCTGCCCCTCTGAATTGAATATAACCGAGTACATCCCCAGATGCAACGCTCGTCATAGAGCCATCAGAAGTGCCTCTTGATCTATTAAAGTCAAAAATAGGACCAGCATCATCTGCCGTACCAGGGTAGTTAGTAAGACTTGCTCCGCCGTATGTTCCGCTACCTGCTTTCACAATAGCTACGTTTTGATCAAGGCGAAGATTTTTAGTGCTCGTAGACGTGCCAACTAACAGGCGCCCCGAGCTGTCGATGCGGGCGCGTTCTGTGTTATTGGTGCCAAAAAGCAAATCAAGGTTTTCGTTTTGCCAACAAAGCGCTGCACCAGAAGAAGACACCCCTACAAGCATTCCATTCAACAACGACGAAGTGCCAGTCGCATCGTTGGTGATGTTGATGTAATTTGAAGTACTTGCAGAAGCCTGATGAACTGCAAGTAATGAACTGGGTGAAGTAGTGCCAATCCCTACTCGGCCTTCGCCGCTGATAACGAACGCTGAATCACATTCAAGGTAGTTCCAGGCACTATTTGCTGCCGCAGAGGACTCGAGTCTTAATATGTCCCGGTAATTAGCACCTGACTGGATCAGAGTGGTTACTGCATTGGCTGATGATGCGGGCGCGCCTGATACCGTAAGAATATCGTCAGGCGTACTAGTCCCCAGACCTAAGCGGCCACTGGAGTCTATTGTTAAGCGAGTTTGGCCTGCTGTTTGTATATAAGCAGAATCATTGCTGTGATCGTATCCATAGGCTCCGTAGTTACCTGTTGAGCCATCTGAAAAAATCAGTGCATTAGCGTCGGCTGTGCCGTTGGCTTGGACTTCTATAAAAGACTGGCCAGAGGCAAGCTTAGACAGAAACCGGGTTCCCGAACCACCTCTTGCTCCTCCCGATTGGCCAACACCAACATTCCCACTCGCATCAATGAAGAGTCTCCCAACGGAAGAAGTCGAGATGGCTACTTGGTCTGCGCCAGGCGAATAAAGCCCGGTATCAGTGCCAGAACCAGTAAAAGCAACGCTCGGTGCAGCAGCCGAACCATCGGGCACAATCACAGGCAGCGTGCTGGTCACTGCCGTGGTGCTCACCGTTGCACGGCTAACGCCATTGGTTGCAATGCCAATCGTGTCGGTCGTGCTCAGGAACAGACCGTTGCCATCATCTGTCTCAAACGCAATGGCAGGAGCTGCAGCCGAACCATCCGGCACGCCCTTGAACAGCTCACCAACGGTGATTTTCTTGTTCTTGTCAGCCGCTGCTGCCTCGCTTACGTCAACAATCGGCAGAACGTCCGCACTAGCCGGAGTGGTCAGCGCGGTCAGATCCGTAATCTTGCGGTCAGCCACAGCGGGTCAGAACATAGTCAATGACCCGATTGTAGAGCTAACGGCAATGCTTGATCCTTAAATCAGCTCTTTGAAGAAATTGCCGTACACGATGGTTTTCAGCCCTGAGCGGATTTTGGTTGACTTGTGGACATGCGCTAGGTCAGCCGGAAACGCCAAAATCGAGCCTTTTTCAGGCTTAACCCGCAATCGCTGCTGAGAAAACAGGAGATCGCCACCTGTGTATCCGTCTCCTAGGTACAGGACGTACGACAAAACGGACCAGATGCCAGGGTTCCAGTCGCAGTGCCATTCATACGAATCATCGACCGTGTAATACCGAAAGCTGTACGTTGACCTGAGTTGACTCGTGATGCCTTGTCTGGTGGCGTATTGCATCACTACAGGATTTTTTGTTGCGTACTGTTGATGTACTAAGCCAATGTAGAGATTGATTTTGGCGTCAACATCCCGAAAACCAGGGTTATTTGTAATGGATATGGCACTGTTGTTTCTAATTAAATTTCGATCATTACTTGTATTCTGGTTTTCAGCCGCTGCGAAAAGTTCGCTGCAGAGCTCGTCACATGTTGAAGGGCTGACCGCTTCCCTGTATTCGTAAATTAAAGGCGTATGCCGAATGACCTGCATCAAGGTTTATGTCTTGATGACGTACATCATCGCAACGTTGCGTGGGCGGTTCTCAGTGCCACTGTTGTTGTTAATAGTGATGCCAGTCGTGCTTGTGGACGATTGTGTATTGCCAGCACGGTTTGCCATGTCTGTCGAAGCGTTCGGACCAGAGCCTTGCTGATACACGTTGATATTGACTTGGTGGAAGTGCCCAGGATCCGTGATGCTGTGATTGTGCGGACCAATCATTTCTGACTGGCTGCTACCAAATGCTCGCCCGCTGTCTACGCCACGTCCGTTATCCCAGCCTCGGATAAATTCACCACGAAGTTGTGGCAGGTTGAAAGTGGTAGTGCCGTCGCCGTTTCCCCAAGTTGTGCCGATTGACGCAAATAAATCTGCGTAAGTTGTGCGGCTAACTGCTGCACCGTTGCACTCCAAATAGCCGCTTGGAACAGTGCTTGTTGCCATGGCGAACACTGAGCCTGTTGGCACCAATGCACCCGATGAAATGGTGGACCAACTAAGGTTTCCACTGCCATCAGTTTTTAGATACTGGTCCGGATCACCATCTGAGCTAGGCAATGTCAGGGTTACGTTGCTGCTGACGGTACTCGGAGCTCGAATAGCAACATAATTGCTGCTATCGGTGTCGTAATAACGAACAGCCTTTTGAGCAAGGATGCTCAAACCATCGGAATCAAACTGCGCCCGTTCACTGCCGCCAGTTGTAATCGAAACCTCATCGGCTGCGCCAAAGAAAATGCCGGTGTTCTCGTCTGCAGTGTTGGTCAGGCTTGGTGCTGCAGCGCTGCCATCAGGCACACGGAGCGGGACATTCGCGGTGCTGTAAGTGCTGGTGAAGGCATGGCTCAGAGTGCCACCAGCCGTCACGTTGACGGTATTCGCCGCCGCGCTGTAAAGCCCAGTGTCGGTATCACCAGTGAACCGCAAACTCGGCAGGCTGACCGTACCGGCGGGAATGGTGACGTTACCTGTGAAGGTCGGACTGGCTTGTGGCGCCAACCCCAGGTTGGTGGTGTTCAGGTCACCAACGGTCAGGAAGGCAGTGTTGCCGCTGTTGCGGATCTTCAGCAGACCGTTTGCCGTATCCGCGTACCACATGTACGCATAGGTCGTGCTCGGCTCAGATGCACCGCTGTTATTGGTAAAGCACGCCGCAAGATTATTGTTGATGTCGCTACGGACGTTTGAACCCGTGTCGTTTTGTACGATGCCGTCCGCTTGTGCCATTAGCCCTTCCCGTACCCGGTTGAGGTCCAGTCAAAATTACGCACCACACGGGTGCCACCCGAATTGTAGAAGCTAATGGCAAATCCAGTAGCTGTGCTGCTGGTCAGTGTGTAGTAGTCGCCTGTTGCCATGTTGAAGGCAGCAATACCGATCACAGGCGTGCCAGCGAATTTGTTGGTATAAGTGATGGTGGTGTCAGCACCGCTGCTGCTTGTGCCGGTGCCTCGCGTGGTGCGGCTCACCATGTCGCTGTCAATTCTCAGTTGATCAACGGCAATTTGCTCGGTGCTGGCTTGAGTGCTGAACTCAGCTTTGACCTCATAGGCGCGAGCCTTGAATTCGGCATTGTTGAACAGGCGCCAGCTTGACCACGTTGGGCTAGATGCTGGATTGTCCTCAGTGGTGCGGATGTAGAGCTTTACATCGCAGCCGGTTGGGGCAGCACCGTCAAAATCCTTGATGGCATCGAAATCTGTGATGTCATCCACGCGGTCGGCGTAGGGATAGAACGAGCGAGCCCGCAAAGTGCTGTTGAGCTTGACACTAAAGACATCGCTCAACGTGATCGGGTTGTTTTCTAGGTAATACGTGCCAGTTTTATTCAGTGTTGCATCGCCTTCAAGCACCAGCTTGCCGTCAATCGAAGTTGGCTCTTCCTCGCCTTCCTGTAAGAAGGTATCAATGCCACTTTCAAACAACAGCTCTGAGGTATCTTCGGCGGTGATGATGCCAAGCGAGTTACGGGTGCTTGTGCCGTCTTCACACAAAATATAAGTTCCATCCTCAGCCAGAAAATCACCAGCGGATGCTGTTTGACCACCATCGGGTGCTAGTCCAAGCTCTCCCAGGTCGGTATCAACAACAAGATTAGTTTTTGTGCCAGGGAATGTTGAGTCTTCCTGTTGGCTATCGACGTTCACCAGATCCTCAAGGTCCGGCTTGGTGAACTCAATCAGCGCAGCATTGATACTTTCCCGACCGCCTGAATCAACAAACTTAGCGAGATATGTTCCGGTTTTGAGGTCAGCGTAAGCCTCAGTGGCACTACCGGCAAGATCCTGAGAAATGCTGGTAGATGTTGCCCAAGAGACACCAGAAAGATCAGGGGAGTGGCGAATGCGGACATAACCACCAACGCGAACATCAAGTTCAGTTGATTGCGTCCATGTCAGCCTGGCTTGCCCATTCACCGGAATCATGCTGAAACCGGACACCGCCTGCGGTGCTGCCGTATTGCCTGCAATGTTCTGAATCAGTTCGCCAGGTCCAGACCGTTTACCTAGCGCCGAAATAGCGGTTACCCGAAATGTGAATCTGCCCGTTTCGTCAGTCAGGAACGTAAGGTTGTTATATGGCGTATCTCCAACGGTGAAGAAACTAAGGCTATTGGCGGTTTTATACGAAACCTGATAACCAGTGGCTCCATCAACGTTGCGCCAGGAGATTTCAAGTTCTGTCGTTACTCGGTTTCCAGATTCAACCAATCGCTCACTGACACTGATGCCAGCAGGCGGCTCGGGTGTTTGATTAAGGGTTGTAATATCACGCGGCTGCAATGCAAGATTATTTTCAACGTATCCATATTTACTTGTGTTGTGCTCTAGCGCCGTAATTTTATAGTTTTCACCATCCTCAGTGACGCTAATTACGCGAAATAATTGAGCAACAACTGCATTTGTTTCAATAATAAATAAGGTTTGAGTTGCTGGGGCGCTGCTAAATGCCGTCGAGACAGTAACAGTCTTTGCATCAAAATCACCGCTTTGAATTGTCCGCTGCTCAACGCGGCCATCGGTCATTACAACGGTAATCGTGTCACCAGGAGTCGTGGCAATGCTTTGGTCCAGCGTTAGAACTGTTGTTGTTGCGCTGGCAATGCGACCACCCTTGCGGGCACCTGCACGCATCTGGTCGGCAATTTTGATGATCTGCCCAGGGCGAACAATCGCACCATCCAAGCCAACAGTAAAAGTACAAGTGCTCGTTTCTTGCTGTTCGGAATACAACAGCCAGCGACCTAAGCGGTTTGCTTGACCACGGCTTGTGCAGCCAAATGCCGCCATCCGCACTTCAACAATGCCGTATTTGGCAATTGCCGCTTCATCAGAAACATATTCAACGCGCTGTTGATATGCCTGCTCAGGATCATTCCAAGTAACCAGAGCAACGGTATGACGAGCTTTTAGGCTGCTGCCTTCGTAATTAAAGACGCCTTCGATGACATTGCCGTTGTTGAATAATGCGGCGGCATCCTTGGGGCTGTCCTGTGTGAAGGCAATCTGACCAGCGGACCAATAAGCCATGCCACGAAAACACGAGGCAAAATCCTGAATAACGTTGAACGCCTCTTCTCTGCTTTGTAGATAGACATTGCATAGAAAGCGAGGTTCGGTGCCACCTTCGCCATCTGGAACTGATTCATTGCAGTATTTACTGATTTCGTACAGCGTCCATTTGTCAACCTGTGTACTGGAAACAAAGCGCCCCAAACCATATCTGCTTGACAGCAAAAGATCCCGCATAATCCATGCAGGGTCGGCGCACCATGCGAGCTGAAAATTACCATTCCAAACGCCTGAATAAGTCAGGCTGCCGTCATCATTGACCGTGGCATTAGTCGGAATTTGAACTTTGACGCCTTTAATGTCATACGAACGCGTTGGGATTGCTTGAAACTGAGAAGCCTCAAATCGCAAACCAACCAAGGCGGTCAATGGATAACGCAATTTGGCGTCAATAATTTCCGTATAACCCGCAAAGGTCATCAACCGGACATTGTTGGTATTGTCATTAACTCCAGAAACGCGGCGAACTTTGATGTCCCAAGGAGCAGAGCCTGTTAGTTCAATTCTGTGGCTGCGTTCGTAGGGACTCGTGCATTTGCCATTGACGGTGGTATTCAATACCTCAACGTAACCACCACCATCTGATTGCACATCAATGGCATAACCGATTGACGTAGCCTTCAGACCATTGTCAACTCGATAGATTTGGTTAAATGCAAGCCGGACGACAACGGCATCAACATCGCTATCTGTAATAGTTCGAACGACTGAATCACCAACGTCGTCGCCAACTGCAGTATTGACATTTACTGCATTTTCATTAGCGGCAAAACCGGAAATGTAGTTCTGGCTTTGCGTGCCTAAGCGGTAAGCAAAATCGTCGTAGGTAAAGTTATCGCTTGCATCTGCATTTTGCAGAGGTGTATCATCAAAATAGATAGATTTTTTAGGATCTTCAGCATCGGCAAAACCTTCAATCTCACCTTCGCTTAGTACGTCAATTAAGCGGATGCTGGATTTGCTGAATAGCGAGTTGGCGTCATCCTCCCGTTGGGCGGCTTGCACCACCACGGTTTGTTGGACATTGACGTTCTGTTGTGGCGCAGGTTGTGAACGGCGACCGCCGCCAGCGCCAGCAATGTACTTAGCCATCAGATGTCCGTCGTGCTAACGCCTGCCGATACCACTACGCTACCGACGCGCATCCGTCCATAACAGACTGGCACCGGATTCCCTTGAGCAGTCAGGTTGACGGCACCGTTGTAGATGTAGCTGGAACGGTTATCAGCGGGATCGTTGCGGGCAGGGTCGAATGAATTCATGCGATCCGTTGTCCCGGTCAGTCCCGGTACGTCTGCTGGCTGAGGTGACAAGAGCTGTGCTGTGCCAGCAAGAATCATGCTGACACCAATAAAACCAACAGCAGTTGCAAAGCCACCACCAACCAGACCCAAGCTCAATGCAGCGCCTGCGCCAGTAGTGCCACCCAATCCTGCGCCAATCCCTAGAAAGCCGCCAGCAGCCGGACCAATCAGAAAGGCAGTCGCAACCAAAGCAACGCCAATCAGGATTTTGCCGACACCGCTCCCGCCAGCACCGGCTAATACTGGTGTAATGCTGATCTCTTCATCAATTCCGGTAGGGTTATGAATCTCATCTAGAGCCTCAATCGCGGTCTTCCCAACCTGGACGATGTAGCCGATGCCGCGCTCGCTAGCAGTAATTAACGCTTGCTGAAATCCTTCGAAATTGGCAGATAACGCCCGAATCGCCTCGGCGGGCGTGTTCAGCTCAAAATTATGGATGCGCCCGAACTGCTTACCCAGTTCACCCCGTAGCACCACTCGCTTCATAGCCGACTCCTATGCCGCAGGACGTGGGTGGTGTTCTTCCGATAATAGCCAGACCACAGATCACGGCTAGAAAGTCGCCGCTCTAGGTGCTGCAAAATCAAGTCGTCGCCAATGTAGATGGCAACGTGGTTCGATACCGGCGAAACAATTTGCATCAGCAAGGCGTCGCCATACTGCGGTTCTGTGTCCTGCGGTAGCTCTACAAAATCCTCGTTAGCAAAGTTTTCAACAAAGGTGTTCATACCTTTGTGCCACCATTCGCCATGGCGTTCATAATCCGCCAGCTCCAAACCCCATTCCTGCTTGTACCAATCGCGTGCCAAGGCGTAGCAGTCCAATGTGCCGTAGCACCATTCCCGACCAATCAACGGTGGCTGCCAGCCTTCCGGCTGATAACTTGCCCAGAGCTTCGTAGGCCAGCCGACAATGTGCCAAGGCACGCCTGATGCTTCCATTGCAGCACGGTCAGCCATGCTCGCCGTTGGTTTCATGTTCGGATGGCTATGCACCACGGCAGTGATAGCCCCAGCATCATCAGCAGCCGCATAGTCCCGTGGCTCCATCACGAAACTCATCTCCTCGGTGGCGATGTTGCGGCATGGCCAGTAACGCTCCTTGCCCTTGACCACGACCACCAACCCACAAGCCTCGCGTGGGTATTCCTGCTCAGCATGTACCTCTGCCGCCGCCTTGGTTTCCGGCTTCATCCAATCAGTCCTGCACTTGGGAAACCGCCATAGGGCAGCTCACCGTTTTCACCAAAGCGCAGTTTGCAGCTACTCAAACGGTGTCCGCAAACATCACGAGCTACATCTGTTACTGAGTTGTCGTTGATGTCGAAATAGCTTGTGCCGGTGTAATTGCAGCCTTCGCCTTTATACGTCCACGGACAAATATTCTGAATAATCTGGCGTCGGGGCAATTTCACCCCAGCAACATCAAAACTGGCAGCAAGCTCAAAACTGACAAGAGCGCGGTTCTCGGCAACCTTGCGGTCAACAACAAACACCTCACGCGGGAACTCAGCGTAAGGGTCAGCCGTTGGATTGCTGCCGCTGGTGAAGTTTGCAGCGTCAAGATATTTCTTGAGCGTACGAATCCGCGTAACCGTTGCGCCAACAAGGTCGTTGTACTCAAGCACCAACGTGGTGCCAAGGCTTAGTACGTTGCTGATGCTGATGGTCGGACGCGGAAGCTGACCACCGCCTTCGTAAGTAAAACCAGTGGCTTCAACCGGATAACGCTGATAGGTGTTGCCGCCCCAGACAATGTTGCCGCTGATTTGTTCGTTGACGCCGGCGTGGAAGCGATAAACCGATGGCACACCAATACTGCTAGCGGTGCCGTCAAGTTCGAACAGTTCAATGATTGCGCTAGGTGCCAGCTTATTCAGCTCTTCGCCAACGGCGCTGACAGCTTCCCAAACAACAGTGCCATCCTCAATTTCGGCGCCAACAACAACCGGCCAGGGGTCAGGCTCAGTGGTGCCGCTTGTGCCAGCAGTGCTGCATCGAAAAACCAAGCCACTGGTTTGAACCGACGTGGCACGGCGTACATCCCCAACGGCAAAGGCAGTGTTAGCTGACCAAGGAGCAAATGCCATTACGGTTCAAAGACTTGGCGGAAGGTTGCCGTGATCGTTGCGCGATTCAAATAAGGAATGGTTTTAGACCATTCAGCACAAATCCATTTGTACGATGTTGTTTCGTCAAGAGGAGTCCAGTCAAAGGATTCCACCCCAGCGCGTGCGTTTAAAAACGCTTCGATAGTGTCCGAATCTGTCTCAGATACATTCCACGTTAAATCCCATTGTTTTGGATTTTGATTGATGCCAAAAGTCAATCGTTGTTCATAGCCATCGCCAAATTTTGCCGTGCGGACACTGGGGGCATTTGTTTTTTGTGAGCCGTATGTCGGTTGTATGGAAGGGAAGGTAGCCATTAGCTAAGAAGACCTCCAGGACGTTTCTGACGAATCAACTCAGCACGAACAGCCGCGCCAAGAGCTTCGCCAAGTTTATTGGCATTTGGAGCATCGCCCTGAACGCTGCTGCCAGTTGCGTCTACGTTAACAACGATGTTAGAGCTGCCAAAGCTGCCGGATGGTGCGATGCCACCGCTACGCCCTGGCGTGAACAGCTCAGGACCACGCTCCCCAACCAAATAAGAAGACCCTCCACTGACAGACCCACCCATTGCCCTTGCCCCAGCCAACTGAGGCATTGAAAAAGCAGAAGGATTGAATTTGACACTAGGCAGCAAACCAGTTGTCTTTGGTCCGAACAGATTGCTTATTGAATTAATTGCCTGATTGATGACATAGATCTGCAAAAGTTGTCGTGCAATGTCGATCAAGACTCCAGACGCAATCTTGCGGAGACTATTGCCGAAAGATTCAGTGCCAGCAATCAAAGCATCAAACGCGGTCACCATATTTTGTCCGACGACATTGCTGATGCCTTCAGCAAGCAACTTCTGCTGCTCTTGTTCTTTGGTCAGTCGTTTTGAATAATCAAGAACAGACCCATATCCGCTAGCCATGCTTTGCAGCCCAGACAAATAACCGGGAAGGCTATCGATTGCTTGCTGCTGGAACAGAAAAATCTCGCGGTTGTACTGTGCCGTGCTTGCTGCAAGTTGATCCTTAATTCCTTGCAACTTGGCTGCTTTTTCATCTGCAGGCAACGTCTCGTCTCTTTGAATAGCTGCTGCTTCGTGCATCAGTTCAACGCCACGCTTGACCATTTCAAGGCGGAGTTTTTCTGCTGTGTCACGGTTATATTCAGCATTGGCAATGCCGGAAATCAGATTTTGCTGTGATCTGAACAAGCCATTTGCGGCATTGATTGCTTCAAGCTGGCTTTCGCGCTCCTTCTTTGCCTTTGAAGCCTTGGCATCTTCGGCGCCAGTTGCTGCACCAGTATCCAATCCACCTGTCAAGTCTTGAGCTGCCGTGACTTTCCTTCCAGCAGTAAGACCTTTCTGAAGCTCTGCTTGATCACGGCGCAATGCTTGCACCTGCCGATCTAAAGAGGCTCTCTCCCTACCTGTTGCATCGGCTCGCGCTGCTACGGTTTTTGTGATTTTTTGATTAACGACATACAAATCATCATTGGCTTTCTTGATCGCAGCAGCATCACCAGTCGCTGCTCCTTTCGCTGTTTTCTGTGCTTGCGTCTGATAGCTAGCCAGCGCAACTGCTGCAGCCGTGATGCCAGCCGCTAGCGCAACCCACGGTCCAGCAGCGACCAGCGTTGCAACCCCCAAGGCTTTTAGCAGTCCGATTGCTCCAGTGATGACGGGTGCCAACGCAATCAAAGCGGTAGTGATGCCAACAACGCCAGCAACAACAGCCTTCGCCGGACCAGGCAATGCCGCGAACTTCTTAATCAGATCTGTTACCGCAGTCAGCAGCGGCGTGAACGCTGGAAGCAACTGCAGACCAATCGCTTGGGCAAGCTCTGTCTGCGCTTTTTGGAATGCACGCAATCTGCCAGATGCGCTATCGAAAGATGCTTCAAGCACGTCAGCGCCTTTGCTCTTGATGTCCCGCAACGCTTGGATCAGGACAGGCGCGGTGACGGCACCGTCAGCCGCAAGCTGCTTGACCTCGCCTCTCGCAACGCCAAGAATCTTGGCAACCGCATCAATCACCTGCGGCGTTGCCTCGTTGACAGCGCGGAACTCTTCACCAGCCAAGCGACCAGAACCAAGGGCTTGGTTCAACTGAAGCTGAGCAGAAGCCGCCTCTTGCGTGCTGACTTTGTTGATCGCCAGGACAGTGTTGAAGCCGTCGTAGACATCTCTGATCTCAGCCAGACTGGCGCCTTGAGGTCCAAGCCTGTTGCCAAGATCAATCAATGCAGCGAGGGTATCGCTCTGGGCAATGCGGAACTTGTCAGCCGATTGAGCTGCTACGCCTTGAATGCCAGAAAGTTGCGCGAACCGCTGCGTCAGCAACTCAGCGCGTTTCTCTGCGGTTTCAAGCTCAACGCCTGCCGTGATCGCACCTTTCAGCGTGCGAAAGCCTGCATAGGCACCAATCAAACCTTGAACACTTGTTGTTTGCTCTCTGATTTTTCGAGTGTTCAGCTCCAGCGTGCGCCCAAGATCGACAGCGCCTCTCGCTGCATTTGCGGCACTGCCTTTGAGCTTTTCGAATTGAGCAGACAGAGCTTGGCTGGCTCTTTGTACCTGCCTGATCGGATTTAACGCGCCGCCTGCGTCAACGACAAGTTGAACAGAAGACTGAGCCACTGCTGCCGCGCTACCGATACTTAGATGTTACTAGCGCCGCATCTTGGCGCGTTCCATCTCCTGCTTCTCGCGCTCGCCTTTCAATTCAAAATAAGCG
>Ga0208161_1001381_pt1 | contig 12930 bp, 13 predicted proteins | sample CB_VirMetaG_3_FD_184538 | JGI IMG/M metagenome (GOLD analysis project Ga0208161, IMG submission 184538) | Freshwater to marine saline gradient viral communities from Chesapeake Bay - CB_1508_1S Viral MetaG (SPAdes) (version 4) | ecosystem: Environmental > Aquatic > Marine > Coastal | place: USA... | reverse complement strand
TATATACTGTTCAAAGTTTTGTGCTGGTTCACGTGAAGCACAACACATACGTCTTTCAGTTTGTGGACTTAGATACGTATGTGTCCACGGTGCCATACATAGTGTTGCTGGTTTATTCATGTATATCTAAATAAGGAAAAAGTTCTCGCCAGTTAGTTCCTCGTCTACGATCCATTTCGTCTAAATAAATTTGTAAATTTTCTATTTGTTCGTAGTTGTTAGACGTAACTGTTTTTAATTGTTTTTGTAAGCTCTGCATACGTAGTGTTGCTTCTTTGTGTTCTACTGTCAAGCTGGGCATAACACTGAATATTCTATCAAAATCTTGTTCCCATATACTATAAGAAAATATTTCAGGATGCTGAAAATATTTTTCTGGACCTATTACAAATTCAAAATAATGACCTATGTGTTTGTTCTTATTGTATTTGTTAATAATGTTAAGTAATTCGGGCATTGTTTTTATTGTCATATTAGTAATGGTCTGATTGATATTCAATGCTAACCAATCACCTTGTTCGCTTGCCCAAGCAAGTCTTTTTTCTAATAGATCTAAATCTAACCCATACCTGACATAGCTCGCTTGCGGCCCCCAACAGTCTACACTCACAGTTAAATCAAATCCATTGATTGGTAATTCTTTAATTCTGTTAATATAACTGTTCCAATACTTTTCTGGAGCATTCATATTACTAAAAACAGATAATCTTAACTCTGGATTAGGATACTCTGCCAATAAACTTAATATATCTTCCATTAGTTTATGTTGTATAAATGTTTCTCCACCTAATAGATGTAGTCTACGCAGTTTGTGAATATTTTCTTTTAACCATTCTAAGAATTTAGCATATAGCTCTTTATTATCTTTCTTAGTTGATAAAGTATCTGGTAACCAAACACCTTTTTGTTTGAACTCACCGTGGAGATTGTTTTCTCGTTCAATTTGACTGCTCAAGTCTCCTTTACAATACAAACAACTAAGGTTACAGGTATTGTCTGCAAATATTTCTTGTATACGTTGAGTAACAATTATGCTGTTTATGTCATTATCCAACTCTTCCGGATAAAGTCCAGGTATAAGATTGTTGTGTTGCCTATCACTGTGGCCTCCTGCTAGTTCGATATCTCTACAGTATTCACAACCACCACCCGGCCATTTACCTTCTAACATCTTCTTACGTGCTTCAAGTTTATTAGGACCATTGTGTAAATTAAAATTGTCTACAGTGATATCATCCCAACCTGCTCTATGACAACTACTATCTCTTGCTTCGTTTAACCATAAAGTATTCCAGGTCCATTTACTTTGGCAAGCAGTTTCAGTATGTATGGGAAAATATTTTCCTTGGGTAGCAAATCTTTTTATGAATTCTTCTATTTCTTCGTCTACCGATACATTACCAGTTACTTCGCCTGCAAGAAAGTTTTCCCAAGAAGGCCAGCTGGCGCCTTTGTGTACTTCATAGTCTTGTTGATCTATGTTACTTCTCATATCCCATTGCTCTTGCTATTTCAGGATGGGTGTCCAAGAAACTTTCGTTACGATATCTATCTGTCTGTTGCATCTTAAAACAAAATTCTTCGCCGTTGCTACCTTCACCATTTTCAATAAATTTAATTATACGCATTATTTCTGCTCGATGCTTGGGAATGAATATGCCTTTGCTTAATTTTTCTATAACAACACGCTTGGCTTCATCAGTTAAACTATCTATACAAACGTGTTTTGGATCATGTAACATATTGAAATAATGATCGTCGAATGCCTGTGAGCTGACCCAGTTACACAATTCTTCTAAATAATAAACATTCTGTATGTTAATAGTCATACAACACTGTGTAGTAACTTTTCTACGATTTCGATCACGCAGTTTATGAAAACGTCTTACGTTCGCTTCTACTTCTGCCCACTTAGCACCGTAACGTTCATACTCAAAACGCTCACCTACATTGTCGATACTAAACGCAATGTCTACACGTTTAAAGTGACTCCATAGTTCGTGTGCATCAGGCCATTGTGTACCATTTGTGTTATAATGTATGTCAATATCTTTTGCGTAATCTTGATCCACCGCATACTGTAATAGATCAAAGTGTTCTTTGATCATAAATGGCTCGCCACCGGTAAACTCAAAGTATTTGATGTTAGGTAGCAGTTCACGTAAGTTATCCCAAAATGCCTGTGTCTTACGTGGCCATTGTCCTTGTTGTAAAAACTTATACGCTAGGTGTGATTTTTTATTTTCTAATCCTGGCACATAATCTATTTCTTCTTGTGCCCACTTACTGCTGGACCATGAACCGCAGATACGACATTTTAAGTTACAAATATTACCTAGTTTTAAATCTACAAACCAAAGTTGATCTGGTGTGTTATTAGCATAGTCGACTCGATCAACAAACTCTTTTAATCTTATTCTACTGTGTATACGTTTACTAGCACGACCAGCATCTTCTTCTTGCCAACAACGTTTACAGGTCTCAGGCTTTTCACCGCGACGAAACTGTTCCCGTAGGTCTTGCATATACTGACTATTGTATATTGTCTGTAAGTTGTCTTTATTTAGGTCGTACTTAACACCAGACTCATCTGTTATTTCGTCTATAGCCAAACAACAAGGTCGTGCTGTGCCAATTGGACTAGTTTCTATACTGATCCAAGGTAGCATACAGATTGTTTTAGGTAGTTCTATCATTGTTGCATTACTTTCAATTCTGGAAACACTTCATAAAAGTTTTCGTTGCGTACATCATCTAACTTTTTTATTTCTAGATTAAATCTTGGTATTAGATTACTAACATCTTTGGATTCCATCATCTTTATAATACTTTTATACCCTATTGTAGCACGTTGTAAACTGTCTTGCGGATCTAACCATTCAATGTGTTTTTCATACGCAGGAATGACAACTGCGTCTTTAAATTCTTTTGGTAGTAAATCTATTCTATACCAGTCTGGACTTTGGCAGATGTTAACGTTCCAATCTTTAGCCTGTATAAGTCCCAAGTCTGTCCAGGTACGATGAAAATCTAAGACGTGTAAACTGTTCATTGCACTAACTGTACTGCTTACATAAAAGTCTACGTGTGGTACTTCTCTCAACATACGCTGTCTATTTTCAACAGTCTGATTCCAATCTGTACCTTTACGCATAAGTTCTGCTCGTGGACCCATTGCATCTAAACTAGCTCCTACACTTACGTTAGTAAAATGTTTCCAGTAGTCAAATACGTGTTTGCTCTTAAATCGCATCTCACTAAAGTTAGTATTGTACTGTATGCGTACATCTGTCTTACCATACTCTATCAGTTTCTCTAATAGATAGTAGTGTTCTTTCATTATAAGTGGCTCACCACCTGCAAAGTATACCTGCTCTAAGTATGGAATGTGTTGTTCCATTTGTTCTAGCATAGCATCCTCATCACCAGCAGTGTATTCAACACGAGCCATGTCTCTACCTAATACATCCGGAACTCGATTGTATAGTTTTGTATGATCATCGTACCAGTTACTGCTGAACACTGGACCACAGGTTCTACATCGCATATTGCATAAATTACTAAATCTAATATCCCAATATCTCATTTGGAACTTAGGATTGTAACCATCTGAAGAAGTTTCTTCTACTTCTGCAATGTGATGTCCGTAATTTCTATTAGCATCATTTCGCATACTAAATGCACCTAGTTTTTCTTGCTCATAACACTTAGTGCATTCCACACAGGTCTTCCCCTCTAGCATATTCGTACGCATCTTTTTATAGGGATCTTGATTCCATACTTCTTCCATTGTGTTTTTTCTAAGATCCCCCACTGGATGCCAATAGTCTGCAATACAACACGGATATGCTCTTCCGTCAGGAAAAGCGTGTTGATGCACCCAAGGCATCATACAAAATGTTTCGCTCTCTATCAAGAGATTAACTTGTTTTTCTGTTAATTGTTCTCGTTCAATAAAGTATGGCGCTTTTTCATTCCATTTGTATCCTTTATTGTAAAACTTTTTAGAGTCCATTGTACCACTCCGTTAATTCGGGAAAAGTTTCTACTAAGTTCTTTCCTCTACGTAGATCGTATTGTGTGTAAAACTGCTTGAAGTCATTGTGTAGTCTGGGCATATCAAATGTATCGCTGTGTGGTGTCTTAACTACATCTAAATAATCTATTAGACGTTTAGTATGATTAATTTCGTGTTCGTGTAAAAACTGCCCAACAGGTCTTGACACGTGATAGTCTAGCCAGGTCTGAAGTTTTTGTTTATGCTTGTTTCTTATTTCGTCTGGGAACACTAGTGCGCTTTGAAAACTTGGGAAGCGTAAAATATTTAGTGTAAAACTTACAGCCTCTTTTCCGTGTTTAGTTTTCCACGCTACTAGTAAATCCAAAAACTCTGTTAAACTTTCTAAACATAATGCGTTAATTGTACACATAACGTGTAGAGAACGGATCTTGTCTGCATAGATCAGTTTAGTCATATTATCAATCCACAAGTCCCACTCTAAGCCATCACGTATATACTCTGCCTGTGTAGCCCAACTTTCGTTACTGGTGTACAGGTCTATAGGTTGGTCAACACTGGATAATAGTCTATCAACATCTACATCCTTGCCTAAGTTGCTGTTAATAGCAAGGCGTGTTGCTGACTTGCCTTTGTTAGCCTTGAACCAGTCTAGCAACTGCCAAGTGTAACCCGACATAAGTGGCTCGCCACCTGTAATGCGTAGTTCGTCTAGCGTCTTATGTAGATCACTTTCCCACCAACTAAAGAATGCTTCGATGTAAGGATTCGTTTCACCAAATTTGTACAACTGCGCACTGTTATGGTCGTGAGTAAAATGATTCCTACCATCAGACTGAAGATTAGCGTATGGCCCATTAGATTTAATGTCTCGGACCCACGTAGAACTAAAAGCAGGGTTGCAGTAACTGCAAGCAAACTGACAAGTCCTATCAAAGCTAATTTCCAAAGTTTTAAGGTTGACATCTTCGTGTACGGGTGTTGTAAAAGCATTGTCTAAATCCTCTATTTTATAAATTTTACTTTTGTAGACACGGTCAGAAATGTTATCACGTTTAATATCTTCAATCTTCCAACAATACTCACAACCAGGTGGGCGTTCTCCTGCCTGCATCTGTGCCCTATCCTGTTTCTTTTGTGGCGTGTTGTGTATTGCTTTGGGGTTGCGTTTTGCTTCTTCTATGTCTACTAGATGTGCCGGTGGGTGATGGCAACTAGTACTCATGCCACTGCCCAACCATATGGTTGCGTTATACCACTTTGCGCCACAAAAACTTGCTGACTTTGTGTCTAGTATTTTATGTTTAAATTCTAAATCATTCATATAATATTTTACTATATTCCGGAAACGTATCTTTAAAATTTTGTTGTCTATAGATATCTTTTTCTTTTAACCAAAAATTAAATTCGTCCCAGGGACTACTAAAAGTTTGTGGGTCGTATATACGAGGTTCTGTTTCCATTAAATTTATTATAGCATCAACTGGTATGTCTGTCATTGACTGTAATCGTGTCTTAACCTTTTGTTTTACTGTATCCGGTAATACGTTTACACAATAATAGTAAGGCCATTGAACTAATATTGTAAATGGTGTTATTTGAAACTTCTTAAAGTAGTTATACACATCATCAAAGTTCCACACGTTCATAGCACTTACACAAATAACAGGAATCAATTTAACTCTGCCGGGCTCTCTATGTTCGTACGCTATAAAACGTTTAATGTTTTTATCTACCTGCTCCCAATCACCCGGAAATCTCATATAGGTAAAACGATCACCTATTGCATCAACACTCATGTTTATGGTTGTGTTTTTAAATCCATCGATAATCTCACTCCAAGCTCTGTTAGGTTTGTGTGTACAATTTGTACTTACTTTCAAGTCTATATTTTTTGCCTGTCCATTGGATATCATTCGTAGTAACATACTAGGAACCATTTCATCTAAGAAAGGTTCTCCGCCGTATAATTCTATTTTTTCTATATTGTCAGTATATTCATATAACTCATCAAGTTGTTTATACGTAAAATGTTTTTTAAATTTTTCTTTGGTGTACGGTGTGCCCGAGATGTTATTTTTCTTTTCATAATGTTCTCCTTCAAGGAGATACAAGTAACTATCGTAACTTTGGCAGGTCCTACATCTAAGATTACATATATTTCCTACCTTAATGTTAAGATTTTTTGGGCCCACTTGGTATTCGCTGACATAGTCAGTGCTACCCGCTTTTTCAATTTGATACTGTCTTTCACTCTTATGACCGTATTCTTCCTCCGTCCAGCAACGACGGCAAATGTCTAACTTTTCTCCAGCAAGACTTCGTTGCCTTGCATCTTCAAGCACATCACTGTCCCATATTTGCTTAAATGTACTGCCAGGAAATCTATATGCGCCACCGCCCAAAGCAGTACACGGGCTATACGAGCCAGCTGGGTCAAGTGTAGCATCAGTAAAGAATGCTGGACAGGTATTAGGATGTATTTTACTCATTTAGTAACTATATTTGAATAGTATCTACACTCTTCCCAAAATTCTTTCATTTGTGGAAATGTTTTTAGGAAGTTTGTGTCTCTGCGTTTGTCATGCTCGTTAAAAAATCTATAAAAGTCTGCACGTTGTAGTTTAACATAAGTTGGGTCCAGTTTGCTACCTTCACGCATCCAATCCAACACTCGGCGCATACGTGCCACTTCATAATCTTTAAATCCTACATACATATTCTCTTCTGTTTCTCGATGCAGTTCCATCCATTTAATTACACCTTCTAATCTCTCTGCGTATACGGGAGGAAGTATTTGTAAACTCTGCCAGGTTGGTTGACGTAGTATGGGTGTATCAAACCAAACACGCTGATACGTGTGACTTGCTATTGAGCGTAAGCGTAATATACTTTCCATTAGTTCTTGCAAACCAAGTATACTTAAATTATTCATTGTAACAATAAATGTTAGACTATTACGGTATGGAATATGTGTAAGGAAACTTTCGCAACGTCCCATTATCTTTGAATAGTCTGCGCCATATCTAATATAGTGTGCGTGTTCTTTTATACCTGTGTCTATGCTTACATACTGCATAAAGTGTTCTATATTTGTATCGCATAGACGCTTTACATAATCCATATACTGACTAAACAGTTTTTCATCTACACTAAAGTTGCTAGTAACATCAATATGTAGGTCTGGTTTAGGAAATGCTAATACATAATCAAACACTTTGAATGTGTTACGATCCATTAAGGGTTCGCCGCCCGTCATTCTAAAGTGTTTTAGTTTAGTGTACAGCTCGGGCCACCATTCCCAAAATGCTTCAACATAAGGATTGTGTTCACGTGCTGGTATTGGTCTGCGTCTACCTGTAAAGTGTTCTGGTGCATTGTGTGGCTGGCTAGTTGGATATGCGCCGAAGCGTTTTATTTCGTCATCCCAACTGCTACTAAACTGAGGACTACAGTAACTACACTTAAGATTACAAGCGTTATTGAAATTGACTTCAACATAACTCGGTATTTCATCTTCATCACCCGTACTCCTTACAATACGATCAAAGTGTTCTTCTGCCCACGGTTCGCCTGAACGATAGTGCCTGTCGCTTAAATTTCCTAAATCTTCCTGTGTCCAACAGTAACTACATTCAGCAGGACGTTCCTGCTTCAGCATAATCTTACGCTGTTCTTTTTTATGCTTAGTATTATGTAGCGCACTTGGATTTGTTTTTACTTCTTCTGCATTGATTTCGTGTAGTGGTGGATGGTAACAACTATTGGTTAGGCCTGTAGGCAAGTGCAGACTTACCTGTTGCCATTTGGCCAAGCAGAGACCGTGACCAAGTTTGTCACGCATTTCCTCTGCGTTACCCATAAAAACTGATTTTGTCATCTATCAAATATTAAATTGTGTTGTCTGAAATGCTCTATTGTCTGTTCCCAAGTTGAGACGTTTGATATAGCACGAGTTCTCAATGACACCGATAACCTAGGTTGATCTTTAGTAAAGACCTGATGCGGTTTGCCAGCATGAATTATATAAGCATCTTTATCAAAATTAAGGCTGTCTAATAATGTAAGATCATCTGTTTTTGGGATATGTAAATGGCTGTATCTATAACCAGCAAATTCTCCTTCGCGGTAAATTTCCTTCTCGGGCTCTCGTTTATACCATTCAAAAGTTCCTGTATCTTGCCAATCTTTGTATTTTATATCTGTGCCATTGCCAGACATGTAACCAGGATTGATCACAAAATTTAATCCAAAATCTAAAAAATATTCTCCAGGAATAAAAGTCGGTCTGTCGTCGGTATGTATATTATCATTAAAATTTGCTGGTTTATAAAATAACATCAAATATATTATTTCAAATTCTTTAGATTTACAATACTCTATCCATTCTTCGTTTAGAATGTTTTTCATATTGTCCCCGTGACATCCCCATACCCAGTGTGACTCTGGGTCAGGTCCGGCCACAAACGACATATCCAAATCATCACGAACAGCATTTGTAGTATCAATATTAAATTTATACCATAATTTTTCCATCTTACCAACCTTCCTGTTTTCTAATTACGCTTATCTCTGTAGTCATTATTTCTGCATTGCGTAGTGAGGATCCGTAATGATGTTTGAAAAATTTACTTTGTTCTGGATTTAATGTAACAACGGGCAAGCCTAAACGTTTTGTAAGTGCAGTTTCTAGTGTTGCGTTATGTTCTGCTGGATCATTATCTTTGACTGTTTCCCATAACTGCTCAAGTTCTGCAAAGTCTTGTACTAGTTTATAATCCCAGTTGTCTAACATAGTCATGTACGTGCCGAGACGTGCTCCATACATTGCCCACACACCGTTTTCTACGTCCATCCCTACACTTTGCCAAATGCACAAATGATCGTAGTTTCTATTATTTACTCGCTTTTCAAATTCTTCGAGTGTTGGCTTTGCACCACGATCCAAACACATCTTAACACCTTCTCTAAATCCTGCTCGCCATGCTTGCTTGGCAGTACCATTTGGATACGTAGTGCTGTAACAGTTGTGCATCGCTATGTACTTTGGATCAAAACAAAACTCAACAGCAGTAGATTCACTACCATCGCTGTTTTCGTGTGTTTTCATGTTGTTAACAAAAGTACGTGACCATACACTAAGTCCGCCATTGCCATAGCGTAGACCATTTATAATGTTTTTTGCTTTCCAACGAAACGCTCCGTCACGAAACGCTGGCTCTATTTCTAATTGTAAGTTGAAGAAGTCAGGATCTGGCAAGTTATCACCATCAATTAACACAAACCATTCTGTATTACTCTTAGCGGCCGCGGCCTTATGTGCGGCATCACTGCCTTTTACACCATCGACACGATCTGCCCACGGCACCATGTTTTGTATCTGTATCCAAAATTCTTCTTTCTTGGGTTCATCGTAACTTAGATAGATACAATCTAAGTCAGCAATATCAATAATCTCTGTATCCGTATTGTTCTGTGTCATCATATGTTTCGTCTTGTTCTAATAATATTCCTGCGTGATTTTTTACTACTGTAAACTGTGCTACGCCCGGTACTAATTGTCTTTTATATCCTGCATTCAAAACTTTTAATTTTAGTTCACCATCTTTTACTTTTGCGTACTTGTGTATATTGTTATACTCTTCTTCGGTCACTACAATATATGTCCCTTTGAGATGTGGTTCTGCCATTGACTGTCCAACTATCTCGCCGGTGCCGTCGTAGAACACTCTATACTCAACAACTATTTCTCTTGGAGCATCAACTAACGCGGCTACTTCTGCTAAAAACTTTTCAAGCTCGTTCATACTGTTCAATAAGTTCAGGTATACACCATTCTTTTACATAATAGTGTACTGGATTAAGTTGATTAATGTTGTTTATTCTAACAACGGGAGGATCAACTTCACACATAACTGTGTCTGTCCATTTGTTATCACTAGGCCAGCCTTGTATATGTGGCTTCATGTGTACAAAATTAAAGAAGTCTAAACTGGGTATTGTGCATTGTTCTACACCATACATTTTTGCCGCAAGTGCATATACAACATCTGTGCTTGGGCGTTCTTCTCTGCAGTTAATCAATACAGTATCACGTATAGTATTATAATGTTTATACAATTTGCGAGCAAGTGTAAAGAATTCTGTTGCTTCTCTAGTAAATCTAAAATACATCATGCCTGTGTATATATTTGGCAAGTCATTATCTACCCAAAACTTTCTATAGCCCTTGTCTACAACTATTTGATCTCGTAAGTTTCTACAGTTTGTAGCAAGTACAATAGGTTTGAGTCTTAATGCGTCCCACCAATGGCCGATATCACGTGTAAAGATTAAGTCTGCTTCTACTTTAATTGTTTCTTTGAATGGTGTTTTAATAAACACATCTGGTTCACGTTCCATGGGCCAGTCTGTTGGTTCTACCAATCTGATATAATCAAACGTCTGTATGTGTTTTTCTGTTAATAAGTCTTTGGTTGCTGTGTCTGTTACTATACAATACCGAGCGTTAGGCATTACAAGTTTTATACTCAATGCTTGTAAGTAAGCCATTGTTAAGTAGTGCTCGCCTATAGCAACTGTTAAAAATCCTTGTTGTTCTTCATGCTGACGCATCAAGTATCTCCTCAACAAACTCTGCAAAGTTATCACTGACTAAAAAGTCTTTGTCCATAATGTGTACATTGTGTTTAGGCAATGTCAGAGCCGTTTCCATCAGTCTAACAATAATCTTATTTTGTAAATTTGTGTCAATACGTACAACTTCTTGTATTACAGTAAACATTTTCCACGGGATAATATTTTGTGACTTCTCACTGTAACCATTTAATATTATATTAGCCATAGTAAAAGCATAATCATTACGATAACTAGCGCCATCTACCATAAACAAGTTTCTGTAGTACCCCCAATTACGCTGTATGCGTCCTATTAGATTAAAGAATAATTCACTACGTGGACATTTTCTAAATAGTACCACAGTTGCCCACAGATAAGGTAAACTTACAAGTCCCATACGGGTGGGTATTCCTTCGGCACTACTGTTACTGTTTTCCATTATACGATAGTCGTAGTCTAAATCCATTAGTTTTAGCAAGCTATCATCTAACACCAAATAGTCTGTATCTATTAGTAGTGTGTTATCATATGGACTGTGTTCATACGCAGTACAACGACCATAGTTCTTCCATTGCCTTATTTCTTTTGAAATGTGATCGGTTCTGACGTTGCTACCTTTGTATTCAACACGTACAATTTTATCGTAATTATATTTAGGCTCTGACTCTGCGTCAGTTATAAGGGTAATGGGTAAGTTTAAATGTTGTTCTACTAGACGTGCTGACAGGTCTGCTATGCGGACATAGTCAACATCCGCAGTATTGAACGCAAAAAATACTACACCTTTAGACTCTACGGAGGCGTCTGAGCTCATTATATTGTTGGTGCCATTCATTCATTACTGCTTGATAGTGCTGTTGTGCCCGTTCTAAAAACTCTGTTCTATCAACTTTAATTGGATTTTCGTATGTATCTTCTAAGTAGAGTTCGTCACTGGTCCAGGTGGCTACAAATGCTAACAGTTGTGGTGTTAACTTAAACAGACCATTACCGTATGTCATGTGCAATTCAGTTTGGATACGCTCTCTTAGTGTGCGTCTATTGGCTTGATAATCAGTGGCCTGCTTGATTTCTTTAACTAGATTGTCTATCTCTGGCATGTTATTATAAAAGAAAAATGGATAGACATATTATAACGCCTATCCATTTTTGTGTCAACTAAAGTGGTTATGTATTAACCAATAGTTACTGAACCCCAGGTGTTTGATAAACCTGAAGCTGTTTCTGGGTATGTTACATTTACCTTTGATGTAAAGTTACCGTTACACGCATCGTTATATGCGCTAACAGTATAGCCGCCATCAGCTGGAGGAGTACTTGCGTTTGTACCAGTAGTACCTAAGTTGTAGGTAATGGTCCAAGTAATAATTGTACCCTTGTCAGCATTTGAGCCTTGTACACCATTTGATTTAACTGCAACACTGATCCAATCACCTGTGTATGGTGTGTAGGCCGCACCTGACTCATCAACACGTGATATTGTTTGGTTAGAAGTTGTTAAGTCATAGTAACCAATTGTCAAATCGTTTGTTGTTTCAGTTTCACCTGTACCAGTACGTCCACCGTTTGTACTAGCTCTAAAGTCTTGTACACCACCACAAGCAGTAACAATCGCTAACATCTGTGCAGTACGTCCTGTACCGTTTGTGTTAGAACCTGCTGTTAACACAAAGTTAAGTTCACCACCTGCGTTAAAGAAGTAACGTGCGGCGTCACCACTTGAAAATGTTGCTGTGCGTGTAAACGAATATGATCCAAGACCATCTGCATCGTTAATAGTATGTGTAGTACCTGCATCAGTTGTTGTTGAACCTTGTGCGCTAAACGCTGTACGGTTTGTGTAGGCTAAGTCAACACCACCGCTAACACCTGATTGGTATTCAACTAAGTCTCCCGATACAACTGCGCTAACACCAGTACCTGCACCTGTTTGGTGCGTACGTACAATGTTTAGTTTGTTGATCAGGCTGGCCCATTCTGTTGCTGTTACTACATCACCAGCTGATTTTGTAGTGATTGCTGTCTGACCGTATCCAGCGTCGCCTGAGCCGGTAGACCAAGTTGTATTAAATTTGTTTGTATCGTTTAACAGATTGTTATAGTCTGTTGCCGAAATAATTCCACCGGATTCGTATGCCATTTGTTATTTTCCTATAAGAAGCTTTTAACTATTTAGCTTGACGATAGCTTCTACTGTTCCTTCGCCATCATCTTGCTTCGTTTCTAATGATCTTCCGATAACATTCCAAGGAGTGATTTCACTCTTTGCGCCTGATCTCGCTAGACCGTTACCT
>Ga0208161_1001380_pt1 | contig 12932 bp, 21 predicted proteins | sample CB_VirMetaG_3_FD_184538 | JGI IMG/M metagenome (GOLD analysis project Ga0208161, IMG submission 184538) | Freshwater to marine saline gradient viral communities from Chesapeake Bay - CB_1508_1S Viral MetaG (SPAdes) (version 4) | ecosystem: Environmental > Aquatic > Marine > Coastal | place: USA... | reverse complement strand
ACGGTTGTCTACAGTTTCAGGTTTGCGGATCATTCCAATAGCGATACCGAGGGCATTGCCGAGTCGATTTTCAAGGGTGTCAAGCGGGACAGGTTTAGGGTCAATCACGGGATGAGAAGTGTGTAGATTTTCGCTTGGTGGTTAGATGGAAGTGATGAGACGATAACGCTTAAGGATTTCCTCTTGCTCTTTTTCTCGCCAATAACGAAGCCTACGTTCAAGCGTGGTAAAAGAAGGGCGAAGATCTTGCCATTCTTTTATCCACTGCCCTATCAGCCCAGACGGTGGAGTAATCGGGTGTTCAGTCATGCAGATGCCTCCTGCTCAAGACGCATAGCCCAGCCGCTTGCGGAGATACCCTGCTCTCGCAGCCACATTGCTATCTGAAAAATTGCAGCGCGTGCTGGACGGTCGTTAACGATTCCGGCGGATGTGGCTTGTTCCACAATGGCATCAGCCACTCGCTCCACCAGCGGCGACTCGGGGCCTGAGCGGATCTTTTGCTGGTCGGCGCCCCAGCGGGCAGCTTGGGCGGCGATGTGCAGATCACTGGCGGCCACTCGCACGGGCGTGCCTTCGTGCCAGATCTCGGTCATCCATCCCTGCACCAGCTCATCCGGCGGAGTGATCGGGTGATTGTTGTTAGTCATGGGAAAGAGTAGTGTGTAGAGCTAGCAGCCCCAATAGTGATAAGCAGAATCAAGCAGCCAGCAATACTCCAAATAGGCGACTTGCCATTCGAGTTCGCTGTCGAACATATATCTCCATTTCATGCCGCCACCTCCCTTACGCCAAACGCCAGCTCACGCACCTGCGTATCACGCATCTTCCGTAGCCACCTTCGTTGCTCACCATCCCACCGGAACCCAGCATCCTTAGCCTTCTGCCGGTCGTCATAGCTCACCATCGCCATATACAACCGCTTTGGTTCCAACGCCTGCGTCAGCAATAGCCCCAAATCAGGCTCACGTTCCATCACCTGCGCCAGATAAATGCAATCGGTCAAAGCACGGTGCGCTGCCCACACCGGTACGCCATACGCAAGCGCAAGATGCGTCACAGCAGGGCGGCTTCGAGTGACACGAGGCCACTCAACATCCTCCATCGTGCAAATCCACTGCTGTTCCAGCGCCGGCAATGAACCATGGCCGAACCACTGCCGATCGAACTCGGCATTATGCGCAACCACATAATCCGCCTGTTTCGCCATCGCATAGAAATACTCCATGCCGGCCCTAGCGGCCTGCGGTCTGTGCGTCAGTTCTGCGCGGATGCCGTTGATGTGCGCAACCGGGTTTTCACTAGTCGGCAATAAGAACGAACATTGCCCCAGCACAGCGCGTTCATCCACGCTAAATAAAATCCCGCCAACCTCAATGCAACGCGCATCAGCAGGCGTTAGACCTGTGGTCTCAGTGTCAACAATTAGCAAATTCATGGATTAAGCAATACGGCTTGGCCGTAGTAAGGGGCAAGGCTGGAATTCATTAATCGATGTCGAGCTTCAACGGCTGACACCGCCCAGATCACTTCGTAAAGGTTCAAGCCTGGGAAAGAAAACACGAAACGGCGGTCAGGCATGGTTACCGTATTTGTGAAGTGCAAAATTTACCAAAGCTAATTCTCTCTTTCTTTTGTACTCCATAAGAATGTCGCCAGCTATCGTGAAATCGTGCTTGTATTTGTTATTGGGATCGTCTTTGGCTTCTTTAAGTTTACATTCAAGCCAATCGTAATCTTCGGGCAATTCAGCCCTCAAAGCATCAAGTTGTTCCATCGTTAGGTCACTCATGCTTCACCTCCACCCAAGCGCCACACCAATCAGACATATCAACCAAAGGCCATGCAGCCTCCGCTAGACAAGAATCAGGCGATGGTGGGCTATACCTGCACTCGCCGTGCCGGCGATAAGCGCAGTTTCCACAGCTCTGCTGATCTGGTGGCAGATACTTCACTTCCGCACCTCCACCATCGGCTGCGTACCTGAATGCGTACTCCCATGGTGGGCAGCAGCTTCAATACCAAGCATCGCAAATGCCCAAGCGGCAATCACAAATGCACAGGCGTCTCCAATCACGCGCGGGTTCATGCTCAATCCTCCGCCAACCGAACCAGCGTGTGCCCAGCCAGCATGCCGCGCACCTTGATCAATGCATGCGAATAATCCCTGGCCTCAATCCGCAGCGTCTTCACAAGCTGCGTCGAACGGCTCCTCACCGTCGCAACAAACGGTCGCTCCTCGCGCAACCGCCTGAGCGTCTCCACCCTCCCCGGCGAGTCGGGCACCCCCGCTCGCTCCAAAATCTCAGTCCAATCCATAACCGGTAAACCTCTAGGGCTCGCCCACCCTACCGCAAATCTGGCTTGGGCGCAATGTCGCGCATAATCCGTAACGCATCCTCCTCGCTCCGCACCACCGCAGCCAGTCCACCACAGCGTTCCACTACCCTGCGCCAGTTCTCTTGCTCTGGCCGCACGCGCCCAGTAGCGGTCTTCACCTCCAGACTCACGAACTGCGCCACCTGCTGACCCACCATCTCGGGCGTCACCTCAATCGTGCGCCACCCGATCAGATCACCCGCACCCTTGCCGCCAACGCCAAACTCAACCCACCGCCCAGTTCTTGGGTCCGGCAGGCGACCAACATTGTTGCGCCACATCCGCACCCATGGCAGCTTCCCCAGCGCCAACCGAATCCGCTGCTGGATCGCAGTCTCGCTCATACCTGCTACTATTTCGTTTCTAGATCTCAAAATCTAGGCGATACCGTTGAGCCCGGCAGCGGTGAGGCCAGTGGTGCGTGAGCCCTGGCTACCGGGCACCCCATTGATTGCCCCTGCCGATCCAGGGGACTTTTGCCGGTGATCACCCTTAACCGTGATCGGGGGTCTAGGCCGGCATGAGCCCGATACTAAGCAGAGCGGGTACCGTCTCAGCCTATCTGGTACCGCTCGCTACCGTATAACGAGTTGCGGACCGCGCATGCAAGCGCACCTCGTTGAAATCAACGCCAAGGTCATCTTCCGCAGCAATCTCCCGGCTGATGAGCTGCCGGCCAATATCTATTCTCAGCTCTCGGAATTTATCCACGATGATGATGACATCATCGATTTAGACGTAGGCGTATTCGTCCTTCCGCGTTGGGACGATGCGCCTGTCCCGAAGTAAACGCGATCAAATCCACCTCGCGTGGAACTACGAGTGCGCCTACTGCGGCGAACCACTCGGGCGCTCTGGCACTCTCGATCACGTCATCCCTAAAGCACTCGGTGGTTCGGCTGAGTTGCATAACGTAATATCTTGCTGTTTAGCGTGTAATTCATCAAAAGGCCATAAAGACTGGATCACCTGGTTTCGCACTCAGCACTTCTGGTCTGACACTCGCGAATGGGCAATTGTCCTCTGGTTAGGGCAAAATCAACCACGCCATCCAGAGAATCGCTGAACACACACCCACATAAGCGGCGCACAGCTCAAGAATCAGCTTCAAGCTCATGGATCAATACCTTCAGCTCCATCACATATTTACGCAACTCCTCCGCTAGATGTATGTGCCTACCATCACCTGTCGCGAAATACGCACAGTTATGACGATCTACCGCTGACAAGCACTCCTTGATCAGTGCATTCCACGGCGCCCTCACCGGAGTATTCCACTCGCGGCGGCTCGCTTCGCCTCTCGTGCAGCCATCACTCGCTTGGCCCACCCTGGTTTATACCCCCGTTGACGGGCGATTGCTTCCAATTCTGACAGCGACTTAGCAGCAGCTTGCTCTCTTTTCTTGTCCTTAACCTCCCTCCTCTCTAACGCTGCTGCCTCCCGCATCGTGAACTCAACAAGCTCACCATCAACCTGCTCCGGCCCACGACGCTGCACCGTCTGATAAATATGTCCACATAACGGACACACTGGTGCCGGTTCATGCACGCCGAAACACATCGGACACTGCTTAATCGCTGGCACATCTTCCTTTTTCTTTCGCTTTTTCTTCGCATCTAACGTCCACTCACGCGCGATCTGCGGCGGGCCATGTTCAAACACGCAGCCCGCATGATCTAAAACTGTGCAGTGCGTCTTGCCTGGTGCTAAGCGCAAACCCCGGCCAATCGCTTGCAAATAAAACGTCAAACTCTTCGTGGGGCGCAGCAGAATAATGCACTCAATGTTCGGTACATCCACTCCAGCTACCCATAGCTGGGCGTTGCACACCACATCCAACTTCCCTGCACGCAATCCTTCCAGCGCTTGCTTGCGTTCCTCCTTCGTCGACTTACCCGACACCGAAACCGCTCGATAGCCCGCCGCTGCAAACTGAGCAGCAACATGCTCTGCGTGACTGATGCTCACGCAAAATGCCACCGCTGGCCTACCGCTGCACATCTTCCGATAGTGTTGCACCGCATCACCCGTGATTGATGCCTTATCGACCGCTTCTTGTAACTGTTCCAGCGCATAATCCCCGGCCCTAGTTCGGATGCCACTTAGCTCTGGTTTGCTCGGAGCAAAGTACTTAATCGGTGACAACATCCCATCACTAATCAAATCAGCAGTGCTACAAGTAGGAATAATTCGATCAAACATCTCGCCCAGTCCGCGACCATCCAACCTGCACGGCGTACCAGTCAGCCCAAGTATTGGCGGATTCCCAGCAGCAGCCAATACTTGCTTATAGGTGTTCGCAACCGCAAGGTGACACTCATCAATAATGATCAATCCAGGCTTAACCGAAAACGACCTCCGCATCGCCGTCTGCACCGAAACCACCTGCACATCGCGATACATATTGGTTGGCTTGCCCGCCATGATGAAACCATGCGGTATCTCAGCAGTACGCAATCGAGCTGAAGTGTCATCCAAAATCTCGCGTAAATGCGCTAAAAACCACACGCGATTGCCTTTCGCAATCGCAGACTTGATAATCTCAGCGGCCGTAAACGTCTTTCCCGCTCCGGTCGGAGCACACAAAATAGGGGCGCGACAACCCTCCGCATAAGCTGCGCGCACGTCTTGGATTGCTTTGATTTGATGGGGGCGGAGCATTAACGCTGCACCCCCTGCTTAACAAACTCAGCCCACCTAGCCTCGCCAAGGCGCTTCTTCGCGGCGCGCAGCGAATCCCTTAGTCCAACCAACTCAAAAGTCCCCCACTTGCCAAAAATATCAGATTCGACAGGACGAAGAGATCTGATTTCATCACACAAAACCATACGCAAATTTTCAAGTCGCAAAAAATTTGATTGCTCAAGCAGTGAAACGGAGCGCAGTGCAACAATTCTTTCTTTTTCTATTCGCTCCTGCTCGGCTCTTTGTTTTTCAATCTCCTGGCGTAGCTTCTCAGCACTAATTCGAGCCGCTTCATCTCTGCGTGCTTGCTCTTCGAGATCCCTTAAGGCCCTAGCGGCTTCCTCCTCCGCTTTTATCACAGCCTCTTCTTCGAGCTGTTTCTCTAGCTCGACATCCCACTGCTCGGCGCAGGCCTGAAGCTCACTTAAGTAAACCTTCCACTGCTCAACCTCGCAAAGGTATTTATTCGTATTTTTCCAAATAGCGGCCCCCGGCATTTGATGAGAATTTTCGCTTTCAACCCAAGCAGGCACTGACCGTATTTGCCGTAAATTAAGAAACTTTCGGAACCAACATTGGCCTATTTCCCAGATCCGATATGAAATTGCGCTCATTTCTAAGGCAATAGAATTTACTAAGGCGCGCTTTTCGTAAAGCTCACTAGCGGACAAATACCAATCTTTTGCGCATTCAGGCACAACAAAATGAGAGCCTGACACGAACTCATAGACTTCAGACGGCGGAACAAAAACGCCGATTCCACGCGAAACTCCATTAGTAAAATCTGGACGAAATATACCGAAAGGAAAATCAATGTAGATGCGCTTACCGGAAAACTGCCAGCTCAAGCGCGGCCTGGTCCAGGTAAAACGATAGTCATGGCCTCCAGCATAATATATGTTAAAATTTTGCATAAAATCTTCACCCTTCAACATCCACGCCATTTCCCCGTAGAACCCTTCGCGCTGTTTAATTGTTTCGGTTGATATCGGACTCGCCTGCACCTCCAAGACGCCGGAGGAGCCCTTAATGTCAGCCCGGTGCTCGCCCATGAAGACTTCCTGCAGTTCAGGCGGAAACCGGTCCTTCCAGCCAATATGCCAATCGGACTCGCCATCTCCCCATGAGTCACATTCCGCGCTGACGTGGGACCAGTGCCAGCGGATTATCTCGCCACACTTCGCGATTACCTCGCCGCGACAGCCGGGACAAAAACCCCTGAGCTTAGGTGCGGCAAGGGTTCTGGTGCCATCAACAAGGGCATAACGCATAGTCGGCGACCGACTGACTGCTCGGATCATACACAAAACAAGCGCATGCCGCTATCATGGGACGCGCTTTAGAGGCACATCACTTGAAACGAGTCCCCCTCCTCCTCCCGCAGGAGATGGTCGAGTGGATCGACCGCAAAACGAAAGGCGTCGAAAATCGGACCACTTTTATCCGTCGGCTTATTGCCAAATCGATGCAGGAAGACAAAGGTGAAGCAAACTGAAATGAACATCGATTTCGAGCAATCCAGGGCATTCATCAAAGCCCTACGCAAACCCCCAACCTCTATTAGGCTTCGAGGCTTTTATGACAAAACAGATTCACGCAAGTCAGACGACAAGGGCGCCAAAGGCGCGGCATCAAAACAACTCGTTCAATCCTGGGTGGCTGATCGTCGTGGTGTTTATGTCGTCGTGAACGATGGCGGCGACAAAGATGCTGAAATTACTGATTGCCGCGCTTTCTTTTGCGAATGGGACAACAAGCCCAAGAACTGGCAGGTAACTGCTTGGCAGGAACTTGAACTCCCAGAACCCACGATTCAGGTCGACACCGGTGGCAAATCAATCCACAACTATTGGGTGCTGACAGAGCCAATTGCACCTGATGTTTGGCGAGACATCCAATCACGTCTCCTTGAATTTGCAGACGCCGATCGTTCGCTGAAGAACCCTTCTCGGGTGATGCGCCTACCAGGCACCCCGCATCCCGCAACTGGAGAGGTATGTCAAATAATCCACTCATCCAAAGAAACCTACCTAGCAAGTGATATCTCAAAACTGCTGCCAGCTGCCGACCAAATTAAACAACAAGAGGCAGCATCGAAATCTTCATATACACCTCAAGATAAAACCGAGATTAAAAAAGCCTTATCTTTTGTTGCCCCTCGTATTCCCGGCGGGGAGACTTACTTTTTCTACAGAAATCTCCTCTGGGGCTTGGTCAAGGCCGTCGAGGAGGCAGGTGGCACTCTCGATGAGGCCATCGCCTTGATGGAAGCTCATTCGCCTCAATGGAAAGGCATTCGCCAAATCGCAACCTCCGGCGGCGATCGCGTCAATGCCAGCACTTTCTGGTATCACTGCATCGAAAGCGGCTACAAACAACCTAAGAAGCGCGTTGAACCACCAGCAGCTATCAAAGACCCTGCTGCTGTCTCAACTCTTCCCTTTCGACCACTCGGCTTCGATCGCGCTATCTACTACTACCTTCCTAAATCCGGCGCTCAAGTCATCTCCCTGACCGCAGCCCAGCACAATCAATCTCACTTCCTTCAACTGGCCGAACTTGAATGGTGGGCCGACGGTTTCGCTGACGAAAAAGGCCGCATCGATTGGACATCAGCCGCTAACGCCGTCATGGGCTCCTGCTTCGCTCAAGGCGTCTACGACCCAACTCGGCTTCGAGGTCGCGGTGCATGGAGTGATGCCGAGCGCTCAATCCTCCATCTCGGCAACCGCCTCGTCATCGACGGCAGCTCATATCCGATCACGAGGCTTCCCGCATCCTTTTCCAGCTACTACTTCTACGAGAACTCAAAGGCCATTGATGGACCAGGCTCTGAGCTGCTCTCGGATCAAGATGCCAACAGCATCATCGAGCTTGCTCAAGAGTTTTCTTGGGAAACCCCCGCATCAGCTCAACTGCTCCTTGGCTGGATTGTTCTCGCTCCCGTTTGCGGCGCTCTTGACTGGCGACCACATATCTGGCTAACAGGCTCAGCTGGGACCGGCAAAACCACGATCCTCAAACTCTTCATTAAACCGCTCTTAGGTGGCATGTACGAAGGCGCAACCGGCGGGACCACTGAAGCCGGTCTGCGCGGTCAGCTTCGCTCTGACGCTATCCCCATCGTCTTCGATGAACTTGAGCAGAACGAACAAAAAGACAAGCAGATCGTCCAGAACATCCTCGCCCTCGCTCGCATCGCCTCATCCGAAGGCGGAAAGATCTACAAAGGCACAGCAACCGGCGGATCCAACACCTTTGAGATCCGCTCCATGTTCTGCGTCTCGTCCATCAACGTCGCTTTGGTGCAGCGGGCTGACCTCGATCGCTTCTGCGTCTTACCCCTATCCCGCAACCAAAGGCCCCGAGAGAACTGGGACGAATTCGAGCAAGCCATCCTTAACACCTGCACCGAAGCGAATGGCAGGCGGCTAATCGCTCGCACTCTCAAGCACATTCCGATAATCCGCAAAAACGCCCGCACCTTCGCCACCGCTTTGGCTCGCAAGTTCGGGCAACGCTTCGGCGACCAGCACGGCACTCTCCTAGCAGGAGCCTGGAGCCTCAGGCCCGACTGCTCCAAAGAAGTCTCCCTGGCGGACGCCCAAGCGTGGATTGAAGAAATGGACTGGGATGAACGCGACCGTGACCCATCGGAAGCTGATGAGGTCAAATGCCTCAATCACATCATTCAATACCTCATTCCGGTTGGCGGCGGTCGCAAGGTCTCCATCGTGGAGCTGATTCAGGCGAGGCAGCGAGGGGTGCGCGTTATGGAGGACGGCAGTCAAGAGGAAATTGCCTCCGTTCTCGGTCGCTATGGCATCAAGGTGATGGATGGATGCATCGCTATTTCTAATTCCAGCACCAATCTCCAAGGAATTCTTGCGGCGACCCCATGGTCCGGCAATGCGTATAAGCAGGCTCTTAAGCGAATTCCTGGCGCGACGGGCTCCAGCGGGACAATTCGTTTTCCCGGATGTGGTCCGACGAGGGCAACATTGGTCCCATTTGAGACCGATGAGACGGTGTGACGGTGGGTGTGACGCTGAGATCCCTTGCGCTGGAACGTTTGTGACGGAACTGCCCCTGCGTGACGCTGTGACGGGCGTGACGCAGGGTGTGACGCCGAGATCCCTTGCGGCGCAACGTTTGTGACGGATGTGACGCTTGTGACGTTTTTCCAGGATCCATATCCATATATATGAAGGCGTATACAGAGTGAGACACCCCTCTTCTTCTTCTTATCTATCTATACATAGATATATGTCACATCGTCACAACCCTTGCGCTGGAAGGGATCTCGGCGTGACGCAAGCGTCACACGAGCGTCACAACGTCACACGGCCTTGGAATTGTGTTTTTGCCCCCCCCCCACCGGGGAAAGCCGCGCGCGCAATCCCGCCTACGCTGGTGGCCATGGCCCGCACCATCGAATTCGACGCCCAAGCCCTCATCGGTCGCATCGATGCGTTGCGTGGTGCGCAGTTGCCGTATGCGGGGAATCAGGCGCTCAAGCAGCTCGGGTTCCAGCTCCGTGGTGAGCTGCAGCGTGAGATGCGCGACAAGTTCGAGAACCCGGTGCCGTTCACGATCAGCTCGCCGCGTTACCGGGTGGATGGGCTGGAGCTGACGGTTTCGATCTCGAAGGACGGGGCGAAGGGGCAGGATCCGGCGCGTTACCTGTACCCGGTCAGCACCGATGACGGCGGCGGTGGCAAGCCCGCGTACATCACCCGCTTCACCCGTGCGGTGCGCGCGTTGGGTGTGGTGGACCCGAGCTACTACGCGATCCCGTTCCTGAAGGGTCGCGGCGTCCGCGTGAATGCCTACGGGAACATGTCGCCGGGGCAGTACCAGCAGGTGCTAGCGGGCTTGAAGACGGGGACGGGTGCGGGCAAGAAGGGTTCGCAGTGGCGGTATTTTTCGGTGCCGGATGGTCGGAAGCCTGGTGGGCGCGGAAGGCTGAAGCCGGGCATTTACCGGGCGAAGTCGAACGACGTGCAGCTCCTGTTCACCTATGCGCGCAAGCAGCCGACAGTGCCTGCGCTGTTTGACTTCTCGGGCATCGTGCAGCGCCGGAGTGAGGAGATCCTGCCGTCACTTCTGAGCAAGGCGCTTGACAACGCCCTGAAATAGACGCTACAATTCGCGCTGTTATCGCTTATCGGTTATGTCGGTTGACTCGTTACGCAAGCAGGTGCGGCAGGCAGACGCGGCGTATCGCGCTGGTGCGGCTGTGATGTCGGACGCTGAGTTCGATGCGCTGGTTGAGGAGCTGCGCGCTGTTGCGCCGTTTGCTCCAGAGCTCCAGCAGCCCGGCGGTGGTACGGCACTGCTGTCGCTCGATAACTGCCCACTGAGCGACTGGTGGCCCGGTGCGCCTGTGGTTGTGCAGCCGAAGATCGACGGCGCTTCGGTTGGGCTGCGGTACGTGGGCGGTGAGCAGCGCGATGCGTGGACACGGAGCGGTCGTGACTGCATGGCGGTGTTGCGTGAGTTGGTGCCTCAGTCGGTGCCGTTCGCGGATGAGCTGCAGGTGCGCGGTGAACTGTGGGGGCATGATGGCCGTCAGAGCACGCCAGCGACGGCTCTAAGGCGCATGAAGGGCGGTTCAGGTGGCTTGACCTTCACGGCGTTCGGAGGCGCCTTCCGGGAGGCCACAGAGGTCAATGCGATGGCGCGGCTTGAGGGGCTTGGCTTCGACTGCGTGGATTCGCTGCTCACAACCCGCATCGAGGAGGTTGAGCTGCTGCATGCGCGGTGGAAGGCCGGGAAGCTGTGGAATCGCCCGTTCGCGACCGATGGCGTGGTCGTGAAGGTGGTTGATCGCGAGCTACAGCGCGAGATGGGTGAGTCGTCGCGTGCGCCTTTCTGGGCGCTGGCGGTGAAGTAGCCCAGGGCCGCTTATTTGTTAACTCTTATCGCCTTCAATCATGAAACGCACGTTGATTTTCTTTGCCGCGATTCTTCAGCATTTGGCGTCAGTGCCGGCGGAGGCGAGGCCAGTTACCGCAACTGTTTACGACGGTTGGTACCACGGCCGCGTTGAGTACTGCGGCGGCACTTACCAGCATTGGGGCGTGTCCGCTGCGCACCCGTGGTTGCCATGTGGTACGCGGGTGACGGTGCGACATCGGGGGCGGGTGCTTGTGGTGCCTGTACGAGACCGGTGTGCCTGTAATTCGCTGGACCTGAGCGCTGGAGCTGCAGCGGCGCTTGGCGTGCCGCTGGACGGCATCGCAACAGTGCAGATCTCATATTGAGACTCATTGCGCTGGAATGAGTCTCAATGAGACTGCTCGGGGAGGTTGACGCTTCCCCGAAATCCATGGCATAATTCACGGCATGGGGCACGAGCCCCGCTTACCGCTTACCTTTCGCCCTCATGGACTCTCCGATCCTTCTCTGTCGCGGCAACGAACTTTGCTTTTGGTTGCCATGCGGCCACGACATCGTTGCCTGCAGCTATGGCTTTACTGATAAGCCGGGCATGAAGCTATACACGCGAGTGTCAGCTCAGACCGCTGAATCACAGATCGAAGCTCATATGGAGCGCGGCTGGAAGGTGGTGGCATGAAACTGATCACCCGTCACACCCGCGCTCCACGCGCTGGCGCCTTCATTCGCTGCCCTTATTGCCAAGAGGTATCGCTTGTGCATCACTTCTGTTGGAGCGCGCTCACTTGCGCGCATTGTTCGGAGTCGGTCTCGAAGTCGAGCTGGGGCTACTGCGACCGCACCGAGGTGGATCCGCTCACGATCCTCCAGCTCGGCTCACCCGTCACTCTCCGCGATGGCGATGAGTGGGCATCGTGGTTGCCTGATGGCGATCGCGTGATCTCCATGTATGGCACTGGCGGTCATGTATCACACAGCCGCAATCGAATGGAAGGCCGCATCCAGATCTCGCGTGAGGTTGCGTTGCGGCAGGTTCAGACACATCTTGAATACGGCTGGAAGATGGACGCACGCGGCAAGGGGCTGATCTGATGAGTACTGGATCTCGTTCGCTGCGGCTTGCTGATCAGCTTGCACGTCAGCCGTATGTATGGCCCGGTGGCTACCCGCTGCATGGTGTCACCGACGATGGTGGCGCGATCTGTCGTATCTGCGCTGTTGATGAACGTGAATCGATCGCGTTGACTGACGGGCGTGATGGATGGTGTTTGATTTCGCTTCGGGTGAACTGGGAAGACCCAGAGCTGCGATGTGATTGCTGTGGGCGGGTTGTGGAGGCGGCGTATGACAATCGGGAGTGAGGGACTAGTACGCCGCCCTTGCTGCGGTTAGCCGAAGTTGGCGAATTCGCCGTGGTATTTGACTGCGGCTTCTCTGTATGCCATGTGAGCCTCGAATGGGTCGACAAAAGCGCCAAGCTTCATCACTTTTTTATTTACCGTAATTTGCGCTCGCCATTTCTTTTGCTTTTTACACCAATAAACCCCTTTTAGGCCGGATTTGCTGCTTTTGTTGTGAGCTGAATTTGCTCTGTTTTGTCCGCGAGTTGAAAGCCTTAGGTTTTCAATTCGATTGTCGGCTTTGTCGCCGTTTATGTGGTCAACCTCAAAATGGCCTGGGTCTTCACCTTTTTCTAGAAGCCACGCAAGTCGATGCGCCATGTAATTAACCGGCGCGACTCTTACTAAAATGTATCCGCTTTTGCTTTTGGCCTTTATTGCTTCGCCTTGTTTTCTTCTTGGCGAATCATCCCCGAGCCATATGAAGTCACCAGTGATTGGGTCGTATTTTACGAATTGACGAAAATAATCAGCGCTTGGAAGCTTGCGTGTGCGTGGCATAATTGGTTTTGCAGAAAGCAGATGAGCCTGGGTTGCAGCCCAGGCTTTTTACTGTATCAGATTTT
>Ga0208161_1001379_pt1 | contig 12935 bp, 8 predicted proteins | sample CB_VirMetaG_3_FD_184538 | JGI IMG/M metagenome (GOLD analysis project Ga0208161, IMG submission 184538) | Freshwater to marine saline gradient viral communities from Chesapeake Bay - CB_1508_1S Viral MetaG (SPAdes) (version 4) | ecosystem: Environmental > Aquatic > Marine > Coastal | place: USA... | reverse complement strand
GTTAACACCCCTCTTTTTTTGTAATATAAATACCTAAAGGGAATTTTTTATACTATTCAATGTCTAGAATACTTGCAGATAAGGTAACTAATTATAATAACGATGGTCCTTTTGAAGCTGAAAAGGGAATTAATATTCCTTTGAACAGACCATTGCAAGTTGCTGGAAGTCCTGGATTATCTAATCAAGTTTTATCGAGCACTGGAGCTGGACTTGTTTGGAGAACTCTTCCTAATGTATTCTCTGGTGATTATGCTGACTTAACTAATAAACCACTCTTATTTTCTGGTAGTTATACTGATTTAACTAATAGACCTTTTGTTCCTACGATAGAAATTAGTAATGTATCTGAAGGTGATTATCTAAGATATAATGGTGAATTGTGGACTAACGCTACATTCCCCACAATTTATACTTATACTCTTCAAGTTGATGATCCTCAATCAAATCAAGTTACCTTAGGATTAAAAAATAATTTTAATACTGTTGTTTCTGAATACACTCTTATAGGATCTGGTGGTGTTGAAGTTAGTTTAGTAGATTCTACAATAACATTTACTGCACCTGAAGTAGTTTCTTATAATCCTTTGACTGCAATTGGTGATGTAGCTACTGCATTTACACAAGAGCTTTCAGGACACGTTGGCATTTCCTTTGAGCATGTTATTGGAACTGGACTTATAACTGCAATAGTAGATCCTCAAGACTTTAATATTGATGGTAGTTCTTCTGCTACTGATTCTGTAACAATTGGGTTATATGATCCAGATTCAACGTTAAAAGGATCAGTTACATTAGCTGCGGATAATACTAGTGGTTTATCTCTTTCGTGGGATGAAGGAAGCGCAACAGGAACCATTTCGTGGACAAATCCTGATCCATATGTATTACCAACTGCATCTACTAGTGAACTCGGTGGAGTTAAAGTAGATGGAGATACTATTACTATTGATGGTAATGGAATTATTACCGCAAACTTTATTGATACTGGAATTGCTTATACTGATTTAAGTGTTAGTGTTGATCTTAGTGGCACTAGTCCATCTGGCGGATTAACATATGATCAAAATACAGGAGAATTTACATACATTCCTGTAGGAACTGCAATGAATGATATTACCGATCTTGTTATTGATCCTGCGATTGGTGATAATGAAACTATCTATTATAATGGATCTGGATGGGTTAATACTACAGTATCAAATCTTTTAAATTATGCTAGCATTTTAGATCTTGGTGATGTTAATGACTCTGCACCAAATGCTGGACAGTTCCTTGCGTGGAATGGAGTTTTTTGGGGATTAGCAGAGCCAATTGCTCCATATGGATATCTTAATTTTAGTGGATATCCAACTCCAGGAACTAGTTCAATCGGTTATGTTAATGGCGATCCTATTTTATCTGACGATAATAGCACAGCAGTAGAAGTAAAATTTTTAGTTAGACCTGGATATATTAAATCAGAAGTTAGTGTATCAATCCATACTGATAATGGTGGAGATATTATATTACAAAGAAGAGTAGATGTATTTGCTGGACCAGGAACTTGGAACGAAGGAACTTGGACTGCTATTACTAAATTTTCTACTCCATCTACATTAAGTGCTGGCGGCGCAACTCATCTCAGTATTATTGATACGCATGGTGCTGGAGAATTAGATTATGTTAATTATAGATTAGTTGCTGATGGAAATATCACTGTGCATTATGGTAGAAATAATACTCTAACTGCTAAGCAATTATCTTAATTATCCATAGAAAGGACTCCACGAACCATCTTTTTTGATATAGCAATCTTGAACCAATTTCCAAGTTCCTGCATCTTTGATATACATTTCTTTTACTTGTGTCCAAGACCCATCATCATATAATTTTAATCTAATACCAACTTGCTCTCCATAAGTTTGCGCATTGATTGTATAATAATATAATTCTACGCTTGCATTTGGGTTCCAGTTACTATTTCTTGATAAGGAACTTCCAAAAGTAGATACAAAATTTGTGTGATATGTTGGAATAATAATCCTATTAGCTCCAGAAGATCCCATACCAAAATAATCTGTTGTTCCTGGAAGCCAATCTGGAACAATAAAACCATAATCTACAAAATCTCTATCAGCAAAACCACCACCTTGAAATCCTCCTTGTCCAGCAATTGAGTTTCCTGGTCCACTTCCTTGACCTCCACCCCCACCTGGAGCACCACCACCGCCACCACCCCCACCAGCATTGTTTGCTCCAGGAGAACCTATCCAGTATCCAGGACTTCCACTGGAAATTGATGGAACGGTTGAATTAAAAACAAAATTTGGATTGACTCTTGCATCTGTGGTTCTATCAAACCATTGTCCTCCCCCGCCAGATCCTCCGCCAGAAGCAACGCTAGCATATCCTGAATAGGTGCTTATGTATAATCCAGAGGCAGCACCACCACCTGCGCCGCCGCCGCCGTAGTAATCTCCTGCTAAAAAGGAACCACTCTGTCCGCCACCTCCGCCAGCAGCAGCGCCACCTGTTCCTCCAGTTCCTCTAGAATTTCCAGATCCATTATTTCCATTACCACCAACATAATGTGTGAAGTCTAATGTGTCTGTATGTGGTTTTATGTAACCGCAGACACGTTGACCATGAGTATAATATCCACCTGGATGACTATACTTAATAGCTCCTGGATTTCCATAGCCAGCTCCTCCAACACCTCCTCTACCTCCAGTAACATCAAAAAATATATTGGTAGTATTTTTTGGAACACTTGAAGTTTGACCATTTGTTTTATTGCCAGTATATGTTGGAGTAGAAGGAAAATATCTTCTTCTTTTTATTTGGAAACCATTACACTGATCTCCATTAGGAGAAGAAGCAGAATATCCAATACCAGAACTTGGCCAACCATATGCAGAACCTTGAAATGTTCCTGGATAATAAACATAATTTCCTACAACAACACCACAGTTGGTATCCATTGGATAGCTATACCCATTTCTGCCAATTACAGAAGTTCCTGCTCCCGCCCAAGAAACAAAATTATCCGTATTTCCTGAGGCTGGCGCTACTATAACTGGAGAATCTATACTATCAAATATAACTACTCCATCCCACACAAGAACAAGTTGTCTACAATCTCCTTGAAACGGTCGTGATCCACCACCAACTGGATTTGTAACGGTGCCTCCACTTCTAATAAACCATCCATACTGGTGATTACTTGCTGGATCTCCTGGATTGTGGCTTAATCCATTGCCATCTAACTGATACTTATACCCTTCTTCTGTGGGAAAATCTGCCACACCTGGAGGTAAGATCCACATTTCTAAGTTTCTGTGATAATATGAACCAGAATTATCATTGAATCCTGGATTATCTGAATGGGAATATACTCCAAATCCTGTTGAGAATGAGAATAAAAATCCAGAATAATCTAAACCAGATCCCGAATATCCAGAAACCTCATCCCAACACCACAATAAACTACTTCCAAGATCTCCACCTGTATCCCAATCAGTTAAACTATTTGGTAATGCTCTTTTATTATAGCTTCTAAATTTGTTTATATTTCTCGTGGCAGATAATACTTCGGTAGGACCAACATAGTTAAGTGTAGCTCTATCCCATATTTGTCCTGGCAATCTACTTCTGGTTTGTGTTGTAGAATCTCCTGATCTACTTTGTGTAGCATCTGTAGATGCTATTGCTAATCTCCAGTCATCAGATGACGGAGCTAATGTATTTCTTATATACTGCCATCTTGCATCATCAATACATGTATTAGAAGATGGTAATACTTTACCTGTAGTTTTAGTTAAAGTTCTTGGATCTTTTAATTCTGCTCCATCGATACCACAAGAAAAGATAAGAATTCTTCCTGCACTATCTACAAAATAATTGTGTCCATTTGGTAAAGTAAATTGTGCCATTGTTATGCTGGTAATCTTATTACTACTCTTGCATTGTTGGCAGATCCTCTACCTCCACTTGCATTTCCTGCAGTTCCTCTGTTTGGATCTGAAGCTCCACTAAAACTGCTAGTTCCACTGGGAGCAGTAACTTTTGAAGTATTTACATAACCAGATCCACCTCCTCCAGTTCCTGAAGTGAATATATCAGTTCCCCAAGGGTATAATGACCAGTTACCAGTGACAAAAGCAGATCCGCCACCGCCACCGCCACCACCATAGTAGCCTCCACCACCACCGCCAGCTCCATCTGATCCTGTGTAATAAATAAGTCCACTACCATATGGTTCTGCACTTTGATACGATGCTCCTCCATTTCCACCAGAACCACCTTGTAAAGCCGATCCAGGACCACCATTTGTAGAAGGAGATAAATTAGATAAAAATGATCTACCTCCACCAGATCCACCAGCAGTTTGTGTTCCCCCAGTTCCACGACCACCGCCGCTACCAGCAGTTCCGTCGTCACCGCTAGAACCACCGCCACCGCCAGCATTATTATTAGTTCCATTTGCTCCACCAGATCCTCCAGCGATTAGCAATGCTTGAGTTTGTGTAGCAGAAACACTAGATGTAGATCCTTCAAATAATCCAGCATATCCACCACCAGTTCCCCCAGAATTTCCGCTATAACCAGCGCCCGCTCCACCTCCACCATAACCTGTTCTTATTTTATAGTAAACATCTTTTTTGAAATTTACTCTGCCATAGGTATAACCACCTCTTGTTTTTGCACCAGACCCCCACATAACAACATCAGCCTCGAAATCTGCTAGAGCTTGGAAAGTAACATCTTGTGTTCCAGAAACTATATAAGAACCGTCACTTAATTTTACTTCAGTTCCGCCAATATTAAATCCTTCTTTGGATGGTTCCCAGATAAGACGCCATGAACCAGCATTTTTTTGCCAGACTTGGGTTACTTCTTTCCAAGATCCACCATTTTTTACATAGATATCTTCAAATTCTTTCCAACTTCCATCGTCTCTTATACCAGGCATAACTAATCAAGCAACTACATACCAAATATCACCATCATTTCCATCAGAACTACTCGGTGTTGCTGTGCTAATGTATCTTCTTCCATAACCATTACTTGTCAATACGTTTTCAAAATATGATGTGCTATTTTTTGTTCCATCTGCCATCAAGAATTGAGAAGAAGTTCCACTAGTAACTTTAACTGTTGCTGCTTCTATAGTTGTTGATGCAGTTAAATTTCTGCAAGTAATATCTCTAGTAGAAAAATCTCCACTAGCATCTCTTAAAACTAAAGTGTCTCCAGTATTCGCTGTATCACTTTTTGCTGAAATTGTGGTTGCAACAGAACCGTTATAACTAGTGACTGCAGTTGATGTCCCTGTTTGGACAGCATTGACATAAGAGCCAAAAGTTAAACTTTTTGATGTTTGTGTTGCAGTTCCACTAAGAGTTGCTGTAATAGTTCCAGCATAGAAATTTCCATTAGAATCTCTCGCAACTACTTTAGATGCTCCTACATTACTGCTTGTTCCTGGAGTAGCATCAACTGCCCACGTTATAGCATTCAGACCATTATAAGTTCCTCCAGTAATATAAGAACCATTTGTCAATGTAGTCAATGAAGCAGTAATTTTCATTTCATCAGCAGATTCTCTACTGATTGAAAGATAATCCCCATCAACTGTGATGTTAATATCTTGTGTTGAGTTACCAGAACCACCAGCAGTAAGACGTATTCTTTCGCTAGTATTTTCAGCTCCACCTACTACTGAAATTGAATACGTAGTATTGTCATTGGTATCTTCAAATTCATAAGTGCCACCTAATTGCACTTCATTTGTATATGTTATGCCATCCCTTGTTAATTCAAATGTAATTGAATTATTTGTAAGAGAACTATTTGGTATGTTAGTTAGTGTGTTTAGACTACCATCAATCGTGCAACTAGATAGTGTTTTATTTGTGAGCGTCTGAGTATCTGTTGTGTATACATTCGAAGCTCTTTGCCACGATACTCCAGAAGAACCATTGGAAGTTAAAACATAACCAGTTGTTCCAGTGCTGACACCATCAAAGATTCCATTACCAGAAAGATTTAATGAATCTCCTGGTTGCAATTCTGCAACTAAAGTGCTGTTATTATCAATAACTAATGGAAATCTATTTGCCATCTTAATCAGACTTTATTAAGTATTTATTATATAATTCTTACCCAAACACCTGAACGTTTTTCGTAAGCTTCTTTAACTTCTTTCCATATTCCAGCATCTTTGATATAAACTTTTCTTACGAAAAACCAATCATTTGATGTCCTAACTCTAATATTTGAAGAAGGTTCTCCCGAAATTACTGCCAATCCAGTATAATTTAATCCTGCATTATTTAAGTAATATGGATTTGTTATATATTCTCCTGAACCAGAATTAGAAAAAAATGTATTCGATATTATAGAACTGGTAGTAAAATAACTGGAACCACCACCTCCGCCAGAAGCATTTCTTGTGCCACTTCCGAAGTCATCTCCGCCGCCACCGCCACCCCCGCCATAATAACCACCACCACCACCACCACCGCCACCAGCGTTAGGATAACCGCCAAGAACTCCATTTCCACCACCACCACCAGCTAATGCAGATCCTTGCTGCCCACCTACATTGCCACCACCACCACCATTAGATGTAGTTCCACCTCCCCCACCAGTAGATCCTTGTGTGCTATCACTTGAAGTTGTTCCTGGACTGCCATTTGGTACTCCTGCATCTCCACCTGCAGAACTACCATGACCATATCCAGTTCCTCCTGCACCTGCGGCTATCATTAAAGAATTTGATTGGATTACCGAAGTGTTGAAAAAACCAGTATATCCACCACCATTTTCTCTTCCTACCCACCCATATGAAGTGCCAGCAGATCCTCTTCCCCCACCTACAACTATTTTATATGTAACAGTGGAGTCAATATTGAAATTAGCTCTAGTATAAGCTCCTTTTGCGGTGTTGGTTCCTTGCCCCCATAAAGCAACATATAGATTTGATTGATTTTGTGTAAAGGTTAATGTAAAAATTTTTTCTGTTGTATTACTTGTGTGCTCAAAAACCAATGCACCATCTTCACTGAAACTATGAACATTTCCTGATTTTATAAACAATACTACTAAACCAGCTCCTCCAGATCCTCCATTTCCTTCTGAAATTGTGTCATTATCTGCAGTGCCTCCTCCACCTCCTCCGCCACGAGCTCCTCCAGAAGAACCATTTTGATTTGATACAGAAGATCCATCATTTCCATTTGTTCCTCCTTTTCCTGGAGTCGGTCTAGAATTACCTGAATTACTTCCTCCAGAACCAGAAAGTGTTGAAATAAAGGAAGATGAAAATGCATCCCAAGAATTTATTATATTTACTCCACCTCCACCAGCTCCACCATAACCAGTGGAAGAAGCAGAATCATTAGATCCTCCAGCTCCCCCACCCCCCGCTCCATTAGAACCATTAGATCCAGAATTTCCTGCACTTCCACCATTTCCTCCATTACCATCGTAACCACCAGCACCGCCACCACCGCCACCCCTTTCTCTAGAAGCACTTCCATTTCCACCACTTCCTCCATTGCCACCACCATTTCCCAAAAAAGATCCTCCATTACCACCTCTACCACTGGGAGCATTTTCTCCTCCAGACCCACCATATCCAGCACAAATTATAGATCCTTGATATCGGATTGAAGAATTTCCTCCAGACAATCCTGATGATCCTCCAGATCCAACAGTTATTGTAATAGTTGATCCTCCAATTACAGGTGTGTTTATAATATAACCAAGACCACCACCGCCACCACCGCCACCACCATCATTATTTCCACCATCTTTACCTGCTTTTCCGCCACCGCCACCGCCACCAATACAAATAGCACTTATCTCATATGCGGAAGAACTTAAAGTATATGTTTGTGATGAGGTGAAAGATTGTTTTGATGATGGACTATCAGATCCCTCTACCCAAATTACATCAATTGCCATAACTATAAAATCTCATACCAAATATCACCATTTGATGGAGAAGATGGTTCAGTTGTTTGAACATATCTTGTTCCATAAGCATTACTTGTAGTTGATACTGCAATATAAGTTTTAGTATCAATACTACCATCTCCTTTCAAAAATCCAGACTTATACCCACCACTACCATCGGGAATTCTAATTGTCTTTCCTAGTAGATCTCCAGAAGCGGTTAAATTTCTTAAAGTAATATCTCTCGCCCACATATCTCCATTAGAATCTCTTGCCGCTAATCTACCAGCTCCATAATTTACTGCTGTTCCAGGAGCACCTTTAAAATCGATTGTTGTATCTGTAGAACCATCCGAATATGCATATAGAGAAGCAGAATTTGATGGATTGTAACCAATAATGGTGCTATTAGTATCATCAAATGTCAATCTACCTGACACTCTAGTAGCAGAACCAGATAAATTAGCGTAAATTGTATCAGCAGAAAAGTTCCCGCTACTATTTCTTGCAACGACTCTACCACCATCATTTGCTGATGTTGCATCTACAGTAAATGTTTGAGCACTTAATCCATCATAGACTCTATTAACTGGAGGATCATTAATTTTTACAAAATAATTTCCTGCAGTTAATGTCTGCATTGAAAAAGTTAATGTAAGATTATTTTCTGTTGGTTCGGCAAAAGTTAAATAGTTTGGTCCAGTTGTTATTGATACTGTATCTGTTCCACTACCAGAACCACCAGCAATTAAATTTAAATTAGCTTTTGTTGCTCCTCCAGTGACATTTGTTATTGAAGCAGACCATGTATATGTGGTGTCATCATTATTATCTGTAAACGAATATGTAGAACCTAAAGCAATTGATGAACTAGTGGTTGTTTTTGTTGTTACAGTTCCACCTGAAGTAAATTCAAAATTAATTTTATCATTTGCCAACGTGCTATTTGCCATGTTGGTAAATGTATTTACATCTATATCTAAGGTAGACTTTTTAAAAGTTTTGTTTTCGAATGTTTGTTCATCATTTAAAAAAGTATCTGGATACCTTTGCCATGAAACACCAGGAGATCCTTCTGGAGCAATGTCACTTGCTCCATATACAATAGATCTCAAAACTTGTCCAGACTCTCCTACAGAAACACCATCAAATAATAGAGTTCCTGTGAGATTTAATGCATCTCCATTTGGAAGTTCTCTTATAATTGAATTGGTTGTATCTATTGTTAATGGATGTCTGTTTGCCATGTCACTTAAATAAATTATTTGTTCTTGGGAATGTCATTCCAGTTCTTCTGACTCCTTTCTGTTCTTGGATTAGCCCACTAGTTGATCTTGGATTTTCTAAATGGAGGTACTTGTTGACACTTCCTTGTTGTGATGTTTCATCATCATACCCCCCAGTAGATATATCAAATGTCATATCACCATTAATTGAGTGTTGTTGAATATATCCAGCAACATCTTCCTGGGTAAATCTTTCTTTGTTTGCTGCTAAACATGCAGCAATTCCAGTAAGTTGTGGTGACGCCATGCTACTACCACTTATTGGATAGAAGTAATTTCCTGGTCCATATTTTGTATCTACTAATCCAGTATTATTAAAAGCAGAAATAATATTATCTCCAGGTGCAAAGATATCAATTCCTGGACCATAATTTGTGTAAGATGATCTTCTGAAATCATCTTTGTTACTTAAGGCAGATACAGTAATTGCTCCACTATCAGGAGAATTTGGCCATCCTCCTCTCATATAATAAAAAGCATCAACGGTATTAGTATTATTATCGAGAATAAAAATTAAGTTATTCCAGTCTGGTTCTGATGGGGTTGAAATAAGAAGATTATCATTGCCAGAAGCACCAATTACCACAATTCCATCTGCAATTGCATCAATAATATCTGCATTTATTGCTGCACTATATCTTGGATATGTTTCTGTATTTAATCTTACCCCAAAGTCTGTTTCAATTCCAGCCTCTGTCCACCCAGATGGTCCTGGGTTACTAATATTATATATGGATCCTCTATAATTAATTTCAACGACATCTGAAAAATCTAATCTGTAAATAGGATTGTTTTCGCCATCAACTCCTTTTTGGGGCATATATCTTATACCACCATAACTATGATTTGTTATAGTAAAATTCTTTCTTCCTGTTTCTGGATTAATTGGCTTATTGCGGTGAAATGCTCTAAGATAATCAAATATTAGTAAAGCAGGAATAGACTGACCAGATGACCAAGGTGCAGTGACTGCTAAATTGTAGATATTTGCTTCTCTTGCCCATCCATAATATTGGCCAGCAACTGTGCCAGCTACATGATTTCCATGGTAATAAGATAAGTTACTATTTTGATCGTATGTTATAGTTCCCGATGGTAGTGTTTGTATATCATCATCAATTGATGTTACAAGACTATTGAGATCATTGAACCATTGATATTGTACAAATCTAGATGTTCCTGTGGATGGACTGTTCCATTCATTACTATCATATGAAATAGGGTCGTCAACAATAATTACATCAACGTATTTTCCATCATTAAAAATACTTACAGTAGCATTAACTAATTCAAAAGTAGAACCAGAACCCCATGATCCCTTTCCTCTTTGAGTTTGATTTCCAGCACAATGCAAATGGCCCCATTGAAAATCTGTTGGATTTACTGTTGTTGGTGCTACGGTATCATCTTTCCAGAACACTCCAGACTTTGTGTATGGAGTGTTGTTGACATATTGAGATTTAATATCAAAGTTATCAAGTAGTTCGACATCCCATACTCTAGGATCTTTACTAATTTTTATTGCTTGATCACTTGTCATTTCATAATGTGTATTTCTACTGAGAGGTCTTTTTAAAATAAGAGGAATATTAATTTTTTCCATATCATTATAAAAACTCTCTAGGTCTTCTTTTTTGTGAAGAGTTATAATGTATGTTTTGGTTGACATATTATTCCTCTAATTTGACGTAAGTAATTGTTACTGTGATGGGCTGAGTAAATCCACTTTTATTAACAACTTTTAAATAAATGTTTTTTGTTGGTGTCACATCATCATTCCAGCCAATAACAGCTGGAGTAAGTTTTTGCGTAACAGCACCTGTCGTTATTACTTCTGCAATAACTCCTGTTCCTGGCAAAGGATCAGTAAATTCATTTCTTAGTGTATCATCATTTCTACTAGTAATATCTGAATAAACAGTTACCCATGCTGCAGCAGAAGTTTGTATTTTTTGCAATAGATAACTTTTTCCTGCCAGAACTTGAACTTCTGCTGCAGCGTCATTTGCAATTGACGATGTACTAACTTGAACAGATTCTCTTTGTGGGAGTGCAGCGGAAGTTAAATAGCCAACAGCAGCATGATCTCCCCAACCGAATGCACTATTCCAATTATTAATGTTGTCAACAGTGATATTATTAGCAGGAGAAGCTGTAAATATTGGATCTGTTTCCGTATATGATGTGAGATAGCCAACAGCAGCATGATCTCCCCAACCGAATGCACTATTCCAATTATTAATGTCAGAAATAGTGATATTAAAAGCAGGAGAAGCTGTAAATATTGGATCTGTTTCAATATATTCAGTTAAATAGCCAACAGCAGCATGATCTCCCCAATTATATGCTGTATTCCAATCTTCAATTTGTAATGCACTAATTGTAAATGCAGCTGAAGCTGTAAATATTGGATCTGTTTCTGTATATGATGTGAGATAGCCAACAGCAGCATGATCTCCCCAACCGAATGCACTATTCCAATTATTAATGTTGTCAACAGTGATATTATTAGCAGGAGAAGCTGTAAATATTGGATCTGTTTCTGTATATGATGTGAGATAGCCAACTAAAGAATGATCTCCCCAACTATATGCAGTGTCCCAATTAGTTTGATTTTCATTCGCAGCTAATTCACTAAGATCAGCTGGAGTAAATGTAAAAACTCCAGTAAATGAATCATAAGTTAGATTACCAGAACCAGAAGCTGGAACTACATCTATTACTGGTACTTTTGGGACAAATGGTTTATTTAAAATTTCTGCAACACTATTAATTGCATTCCAATCAGATTTTACTTGAGTGAAATCTGAATCTACAATAATAGTTCTTCCAGATTGAGTAATGGTAGTATTACCTGTTCCTGTGATAGTAATATCTCCATCAACATATGTACCAAATTCGGTTCCTCTAAATCTGGTTACATTATTAATAGAATCAATGGTAAATGTTCCGCCATTTTGTTCAATCGTAATATTTCCAGATGGACCCTCTAGAAATGTTATATTTCCCGAGAAAAAAGTACCAGCATTACCAGCTTTAATTTTTGTTACTGTATTTTCTGGAAAAGCCCATAAAATTTTTGTGCCATCATATTGTAAAAATTGTCCAGGCTCTCCTAGACTATTATTAGCAATGATACCATTATCTGATAAATTTAAATTATCACCAGAGGCAAGTTCTTCAATTCTCCTAGAGCTTTGATTTACTATTAACGGAAAACGATCTGCCATTACACAAATTCCCTAGAAATTACCTTAATTTACTAGTATTTATAGGTATATTATTTTATTTAAATGCAGGGGGGTTGACAGACCGCCGAGGGTGTGTAATAATAGGTTCACCGCAGTCGAGGAGGACATGCCTCTCTCGGACCAGAGGGTTGACAAGCTCTCAAATCTGTGGTATCATAAATAAATGTTAAGAAATGAAAACATTTCTTAATGTAATACATATCCCCCAATTACTCGGAGTATTAAAAAATGACTGCATCCATCGCTCAAAAGCGTGGTAGCAACACTTGGGAGCAATTCTGTGAGTGGGTTACCAGCACCGACAACCGCCTCTACGTGGGGTGGTTTGGAACGCTAATGATTCCAACCCTTCTCGCAGCAACTATTTGCTTCATCGTTGCTTTCATCGCTGCACCTCCCGTTGACATCGACGGTATTCGTGAACCAGTTGCAGGTTCACTCATGTATGGAAATA
>Ga0208161_1001378_pt1 | contig 12936 bp, 6 predicted proteins | sample CB_VirMetaG_3_FD_184538 | JGI IMG/M metagenome (GOLD analysis project Ga0208161, IMG submission 184538) | Freshwater to marine saline gradient viral communities from Chesapeake Bay - CB_1508_1S Viral MetaG (SPAdes) (version 4) | ecosystem: Environmental > Aquatic > Marine > Coastal | place: USA... | reverse complement strand
TGCATTTGCTTCTGTTATTCTTTGTAATCTGTCTAATGGTAATTCATATTTTGGATTTAAAGGGGATAGTTTCTCTATTCTATTTTTGGTAGATGCCTGAGTAGGAATTGTTTCTTTAAAGTTAGGAGGCAACGTTCCACCAATAGGATCGTTTGGTGCATTAGTTAGTATTTTTGTTAGTGCACGTAATATTCCGTAAAAATCTTTATTGTCATTATTAGACCGCTCAGATTTTAATCTATCCTTATAAGTTGTTTCTCCGATCGCACCGAAAAACGATTCTCTTTTTGCAGAATCCAAATATTGTGGTTCTTTTGTTTGATTATAGAGGTTTGGTGCGGTGTTATAGAAAGTTAAGTATGGGTGAGAAGATTTACGAATTGTGGTTCCACCAACACCCAAATATGATTGAGCACCACCAAAAGGAGAAGATAATCTAACTATATTTGATTTACCAAACATTTCCTTTGTTAAAGCAGCTGCTTTTTTAGATTGAACACTAGCTGGATCTGTTGCAGTTGGTGATGAATTAATCAACGGAGAAAAAGAATTTGGAATCATTTCTCTCATCAAACCAATCAACCTGTTATATCCTTTACCAGTGGTTCCACCGGGATCTCTATTTGATTCTGATGGCGTTGGTAGATTTGAAAAAGACGAATAATTTACATCCACAAATAATTGGTTCAATTCTCTGTTTACCGTTGCCTTTTCATACTTGTTTAAGTATTCAGATGCATTTAAAACAATACCATGTCTGGCTATATGAACACCATCAGCTGCACTAGAAACATTAGCTATAAGTGAAGCTGGATTGAAAAACTGTGTTGCGGATAACTTACCACCAACAAAATTATAATTGTCTAAATCAAACTCACCACCCGTATTTAGTCCTAAAATATTTGCCGCACCAAAAAATACATTAGCAGTTGGTGTTCTTGGGTCAACATCAACATTAGGGTTCATAGACTGTAAGCCGATTTGTTTTGCACTAAAAAGTAATCCCTTTACACTAGCAAACCATTTACCCAATCTTATAGTATCGGCTAATTGTCTTTCTACTTTTGTAACATATCCACCCCTAACAACACCCTCGTCAATACCTGCACCGAATCCCCATCTTTGATTTTCAACCTCACCATCTCGTTGAATACCACGAACTATGTATGGTTGAAAGAAGAAAGCAGGTTCAAAATTTACAGACTCATTCTGTAACTTGTATTTGTTGTATTGATTATCCAATGGTGATGGCGATCGTCTTGTTCTTGCCCATTCTGTTAAGTATCCTGTCCTATTTGTTGTGTTTAACATTGACAATTCGTATTTGTTATTGAATGCGCCGGCTGGTGCATTTGTTACAACGTTGGATATTTGATTATCAAGAGTTGCGAATAGAGTTCCATCTGCCCAAGGTCTTCGTCCCAACGAAAGTGGTGCATATATTTCACCCTGTTGTGTAGAAGAAATACCACGCTTACCTCGTTGTGTCTCTATTCCTAATCTAGTATCAGGTGAATCGTTTACAGATAGTTTTGGATTTACAATTGGATAAAGTGATGCATTTGGGTTATCCATACCAACCATGAATCCAGTTCTCTCTTGTGGTCTAAATCCAAAGAATGTTGTGTATGGAGCATTTCTAATTGGTGAAACATTTTTTGCACCACCAAAAGAAAATCTTGATGGTTCATATGAAAGTTTAGTCTCGGCTGGATTAGTAAAGAATGTATCGAATCCAGTTACACTATTTGGTTCCACCGAAAAATAATCAACAGAAGGAGCCTGTGTTCTATTTCCCACCCAAGAATATCGACTAGATTCTGCAATATACTTTGTTTCCAATATCTGAGAAAGTGTTGTGAACCCGACTCCGTTAGAATCTACTATGTTATTTACGGCAGGAGACTGTTGTCTATTTCCTGCAAAAGTAAATCTTGATACATCAGACTGATACTCTGAAACGAGAGACTGTGCAAATGAAGTAAATCCCGTATTTGAATCGTTTGTAAAGTAATTGACAGTAGGTGCTTGTTGTGAAGAACCTTTAAATGTAAACTCACTTACGTCTGTGACATATTCCGTTTGTAGCTTTTGTGGACGTAAAGTAAATCCAGATGATTTCTCATTTGTGAAGTAATCAATTGGATTGGGTAAATTTCCAGTGAAAGTAAATCTAGACGATTCTGTTTCATATTCCGTCTGTAATGCAGTTGGGAACTTTGTGAATCCAGAAGTATTTTGATTTTGGAAATAATCCGTTACCGGAGCATCTTGTCTTGTGCCATCAAAATCAAATATCGAGGAATCCTTAACATACTTTGAATCGTATAGTTGAGCGAGTCGGTGGAATCCAGATGTTGTGTGTGTTCCAGTCAAATCGAAATAGTTTACTTCTGGAGCAGAGGTTCTGGTTCCATCCCAATCAAATTGTGAAGACTCTGGTATGTATTTGGTTTCATACAACTCAGCTAGTCTATGGAATCCTTTTGTTGTAAATTGACCAGTTATATCAAAGTAATTCACTTCGGGTGAAGATGATCTTACACCATCCCAATCAAATCTTGATGATTCTGGGATGTATTTGGTATCATAGATTTGTGCAAATTTATGAAAACCATTTGTTGTAAACTGTGAACCTATATCAAAGTAATTTACTTCGGGTGCACTATCACGAGTCCCGTCCCAATCAAATCTTGATGATTCTGGAATGTATTTGGTATCATAGATTTGTGCAAATCTATGGAAACCAATCGTAGTGTATTGACCAGAAATATCAAAGTAATTGACCTCTGGAGCAGAAGTCCTGTTACCATCCCAATCGTAAATAGAGGACTCTGGAATATACTTTGTATCATACAGTTGAGCAAATCTATGAAACCCAGCAGTGGTATGTTGGGTAGTTAAATCAAAGTAATTGACTTCCGGTGCGTTTTCTCTTGTCCCATCCCAATCATATAACGAAGACTCTGGAACATACTTCGTATCATATAGAGAAGCAAACTTATGAAATCCAGTTGTTGTGTGTTGACTACTTAGATCAAAGTAATTGACCTCTGGAGCATTTTGCCTTGTTCCGTCCCAATCGTAAACAGAGGACTCTGGAACATACTTCGTATCATATAGAGAAGCAAACTTATGAAATCCAGTTGTTGTGTTTCTACCAGTTAAATCAAAATAGTTTACTTCTGGTGCTTCAGTTCTGTTTCCATCCCAATCAAATTGAGAAGCATCAACAACATACTTTGAATCTAACAACTGTGCAAACTTATGAAACCCGTCCGTAGTTGATGTTCCTTGCAGATCAAAATAGTTTGTTGTTGGTGCTTGTTCTCGGTTACCAGACCAACCAAAAACAGAAGAATCTGGTTGATATGCCGATTGTAGAGATAACACAAAGGACTTGAATCCTTCTGATGTATATTGTTTCGTTACATCAAAGAAATCTGTTTCTGGTATATTTACAAAACCGAATCTAGAACTTTCAACGTTATAAGCAGTTTCTAACGGTTGAGTAAATGTTTGGAAGCCTTCGCCGTTAATATCCGTTATGAAATTAGTTGAAGGTGGTGCACCATCCCAACTAAATGAAGACTGTCCTGTATATCTGGTTTCATTTTTTTGTGCACGAACAATGAATCCTCTAGCGTTTGTATCTTGAAATACATTTATCTCTTGTGTTCCAATAATAGACAATCTAGATTCATCTGGATTTTCATGTCTTCCGGCTGGATTCGTTAAAGAAACCAAATCTAAGTTTAATCGAGAGTTATCTTGTAGTTGTTGTGATTCACCGTTATACTTTTCATCATCTATTTCTCTTGGCAAAGATCTTTCCGATAGTCTCGATGTTGTCACAAATCTAATGGGTTGACCATCTGGATTTAAACGGCTCTCATCATTCAAATGAAATGTTCCATTTTCCATTCTTAGAACTTGCGTATCTGGATCAACAACGAGTCCTTGTTTTATAGTTTCTGTTATGATCTGAGCACTTTGTCCCACCCTATCAAACGTTAGAGTTGTTGGTAAAAGTGCAACATCTGGATTTATAACATTATTGATAGGAGACAAAAGATCAGTGTTTATTTGAACAGATTGACCACTTCTATCAAGTGACAGTGGTATGGTGTTTATACCAATATCTGGATTAGTAATGTTGTCAGATGCATCACCGGGAATTGGTTTCACATCCAACGGCGACGTTAGATTGTTCTGACCTGAAATTGATTCGTTAACATCAACTGGAGAGACTAAGTTATTTGTCCCATACGTGTCTGGTAAAACATCAGTTGGTGATACCAAATTGTTAGTTCCAACTTCGACCGAATTTACATCGGTTGGTGATACCAAATTGTTAGTTCCACGATCTGCAACGTTCACTTCGATGGGTGATTGTAGATTATTGGTTCCTCGTTCTGCCGTAGTTATCAATACATCCGAACGATTTAGTTGACTGACAAATTCTCTTTGGTTGATTTGATTTAATCTAGATGCAATCTGTTCAAGTGAAACTCCGTTAATGTTTCGTGTATCATATGTTGTATTGATAGTAGAGTATTTTGAAACCTGATTGATTATCAGATTTTCCATCGCAAATTTACGAATGTCATCCAATCTAGTATCTTTAAGTGATTCCTCTAACTTTTTAGGTTCTACTCTGGATACAGCAGAAGAATACTGTGACAACTTTTCGGTGATTGGTTGAAAAGTTGCGAAGTTTTTGTTGGTAGTTGCCTTTGAAGCTTCAGGAGAAGATTTTGGTTCTCTCGAAACTTCTGATCGGAATCTTGACAAATCTGATGATAAATCTAATAATGACATCCTTTACTCACTTGTTATTTACATATAAATATCGTGTAACTAGGATTATTAGATCGTTCTACCATATGTATTATCTACACCAACATTGTAAGATTTTTTGAAGTTTAATTGGTTCTTTATTTCCTCAACAGTCTTATCACCAAACTTAATAACCGTTGGTTGTGTTGCAACCTGACTAAACAATCCTATTAACGTATCTAGTTTTTGTTCTACCTTTGCCATACTAGTTCCACCACCACCAGAAGTATCTGTAACTGGGCTTGCCGTTTCTTCTTTTGAAGAACCACCGAATACATTACCAAGAAATCCAGTAACTGCACTTATACCAGTTGTTGCCAAATCAGATACTGCACCAGAAACTTGTGCATCCTTCAAATCTTCTAGTTTTGAAACCATTTCATCGACCTTATCGAAATTAACCTGATCAATCGCAGATGAGAATGTCTTCATGGCTTGTGCTAGTAGGTTTATTGCAGTTGCTACCGCATTCAATTGTTTTGCGTCTATACTAGCAAATCGATTAAACTTCTCAACGGGATCACCGCCGAAGAATTCACCTAACGCAGAACCAATTCCTGCAAAAACGCTTCCACCACCGAAGGCGGCAAGTGCACCGGCTATGGCATAAATACCAAATGCGGCTTTCGCCATTTTTGCACCATCAATATCTTGAAGCCTAATAACAGATGTTGTTATTGTTTCTATTACTTTAGCGATTGCCTCACCAACCGCTTTTATTACACCACCAACTCCATCAAAGAACGCGGTTATACCAGGAGCAGCTGCACCAATACCTTCACCAAGAAGTTTGAAAGCATAGGCGAGTCCAATCATTGCACCAGTGAAGATTAATATACCACCAATAACCATCGGATTTACAAGAGAAGCCATTGGTGTAAAGAATGCAACAACCGCCTTTCCGAGTGCACCCATTATTGTTGGTAGTGAGTTCGCCGCTGAAGCGAGTCCATCCATAATGATGTTTAGAATCTTCATTGCACCCTCTGCAAGTTTAGTGCCAACATCTACTACAATAGTAGCACCTTCACGTAGGATGTCACCAATTCCAGCTATTACATCTTTCAGTGTTGCGAGCAAATCTTTACCAACATCTCTGACAAACCCAATGGCAGATTGAACAACACCTTTTATAGAATCAATGATGGATTTCATTTTATCGAGAATACCCGATACCATGTTTTTACCTTTTTCGGCTTCACCAACCGCAGCACTGTCTCCACCCAATCCACCTACGGAAGCCGCTTTTTCCGATCCACCACCTCCGAGAAGTTTACTACCCATCTTACCAAGTGGTCCCCCAACTTTCGATATGAGGGTTTTACCCAAGTCGCCAGCCTTAGATTTGAGCATATCCATACCCTTACCGAGGAGAGCTTTACCGGCAAAAAATCCACCTATGGTCGTTACTATTCCAAGCAAACTACCAAATCCAGATAAAAGAGGGGATACTTTATTATTAACTTCTTCTACACCACCAGCTACTTTTCCAGCAGCATCTGCAACTTCGTGTGTAGTTTCTTCTGTGCCTGAAAACAATCCTAAAACGTATGTCAATGGTTTGATTAGAAAACCAATCACCGAAGCTATCATTTTTATACCAGGAACCATCATTTTTATAGTTCCACTGACTGCATTCAATATACCGTCCATGGCAGCTGCACCCTCTTCTCCATTCATGAGACCATCAACAACATCCATGATTGGTGTTACAAGTTTAACTGCTAATTCTTGTATTCTCTTCATTAAATCCGCCATTGCTGCTTGTGTTGCTTCCGATTTCCTTTCAGCTTGCATTTTCTCAAGATAGGCTCTTTTTTCCTTATCAGTTGTTTTTGATATTTCGTCAGCAAGATCTTTTTCATTCATTTTTTGAAGTTCTTTTAATTTTGCCTCCGTAAGACCAGCGTCATTAAGTTCTTGCTGTTTACCTAACATTTCTGCAAGTTGATCTACTTCCATTCCAGTTGCTTTTGCAAGAGCTTCTTTTTGAATTACATTCATGTTATTGAAGTCTTCTAATGATCCAGCAGCATTAAGAATTTCATTCATAACAGTTTCTTGATCACCATTTAAAGCGGCTGCTCTCATTTTGTCCAAGTTAATATTTTTCCCTAATAGAACTTGGGCTTCCATTTGTGCTTCAAGAGAAGATTCTATGTCTAATGTTTTTCTTCCAATGTCTTGTATTTGTTTCATTGACATACCAAGAAGCTTTGCCTTTTGAGCAGTTTTTATCATAGCTTCTGGCATCTTTGACATACTACTAACAACAGAAGGTGGTATATCTGCCAGTATTTTAAGTGATTCTTTTGCTGTGAAGATACCATTACCCAATTTAGATGCCATCATTGACATCTCACCAACAGATTTGCCGGCTATTGCCGCATTGTTGTTCATTTTGCCAGCTTCTTCTCCACTCAAACCAAATTTTTCAGTTAGCACCGCGGTATTTTTTACCATCTGTTGAACTGCAGCATTTCCACTATTAAACGGGCCAGTTAAGTCTAATCCACCAAGATTTTCACTTGCAGTTTTTAATGACTTAGCAACTTGTTCCGAGTTAATTCCTGTTATTTTCAGTTGATTTGCAACATCAACAGTGGTGTGGTGTAATTCTTTTGCCTCGTTTTTACTTATGCCAAAATCTTTACCCAGTTGTGCAACCTCCTTATCTGCCTCCATGAAGGTGTCAATGAGAAATTTGCCTAACATAAATATTGCACCAATACCGAGTGCCATCGTTAGTTTACCAGCCATATCAAGGATGCCTTTTAGACCCTTACCCGCTTCGGAAAATGCACCTTTTAAATCGCCCGCTTTTACCGACTTAACAACGTTTACAAGTGCACCACCAACCTTTTCTTTTAGTTGCGAATTTATTTCATCCAGTCCAAATTTTTGTAGTAATGCACCTTTGAAGTCTCCACTTGTTATCTTATCAAAAACACCCAAAGTTTTTTCAGCAGTTTTAGAGGTTTCACCTAGCACCTTATTTTGTTCTGACATCGCATCTATTGAAAGTTTTCTAGCCTTTAATACGGCCTCTTCAAGATCAAGTTCTAACTGCTTATCTCTTATCTGTTGATGGGTCATATTTTCAATGTTTTTCTCAAATGCATTTTTCTTATCTTGAAATTTTTCTTCATCAACATGAAATTGAGTTGTCTTTTTTACCAAATCTTCTTCAATTTGTTTTGCATTATACGTGCCCTCTGCCGCATTTTTCGCACCGTCTGCTATTTCCCGTTCAATATCACGATAATCTTCTCTAATCTTATTTGTTTCATACAATGTATCCATAAATTCAGAGGAGAAGCTTGCACCTTCGGCCAATTGATTTTTTGCTCTCTCTAGTATGTTGCTAAAGCTAGTTCCAAAACCAGAAGTTGCCTGCATATTTTCGGTAACTTGTTTTCCAGCATCACTAATTCCTGACATTTGATATTTCTGTTCTCTCATACTGTTTAGAACAGATTCTGTCAAGTCTTTTACTTCAGACTGATCTTTACGTCTTTTTTTTACTATGTCTACTATACTTTGTTGACTACTCTCTTCTTCATCTAGTATTGTGGATATTTCTTTTTCTATTTCGCGAAGTTCTTGTAAATCATTCACCCTACTCCGTTGAGCTTTATTTATTTGCTCTTCTATCCGAAGTTGTTCATTTAGACTGCTCGCATTTCTTGATCTAAGTTTTCCAATCTCCGCCTCTGTCTTCAAAATTCTTTCTTGAATTTCCGCATACTTCTCTGACATCTCAGTCGATTGTTTAGACTGAGGTGATCTTTGATTCTTATTACCTGTATTATCTTCGCGGGCCATTAATTACAACTAATTAAACTCTGAAATTCTTTCGTCTTGCCTCTGCGTCTGCGCAATCTTTTGGATACTTTTTACAGAAGTCATCTATGTTCTTCTCAATTGCATCATATGCTTTATACATATCACGTATATGACCAACCAATTTTTCGTTTGAACGAAAGGCTTTTTCTAACTTATTTACCTTTCTTTGCACGATGAAATCTACTACTGCATCCATTATTGACTTGGTTAATGACATTTTTTCCTCCATAAAAATAGGGTCTACATATCTATAAATATGTAGACCTCAAATATTATCGTCTGAATTTAGGAGGTGTTGCGGACTGTTTTTTTGAAGCCTCCGATTCAGCTTTGTTCTTTTCCTCAATTGATTTTACAACCTGTTGTATGTAAAACCTTCTCAAATGAATCGGAAGACCATATACCTCTTCCCATGTAAACCCACCCTTTCCATGATAGCACAAAGAGAATATTTCTTCGTGAAGTCCTATCTTGTAATTAGTTGTTAGGCCAAAAAAACGAAACTCCCATAGGGATCTCCATTTCTTTTACCTCACCGGTTACCTCAGAAATAAAAGTGAATGTTAGATCAATGTCCGGAGTTATCTCTTTTATGTATGATCTCAAAGCTCTAGAATCCAAGGCAAACAATTCATTATCCACAAAATTGTTTACCGTTGCTCTACCACTTTCACCATCTACCGCAATAATCATGTTTTTAAGTCTCGTTGTTAATTCTCGATCAATTCCGGTACGAACTGTATTTTTGTTCATTCCCTTTACTTCTGCCTGGATTTGCTTTTCCAAATCATGTGTCATTAGGCGGAAAGTGACGACCCGTTTTGATTGAGGTAATTCAAAATCAAATTCATTTTTACCGTGACTGAAAAGTGAGTAATTCACCTCCTTGTGTTCTACTTCAGTCAAATCAATAGTTACAGATTGTTTAGTTCCCGGCGAAAACGGATCGTCAATTTCTACCGTATAGTCTTTTCCATATCCTAAAATTCTTGCAGCAACCATAATTGCGTTCTTATCACCAACACAAAGATCACCGTAATTTATTGGGGTTACTATTAGAGACTCAAACAGTTTATCCAACACAACTCCTTGTTTGATAAGGTTTTGTGAAGTTAAAATATCCTCTTCTCTCGCAGTCATATACTTCATTTCAATCGAACCACCAGCAAGTGGATGTCCTTCTGGATACAATAAACCCTTTGAAGGCAGAGGAACGATCTCTGTTGGAAAGTTTGATCTTTTTACGTCTTTTTGTTTGTGTTCTGCCATTAACTGTGCTTTAATCTCAGCATCAGTCATCTCAGCACCTGTTTTTGTGGGTTCATACCCCGTTGGGAGTTGTGCCATAACATTTGTCCTATAACATTAATGAAACTTATGTCTTACATATAAATATGGGCACACCAAAAAAAGGTATGCCCATATGTTTAATATCTAATCTAAATTAGAACTGGAGGATCGCGTAGTCATAAGCGATGTCAAGTGAAATCTCAACAAAGTTATCTGTTGACCAATCCATTTCACCGAACGTTGTTCCAGCAATAAATGCCCCTTTAAGTGTCCATTCTTCAACCTTGTCACCTACTGGTCCAAGAACGTTGAATGTAATGTCCTTCTTATAGAAGTCTGAGTAACCGTCGCGTCCTGTTACAGATTCGTGTGATAGACGAACCCACTCCATCACTGCTTGTGCAGCGGATGGAACGATTGGATCGTAAAGTTTAATTGAAATGTTTTGCCATTCACCTTTACCCTTGACCTTACGCTTAACGTTAATGTGATCAAGTGTAATAGGATTGAATGTGATGTTTGGTCTACCAGCACCCTTAACGAGATATGCCGGAACACCTTCGATATACATAATAAACCTATTCGCTAGTTTAGGTTCAAACGGGGTAAAAAACACCTCGGTGGGATCTAGTAATTCTGCCATTTATTTCTCCAAGTTTAAAAATCTTTCTTTCATATAAATATAGACATTGATAGAAAATCATTGTCCAATAACTTACTTAACATCATTCAAATATTCCACAATTTTACGTCCAGTCAGCTCAGCAATCGGTGGTTTTTCTGAGCCTGTATGTAGATATAAAACGGGTCTGATTCCCGATGGTTTAGTCCCATTAAATGGTATTGTCCAATTTGTTTTTCCAGATTTTTCAGATGCCTTCGTAAATAGTGCCCAATAACCTTTATCACTAGGATCATTTGACATACCGACTAAACCAAGTGTTACCGATTTAATTGCCTTTCCATTATAAGCCGGCCATTTTTGATTCGACTTATTCATCTTTTCTAACTGTCTGCTTACATCTACTAATCTATCAAACGGCTCCATTATGCCTTTCAATAGATTGGTTATTTCTTTTGCAGAAGACTCAATGGTTGTTATCATACCACTCACATTACCATTGGCTTCACGAAGATTAGACTTCTTCATTTCACGTAATGTCTTATTTGCTTCTTCGAGTAATTGTTTTCTTGTTGATAGTTTCATGATTGACTCCACCCGATATATCACAGACTACCCAAAAGCTTAGTCATTTCCATCACTATCGTTTCAAGTTTTTTCAATGAGTTATTCTTTTTGATAAATGACTCAATGAATGTCTTGATCTGAGGGGATGTCACATATTCGCGTTCGTCTTCATACTCTACACCATTTCTATTGCTGTATAGTGGATCATCCATCTTATTAAGTTCTATACCCTCTTCAAGTTTACCTAATGCGGCTACCATGTCATCAATTTCTGATTTAGCCTTTTCGGACATATCATAAAAATCACTCATTTGTTTCTGTAATTTTTTAAATTCAATATTAGAAAAAATCTTAATCTTGACTTTGCCAGGATAGTCTGAGTGATTTATTGTGCGTGTTTCGATCTCTTTCAGCCTACGTAATACCTTTTCGGCTTCTTCGAGTAGTTGTTTTCTTGATGATAGTTTCATGTTTGATTCCTTTGATAAAAATTGGGGGAGTATGTTTCAACTCCCCCGATTATTCGATTACGCTCCTGGGAACGCTGCACCTGTATTCTGGATGTTGAAGTCGAGAATAATGAATTCAGCTGTTCTTGCAGGTTGTAGATACAATTGACCATAAAGAATGTTACGATCGATAATATCTGGTGTGTTGTTTGATTCATCCATGATAACACGGAAGGCATAAAGACCTTGACGTTGTTGGATTGACTCAAGATATGGGTTAACGATGTTCAAGAATCTTGTTCTCGTTTGTGTTGTATTCTGTTCAAATACAAGGTAACGAGTAGCAGATGCAATAAACTTCTTAGCCGCAATCAAGAGACGGCGAACATTGATACGGTCAAGAGCAGATGGACGACCTTGAAGTGTCTTCTGACCCCATACACATACACCCGTTGATGGGAATACTGCGATTGGGTTGATTCTTGCTTCGTATAGATCATCACGTTCTGTCTGTGTTAGACGTGTCTTAACTTCAATAACTTCTGTTAGACCACCACGATTTAGACCAGCTGGTGCGAACCATTCAGCAGACACACGGTCGTTGAATGCAATTACACCAGGTAGAACAACGGAAGGTGGAACCCAAACTGGCTTGTTTCTATCGAAGTCAAGAACCTTGACCCAAGGATAGTAAGTAGCAGCATAGTTCGAGTCAAATCCTTCAACGGTTGAAACAGCTGTTGCGATGTTATCATCAATACCCACTGTATCCATTACATAGAAAGCATCACCACGATCTTCACAAACATCTTTTGCATATGTTGTGATAGATGAGTGTAGTGAGTGAAGAACACCCGGTGTTACTACCATGTTGATGTCAAACTCGTCAGCATTTGATATTGTGTCCAATGCCTTCTTGTATGATGTGTATCCAGCAGCGGATGTTGACGAAATGTCAAATCCTTGAGTGTTACCAGCAACAATGTATGTTCCAGTCTTTTTCTGTAGGTTTGGCTTGTGTCCATCAAATCCACCTTGGAATGGAACAATAAACTTACGTGTATCAATTGACGTATTTGATGTCAAGTTGATTGAACCAGAGTAAGCAGATGTTGCAGATGGATAGTTAGCACCAGCAGCTTGGTTATAATCACCAAGATAGAAGTCGGTGTTTGATCCAGTTGTTTGCTTTGCTGTTACTGGAAGTGGACGTAGGTAGTTAAAGTTGTCCGTTGTAGCAAAGTCATAGTTAAATCCAAAGTAAACTCTTCTGTTATAAGCACCACCAGCGGTTTGAGCTGTTACATAAGAAGCAGCGGCTGG
>Ga0208161_1001377_pt1 | contig 12968 bp, 7 predicted proteins | sample CB_VirMetaG_3_FD_184538 | JGI IMG/M metagenome (GOLD analysis project Ga0208161, IMG submission 184538) | Freshwater to marine saline gradient viral communities from Chesapeake Bay - CB_1508_1S Viral MetaG (SPAdes) (version 4) | ecosystem: Environmental > Aquatic > Marine > Coastal | place: USA... | reverse complement strand
AGTGTATAGTCCAGTATGACTATCTGGAATCCAATATAATGGAACTGTAATTGTACTAATGCTACCACTGGCAATAGCAGTTACTCCAGCGCCAACAAAATCTAGTTTTGATATGCTATTCGCAAGTCCTACAAGACTACCTTCATCAAATACACTAATACCATCAAGAAGGGTTGCTGGAGGAGTTTCTTCCCAGTACCTATCATAAGTATTTCCATTTGGAATAGTAACAAGACGGTAATAAGTATCTGATACTGGAAGAGTTCTTTCTCCAGGTTTTCCTAAGTTTGGTTCTACTTCTCCAGGATGAAGATATAAATGACGATCCGAACTGAGATTGTCAATATCAGTCAGTTTTACCCTACCGCTCAGGTATCTTTGTGTTGGTTTTCTTGTATTATCTGCCATTTTTTATCAAGTGGTACTGTTTTCTAAGAAGCTACCAATAAATTCCATTTGTAGTGGACCAACAAGACCACCACTAACATAAGTATGAGTTATTCCATTAGCACTACCAACAACAGTTTCAAATTCTGTGCTGCTATTTACTTGAGAAACAGCATATGATTGTTGAGGATCTGGGAAAATAGTTGTCGTTATTCCAGTACTACCGGTACAAGACATCTCAATTCCAGACATTGTTATTTCATCATTAGCACTAAATCCGTGTGCCGTTTGTGTTGTAATTGTAGAAATACCACTTGATTCATCATAAACAACATTGGTGATGGTAACAATACCTGTTTGAGTTCCAGTAAGATAAAGTCTATCAAGAGTTTTTGATGTCTTCTCTAATATTAAACGACCATCAACTAAAACAGCAGCATCATTTGGTGGTATTTCTATGTCTTTAATTACTCTAATATCTCTTGTATTGCCCGTACTTCTGCTCTCTCTTCTGTGTATCAAAGTTGTAGTGGGATAAGTTCCAACTCCTACATTAGATACTTGAGCATATAATAAAATAGATGAAACTCCAGTGGGAACTTCATAAATTTTTTGTTCTCCAGGTGCTACTGGAACTGCGACAGTAATAAACTTATTGACTGGTGCGATTGCCATCTTATTTTATTATCCTCCCAAAGCAATTATCAGTGGTGTTAAGTTTGCTTGTATCGCCCTATTAAAGTCTCTACCAGAAATAGTAGATGTGGTCTGGTCAATTGTTAAACCATTTCCAATCTTAAAGTTACCTTTCTGATCGGTGCTAGTGAATGGAACTTGTCCACCATTAATTGCAACGACTTCATTTTCTGGAATTGGTACTCCCCCTTGGAAGGGGTTTGCTTTATTTATGTCTGTACCAGCACCCACATACTCGAAAGAGTGAGAACTTGTGATGATACGACTTAATCTACGGAATGCTACCGATGTTCCAACACCAACTGAGTATGGTACAAATTCATTAAATGTAATAGTGGCAATTCCCGTGCTGGGGGTTGGTTGGGTTGAAGAAGCAACGGTAAATAAAATTGGGTCAGTAACAGCATCAGCAGTTGCTGTAGTTCCACTTGTTGGGGCAGCAATAGTAACACTAATATCTTGCTGATTGGAACCAGATCCAGCAGGTAAGAAGTTTCTACCACTTGAAATAACATCAATAGAAGTTATAGATCCAGTAGCACTTACATTAGCGGACAATTCTGCATCGATAGCCTCTGGACCTAATGGAGAAGTGATAGTAACTGCAGGTGGATTTGTAGATGTATATCCAGAACCTGGATTTGTTATTGATACAGAACGAACAGTTCTCAGTGGTTCTGTGACAATTCCAGTTTTTGTTCCAGTATCTAGATATGAATCCAAATTAAGTCTAAAGAATGCCCCCTGCCCATCAAATGGTTTTCTCACATTTGAATCAGAATCTCTTAAATCCGCAAAAGTAAAAGTATCTGACTCTGCATCAGCAGCAGCTGTAGTAATACCAGTAAATTCATCATCACTGGTTCCATCTGCATATAATCCATAATTACCAAATGAAGAGTTGGAGTTTGTAAGATCACATTGCCCACCACTAGAAGCATAGATTGCAATATCACAGTTAATTGTAAAGATAGAAACTAATTGTGCATACGCTTTATTTGTAATTGAAACGCCGATACCATTTTGATTATATTGAGTATATGAATCAACAACCATACTCTTCAAATCTTGCCCAAGATTATTAGTTCCAGTATAGGCAGCGTTTACATGATTTCCATCAACTCTCATACCAATACTGCCAGTAGCAAAGTTAGTGCAGTTACGAACATAAGGTGATCTATATCTGCCACTTGGTCCTTCATTTGCTGGTCCAGCAGCAACATATCCACTATTCTGTGTTGCTGACCCTGTTGGTGGGAACGCAACCATTGCTGCACCAGTGTGGGCAATAGAGACATTATTGCCAGCAAAGTTCATGTTCTCGATGAGACAACCACGTCTAACATGGAACAAATCTTCTGTTGGATTATTAGGAACAACAGTTACAAGTCTCAGGTCTTGACCAGAGATAGAAACATCAGTTCTAAGACCGATAGGATTATTCTCAAAGTATGTACCAGGTCTTACATAAATTGTATCTCCATCAAGAGCAACAGCAGCAGCACCACCAATAGTTGCCTTGGCATCACCTTCGAGTAATCCAGAATTACTATCATTACCGTCTTTTGTGACATACAGAATGTTCTTTGTCTCAACACCAGCAGGTCTCCAAGTTACACCAGTACCAATCGAAGCAAGTCTATAATCAGTCTCTCCACTTGCCGTACTATCATTACCATCATATAATGCACCAGTTATTTTTACGTCATCAAGATTTGCAGTTCCATCAAGATATAAATTTCTCCATTCTTGAGAAGATGATCCTAAATCATAAGTATCATCTGTGTTTGGAATAAGATGTGAATTTACATCTGCATTAAAAACAACATTATCATCATTAGCATCACCAAGATTTATAGTTCCGCCTTTAAAAGTTACAGATCCAATAAATGTTGATAGACCAGCAACCTCAAAGTTTCTACCTACATTCAAATCGCTTTCAAAAGTTCCTACACCAACAAAAGTAGATAAACCAGTAACTTGAAGACTTGATGCCGTAGTGACACCTAAAGTTGTGATGCCTGTTACTAAGAGACTTGATGCCGTAGTAACACCTAAAGTTGTGATGCCTGTTACTAAGAGACTTGATGCCGTAGTAACACCAAGAGTTGTGATACCAGTAACTTGAAGACTTGATGCTGTAGTAACACCTAAGGTCGTAATACCAGTGACCTGAAGACTTGATGCCGTAGTGACACCAAGAGTTGTGATACCAGTAACTTGAAGACTTGATGCCGTAGTGACACCAAGAGTTGTGATACCAGTAACTTGAAGACTTGATGCCGTAGTGACACCTAAGGTCGTAATACCAGTGACCTGAAGACTTGATGCCGTAGTGACACCTAAGGTCGTAATACCAGTGACCTGAAGACTTGATGCTGTAGTAACACCTAAGGTCGTAATACCAGTTACTAAGAGACTTGATGCTGTAGTAACACCTAAGGTCGTAATACCAGTTACTAAGAGACTTGATGCCGTAGTAACACCTAAAGTTGTGATGCCTGTTACTAAGAGACTTGATGCCGTAGTGACACCTAAGGTCGTAATACCAGTTACTAAGAGACTTGAAGATCCAAGACTTGATGCTGTAGTAACACCTAAAGTCGTAATACCAGTCACCTGAAGACTTGAAGATCCAAGACTTGATGCCGTAGTGACACCTAAGGTCGTAATACCAGTTACTAAGAGACTTGATGCCGTAGTGACACCTAAGGTCGTAATACCAGTCACCTGAAGACTTGAAGATCCAAGACTTGATGCTGTAGTAACACCTAAAGTTGTGATGCCTGTTACTAAGAGACTTGATGTTGTAGTAACACCTAAAGTTGTGATGCCTGTTACTAAGAGACTTGATGCTGTAGTAACACCTAATGTAGTAATACCAGTAACTTGAAGACTTGAAGATCCAAGACTTGATGTTGTAGTAATACCTAAAGTTGTGATGCCTGTTACTAAGAGACTTGATGCCGTAGTGACACCTAAGGTCGTAATACCAGTGACCTGAAGACTTGATGCTGTAGTAACACCTAAGGTCGTAATACCAGTTACTAAGAGACTTGATGCCGTAGTGACACCTAAGGTCGTAATACCAGTTACCTGAAGACTTGAAGATCCAAGACTTGATGCCGTAGTGACACCTAAAGTTGTGATGCCTGTTACTAAAAGATTTTTAGTTGTTGTAATACCAGTAACTACAATATTGTTTGATGTTAATATACCAACTATTCTAGCATCGCCAACAACATCTAATTTTGCTGTTGGTTGTGTAGAACCAATACCAACACTACCAGAAGTTCCAAGTCCTGAACTATTACTTAACCAATGACTAATTACCGTTATATCAATTATTTTAGTATTATCAATATTTTCAACAGCATTGATAATATCACCGCCGCCAGTGTTGCCAATAAAGTTTAGTGTGGTGTATGAACCAACACCTACCTGATCTCCTTCATTCTGAATGAAGAATCCTTCAGACAGTGCATCCGGTGGAACAAATACCCACCTAATACCATTGGCATCTCTGGATAGATAATATCCACTATTTCCACCTGAATAATTTACAGAGTCATAAATGTTCTCAGTAATTCTTAAAGATCCATCAATATCAAGTTTTTGATCTGGTAGAGCGCTTCCAATACCAACTCTACCAGCTCTGGCGCCAGTAACAAAACCTGTTAGATAGTTTGTTCCACCGTCATTTGTAAGTTCAAAACGCTCTCTGACAGTGGCAATACCTACATCAATATTCTCGACATCAAGAGTTCCATTAATTTTTACATCTTTTTGGAATGTTGTTATCCCATTGGTAAAACTTACATTACCAGCAAATGTTGATAAACCAGTTACATATAGATCTTTTATATTTGCCTGACCATTAACTATCAGGTCATCTACTCGTAGATTGTCACCTAGACCATCAGAGTCATAGTAAAGAGTACCGTATACATATACGTCTTTGAAGAACTTAGCGTCCTCATTAAAATATGATTCTTGCCCCTGTACCCAGATGTTTTCTGCCATCTTATCCTACAAATAACCCAATTGCTTTTAATAGTACTCCGCCACCAACAAAAGAGTTTGCAAAAACTTGGAATAAAAATTGTTTTGTTGGGGGAACTAAACTTCCTGTTAATGCGTCCGCTTCAATACTATTTCCCTGGAGTCTCATGTTAGCAGCATCGACAACAAAGTCGCCACCAGTTACATATTCGAGGTCCCCATTGGACTCAATAATCACATTATTTCCAGATATACGAACATTTCCTGTTCTATCTGCTGTTATTGATATGTTTCCACGTCTAGAATGTACTAAGATGTTTTCATCTTTATCACCAGAACGTTCTCCAGCAACAATTTCTATAGAATGATCACTATTAATTAATGCCTTACCAGCTTCAGTAAAATCAATAGAATTTTTTAGTTGCTTATCAGTTACTGCGTAAAGAAAATAATTAGAAGCACCTAGATACCCATAAGATGGATTGCAAATGTCAACCCTGACTTTCGGATTATAAGAGATACATTCTCTTAAATACCAGTTTTGATTTTCTGTTGGTCTTTGGTTTGCCATTTAAGTAACACAATCAATAACTCTCTTAACTTCTCCGTCAAATGGTGGTCTTTCTCCTAGATTAGCAGCAAGTATTGCTCCAGAACCATTCTTAGAAATGACCTCAAGTACAGGGATATTAGTTACATCTTTACTATTTATTGGGGTCACCTTGATGATGGCGCCAGACTGAATCTTCACATCATACTCGTTTCCTTGGTTATCTACTACCCTGTCTCCATCAGCAAAGTCTTGTCCTGGGTTGATGACAGATACACTCTCAACAACATAGGGTATACTTTCTTCTACTGGATAATTTTCACCCTCAGAAACAACATAAATGGTGTCTACTTGCCCATTCTTGACGATGGCTCTCGCTACAGCACCATAACCTTGCCCACAACTATCAACAACATCAACAAATGGTGGGAACGTATATCCACTTCCAGGGTTAGTTATCTTAACGCTGATAATACTTCCGGTCTTATATCTATCCTCACCAACGAGAGCACCGAGAATAGGAACAGCACTTGCCCCTGTTCCACCACCGCCGAAGATATTGATCTTTGGTGGTCCACAAAAGACAGGTGGTCCTGTATAGCAGGAACCAAGATCTCCAATAAAGTTTGGATCTTTGACTGTTCCACTTATGAAGTCGAATGCACCAACAATATCTTGGACTCCATCCAGCGGGAAACCAGCAACTCTTGCTGCTGTTGATACTGCCTTGGCAGTGTTGGCATTGTCAATAATTCCTTTAAGATCGGGTTCATCTTGGAAAATAGGACCATATCCAAGTTTATACTTACAAGCACCATACTTATCTTTCTGGTCTTTCTTACTACAGGTTTTAAGACCAATAAGACCAAGAAGAGCATCAATACCATTTCTTAACAAACCTTCAACACTAAAGTCTTCGAAGAACTGTAGAATTTTGGCAACCCCATTTATTGCTGGTAATAGTGCATTATCAACAAGTCCTATAATTCCATTGAGCATTGCACCAAGAGTTTGATCGGCAACACAGTCAACAAAGTTTAGAACATTGTTGGCAACAGACTTTAGAATGTCCTTTACAAGACCAAATACTTTATCTAAAATTTGATTTACAATACATGGAATTTGATCCTGCAGAAACTTCACCGCAGATATCATTGCCGTCTGTGCTGCTACTCCAGCAAGGTGTGCTGCTACTGGATTTAAAGTTGCAGCAAAGACAGTTGCATATACAGAACCATAAAGAAGATCAAGACCCTTACTTAAAATTGGAGTGAGTTTTTTAAATAAACTATTAATCATACCACTAATCGTTTTAGTTAGACTCTTGGTTATTTGCTCCGCTCTAGAATCAATCTCTCTGTCTACCCAGTCTCTATAATACTCAAGACCTTCATCAAACTGTGCTTTGAGGTCTTGGAGAAACTGAACAAACCCCTGAATAGCATTTTTAATTTTGTTAAGAGTTCCTTTATTACCTTTGGAATCCTCACCTTCAGTTCCACATGGCAAAGGTATTACTTTACCATCAGATGTTCTTTTTGCTGCTGGATTATCTGGGTTTACCTTTTTAGCATCGGCAGGACTTAGACCTGTTGGACTTTTGTTAGCATCATTACTATTATCACCAATTTCACTAGTCGCTAAAACACCTTTTGGTGGTTTTTTTACATATTCATTGTAACCTGAGAATGGCGTAAAAGGAAGATTCTCACTACCATCAATAAATTCTTTATACTTTGAATTCGCAAAAGCACCCATAATGACTGGTTGCTGAGCATTTTCCCCGTCAAGGAAAAATCCCATTACAATATCACCTGGGTTAAATCTTACTTGTTTAATAGTATTTACAGAACCAGTTCCACTTCCAGGTGGAAGCATCACATGTGCCCAAGGTAGATCATCATCAGACAAATCTTCCCTGTTGTATGGGTGATAACCCATAATACGAACTTTATATCTTACACCCCAGTTACCACCATTTTGTGGTGGCCAAGCTTTTACATCAGGTATTTGACCTATCCACCAAATAAAACCGTCTTTGCCTAAAAAATTGTTTCTTACTAAAAACTCGTTCATTTATTAGTTTCCAAATTCTCCGAAAGTGTCTCTGAGCAGTTTCAATGATGTTAGTGATTGAGCACCAGTAAAATTATGGCACAGTTCTTTTATCATATATAGACCACTTTGACTGGTGTCATATTCCTTGCTGTTTACTGATATCTTAGGAAACTCACAGCGAATAACATCACCAACCTGAAGGTTTGTATTAAGTGGAATAGTCATATTGACAACCTGAGAGAACAAAGAATTGTATCTAAACAGTGCCTGTCTTTGACTCAATATTCCATTAGAACCAACAGACCCATCAAGTTGGGTTTGTAAATTGACATCTTTTTCCAATGTTCCAATGTCTAAAACGCCAGTAAGAACTCTGCTTGGCATATCACCAAGATTTAAACCTGTAGCATTAAGAAGTTTCGGTACTTCTGGGTCATCTCCCAAGTTTGTTGTTTTGCCAGTGTAGTCTGTTAGTTTGAACTTACCTTCCTGTGGTCGTGTGAAAGTTCCATCCAAAGGATTGTACTGGGCAAAGAAAGAAGCATACTTTCCTAGTCTAAGTTCCTTTAATAGATCATGAACTACTTCTGTTTTGTAGGATAGAATATCAAAGTCGGTTCTTTGAGAAATATCCTGAGACTCACTGTAAATATATTTGTATATTTTTTTATCCTTATCTAACTTTTTTCCTTTTTCAATTAAGGAATCAATAGACCTGTAATTATAACCACTTTGTGTTTCGTAGAAGAAATATCCAGCAGTAGCATTATTTTTGGCAGGTATTCCTTTTGATGCCAACCAAACTAACAAGTTAAATGGTTTCTTCATATTACCTATGAAACCATAGTCATTGGAGGTATCATCAAATATAACAGCCTTATCTGACTTGAGGTTTTCTTTTACAATAGTCTTAACATGGTCAGTTATCTTTGCCTTAGGAAACTTTTTGTAGACTCTAGATGTTTCGTTGGCAATCGCTTCACGGGAAACCAAATCTAGAACAAATATCTCTTTAAGGTTTGTTCTAATAACATTACTAATCTTACTCACATAAAAGTATGAACCTGGATAAGAGAAGTCTAGACCAGCATTTATTTCAGAGTTTCCTGCTATTTTGATGGATACTCTTTCTCCACCTCTCAGTGGAAGACCACTATAGATTGACTGGAAAGAACCATCTTTGGTTGGAATGGTCTTACCAGTGTTGATTATCATCAACTTCATGGTCAGAGTAGGTGAGAACAGATCCTCATAATAATCCATACTAACAATACCAAACCTAAGATCTACAGTCTTAGATCCATCATTTGCTTCTATTATAATCTCTTCGTATTGTGAAGCGTCTCTTGCTGCCATCTAAGTTTCCTACCCTATTCCGTTTAGAGCTCTGTTAGTATTATTTACCATAGCAACCGTACCGTTATTTAAGACATTCTCCATTGGGGTTCCACTAGGCAATGGTACTGGTTTATTGATAAATTCTTTTTCTTTAATGATAACAACATTGGTTGGTCTTTTCTTTCTTGCCATAGCAATCTCACTTGCATAACTTTTCTTCACATCTACTTTCATCCCAGGTTTTAGTGTTCCACCAGTTCTTGGGTCAAAGAATGGATCTGATGCCTTTCTATTTGTCTTTGTTGGTAGATTTTTTGGTTCTGAAACTGGAGTTTGTTTGACATTACTGGCTTTTTGTGCTTGTTTAGATGCGTAATCTAACTCATTCTGGGATGGAGTCGTTCTTCCATCTTCAGGATATAAAAGATCTTCTGGGTTATTTGGATCGACAGAATATCTTTGACCACCAAACAATGCATACTTGCCACCAGGAAGATAAACTATTCCATTTTGGTTTTGTGGTAATGGTGCTGGTGGTGGAGTTGTCTGTTTTGGTTGAGCACCTAATGATGCTTCATATGCTTGTTGTATGGATGCCAGTGATTTTTGGGGTTGCTTAAGGTTTGAACCAGACATCGCTGCCCATGCTCTTCCAAGTCTTCTAGAAACTTCAGCACTCATTCCTTCTTTTTTAAGAAGTGCTTGAGTTACACCAAGATCTTTTGCATATGCTAGAGCAGCAAGGTCTTGGTTAATAGGACTGAAGTCTTTTAGTCCAAGTTTTTTGGCGTATCCATTCCAAGTACCTGGCATGAATTGATATCTACCAGCTGCAGCACTCGAATAACCACCAGCGTGTTTTACTATATCTGGGTGTTTAGAATAATCATCAAAGGTATCAAAACCAAAATGGGTTCTATATCCATTATCTACTTGATCTCTTGTTCCTTCAGCAAAAGCGATGGCATCAAGCATCGCTCTTTCTTCTCTTGTTCCTGTTCTTGTACCACTTCCCTTAACTTGACCAGATGTTCTACCCTCATTTTCCGAACCTTCACTTTCGGTAGTTTCTTCTTCTGGTGGGTCAATACCAAGAATTTTATAAGCATCTTGCCTCAACATAGTTAAAGCTCTATTCAAAGAGTTCTCCATCCTTTCAAATGAAGTTTTCATCTTACCCATTTGGGTTCTCATTATTCTGGCAGTACTGATAAAGTCAAAGTTTGATATGCTACTCGTTACCTGCCCTACAGTATCACCAAATGTTATCAAGAACTCTTGTAGACCACTCTTGAAGTCTTCTAATACTAAGAAATATTCCTTCATTCTCTTCATCAAGTTTTCTGCCATCTTGATGATATTTGGTAGGTTGATAATTGCCCAACCAACTAATAGAGTACCGAGGAAGTCTAATATTCTACCAAGAAATCCTTTTGAACTATTAACGACTGCTGTTTTTGTTCTATTGACAGCACCAGTAATAGTAGAAGCTTCTACAATATCCTCTCTTTCTTTTCTCCTAGCTGCTTCTCTTCTTCTACGGAACAGGGAACTATTTCTAGATATTGCTTTTCTTTTTTGCCTATTCGTATCTAAAATAGTTTGCCCAACGTTTTGGGCAGACTTACGTGCATCACTAATGTTAGCACTGAGAGACTTCAGAGATTTATTGATGCTAGATAGGTTTAGAGAAGATCTATATGCCATCTTATCCTACCACGTTGTATTGGATTTGTGAGTATAACACATAGAAATTATCTGGATTAGAACTCCCAACTGCTGGAAGATAGTTTGCATCACCAGATACAGCAGGAATACTCCCTTGCCCACTTTGAGAACTTCCACCATTGATAATGGTAACATTACCCTGTTCATCTCTTAGTTGTGGAAGATCATTGTTTCGATTGCCATTTATATCAAGTTGACCTAGCGCAGAATCTTCTAGAGAGTCAATAAGATCTCCTTGTGCATTTCTATCTAACTGAGGGAATAATTTTGATAATGTAGGTGTCAGTACTTGTCTACCAAGATCTGATGCTGCACCACCACCAAATATGAATGCGGGCAATCTTAAAACTGGTGGGAGTAGTAATAGTGAAGCAAGACCACCCAAACCACCAATAGTACTATTAAAACTTTCACCGGAAGTTAAATCATTAACACCTTGAAAAATAAAAGGTAGAGTATTTAAAAACCCACCAACACCAGGTCTTCCCCTAGGAACTCTTGGTCTTTGTGTTTGCGGTCTTGTTCGTGGTCTTGTTCCTCCTGGACCAGTTCGACCACCAGTATTTGATCCTGGTCTGTTTCTACCTCCGCCTCCAGGAAGAGTATTATTACCCCTATTCCTATTCCTATTTGGGTTTCTTCTATTTCTACCTGGAAGTAAATTTCCCGCTGCATTTCTTACCAGATCAAGGAGTAGTTGAACTGGTCTAATTAAAAGATTTCTAAAAGCAGCACCAGCAAGTCTAGCAGTTAGTCTGCTTAGAATACTGAATATAAACCCAAAACCACCATTAAGTGCTAGGAATATACCAGCAACAATTCCAATGTTATCTAAAAACTTTTTCTTCAGTTGGTCTAGTTTTTCTTTATCTCCAGTAACCAGAGCACTAATAGTTTGTATTGCTAGATTTCCTAAGAAACCACCAATGAGAATATTAAAGAAGTTTGCTAGTCTTCCTAAAGTAAACTGTGCTTTTTGACCAACTTTTTGAATAGGTCTTATGAGAGCATTTTGCATCTTACGCTCAACAACACTCTCTTTACCTTCTCTGAGTTGTTGTTCCGCAAGTATCTGTTCTTGCCTTTGCTTCTGTGCTTCTCTTGCTTGCTCAACCGCAGACGTTTGTCTTACCTGCTCACCAATGGTTGATAAAGATGCACTCAAAGCAGAAACTTGAGCAGACAGATTTATTAAGGAAGAGTTGATGCTTTCAAAAGCAAGTCTATTTTGCTGCAGCGCAAGTGTAGTTCTAAAATCTTCCCTTGGTTGTTCTTGGGAACGATTTAGAAATGTAAAAGAAGAAACTCTACTTCTTCTAATTCTTAACCCACTTGCGATTGGCGATGAAAACTCAGCCATTTAGTTCAGCTTGCTGTTGTTTTAAATTTTCTTCCTCAATGTATTGTTTTAGGAAAGTAAGATAAACTTCTCTTTCCCAAGGTATCATATTTTCAAGTTCTGTCAATGAGTATTTATGGTGCTGCATCAAGGCAAAATTTATCTTGTAGTATGACTCAAGATCCTCATGAGCCATACTCAAACGAAAAAAGCATTTAAACCCTCCAGGAGAACGTCATTCTCTACACCAGTATTGGGGTTTTTAACCTTAACTGTGTGTGACAACTTGGGCATTGTCTCAAAGAAAGTCTCAATTTCTTTAAACTGCTTTGAACTCAACTGCTCAAGAAACTCTCTAAGTTCTTTCTTAGTGCAGTCTGATGCTGACCAAGACTCTTCTTCGGAATAAACTTGCTCAATACAAGAAGAAATAAGATCAAACGTAGTATCCAAACTGATATCTTCAGTGCTGAAGTTACTTTTGATAAACTCTTCCATTGATGGATATTTCATTCTCAAAACTAAGTCATTGTCAAGTTTAATATCTTTACTATGACCTTTTCCAGTTTGAACAGTAATATCATCCAAGTTAATTGAAGTAGGAACTTGGGTGGTTCCATCATCTGGACATGTGATAATAACTTCTACTTCTTCACCTACCGACTTACCTCTAATATTCAAGAAGAGATATTCAATATCAAACGTTGCCAGTTGTTCAATCTTGAAACCTCTAGTCAAGATACAGTTTGAGATAACTTCCTTAACGGCATTAGTAATTTGCTTATCATCTTCACTTTCCATAGCGATGATAAGAATTTTTTCTTCCCTTACAAGGAAGGGACGGTATTTAATTTTCTTTCCATTAGAAGG
>Ga0208161_1001376_pt1 | contig 12968 bp, 14 predicted proteins | sample CB_VirMetaG_3_FD_184538 | JGI IMG/M metagenome (GOLD analysis project Ga0208161, IMG submission 184538) | Freshwater to marine saline gradient viral communities from Chesapeake Bay - CB_1508_1S Viral MetaG (SPAdes) (version 4) | ecosystem: Environmental > Aquatic > Marine > Coastal | place: USA... | reverse complement strand
TTTAATGTTTTAAGCTTTCCTTCAATTTGTGAAAAACGCTTATCAATTAACTCTTGATTTTTCATAAAAATATTTTATATATTAAAAAATAATGATAGTTTGAAGTTACGAAAAAGATTTTGGGGAAGCCAAATTATTTTGCAAATTCTTTTACTTTATCTAAAATTTTCTTTAGTAAAGCACACTTTTCGTATTCTTCAGTTTCTTCAAAAAAGTTTAAACCTAATTCTAAAGCCACATCTAAATACTCTTTAGAATATTTTTCAATAGCTGAGATGTGGGTGGGGTTGGTTATATCAATATTTTGGATGTATTCCCATGCTTTAGTGTATATAATGCGCTCGCTTGCTTCTTCCATGGTATCCATTGACTTTACAAAGGTATTTGATTCTGCCAATGATTTTGCCAAAATTTTATTAAAATGTTTATAGTTGATAATTAATTTTTTGTACATCCCTATCCAATAGATTGGGGTTTGGGTAAAGTCAAAATATACCCCAACATTATCATCTGGGTTTTCATCGGAAGAAAAATGTCCAAAAATGTTATTGATGTTTATCACGTTTTTTTATAAATATGATAAAGAAATGAAAAAATAGGGGACATAGTCCCCTATTGACCTTTAACGACAGTGGTCAAGCCGTTAGCTTTTGGTTGAGCCTTGCTCAAGCAGCCGCTGCTAGGGCATATTCGCCATTTAAAAACCGGGTGTAACTTCATAATAGCACACTACATCCTGTCAATGCCGGTCATCCCCATATTGGGTTAGATTTTTTAGTGGAGATGCGGGGAATCGAACCCCGGTCCAGTAATGCTGTAACTATCAATCATCAGCTACATGTATAAATATACGAAAGGAGAGGTGATTCTCCAACCTACTGATACCATTCTTGCAGTCCCACTAGGACTCGAACCTAGACTAACAGAACCAAAATCTGCTGTGCTGCCATTACACAATGGGACAATTTTTGTACTCCCTACAGGATTCGAACCTGTAACCCTTTGCTTAGAAGGCAAATGCTCTATCCAATTGAGCTAAGGGAGCAATTATGCAGACCCGGAGGAACTCGAACCCCCAAGGACCTGGGTCGAAGCCGGATGCATCTACCAATTCCGCCACGGGTCAGTATTTTAATGGTCATGAATTTTGATCCGGAGGTGGGATTCGAACCCACGATATCTCGCTTACAAGGCGAGCGCTGTAGACCACTGAGCCACTCCGGAAAAAGGTAAGGATGTTCGGGTTTTGCAGGGTTACTGATAGTACCAATATACTGAGAATTCTTTTACTGGAAACCCTTTTTCAAAGAATCTTTAATTGATACTATTAACAGCTTGAACCACATCCTTACTTGACAAACGCTTGCTTCACACGTCTAGGTAGCAGGATTCGAACCTGCGAAATCCGGCACAACCGGCCCGTATAGCCAACTTCGGAACACCTAGATATAAAATGGTAGGGATGACAGGATTCGAACCTGCGACTTCTTGGTCCCAAACCAAGAGCTCTGACCGGGCTGAGCTACATCCCTATGATTAGTAATTAATGTTAGTCCACTGGGATTCGAACCCAGAACCCACTGGTTAAGAGCCAACTACTCTAGCCAATTGAGCTATGGACTAATTATTGGTATCAGTACGTCAAAGAACCACCAACACCTTAAAGATACGAAACTTGGGTTAAATTCCAAAGTTTTACACCGAAAACCTTGTCAGCGGAAGTGGTAGGATTCGAACCTACGGGCCCTTGCAGACCTCTTGTTTTCAAGACAAGTGCATTCGACCACTCTGCCACACTTCCAAGTGAATGTAGGAGATACCGGATTCGAACCGATGACATCTACCTTGTAAGGGTAGCGCTCTAAACCAACTGAGCTAATCTCCTAAATGATGTGGTTCGGACAGGCATCGAACCTGCGACACCCGGTACTTCACACCGGTGCTCTACCAATCTGAGCTACCGAACCAAAATAAGCGGCGTCTCTAGGGATCGAACCTAGGACCAATTGGTTAACAGCCAACTGCTCTACCTCTGAGCTAAGACGCCAAAATGTTGTACTCCGGGCGAGACTCGAACTCGCACTCCCAACTGGGAAAGGGATTTTAAGTCCCTCGTGTCTACCGATTCCACCACCGGAGCAGGTGTAGGCTTGACCGCTTTAATCACGGATTGAACCTACTAAATTTTTAGTACCCAGAGAGAGACTCGAACCTCACGCCTTTCGGCACTAGTTCCTAAGACTAGCGTGACTACCAATTCCACCATCTGGGCGATTGTATTAAAAAAAACCCCTCATAGTCTCTTCCTTTCGGATTGTAGGCGTGGGTTATTCTTCATGTGAAGGGACGCCTCGTTGTTCGGTTAAAAAACCTACTCTATGAGCTGAACTCAGGCCGGATTCGAACCGACATCTCTTACAAATCTAAGGATAGGGAAGAAATTCGAAGATGATCAGTCTTGATATTCCCACACCTCATGAGCAATGTAATGATCAGTTACATCCATCAACGGATTTATAAACGTTTTGACCCTTAAACTACTAGTCCATGTGTGGTTGGCCTACTGGGACTCGAACCCAAAACCCACGGATTAAAAGTCCGTTACTCTAACCAATTGAGCTACAGGCCAATGTTGTGTCGGCACGAAAGGACTTGAACCTTCATGTTACCAATTACTCTTTCTACTCCTTATCAGGGAGAGGAGATACGTGCCGTTTTGGTATCAGTACGTCAAAGAACCACCAACACCCGTAAAGATACGAAATTTTGGTGGAGAAACCAACTTTTTGTTGGATTTTTTTCTCTGTGGACCGTATCGGATTCGAACCGATGACCCCCTGCTTGCAAAGCAGGTGCTCTAGCCAACTGAGCTAACAGCCCGTGATTTTAAAGAACATGTTACCAATCCGGTAACAGAATAAAGATACGAAAGAGTTTTTCAAAAAATGTTTTGTCGCGTGTTCGGGGTTCGAACCCGATTGACCTTCCTTATGAGAGAAGGTTCTTTTCCACTAAGCCACGCAATTTAGTGGCGAGGGAGGGATTCGAACCCCCGACCTCCAGGTTATGAGCCTGGCGAGCTGACCAACTGCTACTACCTCGGTATGTTTGGAGCGAAAAGTGGGATTCGAACCCACAACCCCCTGCTTGGAAGGCAGGCGCTCTAGCCAATTGAGCTATTCTCGCAATTTCAATGGGTGTGTGACGGGGATCGAACCCGCGACAACGATAAACGTACTGGGTCACACACCATATTTCAACGAACGAATACTAAGATCGTAAAACCTATCGAAAGATTAAACTATTTAGTGTTAATTTTTTGTTAAATTTTGCACGGGCTGTAAGAATCGAACTCACTCCTAGGGATTTGGAGTCCCATTGGCTGCCATAGCCCAACCCGTATAAATCAAATTTAGTAAATAAATATCACCTAATCAAAAAAAACCAGTATTTTTTTACACTTTATCAATTAAATCGGGGTCAGTCGTCAATTCATCAAGTATAACAATTTCCTCACATACATCATAAAGTTGCATCATATCTTTAGTCGATATAGTATGAGTTTCAACATCACAACTTTCTCCAATATCAATTAGATAATTTCTAATCAATACACATGCTTCATAATCCTCAACTTTTTCAAGATAAACCAACCAATCTTTTAACATTGAAACTAAACCATCGTGTGTACCATGATAACAACTATCCCACATTTCTGTTAAAACTTTACCAGCAAAGGTACTAGGGTTTCCAATAGATTTCAAATCAATCATAATAAAGTATTTTTAAAATGGAATGGTAGTAGTATTACCTACACACCATTCCATAGGGTGAATTTAATCAAACACCAATCACTGACCCCACAGTATTGTCAACGCTGTGGTCCGTAGTATTGAAAATATCATCAGAAACATCAGAAGTAATGTATTTCTGAACAACTTGTTTGATAAAAGTACGTTCACTATCTACACCACCTGAGTTATCATACTGAGGATATACCGCCACCTCACATGCTTCCTCAAGCGTAAACCCATCACTAATCAATCCAGTCAATTCAACTGAAATACGAGTACTAATGGGATGTGAGATTTTACCATCACCACCACTAGATTCATTACGAGTAGTAGTAACAATATTAGCCACATTATCAATCATTTCAGCGGCAACATCAGGATACATGGTGGATAGTAGAGATTTTTCATCATCTAGGCCCAACAAGTCCATTTCAACAATGGTAAAACGGTCCATTAGAGCCTTATCCATCACACGAGTACTAGTATACTCATTACCAATGTTAGCCGTTCCAATGAAACAAACGCCTTCGGCAACCTTGATAACCGGAGAATCGGGATGTTCATCAATCCGAAGATAACGTTGACTTTCATCCAAAACGGTCATTAGAATGTTCCAAGCTTCGGGATGTGCCCGGCTAAGTTCATCCAACAAAATAACCGAATTTTTAGTTTGAATAGCCTTCACAAAGGTAGATTCACTAAAATAGGTACCTTCATCTTTCTTAAAGTGAGTATTACCAATCAAAGTGGACCGAGGATCTTGAGAAGCTCCCAAGTTAAAATAAAAACTTGGCCGGCCCAATGCTTCCCATGCAGAACGTGCTGCCATAGTTTTACCACATCCAGCAGGGCCAGTCATTAGAATATTCTTACCACGAATGATAGAACGGACCAAATATTTCCACTTAATATCACTAATCTTCAAAAGATTAGGGCGAAGTTTAATTGATTCATTGTGGATAAAGTTCATAGTAGATTCAGTAGATTCCACAAAACTATCAATAGGATTGGATTCAACAACACTAGAATTAGAAAATTCAGAAGATTTTAGTTGAAACTGGTTGGGAATTTCTTGAGAATGCCCAACATCCTTTCGAGCAACACAAATTCGTTGACGCCCAAATTTCAAATGAGTTCTGGTCAATCTAAAATGAGCATCATTTGATTGATTAGCAATCTGATAAATACGATTACTATCCCAAGACGAATCCAAACAGTTTGCATTTAGACTATTACCAAAGTTGTCTTGAAACACTTGAGTACCTTTGTTAAATTTGATTAGAATCATTGGTATTGATTGATTGATGAATTATTTTGGGTACAACACTAAGATACAAAATCTTCTGTAATAGTGAAAGATTTCTGAAAAAAAAAGTGTCAAATTACCGACATTTATTTAGATTGACCTCTAATGATATCTTCTATCTCATCTTTACTAATAATGTTAGAATTAGTTATATCATCCATTTTAAATTCTTCTGGGTCAATCTCTGATGCGGCAAGCGTTCCAATTTCTTCTATATTCAATGGATTACCATATTCATCAACTTCTGCGTTCTCTATATTGGCATTGATTCTATAAGTTTGACCAATAGCACCATTTTTAACATAATCCCACCTACGTATTCCCCATGGATTACCTACTTGGAGAAAGTAACAATTATAACATAAAATTTCTAAATTTTCAAGACTATAATCTCCACGGTCTCCGTTTTTATGTGCCACAGTTAAAGGTACTTCACCATCAGTTATACGAGTTTCTGAAAACCCACAAGATTCACATTCACGGGTTTTATATCCAGTTCTCCAAAGCCTGTGTTTCAGTTTGTTGACTGGATAGTTTGGTACTTCATTGTTTAAAACTTGTTTTAGTGAATAAACTTTGTTACCCTTACCAGTAGGTCGCCTACCTCTATTTTCATAATTTGGTATACCAACCCCTGTTGGATTAAGATGTACTTCAAAAAGTGATTTTCCACTTTCGGAATCTATATACTTCTTAGCCCATTTTCTATAGATTACGTAGCTGATTTTTAGGTATCTGGCGGCTGCAGCATTACTTTTGGTATACTTCATAGCCTCCCTAATGTCGGACTCTAATAGAACAATTTTACCTGTTATTGGGTCACGAGTCATATCAATCCCAACTTAAATAGTATTTATAACCATCCACAATGTAAGTAGGGTTACGATTATTCAACTTTTCAATACTTCGCATATCTTCATCAGATAGCGGCCATTTATAACGAGTTATTTTCATATTTTTTACATTTGGAAATTGTTCATCAAATGTAACCAAATCTCCGTTATGCATACGTTTAGTCAATACGACTTCTTTAAAATGGTCTCTGAGATAAATTCTATCTTGCCAATGTACTTTTTTGTAATCAAATCCATGGCAAATTGCTTTTAGAGCAGATTCAATACTTTTGTTACTAGTTTCCATAAAACAAATTTAATAATTAAAAATAAAAGATTGGTATCTAAGTGAGTGATTAGTTAAACGTAAATTTTAACAGTTTTAGCCTCTTGCTCCGGTACAAACGGAATCTTCAAGGTCAACAAACCATTTTTCATATCAGCTCTAGTATTTTGTAGGTCATACTTTTTGCTGATTTTCCAAGCAAGTGAAAACGAACGTTTTGCAATGTTTCTCACCAAGTAATTCGATGGGTCATTAACCTTTGGTTCGGATTCATCACCCGGCTTTTTGTAAGTGATTTTCAACGTATCACCACGTGTTTCTATGTCAATATCAGTACTATTTGCACCCGGAACGGCTAATTCAAATTCTAGCCCATTCTCAGTTTCTTTGATATCGACTGGATAATTTATTTTGTTATCCATGATGGTTTTAAAATCAGACATGTTGTCTAACATATTCCGCCACATAAGGTCGGATGGAAAAAATCTTTCTGTAAAGTAAGTCATAATTAAAATCTCCTTAGATGATTTAAAGTTAATAAATAGTACTCACTTAGATACCATATCTCATTAATAAATAGTGTTATATTCAAAATCCGTAATTTCTATCTCCTTTGGTTTAGAGATACCTTTAACGTTTCTGGAAATGTTTTTGTTCCATATATAATTTGTTATATATGCACTTTTCCATGCATTTTTGATGGAATCGTTTAGCATTAGATTACCATAATCAGGTGAAACTACATTAATACCATTTGAAGTGATAGCAAATTTACCACCAATCATGGTTACCTTAGCATTTGGGTATTTTTTCAATACCGCTTCTTTCATTAATTGATATTCTAGCTCTTTCATTTTCTATACTCTTCAAATTTATATAGATTGTTGATTTCATCACTAGTTACACCATTGTAGTCTACAAGTTCACTAAATTCATCAGTAGAAAGTGATATTTGAACTACACGGTCATCGAGTGGAACATCCCACGATGGGGGTCGTTCTAGCCAATATCTAGTGTACTTGTTAATCGTATCTTGATGCAAGATATCAGATTCTTTAACCCAAACTAATACATTCATTTTGTAATAAACATTTTATTGATAGATTTTGCCAATTTTGTGATTTGAGAAACATCAACAAATTCAGCACTTTTACCATACATTTCGTTGAAAGTAGTCAACCCACCACTATATAGACCAGTGATAAAATAACTAAGTACTTTAACGCCTTTCTTTCTCATTTTATCAACTTCAGATTTGGTATGTTTAATGGCAATATTACCACTATATTCGAATTTATTACAATAAAGATGTGGAGCTCCGTCTGAAAAATTGATAAAATAACTATCTCTATTTTGGTTTGATTCTAAAATCAAATCTTGAATAGCTTCAAAACAAAGACCTTCAGGAGTAGCTCCCTCACAATGAATGTAAGGGAATAGTTTCTTGATTTTACTCAGATTATCCACACGAGAATCATATGCAATCAACACCAAAGGAGTGACGTTGGCCCATCCACTTGACCCTCCCCTATGGGTACTTCTGTAACTAATAACCACATCCAAGTTTTTAACCATAGAAGCGGCTTTAGCCATTGCGATTACAGCAATCTGAGTTTTAGCCCACTTGGTACCGGACATGGAACCAGATGCATCTACTGAAATGTGCATGAAGGCATCTGTAAACTTTTCAATATGAGTAGTTGAAAAAACAGATTCATAATCATAACCAAGTGCCGAAATCATACGTTTATCCAAACGGCCTTTATGTTGCCGATTATAGGTAGTATCTCGACTCTCATTTCTAACTTGAATAAGTTTTCCCAATCGTGTACCCAATTGTAGTCCACTTTGGATTATATCAAATGTTTCCAGTTCACCATATTCATTGCGAATTTTATATAGTTTCATATCGGATTTACCAAACCCGTCTTTGAATATACTGGTTTCAATTGTACTTTCATTAAATTTTTTAATAACAGTACATGGGAGATTTTTTGGTAAAGGACTGAAAGGGTCTCGATATTCATCAGTATCCATATTGAAAACTTCAGTTGAATGGATATCACTATTGATTATGTTTTTAACATCCTTAGCCAAACCTTTATTGAGTTTTGTTTTCTTTATCGCACCATCAAGGAAATCTTTTTGTTTTTTAATATCGGATTTCAACTTTTCCAATTCACGGTCAGATAGGTCCGATTGACCACCATTTTGGTCGTCATTAGAATCATCACTTTCTTTACCTTCACCATCGGCATCACTGGACCCAGAAATCTCATTGCCTTGTTCAGATTGCTCTGAATTTTGGTTTGAATTTTCTGAGATAGATTTGGTGATTAGTTCATAAACTTGAAAAGCCAAATCAAGACTTTGTTCTGTGTTTTCGATACGACTAATGTTTTTAATATCAATCAATTCCCAAATTTGTCGAAGAGCCGGAAGTGTATCCAAGTCACGATTTGGATTGGTAAAATTAATGATATGAAACATGTAGTCATCAAAACTATTCCCATCACATTTTACTTTAAGCTTCAGAGCCTTCGTAATAGTTTTGGAATTAAAATATTTATCATATAGAGAATCATAATAACCACGATATCCTGGAGAGTTTTTGAAGATATAATAATCGATACGTCTATCTTCAATTACATTCAGAATATCCTTAATACGTGTAATATCGCGGTCACTAATAGTTGGCCACTTATTGGTGGTATAAGATAAGTTGACAAGGTTTTTCAGAACTTTGAAGTCAGTAAGTAGGCAGTGACTGGCTTCGTGTAACGCCAACCCAACAATTGGGTCAAAATTCCTATCATTCACATTACCCCCGATAGTAATTGATTGCCCATCGGTATAGCTATTATCACCATTAAACTTCACCGTAATATCGCGTCGATTTGTAAGGATATTGACGAAGTTACTAATGGCAGATTGGTACTTGGATAGTTGTAATGCATCTCTACTTCCACTGGAAGCTTCCTTAGAATTATACACATCAAGTGAATCCCAAAACGAAGAGTATTTACCCATTGGTGTTCTTTTGTGGTGTTATCAAATCAACACTACTAAAGTAAGGTATTAGGTTTGAATAACCAAACCACTTCGGTAAATTTAACGTTTTCTTAACAATTTTTAATTAAGGTATATGTTGTTTCACTATACCCATTGGTCACATAGTATGTAATATTTGTGTATTCCGATGTAGTAATTGTATACATAACTTAAAAATATTTTTTAGCAAACTTAACAGCTAAGGGTTCATCAATTAGGCCAGCTTTATATAACTTTTTATAATAATTTGGATTTTCCGATATATGTTCACGAGCAATTTTCAACGCTTCCTTTGGATTGGATGTGTGTTCCAATTCAACTGCAGTACCAACTAATAACTCACCACGTTCCATATTAGAGATTCTTTGTATCTTCTTCATGAGTTTGGTAGTTATATACTGAATTGATATAATCAGATGCTTTAGTTATTTTTGATTGAACCCAAGCATCAAATTGGTCACCATCTTGAATAGTATTTAGCAAAGATTCAATTTTTTCCTGCATAGCTCTGAGTTGAACACGAATCATATCGACTTCATCATTGGGGTCTTGTTTCCAATCATCTTCTACAATGATTCGAGTAATTTCTTCACGAATCATTGACCTCAATTTGTTCATAGAACTATTCATACTCAACCTCTACTCTTTTCAGCTTGGTCAGCACGAGCGTTTCTGATTGCAGTTGCAACTCTTTTAAGTTGTTCTTCTTTTGCCGCAACTTTAGCCTTGTTGCTTTCAGTTGGTGATTTCTGAGCGGCACGTTTTGCATCAGCTAACTCTTTTTTGATTCTAGCCGCATCCTTAGTCATATCCTCGATAGACTTTTTTTCCATTAGTGATTGTAGTTCTTCTCTAATGATTTGTCTAAGTTCTGATTTTTTCATATTAAATTCTTCTTTTACTTTTGTGATAGGAGGTTCCGTAATTCTTATGAAAAGTTTTCTACCCTTCGATTTCAATTTAGGTTCAATTGCATATTTTAGGTCTCGTTCTGCCTTTCTAATGACTACATCCAAGTTGTTTTTTTCCAAAACTTTTTTTACGAAAGATGCTTCTCTCATATTTGGACCAAACTCGATGACATCAGAATACCCACCACCTTTGGCGATAACATCGGCGCCATATCCCATACTATAGATTTTTTTAAGTTTATCAATTGTGTATGGTATTTCTTCATCCACTCTATATTCAGTTAATCGTTGAATTTCTTCTCTGATAATTTGTCTAAGTTCACTTTTTTTCATATGTTAATTCTTTTATTTGGAGTTGTGAAGTTTTTCTTACGCATTATTGTTTTAGCTATAGCACGATTTGCCCGTTTCATAAATGGAATATTTATATTGGTTCGATCATCTGTAGCCACCACTTGTTTATAAGTATCTAAAAATTCTATAAACTTCTTTTTATTACGTGAAAGTCTTTTAAAAAACCCAATCAATTCTGCTTGATTGATATCTTTTTCATTACGTGGGTCATTCAATCTATCAAAGAAGTGTTTACTAGTCAAGTCAACATCGACTGGATTCAAAATCTTATCTGCGAATTGGTCAACCGCCTGAACATCAGATTTAGCCATTTCCTTGACAAGCGACTCCTTTATTTGGATGGTAGACTTATAAGTAGATAATCTTAATTTAGAACCGGGTACTGGAATTAAACCTCTATCCATCTGTTTTTTAATAACTATATAGAAATCTCCATCTGGTTTTATTTCATAAACTGCTTTACCTGCTTTGGCTGGGTTTGGTCCATTTTTGATAATCTGTAAAACTACCCTTTTATCTTTAGCGGTTAAATGACCATCTATAACTTTTATACCTTCAGATAAAATATTTTCATCAATGTCTTTAGCTTCATCTAAACCACCACGGTCATGTTTTCCAAATTTACTCAATTTATCAAATGCTCTGAATGATTTCAACTTAGCTTGTTTTACCGGTCTCATATTACTTAATTGTTTAAATTTCATATGATTCTTTACTATATAGTAAACATTAGCGGGATTGCCCCCCATTTTTATTATCCAATCTCTATATTTTTTAGCTAATTTAGCAGATACATCTTCGTGACCATAGTGTGTGATTCTACCCGTTTTGGGGTGAACCCCGGCAGTTTCATCTTTACCGATATCATGGAACATAGCCGCTATAGCTAAGTCCATATCGTTATCCTTTAATGCTCTACGGACAACCATAATAGTATGTTTTAGAACGTTTCCTTCTGGATGCCATTGTGGATTTTGACCAATATTCTTTAAAGCATACACACGGGTTTGTAGTTCTTTTGGGAGTCTTTCGAAAAGTTCCTTAAATGAGGATATACCATCGAGGGTATTTTCACTCAAAAAAAGTTCTGACTCTTTATTTTTAATCCAATCACCCATATCCTTTACATTTTTGGGAATGTTTAGTTTCAATCTGTTACTAGATTCTTCTAACAGATTGTCTACAATTTTATACAATTCAACTTTCAAATCTGTATCACCTTTAATGATTCTATGGTATTCATATTTGGGTATATGGATAACATCACCTTCATTTAATTGAATTGGAAGATTATTGTCTAACTGAAACTTCCATCCACTACCTTCCAACACACGAACTATTCTATCCTCACGGTCTCTGTGCCATACTAGTTCGTGGGAATCTACATCTTGTGTAAATATTCTTACAGTTTTATTAGTTGTGGTGTCTATGTCTTTATATGGATTCATTACCAGTATCCTGAGAAGTTTTCACCACCACCTAATGATTTCCAATATCTACCGATTCTGCAAGCCCAATACCCAGCCTTTGTTTTATCTGTTTTGTTCTTACAATCGTGCCTATCGGCAAATGCCTTTCTGGCTTTTGGGTCTTGTAGTTTTACTGCTAAACTTTGACCACCACTTTTTGCCCCAAAACTTACCTTTTTTACCTTATCACCATCTTTGACATATACGTAGAATTTTTTACTACCACCTCTTTTTGGTTTGTTTAACTCTACGTCCTTGCCCTGATATTCAGCTTCCACTAACATGGGAAAGTCAAGTGGCACTTTTTTTCCTTCATAAATACCAATTTTTCCAATATCTGAATTCAATATTTCTTTGATTTCATCACTAATTACATCTTGATTTACTTGTCTTAATTCATTGATGTAGTTGAAAAATTTTCTTGACCCATATCGATACGGTGGATTTTCCAAAGGTATACCCATTTCCATGTTATACCGGATACCTTCATTTATTGACTCTGATAACGTCCATGGGTGATTCTTAGAAACCATGTTGTATGCATTCAACAACCCTAATACTAGTTGGTTATCTAATGAGTGGTATATTTTACCACTATCTTTATCATACTTCCAATGTGGTTGTTTGGACCCCCGTGGGTATCCATAATACATACCTTTAGATTTATCAAATCGAACTAAGTTTTTGGTATTTAACTTTTTATAAGCCTTAACAAACTTAGCTACTTCGTATCCATCTAATCTAGTGGTATTGGTAAATACCAACTCATTAACTCGCATTTGGTCAGGTTTGGTAAACTTTTCTTTTTCTAGTTTAGCTTCTTCAGTTTTCCACTTACCGCCAGCTGCCTTATACTTCTTAGCAGCCCATGCATTAGCGTAGGCACTGGGATAAACATCAAACTTTTTCTTAGCTTGTGATTTGTAATATGACCATTTGGATGGGTCTGTTGGAACATTCTTTT
>Ga0208161_1001375_pt1 | contig 12969 bp, 25 predicted proteins | sample CB_VirMetaG_3_FD_184538 | JGI IMG/M metagenome (GOLD analysis project Ga0208161, IMG submission 184538) | Freshwater to marine saline gradient viral communities from Chesapeake Bay - CB_1508_1S Viral MetaG (SPAdes) (version 4) | ecosystem: Environmental > Aquatic > Marine > Coastal | place: USA... | reverse complement strand
GTAACTGGTCGCGCAGCCCTAGTCTTCTTACTTCTCCTTGTAGGTCTCTTGGATTGCCTACGTTCGCTCCGATTTGTCCGAATTGTGTTTCCATGATTATTTTGTTTAATTGTTAATGTTTCCTGTTAACTCGAATCGCAACATTCTCCTACGTATATCTGATATCTGACTGTTTAACGATTCATTCTCTTCTCTTAGGTCTTCTAACCTATGAACCATATCCCTTGAAGGACAGAACAGTCTGCTCACTTCAAACTCTAATTGTCTCAGTTCATTGTAAACCTTATGTTGCCTATCGCATAGAGCAGACCTAGTCTCCTCGAAATGCTTGTATACGTGTATGTTCATAATTATCGTTTTAAATGCTTGTGAATACTGCTACCAAAATTGCGCTTCCATATCCTATGACATACGCTAATATCTTTCTGTCTTTCATAACTATTTATTTTAAAATCGCGTGTAATTTATTAAACCCTAAAAACCTAACATCATCTATTGATGCTACAGTTTCGGTCTTGGTTTTGAGGTTTTTAACACATACAGTGTTATCTTTTGAATTAATCCATACAACCTCAAAAATAGCCTCTCTATTACCTGTTGCATCGCAACGTCCAATAAACTTTTTCATATCACTTCCAATTTGTAATTACACGCTTAGTTTCCTTTACCTTCACTCCATTCAGGTAGTAACCGATTACTTCGAATCGGCCTTCGATTCTCTCAATTTTTACACTCATAATACCACGTTTTAATGTTGGATTCCCGTTTCGCTTTTTTCTTATTGGTTATAATATATGATCTAATAAATTTGAATGACTCTGAAGCTAATGGTTTCAACGTCATTATTGTCAACACCAAAGTATTTCAACGCTCTAGATTTGCTCTCATTTACAAGTCCATCGTAATTACCAACGAACTTGCAGTTGCCTACAAAATCGTACCCATCACCATTATCAACTCCAAGCGCATAACTATACTTGAATTGACCGCTAGCAGAATCAACTGCTTTTACTGTGAAATGCACAAAAATCTCTATTCTTTTCATAACATATTTATTAGTGTTCCCGTTTCGGCCTTATGTTGGCCACATCAGCACAATGTACAATTGTGGACGGGAGGGTATTGGCTTACAGACCTTCTCAGCCCCGTACCCCCATCGGATAGTCTTAATATCTTTGCATGCCACGTTAAACCGCATGCTCTCTTCTTATTCCGTTAGCGTTATATCCCTTCAACACTACGTCCCGAACACGTACCACCTGAGTAGTGTATACGCATCCCTAGGTTCGTCCTAGTTTGTGCTATCGTATAGCCTCAGCACCGCTTATGGCATCAAATAGTATCGTATGTCAAAGAACTTGTTATCAGCGATTAGACTCGGAACTATTGGCTCAGTGTAAGGACTCATTCGGTAGACTTGCTTGTGAACTTATCTTATTACACGTCTGTTTTCATTCCCCTCGTATCATACTGCATTGCGTAACGTATACTCGGTTTAGCTAGTGGCTCGTTTGCCGTTGCTGACATTGTAAAACTATAAATACTTTTTGGATTAACCACAAAAAAAAGTTGAAAATTAGACAAACAGCATCTTTCGACTCATGAATGAGCATTTTTCTTCGACGAATCGAATAACCTTGTTTGGTGACCATCTATTGATTTCGCTGAATCGCAGTAATGACAAGGGATTCAGGACGATTTGATTCGAATTGCCTTACGTGTGAATATGCGCAGTCTAATGTGGGTTTTTGTGGGGTAGGTATAACACCATCTACTCAACACCGTGCTAACCTGAATCGATTCTGAATTGTACGGTCTGACATAACTTTATCGTGGAGACGTTGTTCTATTCTGTTCGGATACGTGACGGAACAATACCGCAACAATACATAGTACTGCCTGACGTCACATAGCTTTAAGTATGACTAGGACGATCAGTCAAAACCAAAACCTAAAAAGTTCTGACCAACACGACCAAATAGACACCCCCCGTATCGATTGCAGATCAGTTTTCCTTTTGAAGCTTGATCGTAATATTGTAGGTATTATCCAATCCAGACACTTAACTACGCAACAAAAAAAAACCAGACTGGATCCGAAAAAAATCGACTTTTTCAGAAAAAACGCGAAAAAAATGCTCATTTTGACCTTTCTGTGCTCATAAAATGCTCAAAAAATGCTAAAACGTATTTTTATAAAACGTTGTATATCAATACTTTACTTAAAAAAATGCTCAAATGCTCATTTTTGTCCTGATTTTCAAAAAAAAAAAAAATATTTAATGCTATTAAATATATATGGTATATAGGGGAGTAAGATGAGCATTTCAACATTATGGTAAATATGCGGTATATTTGTTGCATGTCGATACTGAATCTTGGCTGGCTTTATATTACTGTTATTGACAAGATAACACTTGACATAAATACTCATATCGTACCATTTGAGGACTCAAAGAGTCATGAGCTGTCTACTGACTGCCACTGCGTGGTTGAGTTGGACGAAGACGGCACGATCCTGCACAACAGTTTTGATGGTAGGGAGCACATTGAGGCGTTGCTCGACATGTCTAGTGTAAGTATGAACTAGTTTCGTCGAAAAAATACGGGTGTTCGTCGAAAAGTTGTTGTTTATATGGAATAAATGCTTTATACTTGTTGAGCAATTAAATGATAATGGAGAGTTTAAGAGATAGACGAGAGAGGCTTAATCGTGAGCGAGACGAAGCTAAGCGAATCGGTGCGGTTCGAAACAGTTGTAAGTCTAGTATACGAGGTGACATAACTGAGCATGGTTATCGAGCCGTCAAGCTACAGTATGAGTACCTTCGATCCAACCCTAACGTTCCGACCAGGTTTCCAGATCTGAGTGTGTCTGATGTGTTAGAGTGTTACAAGGAGGTTTTAGATGTGGATAATAAATAATAAAACTACCTGTTGAAGATAGACAATGTGAGAAAGCCTTAGACGGACTCCTGCCAATGAGCAGATTTAACGAAGATGCGACCTTATAAAAAGCCAGTTAGGTCTAATGGTTATCAACGATAAAGGTTGTCTCACTAACACAAACCAAGTAATGTGTTATGTCTATTGGATGGTGAAAGCAAAATAGTCTAAGCTAAGATTGAGCGACTAATTGTATATATAATTCGCAAGACGTTTATACAAGGTGTGACATTGACACTTTCACTCCACTTGGGGGCAGGTAGTTTTTAGGCTCCTATAGCTCAGTTGGTTAGAGCAGCGCACTCATAATGCGAAGGCCCCTGGTTCGAGTCCAGGTTGGAGCACTATTAAATTAAGTAAAATGAAAGTAAGATTTAAACACGAAGAGATCTGGCGCGATGCAGCGACACTTGAAGAGATACTGTTAGGGAAATCAGAACAGTTTAGGTACAACTATACTAACTACACGGACGGACGCAAATCGATGGAGATCATGTATGGATCGAAGGTTTGCACCATATTCAATCCTAATGAGACAGAACTGATTGACCACGTATTTGTAGTAAAAGACTCATCTGTAGTAATGTACAGTCCAAGTCATCTTAAGGAAGTAGCTGACACGTATCAAATAGAGGTGAACGATAATGATTTTGCTCCAGAGCACTTGACTATTGTAATGGTTGATGGTTCAGGTGTTAGAGTTGACCTTACACTGTACAATGAAGAGGATGTGCATTTTATTTACGATCAAATCAAAAAATTAATATAACATTAAAATAAATCAATAAAAGTTAAGTATTTAACAAAACGAACATGGTTCATAGATTTTTTTAAACGACCGACTAACGTCGGTTTTTTTGTACCTTTGCTATTGTATAAATTTTTATTATGGCAAATAAAAGCAAAATGGCGTGTAACAAACCAGTGAGATCTGATCGAGCTGGTAAGAAGATGATGGTTAAGGCTTGCTCTGGTAGAACCGAGAAACTTTTGCATTTCGGTGCAAAGGGATACGGTCATAACTATAGCGAAGCTGCCAGAAAATCATTCAAGGCTCGTCATAAATGCTCAACTGCTAATAATAAGTTGACAGCACGATACTGGGCTTGTAAGCATTTATGGGCAGGAGAAGGTGGATCGACTAAGTCTTCTCCGTCTAACAGACGAGGTAAGTACTAAAGCCTATCAACAGAAAATAAATTAATATCTTTGTATTACAAATTTTTAAATTATGGCAACAATTCCAAGTGGAACTAAATTCTTAGGGATCGCAAAAACGTATCCCACTAGAGAGCTTCGTTCTAAATCTATAAATGACGAATCTGAGTATTACACTATTGATGAAATAGCTGCATCAGCGCTTCCATCTTATGTTGAGACAAATGATGATGACCTAACACTTTGGTGCAATGGTACAGGGAACATCCAGTCGAATACCATTTACGGTGATGGTGTTCTTATAGGTAACTCAACAGGTGAAAGTAATACAGCTATAGGTAAGGATTCTATGGAGTTCAACTCAACAGGAAGCTTTAATACCGCTGTAGGAAACTCCACTCTAGGTCTAAACGTATCGGGTGGTTATAACACAGCTATCGGTTCAGGTGCAATGTCTTCAAATACAGCAGGTTTAGGTAATACAGCTGTGGGGTCAGCTTCATTATTCTCAAGTAATATTGGAGAGGGCAACACTGCTATTGGTCAGTCTTCCTTAGGTGACTTAGCATCAGGTAGCTTTAACACTGCTGTAGGAGCGAATACAGGAGGATACCTAAGCACATCAGGTAGCTTTAACTCTATCTTCGGATTTAGAGCGACTAACGCAGGTTTTGATGGATGTGTTGTACTAGGCTGTATGGCAGAAGCTACAGCAAACAATCAGTTTGTGGTTGGTTCAGCATCAACTAATGCAGGTACTGTAGTAGCTGGAACTAACACATCTACTCAGTATTGGAATGTAAAGATTAACGGTGTAGATTATAAAATATTATTAGCATGATAAAGGTTGGAAGATTAAGTGAGGAGAAGGAGGTAGCATACTCAAGAACAATTGATGACGTTACTGCAATGTATAAAAAACTATCTGTATTACGTGATGGTGCAACGGATGAGCAGATAGCTGTAATGAATGACTGCTTAGAACACGCACAGCTTTTTATCGACTCTGATATCGCTGTTGCTACACTAACAGCAGCTAAGCGAGAAGAGGTAAGAGCTTTATGGTCAGAGGGTGAACCTGAAAGAAGATAATGATGGATAAGTCTGAGTCTATTAATATAATTGAGCAAGCATTAAACGCTGCATTCTTAAAGGGAGTGTATAACATATCTGATGCCGATAAGATAATTCAAGCATTGAAGGCTTTATCTGAATCGGAATAAATACCTATATTTGCATAACTATTAACTTAATTTTTTTTTACCATGCAAAAGTTTTTGAAAGTAACGAACGCTCCTACAACGGGACAACTTATCGCAATTGAAGGAGTAAAAGCGGTTGCAACTGCAAGCGCAACAGCTACAACTGTTACCGTTGATTATTTCGATGGAACAACAACAACAGTAACTACAGCTGCACAGACTGACTCTAACGTATACGAAGCTATCGTTGACGCTATGCAGAGTGCTTTACGTACATCTTGGATGCATCCTTACTATGAGTTAGAGCTTCCTGAAGCGGTTACAAGCATTGTTAACGCTTAAGAATTAATCATAGCTTAATTTTTGGTTTAACCTGGGTCTTTATCGATCCAGGTTTTTTGTTTGTCGAATATTTTACGGTGTTCGTCTAAAAATTGTTGTGCGTTCATAATATTATACATATATTGCGGTATAACTAAAAACATAAGTCATGAAAAATTTAATTTTAACAATCGCAGTTTTATTTATTTCAATGGTTTCTTTCTCTCAGATGCAGGGAATGGATAATTACAAGCAATCGAAGAAGCTTAAATTTAAGGATGGTGTAAAAGGGGTTATTGATGGTGATAAGGATTATATTTATTTCTTCTCTAGTCAAAACTCCATGGATCATTCTGAAGAAGTTTTGAGGATAGTTGAGGCCAATGGAATTGATTTTGATGATTTAAATGTTAATAGCTCTGGCTATTTAAGGGATGGATCTGTTTTTGTATTCGAGACATTTATTAGTGAAAAAGACTTGGTAGTTTCAGTGATCTATGTATATTCAAAATAATTTTAGTAAATTTGTTTTGTAAAACAAAACATATATTATGGAAACAAATGATAAAAACTATAGGAAGCCATCAGCTATAGAAAAAAACTATTTGAAGACAGCTAAGAGAGACATAAAGGGTAAACCCCTTAGCGAAGAACAGAAAAAAACCATTGCAGGAGGTATGCAGCCAAAATCTGGAATGTATTCAAGTATGGATCAGTCTGCAAAAAGCCAAAGAGAGGCTGCTATTAAAAGGGAGGAGACAAGATTAAAAGCTTTAACAGAAACAAAGTTAGGTGAGAAGGTTCAAAAACTTTCAGCTAAGAAGGGCGGTGAAAGAACAAGGCTTCAGTACGACCCGAATTATATTCAAAGCGAAATAGATAGAGCCAAATCTATTTCTTCTTTCAAGAATAATTCTCCTGTTCATAATATATTCAATAAGATGAAAATGTCTTAATATAGGTAGATATATCAACTTAGACCGAGGTAACAACCTCGGTTTTTTATTTTATACGTATCGCGTATCTCGATATACGATATTTTTATTAATTTAGCTGTCGATAACAATTTAATTAAGTAAAATGATAGTAAAAAATGTTTCCACTGGAGATGAAGCTAGGAATGGCTTGATGTCTGGTATACGAACCCTTTCTATGGCTGTTAAGTCTACCCTAGGTGCTAGAGGTCGTACAGCCATAATTGAATCTGAAAATCATACTTACGGTATCACGTCAACAAAGGATGGTGTAACTGTAGCCAAGTCAATAAACTTGGAGGATCCTACAGAGAATCTTGCTGTCCAAATTGTTAGAAGGGCAGCTGAAAATACTGCTAAGGATGCTGGTGACGGCACTACTACTTCAGTTGTTTTGGCTGAAGCATTAATTGACTGTGCTAATGAGATGATATCAGACTCAAACAATAAGACCAAAGTTATTCGATACATGGAGTCTTATGTTGATTTGATCATCAAGAAGCTATCAAAGATGTCCACTAAGATAACTGGTCGTAAGATATACGACATAGCGTCTATATCAGCCAATAACGATAAGGATTTAGGTAAGCTAATTGGAGATGCCTATAAATATGTAGGTAAGGACGGTATGGTTACAGTTAAGGATAGTGATGATAAGACTGAGGTGAAATACTCTAGCGGTATTAAATTTGATCGTGGTGTTAGCTCTCAGTGGCAGATGACAGATCTTAAGAAGCGAATTACTGAACTTGATGGTGGTGTATTCGTTCTTGTGTCTGACAAGAAGCTTGAGAGCCTTATGCAGATTGATAAGATACTTGCATATGTTATGGGTCAAGGTAGGTCTATACTGTTGATTTGTGAGCTGGAGCCAGATGCTTTAGCTGCATTGAATGAGAATGTTTATAAGAAGCGTATCAAGGCTGTAAACGTTATCCCTCCAAGCTTCGGTTATAGAAAGGAAGAGATGCTAGCTGATATCGCTAACGTTACTAGTGGATCATATATTTCTGAGCAGACTGGTGCTGACTGGGGTATTGTTGACATTCTAGATCTTGGGTATGTTGACAGAGTTGTTTGTACTGAGGATTCTACTACTATGTTTAGTGATGAAATATTTGAGTCTGAAGATTTTAAATACTACATATCTTCTCTTGTTGAAGATATTGATCAGACTACTGATAATACTGAGAAGGATAATCTGAGAAATCGGGTCGCTATGCTATCTGGTAAGCTGGCTACTATTTATGTTGGTGGTACTACTGATCTTGAGCAGAAGGAGAAGAGAGATAGAGTTGACGACGCTGTTTTGGCAACTAGAGCTGCAATTGATGATGGCATACTTCCAGGTGGTGGTTCTGCTTTGTTGAATATATCTTGGGGTGCTATAGAGGCTGATCCTAACAATGCTGATCAGATGATAGCTGAACAGATCGTTATGTCAGCCTTGAAGATGCCCTTTAATCAGATACTGATAAACGCAGGCTTAGATCCAGAACCTATATCTGATGAGCTTTACGAGATTAAAAACCACAGGTTTGGATATGACGTTAATGACGACAAGATTGTTGACATGATAAAATCTGGAATTATTGATCCAGCTAAGGTTACTAAGACAGCACTTAAGAACGCTGTTTCTGTAGCTACGACTATCCTATCTTGTGAAACTGTAATATCAAATGTTAGAGATTATGGGAAGTGATTATAAGCCGTTTAATCGGCACATAGTGATAGATAAGATATCTGAGCAGAAGGTTTCAAGTACGTCTGGATTGCTTTTGACATCTAGAGATACTAATAAGCATGTTACTGACAGGGGTAAGATCACCTCTGTTAGTGATGAGGCTGCAGATGTAGGTCTATCTGTTGGTAACATTGTTCACTACAGAAAGGGTAGGTCATTTGTCGTTATGATAAATGGTGAGTATAAGACATTGATACGTCTTGAGGATGTTGTAATTGTCGAGTAGCTATTCATCACCCCTTACCCATACAACATTTGCCGCCTTCTTTCTGTTGGCGGCATTTATTTCTAACATTTTTTTTGACATTATTTTGTCTGTGGATGTCTTCCCTCTCATTACGACGTTTTTACTTTCTGACTCAGGGAATGGTTGTTCTCCTTTTAGTTTTTTATAGAACTCTGTGACTAGTCTTTTACCTTGTCTGGATATTCTGTAGAGTGCGTGTTTGTTTACACCTTCTCTCCTCCACTTTATAACCCATCCCTCTTTGATGAGTGGCATTAGGTTTCTTTCATGAAAGGAACCCATCTTTGAGAAGTCATCGAAGTCTGTCCTTGTGAATATGGGTATGTCGTATATAAAGAATAGTATCTCTAGTTTTGCTTGAGATATGTTATAGTTTCGCTTAGCCCAGTAAGATGTTATCCTGTAGTACTTAAGATAGTTCGGCTGAGTCATCTTGTTCACCAGTCTCCTAGTCTCGATTTTTACTCTTTGCCTTTTTGGTCTTTTCTTTTTGTTTTTATTAGATTCTGGCATACATCAAAAATACTTAAAAAAGAATTATCTTTGTGTTTAGTATGAAGATTTCTGGATTAGGAGATTTAGTATATGTCATTACCAAGTTTACTGGTATTAGATTTTTGTATAAGTATTTATTCAAAAAGCTTGATCTGGGTGATTGTGGTTGTGATGAAAGACAAGAGAAATTAAACGTTATATTACCTTTTAAGAGTGGGTCAGAGTCGAACAAGTAAGTTTTATAAGGACAATCCTGAAGCAGCGGAGAAGCGTAGAGCGTACCAAAGAGAGTATGACAAGAAGCCAAGGCAGAAGGAGCGAAGAAAAGTTCTTAATAAGAAGAATAGAGACGAAGGTACTTATGGTAATGGAGACAATCTAGATTGGTCGCATACAAAGAGAGGTTTTAAGTTAAAGCCTTTAAGTAAAAATAGAGGAAGTAAAGATGATCAACCAGGAGACAGAAGAGCTCGTGGTGGTAAATGCAAAAAATAATTATTATGGCTCACACATTTAAGAAAGAAGCAAATTTCATTAGAGTAACAGGTTCAGGATCCGTTGATGTGGATTTCAGTTCTATTTCTGTATCTAATGTAGGAGGTGCTGATGGCTCATTTTTAGGAACAACGTTGAAGGATGGGGAAACTTTGAATTTTGATGCAGGTGCAACAAACAATTTTTTCGAAGCAGAATCAATTACATACGACGCATCTGGAACTGAGTTTATTATCATCTACATTGTGTAATGAGTACTCGAATAGACATAGCAAGTTCAAGTAGTGGGGGCGGTGAGTGTAATAGATTACCATTAGTAACAGGTCAAACAGTTGTTTATCAAACGAATGATAATGGTACTATTCAATTTGGTAGAGAGGCGGGATGGCTTACTTTATCTGATAACAATCCTTTTGGTAATACTTCAAGATTTACTGATTTAGTTGGCGGTTCAGCTTATTCTGATGGGGTAGCTTTAGATTGGGCGTATAGAAATGATGTTGACAGATTGGTAATAGGTTGGCAAATTGGAGATAATGGAAGTGATATTAACTGGGTAGATGCGATTGCATACTGTGAAGGATTGACACTTGCTACTTATTCAGATTGGCACTTACCACAAGATGAACTTCTAAACACAATTAAAAGTACGCAACATGTGAGAGCATTGGGGTATGCTCCTTTTAATAATGCTACAAATGTTCGTTGGTGGTCAAGCACAACACCATCTGCATTACCAACGTGGGCTTGTCTGTTACCAAGCCAATTTTATGGTGTTGCTCCAGCGACAACTAAAACAACTTCAGGAGCATTCAGGGCAAAAGCATACAGAGTATTTACATATGCAGAGCTTGGACTTTAAACATTTAACATAAATAACATATAAAATGGCAACTTACAGATTTGAACAATTCAACTTAGATATAGTTAATCCAACGGTTACAGCTAACGCAGACTCAATCAGTATTCAACCATCGGCAAACACAATTGCTGTTGATGTAACTTTAACAACTGATTCAGCTACTTTTGGGGTAAGGCTAGATGCTATTCAGTGTCAGAACATGAGCTACGAAGGAGAAGAAAACTTATTACTACGAGTAAACGAAAGACTTAACGACTTTATAGTATAGTGAGCACAGAAATAAACATATCGCCATCTGCTTTAGGATATACTAGAGGTTTGTTTTCTCAGACAACTTCTAGTACTCCTGTAGCTGCTACAACTACTGAAGGTTCTTTAGTCGGAACTGGTATAGGTGGTATGATTGTTCCTGCTAATGGATTTAAAGTAGGAGACTCTTTTCACGCTAAATTAGGCGGAAAAGTATCTTGTATTAACAATCAAACTTTACAGATAAGAATAAAGTCTGGATCTGTTATTTTAGCAGATACAGGAGTTATGACTCTTAATACTACATCGGGAGATTTTTGGGAAATAGAAATTGACTTTACTATTCGTACAATAGGAGCTGCAGGCGTGGCTTCAATACATGCTAACGGACAATTTGTTTATATTAGAAACAATACCCTTGCATACAGCGGTGCTGGATTCTCTAGTGAAAATAACACAACCTTTGATACAACAATTAATAACCAATTAGAGATCACAGCGCAATGGGGGAGTAACAATGCTGCTAATGCTATCTCTAGTGACATATTTACTCTTATAAAAACCTTTTAAAATGAAAAATCTTACAGCAATATTACTAGGAGCTTTAGCTGTATTCTCACCAATAGAGATGTCTATATTAATTCTTATGATGATGATTCTTGTAGATACATCTGTTAAGTTAGTATCACTCAAGAAATTATCAATTCGTGAAGAGAGAAAGTTCTTCGATGTGTTTAGCTCTAAGATGCTTCGTCAGGGATACATATATAAATCAGCAGGTTACTTTATCTTAGCACTTGCTCTGTTTCCTTTAGATTACTTTTTCCTTACTCCGTTTGTTTGTAAGGTTTTACATTTTACAGGTATAGACTTAATGTTCATGAGTAAAGCTCTTTTGACAAATGGACTTTTAATAATATTCTCTCTAATTGAACTTGGATCTATTAACGAGAATTGGATTGATATATCAGGTAATAATATACTAAAAGGTGTATACGTTACTGTTGCAAAAATTAAGAATATTATTGCAGAAAATGTAAATTTCTTTAAAGGAATTAAAAAGTGAAAGATTTTTTTAAACTTCTAGCTGTATGGATATCACTGCTATTATTAGTGGCAACAACTAGCTGTTCACCACAGAGAAGATTCACAAAGCTTATAACCAAGTATCCAGAGCTGATAGAAACAAGGTACAAAACATACTATGATACCGTGCACGTTATAGTTAATGGTGCTAGAGTAGATACTATTGTATCTAGAGAAGTTCTTAAAGATACTATAGTTTTAGTAAAAGATCAGCTCACTGTAAGAGTTTATGAAAAAGCAGACAGTGTTTACATAGAAGGAGAATGTGATACTGTATATGTAGATAAAGAAATTGAGGTAGAAGTTCCTGTATATTACTACGAAAAAGAAAAAAGCTTTTGGAATAAATTATTTACCTCAATAAAATATATTATGTGGATACTTGTCATCGCAGTAGCTGTTGCTACAGTCTATAAGTTTATCAAGTCAAGAAAATGAAAGAGTTAGATTTAAAATCTATTGTACAACATAACTTCTCTGCAAGAGAATTTGTTAAAGAAGTACATGAGAAAAAACAAATTGTTCTTCATCATACAGTTTCAGGAGACAGCATTAATGGTGACATTAATTGGTGGTTGAAAGATGGTAAAAGAATTGGCACTTGTATTCTTATTGCAAGAGATGGTACAATACATCAAGTATTTTCATCTAAGTATTGGGCGTATCACTTAGGGGAGAATGGTAAAGACCATATTAAAATGGGATTACCTTATAGAAGGAATGACATGAACTCCATTGGTATAGAGATTGATTCTTGGGGAGGACTTAAAAAGAAGGATGGTAAATGGTATTCTTCTGCTAATACTGTTGTTCCTAGTGAAAAGGTTCAGGAATATCCTGAAGGATTTAGAGGATATTATGGTTTTGAAAAATATACAGACGAGCAAATAGAATCTGTTAGACAATTGCTTGTATTTTGGAATAAGACTTATGGAATTCCTCTAGACTATAATGAGGATATGTGGGATTTGTGTTATGATGCATTAGCTGGTAAATCAGGAGTGTTTACACATACAAGTTATAGATCTGATAAATCTGACTGTCATCCACAGCCTGAATTAATTGAAATGCTTAATAACTTGTAGTATGGATAATTCTGATTTAAGAAAGCAAATAAAATACCTAAAATCTAAACTTACTGGGGATATGTTTAAGGATATGGAAATAAAGGATCAGATCCATAACCTTGAA
>Ga0208161_1001373_pt1 | contig 12972 bp, 23 predicted proteins | sample CB_VirMetaG_3_FD_184538 | JGI IMG/M metagenome (GOLD analysis project Ga0208161, IMG submission 184538) | Freshwater to marine saline gradient viral communities from Chesapeake Bay - CB_1508_1S Viral MetaG (SPAdes) (version 4) | ecosystem: Environmental > Aquatic > Marine > Coastal | place: USA... | reverse complement strand
ATAGTGTTCCTGTACTTGGTGTATCTACACCTCTTGGGTATACTGTAGATCAAAAACTAATTGACACTCACAACCGCTTACGCCAAAACAAAGAAGCGATTCGTCAAACTCTTGATTACCATACCGATTATCACTTTAAACCAGTATGGGATGGAACACAAGAAAATTTAGAAGAAATCGAAGCGTTTAGAGTAGAAATGAATATCCCAAAAGAAAAAACATTCGTTATGCCTGCTGGAGATAATAGAGAAGAATTAATTAAAATGTATCCATTAGTATTTGAGATGGTAGCTGAACATGGTTATAACATGACAGGCCGAGATCATATTATTGCTTACGACACTAAAAGACAAGTATAATGCCACACGGATTTTTACAATGCCTCCATCAACTTTGGGCTCTTAAAGTTATGGAAGTTTCAGGAATTATTACCGCCATATCAGCTTTTGGATATGAATTAAGTTATATAACTTTAAATGGGATTGGGGTAGAAAAGGAAAATGAAAAACTCGAATACCGACATGGATGAGTTTGAGTTTGAAGGTGATGTTTTAAAAGTATCAAAGCGTGGCAAAGTTCAAAAAAAAGAGCTTTGCCACGATTGCTTAGATAGTTTTGATCCTAAATCTCTTTTTAAGGTTACTCGTAATAATTTTGGGATCCCTCATATTGTTTGTGTATGTAAAAAATGTAAAACAAAATATAATGACTGAATTATTTAACGAACACGATATTAAAATTAAAACCAAAATTATTGGTAAACAGATAGCAGCTGACCATACAGGTGATAAAACACCCGTGGTAATGGTTGGCTTACTTAACGGTTGTTTTGCGTTTTACAGCGATTTAGTGCGAGCGATGCCAATTGACGTGGAATGTGATTTTATGCGCGTTAAATCGTATGTAGCTAAAAATAAACAAGGTGATATTCAAATCACTAAAGACTTAGAAACCCCTGTTAAAGGTAAACACGTTTATATTGTTGATGATATTTACGATACTGGTAATACAATGCGAGCTGTAATTGAATATTTAGAAGTCAAACACCCAGCATCAATTAATATTGTTACTTTACTTAAACGTAAATCTCAAGATCCTACTCCGGCTCACGCCTACCATGCTTTTGAAATTGACGACGAATGGGTAGTAGGTTATGGAATGGACAATGATAAAGGACATTGCAGAAATTATAAAAGTATCTTTGCTCTGTAAAGATTAGTTATTATATTTACACAAAATAAGTTATATGGAAGAAATGGAAAATAAGCGTCGTAAAAAATACGACAAAATCGAGTGTGTGCCTGTTGGAATGGCAAATGGAGTAGCCGCAGGTTTCCCCTTTACCGATAAAGAAAAAGAATCAATGGTAGAAGAAGCAACCGAAGCATTCGGTAAGTTTCTTGATGCCCTAAAATGTGATTGGAGAAATGACCCAAATTCAATGGAAACGCCCCGTCGTGTGGCTAAAGCTTATGTTTACGACCTTTGGAAAGGCCGTTATGACAATTTTACAGAAATTACTTCGTTCCCTAGTGATGGTTATGATGGCCTTATTATTGAGCGCAACATTTCTCTTACTAGTATGTGTTCTCACCATCACCAAGCCATTCGTGGGGTCGTCCACATTGGATACGTTGCTGGAGAAAATGGACGCGTTATAGGATTGTCTAAACTAAATCGAATTGTAGAACACTTTGGTCGTAGAGGTGCTATTCAAGAGCAATTGACCCAAGCAATTCACCAAGCAGTAGATAAAGTTTGTGAAGACAATAAAGGTGTAATAGTTTCAGTTGTAGCAACTCACAATTGTGTATCTTGCCGTGGTGTTAAACACCAAGGTGCTGCTATGGTAACTACTAAAGCAAGTGGTGTGTTTATGGAAAATGATAACCAAGCACGCAAAGAATTTTTTGATTCACTAAAAATTAATAATGGTCATGTCTCAATTTAAAGATATTATTACAATTGAATTACTTAATAGTTTAGGCACTCTACACTCACTTCGTGATCGAGACGATATGTCTCGTTACCCAGATGTAGAATGGGCTGAATATACTGCAGAAAAGATTGTAAAAAAGTTTGAAGGCAAATATGTACCATTCGTAAGCGAGGTTGAAGAGTTCAATGCGCTAATGAACAAACCAAACAATTATGAACCAACGATACCAGCAGAACACGAATGGGATTTTGTATACAAATTCGTTTTGGAAGAACTTGAGGAGTATAAACATGCTTGTGAACAAGGAGACATCGTTGAAGTTCTGGACGCGTTGTGCGATATTGCTTACGTATCCATTGGGAACGGTGCTATGCTTCATGGTCTTAAGGATAAAATTTGGCCCGCTTATATGGAAGTACAGGCGTCGAATCTATCCAAAGCTTGTTCTACACAAGAAGAGGCACAAGCGACTGTTGACCTACGTTCCAAAGAACAAGGCGAGGCATGTCACTATGAACAGGTTGGTGACAAGTACGTTGTATACCGTACTCGAGACCGTAAAGTGATGAAAAACATTAATTACTTCCGCCCAGATCTGAAGCAATTTTTTAAGTAATGAGTTATAAATCTTGTTTTGTCCAACCCCTCAAAGAAAACAATTATAGAGTTCATTTGTGGGATGATGGTGGTTATCAAACTTTAGTATGGAATTACCATACCTATGAAGAATGCTCTGACCACGATGCAGATCGAAACATTAGAGGACTAAGACAAGAATCACTCCGCAAAATTACTAAATGGAAAAAAGATAATTCAAAATTACATTTTCACGATATGAGACCTTATCAAAGGTTCCTTATTGACATGTATGGAAATAATGACGAGCCATCTGTTACTCACCAAGAAGTATTTTTTGATATAGAGTGTGAAATGGGAGGTGCACTTACAGAAGATTATATTCGTAGTGCTCCAAAACCCATCACTTCTATAGCTTGGTGGCACAAACAAACAGATGAGTGGAAAATTCTTATCTTAGATAAAAAAAACGAGCTACAACACGATAAAGAAGGTAACAGAGAGATTATTCCGGTTCCGACAGAAAAAGCCTTGCTTGAAGCTTTTATAACTAATTTGCGCGAAATTAATCCGGATATATTAGTTGGCTACAACAGTGATTACTTTGACATACCCTACCTCTACTACCGCCTTTGTAATGTATTTGACAAAGAAGTAGCAAATATGCTGTCTCCAATAGGAATTGTACATGACGAGTCCGAATGGAATAGAGATGGTTGGCTTAAAATTGCAGGTACCGAGTCTTTAGATTACATGAAACTTCATAAAAAGTTTAGTTTTAGAGATGAACCTTCTTTTAAATTAGATGCCTTAGGAAAAAAGTATGTAGGCATGGAAAAAATCGAGTATGATGGTAGTTTAGATCGCTTATTTAAAGAAGACAAACAAAAGTTTATTGCTTATAACTTTCGAGACGTTGAAATTTTGAAAGCATTAGATGAAAAATTCCAATACTTACCTTTAACTAAAAACTTGGCACATAAAGGTAAAATTAACTATAGTGATGTCTACAAAAACAGTATGATTCACGATGGTGCTATTTCGGCTTACCTATTGTCTCAAGGTATTATTCCGCCTGCTCGAGATCGAAACCCAATTACTAAAAAGAATTACGCGGGTGGTTACTTGTTTTGCCCTAATGCAGGTTTGTTCAATTATATGTTTGATGAGGATTTGACATCTCTATACCCTTCAATTATTATGTCTTTGAATATTGGTAAAGAAACATTAGTAGGGCGAATTATGATGCCGGATGAAAAAGTAATTGTTGAAGGTAAAGAGATTTTTAACTGTCGATACGGATTAAATGATTTAAAAAAAATGGATCTTGAACGTGTATTTGATGTTCAAAATTCAAAACGCAAGACAGCCCAAATGAAGGTTAAAGATATTATTAAATTAGTAGAATCATCTAATTTATCTATCTCAGCTAATGGAGTTATGTACCGAACTGATTTTGATTCGGTACTGAAAACTATTCTTGCTAAATGGTTTGACGAACGAGTTATTTATAAAAATCAAATGAAAAAAGCCTATAAAGCTGGTGACAAAGCATTAGGCGAACAAATGCACTTAAAGCAACATACAATGAAAATCTTACTAAACAGCTTGTATGGTGCAACAGCTCTTGGTAGCTTTAGATATGGTAATGTAATTTTGAGTGAAAGTATTACTTTGTCGGGACAACGAATTATTCAAGAATCGGCTTTGTTTGCTAACACTCATATGAATAAAGTAATGAGAGGAGAACTTACACTATGATAGTTAAGAACCATAAAACATTTTTAGATAACAGAGGATCTTATACTCCTATAGACGTTAAAGAATGGGAGCAATGCTCTGTTTCTATTAATACCTATCCTTTTACTTTTAGGGGGTTACATTACCAAACAAACCCACCCCAAACAAAATATGTAAAAGTTGTTCAAGGTTCTATAATTGATTTTTTAGTTGACCTCGAAACCAAAGAAGTAGAATTTGCCAAACTTAATTCAAACTCAGCAATTGAGGTTCCTTCTTCTAAAGCTCATGGTTTCTTAACCTTAGAACCCAACACTATCGTTGTATATAATGTAATAGGAGAATACAACCCAGAATCTGAGCATAGTATACCTTACTATGATGTCCCAGAGGTAAAACAAATTATAGAATCCTATTCATTAAACATAACAATCTCAGAAAAAGACCAAAATGGAAAATAGAATTTCAAAGCAATCAATTAGAGCAGGAGTATCAATTTTTAGTTCAGGTGAAAAACTTGATAAAGATACTATAATTACTAAGTCTGAAAAATGGTCAGATAAGGAAATTACTTTCTTTAGAAAAATGCTCAAGCAAGGGGGACGTTTTAGTATTAAAGGAGAAAAATTTTATATTACAGTCCCAGAACAGATTTACAATAACAAAGGTGAAGTTGAAGGAGTAATCCATAATGAAGAAGAAGAAAACTCTTGATTTACACGGGGTTAAACACGCTGATGTTGAAGACAAATTAATTGACTTTTTCTTCTGGCAAGGTTTTGATCACAAAGGAGCAAATATAATAACAGGTAATTCTCAAAAAATGCAATCTTTAGTTATGGATTTCCTTGATGAATACGACTTTAAGTATTATATTTCGTCTCACAATTTAGGAGAAATAGTAGTAGTAGAATGAATATTAAAGATTTATTAATAGGAGCCTCATTATATCTAATAGGTCAATTAATCGCTTATTGGCAATTAAATGGTCAATTTATATGGGAATGGTTTAAAAAGAATCCAATTTGGATAGCACTAATGGGTTTTCCTATTTCATACATTTACCTGTATGCCACCAAATACACTGTAAATGGTTTTGAAGGTGCAATGTGGCCCCAACGATTTATAGGATTTGCAACAGGTATGATTGTTTATGCTTGGGGTACAAGTTATTATTTTAATCAACCCATTGATACTAAAACAGCAATTAGCTTAGCTTTAAGTTTACTTTTAATTATTATTCAAGTAATTAAAATATGATTAACTTAGAAACTACACCTTGGTTTATTTGTAACGAAGAAGACACAAACTATTGTGCTTATGTTGACACAGACTCTAATTATTATAACGCTGAACCTCTGCTTAGGCATCTCTACTCTAATTTTGATGAGATGGATGATGAAGAAAGAGACAATAAGCTTGAAAAAATCGCCCTCAAATACCAAGACTTAATCACCGAATATTATTCGGAAATGTCTACAAACGTATTTAATGTCCCAATCCACCGTTTTGAAATGAAAACCGAGTGTATCATTCGTTCAGCTTATTTTAGAGCAACTCGAAGATATGCTCAGTGGATTACTAAAAAAGAGGGTGTATCTAAAGATGAATTAGATATTAAGGGATTAGAGTTTATGAAAGCTAATTTCCCTCCTATTTTCGGAAAATTCTTTAACAAAATTTTAGAGTTAGCTCTTAAAGGCACTAAGCAAAGTGAAATCGATCAGTTGTTACTTGATTTTAGAGAGCACATTATGTCAAGAGAACTTGATATTACAATTTTAGGTAACCCTACTTCAGTAAAAACTCTAAATGATTACATTGAACGTGGTCCTAAATCAGGTGAAATGTTTTCTATTATTAAACCCAAAGCACCTGCTCCAGTTAAAGCAGCTATTAAATACAATGATTTGCTTACATTCTGGAAATTGGATAAACAACACTCTCGTATTACTCAAGGTGATAAGGTTAAATGGATTTATTTAAGAGAAAATCCCTATAGAATTGAAGCACTCGCATTTCTTGATTTTGATATGCCAGAAAAAATTCGTATATTATTAGATGAATATGCTGATAAGGACAAATCATTTGAAACTATTCTTGAAAGTAAATTAGAAGGGTTTTATCATGATTTAGGTTGGAGACTCAATTTAAATCCTTATCGCAATATGTTTTTTAGTTTTTAAATATGGTAAGTAAATCACAACTACAAGCAATTATCTCAAAATATAATTTGAGCGGGATGATTGATGCTGTAAAATGGGTTGTTAATGATAATCAACTAACAATTGATTTTGATTCACCTTCTAAAGATATGATTGGTAAAATAACTCATACCAAATTTGACTTAGAAAACAGTATATTCGCTGTTTACAACACATCCCAATTAGATAAACTACTTTCTATTACCTCAGGAGATCTAAACTTACGTTTAGAAAACATGAATGGTAAAGTATTTACTAAACTCATTATTGAGGATTCTAATTATACACTTAATTACCCTTTATCTGAGCTTTTACTTATCCAAAAACCGAGTACAGTAAATGATCCTAATAATTATGTAATTGAAAGTACTCTGGACTCAGAAGCTATTTCAGCAGTAATTAAAGCTAAAAATGCTTTACAAAGCGATAATGTAGTTTTTACCACTACCCAAAACTTTGATGGAGAATCAGTAGTAACTATGGTATTTGGCGATCCTGGACACCAGTCAAATAAAATTGAGTATATCGTTCCTAACACGGTTATTACTGGAGAACACTATGATTTTGTAGTACCATTCAACTCTGAGATGATCCGCGTTATATTCGCAAATAATAGAGATGCAGATATAGCACACATGAGTTTAAATCTTCAAGGGTTACTTAAACTTGTATTTGAAGGCGATAATTGGAAAAGCACTTATTATTTAACCAGAACTATAAGGAAACAAAATTAAATAATATGTATAACATGACCTACGGGCACCCCTCGGTTATCTTCGGAAACCAAAATTATTTTATTGTTTAACCATAAATCTAAGGATTATGACTACATTCATTTCAGAGAGACAACTCTCACCATTTGATCTGTTATTTAAAGACTTTTTCAGATCGGAATTAAATTTCCAACCAGCCATTGAGGCTAAAATCCCCCACCCAGTAGATATTTACGAGAACAAAGACGGCTTGCACTTTGAAGTTGCATGTACTGGTCTTGAAAAAAACGATATTGGGATTAATATCGAAGGAGATGTTCTTAAAATATCTTACAACAAACATGAAGACGACAAGTGTTGTGATGTGAACGACTGTACTTACCTCCATAAAGGTATTGCACGTCGTTCTTTTAATTTAGGTTATAAAGTAGCTTCTAAGTTTAATCTTACCAAAGCTGAAGCTGAAATGGAAAACGGATTGCTTAAAATTTTCGTGCCATTTGCTGAAGAAGCTAAACCTAAAGCTTTGAAGATTAAATAAAGTTTCGTATATTGGGGTGCCCGTTTAGGTTATTTTAATTAGTTATTATGAAGAAAAAAGAATCAAAGCAATACACACGCTACATTAAAGATCCACTAATTGAACCATATTATATTCAATTGGATGACTATTGCTATGCAGTCCAAAAAGGTATTATGGCTGAAGAAAGTGGAAAAGAATACCAACAAACCCTTGGTTATTATAAAACTTTGGGTGCAGCACTTGAAGCTATGGCTAAAGATGAAGCTATGAGTATTAGTTATGATACTATACAAGATTTTATTGACCAATACAACAAAATTGTGGGACGTTTAACCAAAGTTATTAAAATATGATTGAAGCAGTATATAATGCGGTTGTGGTACAACCCATTGAACTCGAAGAAACCACCTACGGGAACATTGTAGTCCCCGATTTAGGTAATGAAAAAAACAAAACAGGTAAAGTTATTAATGTTGGCCCTGGCCATTACTCAGCAACTGGGACTTTTATTCCTACAATGATAAAAGCCGGAGATATTATTGTTCTTCCAACTATGGGATTCAGTAAATTTGAATATCTGGGAGAAGAATATTGGATTGGTCCTGAAAACCAAGTCTTAGCTAAAATTGTAGAAAGAGCATCTATTGAAGAAGTACTTGCTAAAACCGAAGTAACAGAAGAAGAAAAACAATATTTAACAAATGAGTAAGATTATTGAATTTGGCCCCGAAGCACGTAAACAACTCGTAGCGGGAATTGATAAATTAGCAGACGCTGTAGTAGCAACACTTGGCCCTAATGGACGTAACGTAGTAATCGTTAACGAAATGGGTCAGGTACAATCAACTAAAGATGGTGTAACCGTAGCTAAATCTATTTCTCTATCAGATAATGTAGAAGAAGTAGGTGTTAAAATGGTAAAACAAGCAGCCGTAAAAACCGCTGATAATGCTGGTGATGGTACCACAACTTCTACATTGTTAGCTCGTGAGATGGTAAAAGCTGGTCTTTCACATCTTAATAATGGAGCTAATGCTGTTGAAATTAAGCGTGGTATTGATACAGCTGTAAAACAAGTCGTAGAACAACTTCGCTCTAACGCTGAAGATATCTCAAGTGAAGAACAACTTGAACAAATCGCTACCATTTCAGCTAACAACGACCCAGAAATTGGTAAACTTATTGCTACTGCTATGCAAAAAGTAGGTCGTGAAGGAGTAGTTTCAATTGAAGAATCAAATACAGGTGAAACTTATCTTGAAACAGTAGAAGGTATGCAGTTTGATCGCGGTTACAAGTCTCACTACTTTGTAACTGACAATTCAACTATGTCTACTCATCTTGATAATCCTTTTATCTTAATTGCAGATAAGCGTTTTACAACTGTAAAAGATTTACTTCCTATTTTAGAGGGAGTATCTAACCAAAACCGTCCCCTATTGTTAATTGCTGAAGACGTTGATGGTGAAGCACTTGCTACACTGATCGTAAATAAGGCACGCGGTACCATTAAAGTAGCAGCTGTTAAAGCTCCTGACTTTGGTGATCGCCGTAAATTAATGTTAGAGGATATAGCAGTTCTAACAGGAGGTCAAGTATTTAGTACCGACAAAGGTATGCGTCTTGACAAATTCAGTTGGGATTGGTTCGGATCAGCCCGAAGTGTAACAATTACAAAAGATCAAACAACAATTATTGATGGAAGAGGAGAATCTGAATCAATACAAGCACGTATTGAAGAACTTCAACAACAAATCGAAAAAACAAAAACCCCTTTCGAACAAGAAAAACTTCAAGAAAGACTCGCGAAGTTCGTCGGAGGAGTGGCGATAGTTCATGTTGGTGGAAATACTGAAACCGAAATTAAAGAAAAGAAAGACCGAGTAGAAGATGCTTTGTTCGCTACTAAAGCAGCTTTAGAAGAAGGTATTGTACCTGGTGGTGGTGCTGCTTTGCTTTATGCTCGTGAAGGTATTGGAGAAACAAATGGAATTGGTTCACAAATTGTATACCAAGCTTGTGGTAAACCATTCGAACAAATTCTTACTAATGCCGGTTACGACAAAACTAAAGCACAAATGCTTGCTATGAATTATTATACCAATGAAACCAATTGGGAAGGTCACGATGTGAAAACAGGAATGATCATTAATATGAAAGAAGCAGGTATCATCGACCCAGCTAAAGTAACACGTTTAGCACTTGAAAACGCAGCTTCAGTAGCAGGCACTGTATTGCTTACCGAATGTGTTGTTGTTGACAACCCAGAAGATAAGAAAGAATCTGATCCAATGGGTGGAATGGGAGGTATGTTCTAATGGATACCCAACAAGTAGAAAAAAATATTCAAATCGCTGAGAGAGTTCCACCTGGTGACAGGTGGAAACTCCTCAATAGCGAAAAAGTTTATGATTCACTAACTGAGGTTTTAAATGCTTATTACCAACAAGCAGAACATAAACCCCAAGCATTTAGACTTGAACCCCTAAAAAGTAAGTTGTACATTATTACAACACAAGAAATAGAAATTCAAAGGCCAGAACCTAAAAAGTACGATTTGTATGGTGACTATGAATGATGAACATAGTTTATTAGTTGAAAAATACCGTTCTACTTCATTAGACGAATATGTAGGCAATGAGAATATTAAAAAAACTATCGCTCAGTACTTATCACAGAACGATATCCAAAACTTAATATTTTACGGACCAGCAGGTACAGGTAAAACTACTCTTGCTAAGCTCATTGTTCGCAACCTTGATTGTGATTATCTTTACATCAATGCCTCAGACGAAAGGGGAATTGAAACAATTAGGGATAAAGTATCAGGTTTTGCCTCAGCAGCCTCATTTAAACCACTTAAAGTGGTTATCTTAGATGAAGCTGATTTCCTCACTATCCAGGCGCAGGCTTCTCTCCGTAATGTCATTGAAACGTTTTCACGTACTACACGTTTTATTTTAACGTGTAACTACGTGGAACGTATCATTGACCCCTTACAATCACGTTGCCAAGTCCTGAAAATTATACCTCCATCTAAAGTTGATGTTGCAAGACACATTGCTGGTATTATGGAGAAAGAAGGTGTTTCATTTGAACGTGATGACCTAAAAACGATTGTAAACCAATTTTACCCAGACGTTCGTAAATGTCTTAATACCATTCAATTATCTATTGTTCACGATAAAGTAAAAGGTGAAGACGACAAATGGCTTAAAATTGACAAATCAGTCCTTGTATCATCTAATTATACATTGCAAGTAATTAATGAACTTAAAACAGGCAAAAACTGGAAAACAATTCGCCAAATAATTGCTGATTCAAACACAGACGAATACGATGAATTATTTAAAGCACTTTACGAAAATGCTTCAGTCTATGGTGACGGGAAGGAAGGCATGGTAACAGTTATTTTAGAAGAATATCAATACCACGCTAATTTTAGAATCGATAAAGAAATCAATATTATGGCTTGTATAGCTAAGATTATTTCTATACTATGAACTACCAAATTATAAATGTTGGAAGTAAATTATATAAAGTAGTTAGAATTCTTAGAGATGAACCTAAATGGGATTTAGATATTTTAAGACAACTTTGGCATTGTACTAACACATTTAAAAAAGAAGGTGCTATATATTTTGTTCGAGAAATTGAAGATATAGAATATGAAGAACTTTCTTAAATTTACTGTTATTTGGATTAGCCAAAACTTATCCATACCTTTCTGGATGGTTGGGCACATTCACTTAATGACAACAATTTATCAAGACATACACGAGATTATAGCCAGCTTGGGTATGAATATTATAGTATTAATTGGCTTTATTTTAGATTATAAATCACAAAACAATGAATCAAAATCAGGATCTTAAACTTAATATTGATATTAAAAACACAGAAAAAGTAGAAACACCTGATGGTAACTACGTAGTAGCTGAAGGTATTATTTTGCGTAAAGCATCACGTTTTGCAGTAGGCACTGAACAAGATGCACTTATTCCTATTCCTGTGTTTTATGATGTCAAAACCGGTGCTATCTTAAAGGAAACACTTCCTAAGGAACTCCAGGACGAGTATGACACTATTTGATTGGTTAGAAGAAATTACAACCAAAAAGACTCCCCCTGGTAACTTCAGCGAAGAGTCATGGGATTCATTCAACTCTTACATGGTTCATAGATATTTATCGATGGATATAAATTACGTAGAACTCGTAAATTATGTTCAAAAGATAAGTCCACAGAACAAAAAACAAATTTATACCATTTATAGAGAAATGATCCCAAAGAAAAAGGTTTGGTTAAAGTATATCAAACCGAGTAAAAAACAAAGACCACAAAGTGTAGCAGAATACGTAGCAAAATATTATGAATGTAGTTTAGGTGAAGCTGATCACTACATTGATATAATCCGAGAACCAGGTGTTCGAAGTATTTTGTGGCAAATGGGAATCGATCAAAAAGAACAAGATAAATTAGTAAAAACCATATAAATGGAAGAAAAAGTAAGTTATGAACCAAATCCCCACACTGGGGAAGAAAGAGCAATTAAGGATTTTGAAAGACTATATCCTGAATTAGCTGATAATTTTAAAGAAATACAAAAAGAACAATACGCTCTGTTTGCTCGCAAAATGATGGATTATGGGCTTCAAAATATTGCTTTAGGTTCTGATTTATCTACTCGAGACGACCGAAATCTTTCTATTACAGGTATTTGGCTTCGTTGTAATGATAAAATTAATCGCCTCAAAAATCTATTGAAACGTAATGGTCAAAATTACGTTGAAGGAGAAACAATGATAGATAGTTTTGTAGACATTGCTAACTATGGCATTATTGCTATGTTAGTTATTAGAGGTAAATGGAAATAAGTTTTGGCTAAGAAAAAAATACCCTCTATAATTAAAGAGGTACAAAAACACACGCCCCCAGATGTTGACTATCGCTTTCAAAAGCAAATCTCATTTAGTCAATTCTCGATGTTTGAGAGCTGCCCACACAAGTGGGCGCTCCAATATCGAGATGGGCATTATACGTCGGAAGTATCAATTCATATGACGTTTGGTACAGCAATTCACACTGTACTACAAGATTACTTAACTACGTTTTATAACGTAAGTAAAACCGCTGCTGATCAAATCGATTTAGAATTCCAATTTGAGGAAAAATTAAGAGAAGGCTACAGAACAGACTACGAACGTAATAACAAAACACATTTTTCAGATTCAGAACAACTTAGAGAGTTTTATGAAGATGGGTTAGGTATTCTTTC